>WNGD01016694.1_pt1 | contig 11762 bp, 11 predicted proteins | sample 5400671 | NCBI WGS metagenome assembly WNGD01 (sample SAMN13153369, study PRJNA577476) | soil metagenome | isolation source: 40 cm soil or saprolite under grassland replicate 2 | place: USA:California | collected 2016-06-15
TGAAGAAGACGACGACCGCTGCTGTCGGCCATTGTCCAACAGCCAGGGCCGCAATGACGCCCAGATTCATCAGGGTATGGGAGATGACCTGCCGACGCATGGTAGCACGCAGCACATTCCAGAAAATGGGCGCACCGGCCAACAAGACCAACGCCCACCCAATCGGCCACGGTACCACATCGGTCACCCGCTCAAAGAGCCCAAGCCACTCACCCGCCACGACGATGAGCAGAACCGCCCCAACAAGAAAGCCAAAGAGTGTGAGGACGGGGCGGGTGAAACTGGAGAGCGTTCTGGATGGCTCGCCTGGAGCAGCGGGTGTTCCAGGAACGGAGTAGCCTGCCGCTTCCACTGCTTGGAGCAATGCTCCCATCTTGACCTGCGCGGGATCAAAGCGGAGCACCGCTTTCTCAGATGAGAGAAAGACTTCAACAGCCTCTACACCAGGAACGGTGGAGAGCGCATGCTGAACATGTTGCGTACACTCAATACAGTCCATGCCTCGCACAGGAAGCTCGATGACACGGCATACGCTAGGAGGGATGGAACTAGCCATGCGCTTTTCCTTCCTCGTGGGCTGCTGGTTCCACTGGCTCGTAGTGGATACATTCGTAGACCCCGCGTGCAACCTCATGCAGCAGCTCCTCCGCCAGTCCAAGCAGCGAAGCGACCCGTGGATCACGAAGCTGGTAGAGGGTGTAGCGTCCCTGTGGAGTGGAAATCACGAGATCACAATCCGACAAACACCGTAAATGGTTGGAAACGTTCGATTGGCTGAGGCTGGTCTTCTCGGCAATGACTCCGACTGTCAGCGGCCCATCGCGCAGAGCTTCTAGGATGGAGAGACGCGACATATCGGAAAAACCACGAAACAGCTTTGCCTTGAGCCGGAGAGCTGTGGCTTGTGGAGTCTGGGTCAACATGGATGTTCTCCTTCACGTTATCACATCATTAATTAATGATATGATAACGTGAAGAGTAGGCAACTGTCAATGAAAAAGTTCTCCATGTTCTCCGCATTCCCAAAGCGATGTTTCTCTACCGAGAAGCGCCAGTAGTTCATACACCTCTGGCAAATCGTACGGTTGCGGCAAGTTTCTTGAGAGAATCCCATAAACCAGAAAGAACGGTAAAAACGTCGTAGCTCCTTGTTGCATTCTGTCGTCTTTTCTGCTCTCCCTGGAGAACAAACCCAACAGCATAAACGATACAACGATGTTGCTCTGCCGCCAGTTGGTTGTAGGAAGGGATACGTGGAGTGGATGCTCCAAAAATGATTGCAGCCCTGGTGGCTGATCGTGGATCCATGTGTATCTGGTCGACTCCAACCTGGACTTCATGCCAGAGGTCAGACTGTTCCTTGACTGGAAAGCGGCAAGGCTGTCGCGGTACCCCTAGGCCGACAAATCTATGGCCGCAGCATGCCAAGCTTGTCCACTTCGTTAAACCAGAGCGTATGGTCGGGGCCCATCGCCATCGCCAGTGGTTCGCTGCCAGGCGCGGGGATAGGGTAGTAGACGAAACGCTTGGCAGCGACATCCAGATGTGCGATCGTGTTCTCTGCCAGAATCGTCACCCAGACCTCGCCTGCTGGGGTCACGACCAGGCCGTAGAGTCCGCCTGTCCCGTTCCCTGTGGATGATGCGTGATAGGAGGTGAAGGTAATGGTGCGTGGATCAAGACGGAGCAAGAGTGCATCGTTGAAGGAGGTCACCCAGATGATCCCATGCGCATCACTGGCGATCTCCATCGGCGCGACCTTTGGCCCTGGGACGGGGAAAAAACGGAGGCGGCCCGTGGCCGGGTCGAGGCGACCGACCTGACCGGTGCTCATCTCGGTGAACCAGACCATCCCCTGCGGGTCCACGGCAATGCCGAAAGGAGCGAGCGTCTGCACACTCCTTGTGGCCGCGAGTGGGTAGTGGCGCATGAGGCCGGTGCGGGGATCGAGTCGCCCCACGGCGTCAGCATTGAATTCGGTGAACCAGACAGTGCCGTGGGCATCCAGCGCCAGGTCATTCGGGGCGCTGGGCAGCGAGAGCGTCTTGCCTGGGTTGCTGGGATCGGGGATCGTGAGCGTGGGCAAGGGGTAGATCTGAAAGTGTCCGGTCGCGGGAAAGTAGTCGCCGATGTAGTTGGCGTATTGTTCGGCAAACCAGATCGTATCGTCAGGGGCAACCTGCATCCCCATCATGCCGTAGTGTCCGTGTGGCGGCGTCATCTGCTGGAAGATCTGTGTGCGCGGGTCGAAAACGGCGAGGTAATTCTGACCCATTTCCCCGAACCAGACGCGGCCCAGGTGGTCGACGACAAGGCGCATCACCTGGCTGTTTGACTGTGGGAAGGGATACTCACGAAACTGGGGTGTTGCCGAAACGCGCGAAGTGGTGGGCGGTTGAGTCCTGGTGGCCGCAGCAGGGGATACAGCCAGCTGTGTGCCATGCGCTTGTCCAGCAGGTCTGGCACCGCCGTTTGCGAGTGCAATAATAGCGATCACACCCAACAGCAGTACGCCCAGCAGCACCCAGGCATTACGGCGCCGGCGGGCAGACCAGCGAGGAGATCGCTGCCCCCCGGAGGTAACTGCAAGAGGTGTTCGCTCAGGAACCTCAACGTCGTTGTCCTGCTCTCCAAGTGGAGGGGAATGCTGTCTATTGCTCATCGTTCTATCCTGATGGTGTGATCTCGGGAATCTGCTTGCTCTCAAGAGGCTGCTCTACCAGTATATACGTTGGAAGTTACTCTCGAGGTACCTCCTCCTACGCTCCGCCACAACAATCTTCCGCATTGATCACTGCCGCCACGTGTGCGGCAGAAAAGTGCTGTCGAGCAATCAAGTACTTCGCTAACCCCGAATGGACATACCACGCCCAGCACTGGCAGCAGCACCACCCGTTATCATCCGTCATGGTCGCTGCCTGGTTATACGTCGCCTGCTGGGCAGCAGTTAATTGAATACTCTGGTCATAATGCAACAGCGTATTGGCAAGCGATACAGGGACATTATAGGGATCCGTGGGGATCTGGGAAATATGCGCATAGGCCTTTAGAGTATGTATTTGCTTTTCATACTGTTGCATATCCATTGGGGAACAGCAGGAACCTTGTAGATAGCTGTCTTGTGCCATCTGTGCCATGTCAGCATCAATTGCCGCTCTATTGCCTATGTTCGAGCAATAGTCAGTGCTTGCTTTGCTCAGCACGGTAAACCGCTGCTGTAGATCAGAGCTCCCTAATAACTCCTGCGGAGCCATCGCCTTCGTCGTACTGCCAGGCGGACTTCCCATCAGTATGACGGTCACCATTGCTAGACAGAGGACACCAAGACTCGTCAGGAGTACCAGGAACACCAGGATCAAGTGTTTTCTGTGTTTTGGCATGTCGCTGTTCTTTCCTCCGCTCTGCTCGTGAGCCGGTCATGATGTGCCTAGCTTTCACCAGCGTTTGCACGGTCACTGGCCCAGGATCTGCTCAACTGCATGGTCGCCATGTCAGGCTTAGCGAGCAATCAACTGCAGGTTGCTTTGCAATGTTTGCGCCGTCAATTCTCCAATCACCTTGTGGACGAACACGCCGTGACGGTCAATAAAGACCGTTTCAGGGACACCCGTGACGCCATAGTTAATAGCGACGGAGCCATCTGTGTCCACGACGTTGGGATAGATGATGCCGTAGGTGTGCAAGAAACTCAACCCATCGCTCTGCCCATCTTCAAAGTCGATGCCGATAAAAACGATGCCCTGGCCCTGTACTCGCTGCCACATCGATTCAAGGAGAGGTGCTTCCTGCTTGCAGGGGTCGCACCATGATGCCCAGAAGTTCAGCATTACTGGCCTCCCCTTGAGGCTTGCCAGGTGAATGGGTGGCCCAGGATGGGTGCTGAGCACCGCCAACGTAAAATCTGGCGCAGGATGTCCATCAAGCGGACTGCTGCTACTTTGGGCACTCCCCGTGTGAGACTGGTTCTGAGCAGGGGTCAGCAGTTGTGACCCAAGCAAGGCGAGCAATCCGGCATTCACGAGGATCGCCACGATAAATACGATGGTACGCCGCTTGCGATTCCTCTTTTTAGATCCTCCGGGGAATCGCTCGGTGTGTATTTCGCCAGGTGATGCACCTGCAGAGGGTTGCTCTTCAACTTCCATGCGTGTTGCTTTCTGCTGAGGAGAGGGTATGAGTTTGGCACCCCCTCTCGCGCTTGCTACCTGATATCACCTTGCTTTCAATGTGGCTCTTTGGATTATAGTTCGCGACGGTATGATCGTCAAGGGTACGAGTGATGCTGGTAGGACTAACGTGCTCATATGCTGCAGCCAATGATCATCATGCAAGCCGTTGCGCCCTGATCGTGCAGACGTGTCGCTTCAGGGGAGAGGAGGACTGGCAGGGGTACGGGGAGCAAAGGGATGGCATGCTGAAGCGAAGAGGCACTGTGCCGGAGGGAGATGGAGGAGACACCTGATGGATGGCTGAGGAGCATGTGCTCTGCTGAGGATGCTAGTGGGGATGCTCTGCTGCCTTGCCGTGTGGCGGGAACCTTCTGGCCCGTTGGACGCCTCTTGACCAAAAGCAGGCGCCAGTGATGCCAGACACACCGGATGTTTTCTCCCGCTTTCAGTATTCCCCATACGCTGCGTTCTTCTAGGGCGCCTGTTTCGTCGGGAGGTCTTCCTCCTGTTGCTGTTGCTCGGCTACCTTTCTGCGCATCGTACGCACAGGAGAGACGGCACTGCGCCGACCGAGACCAATCCCACTTAAGAGGCCGATCAACAGAGCAAGTACCCCGACGACAATGGGAACCCAAAGTGGCGTACCAACAGTTCCTGCTGCTGTGATGGTGGTTCTGTTGCCGGTTGCGGGCTGTGCTGTGCCACCTGGCTTCACCGTGAAGACAAAGGCCCCTTCATCAGCATCGCCATCTTCAGCCGAGACGGTAATCCAACGCACGACATAGATGCCGTTCCCAGCGGCCTTGATCGCAATGGACATTTCCCTCGGGTTGTTGAGCGCGACCTGTACATTCCCCTGACTGATGAGGTCGCCTGCGGGGTCGTAGACCCACAGGTTGCTTTTACTGGGACCAGGAACCATATTCTCCAGCGTGAAGACGGTCACGGTCGTCGGAGCCTGGGTGATGGTCGAGCCGATGGTGGGGATGGCCTTGTACACTTTGGCGTGAGCAGGCACCGTTGCATGAGTAGATGCGCTGCCGTGTGCGAAAGCTGTTCCTCCCATGACGAAAAGCACCTCCAGGCTGAGGAGCGCCGCCAGTGGGAGGTGGAAGAAACGAGGTCCTGTACGCATAAGCACTCTTTTCCCTCTCAAGTCGCCATTAGAATGGCACGAGTTCCTTAATGGTGGCCTCATGCAGCGAGTTGTCAGGGGTGCGGATCTGAATGCGTAGCTGCCAGTGACCACCCATGACGAGATCGCCGGTGGCGCTGAAATGGCCTTTCCCATCGGGTTGCAAGTTGACGGTATCGGTGCCCATGTCCATGTCCAGATGCGTGGTGTACAGCGAGACGCCCACGTTGGTAGTCGGTTTACCCGTGCTGTTCTCGATCACACTCACCGTGAACACGTTAGGGCCAGCCGTATTCGGATTCACCGTGAGCGCGGTCGTGAACTTCCCATCCGTTGTCTTGACGGTAGTGTGATAGGCTTTGGTCGTTCCTGTCGGCTGCGGTTGGGTGGTGGCGGTGGGCGACAGGGTGCCGGCGAACACGTTCATGAGACCGACGCACATCAGCACCCCCACGCCCAGGACCGGTTCCCAGCGCAATATGTGACTCAGGCGCCCTGTCCGCCGGGCCAATCGTCCCTCACGTAGTCGCACCTGCTGGGTGAGGAGCTTTGGTGCGGGACGCGGTTCCGCTTCCTCGCGACCAGATGGGACCTGCACAGCAGCAGGTGCCGCCTGGGCGGCGTGCAGGCGTGCCACCACGTAGGTATATTTCCGATACTCTTTGCTCAGGCGTGGCCGCAGCAGCAGGACGTGGATGGTACTGGTCACGAGCAGCGCGCCCACCAGCAGCACCTTGACGACCAGCGCCCGGCCGTAGGCCGTCGAGAGCAGCTGTTCCCACGACGACAGGTGCACAGTGGCGCTGAAGGGGCCGCTCACGGCCATGATGACCACGCCCGCCACCGCCCAGGGCGAATAGTAAGGCAGCACCGTGATGAGGGCGTGGGCGCGCTCGGCGAGCGGGCTCCGGCGTAGTACCGGGAGATAGGCCGTCGTGATGTAGAGCATGCCACCGACCCAGAGCGCCGCTGCCACGAGATGGAGCCAATCCACTACCAAAGCAAGGGTGAGGATGGTCGCACTGACAGCAGCAGCGTGGCCGGACATGGTGATCGCGATGAAGAGCGCCAGGCCGAGCATCACGTTTGCCCACCGGAGGAAGTGACCACTGGTGACCAGGCTCGCGAGCAGACCGGCGGCAAGGGCACTGCCGAAGTTCCCGCCTGTGACACTCGTGGCTTGTCCGATCAGCACGCCCAGATTTGCCGCGAGCAGCACCAGCAGCGTGGGCAGTGCAAAGCGCCGCTCAAAGCGCTGTTGGACCTGTTTGTTCGTGGTGCCGAGGTCAGCGTGGTCTTCTGTTACCGGCTGGAGGACAAAGAGCTGCCAGAACTGCGCCCCGACCCAGAAGACGGCACCGAGCTCGACGAGCGTAATCATCATGAGATTGAAGAGGGTCGGGCCGTCAAGTTGACCGGTGTACTGACCGCTGAGGTTGCCGCCGCCGAGTGCATTCACGCCCGGATGTGTTCCCGGGCTCAAGCTGGGAACCGTACCGTCAGGTCGAGCAACGGAGAACAGAAACGAGCCAGTCAGGATATGCCCATCCACGTTGGAATCGGTGCGATAGACGACGATGTAGACGGCCGGCGGCAGGTTTGACTTGAGGGTCACATCCATCTCGGTGGAATCACTGGGCGAGACCAGCGCATTGCCAATGTCAACGCGTGTGTTGGCACCATTGACCACGACTACCGTACTGAACGCTGGATTCAGGGCTTCGCTGAACCACATGTGGACCTGGGTCGGGGGGACGGGGAGCACAGCATCCTTCGCGGGGTCTGATCGCAACAGAATAGCGTGCGCTTCGCTGGTGCCAGGCAGAACGAGTGCCAGGCAAACGGCGAGCAGGACGGCGACAAGCAAACGACGCCGTATGGAGTTCAGCTGGAGCCGGGACATCATGGACCTGGTTCGATCTTCTTTCACACGCGTTCTCTTCTCTGTATACATACGTGCGAGGTTACACGACTGCTGTGCGGCTTCCGCCGATCGGGCGTCATGGACCCCCGCCGTTTTGATGCATACCTTCGACAGGGCTACAGATTGGATTATAGGAGTTCATTGTACAACCGTCAAGTGTACGATGAATGATAGTAGAGAGACGACAAAAAGCGCTCCAAGTGTAGAAGAACTCCAACCACGGAAGGCCTCAACCTGGTCAATGTTCTCCCACTTATGATAGTATATTGCATGATAGTACTTTTCTAAAACGTACTATTGCTAATAGTAGAAAAATGGAGTATCATTGCCAGGAGATAGGAATATCAAGAAAGGCGATGCGCAGCCGGACGTGCCTGCATTTAAGGAGGGTAGAGCAATGAATTTCTGGGCATACATCACGACCCCCACCAATGGGCGTCTCGGGCCTGCAGCTGGGGTGACTGTCATATGTGGGGCGAAACAGATGCTAAGCGGGCGAAGAGAAGCAAGAGGAGATGATGAGCATGACACGGAGAGCTCCGGCACGTAGGCGTCCACCGATAGATGCGGCACCGCGAAGTGATGTCGTCCAGTCGAACACCCTGGCCCGAACGTCCGGTGGGTTCACGACCTTGCTGGAGAGTGCGACGCAGCAGATACTGGTGGTGACGTACTGGTTCGATCCTGCCCCGCGTCCAGGGTCCTATCCTGTCACGGTCAGGTTTACCGGGCGCCGCGTCGATGTGAAGGGGCGGCTCTCGCCTGGCGATCGGTTCGTCCAGGACGAGACGATCGAGAAGATCATCCCCGGTAGTGGCCCAATCTCACTTACGGCCCGCGTCCGCGGCATCAATCCGGGCTCGTGGGTCGTGACGGCGCGCGTACAGGGGTCCACTCAACCCGCGCGTGGGGCGAAAGTCCAGGCGAACGTGACCGATGTTTCGGCTGGTTCACAGCCGGAAGTCGCGCGGATCTGGCGCAAATGGGCACCATCTGTGGAATCGGACGAACATATGAAAACCTGCCTGCCTCCCTTCGCGCGAGTACCGGGGATCCTTCCCGGCATTTGGGGGACGATGGTGACACTGGGCATGGCGGTTGCGCTGGCGCTCCAGGCTCTGGTGATTGCCGCTGACCATCTGGCGCTCGGCCCGTGGTGGGTGGTAACACTGGTCGCTATCGCAGTCGGCATCGTCGGTGCGAAGGTGTGGTTCATCATCCTTCAGCGGCGCGAGCACCGCATCGAGGGATGGTGCATTCAAGGATTCATCGTCAGCGCCCCCCTGGCGGCTGCGATTGTGCTCGCGGTGCTGCACGTGGCGGTCGGCGTCTTTCTCGACGTGACGGCTCCCGGTCTGTTGGTCGCAATGGCGGTGGGCCGGGTGGGATGCTTCTTCGCCGGCTGCTGCGGAGGGCCACCTACTGCGTCCCGCTGGGGCGTGTGGTCCTCCGATCAACGCATGGGGGCGCGCCGTATCCCCACACAGCTACTAGAGTCGGTGCTCGCCTTGAGTCTGGGGCTCTTGGTCCTGGTGGCGATCTTGAATCGTGGGCCGGCGGGTGGTGCCTTCTTTGTTGCAGCGCTGGCAGCCTACACCCTGGGGCGACAAGGTCTACTGCGTCTGCGCGCCGAACCGCGCAAGACGAGGCTGGGTGGGCTGGTCACCGCAACCCTGGCAGCGCTCGTGCTCGTCGCAGCCGTCGTATGGCTCGCTCGGTAACCGTCGAGGACGTGCGTTCCGTGCGGCAGCCTTCGTTAGCATGCCTCCCGGCGTTCTTCCCTCGAACCAAGACTATCTCTGGCACCAGATGGGGACAGTGAGTGCTTGCTGGCTTTCTCGGCTACATCTTGGGATTGGCCCTTAGCCTGGGGGATGACGTGCGTCCGCTAGTCCCCTTGGTGCAATTACAATGGAAAGAGCCTGCTCCCTCAAAACAGTTTCCCAGGTAGCGAGGCGGGACCGCATCCCATCAAGATGAGCATCAGAATCGCATTCACGAGACCAGGAAGCAAGAACGTAACCAGCACTGCAAGGCTCATACGAAAGATCACTGCAGGCGCATGATAGGTGTGCGCTGGAGGTTCATGGGGGGTGAGTAACCGCTTGATCCGGTCATCGATGGTCTTTTCCGCCTCGACAAGCGACTGTATCGCACTGAACTGCTCGAATGCCGGTTCATTCAGCGCGTGCAACCAGACCTTTGTCAGAGCGCCCGTTGCCGCCCAGGTGATGAAGTAGTCATGCCGTGCCACGTGCTCCAGTTCGTGGGCCAGCACTGCCTCAAGCTCACGCTCGTCAAGATGCTCGGTCATCCAGATTGAGAGAAGGATCACCGGTCTCCATAGACCGCAGGTGACTGCCAGTGGGCGATCATAGAGACAGAGGAGAATACGAGGTCGGGCGGAGCTAAGTCGTTTCGCAAGATCATCAACGCGCGCCTGTAGCGCCGGATCAGCTATCCCCCCACGACGAGCCACAATCTGCGCCATAAGCGCCAGTCGTACTATTCCCAGGACCAGCGCTCCCAGCACAATCAGCCCCATCGTGAGCGGCAGTGCTACACTGAGAAGCGAATCCCAGGGAGCCATCCCACGCAGGCAGAGGCCGCCGATGCCGATGGCGAGACTGACAAGCGGCGCTGCCAGCACGACACATTGCGCCTTGCGTCGCTGGGACCAGTCCCCAAGATGACGCAGGAGGCCGAGTGTCAGGTAGCTGCCGAGTGTCACAAACAGTATGCTCGAAAGACTGAGCAAGGTATTCACTCCCCTACTCCTTCTCCTCTAGGGCGCGACGGCGGGTGATCTCGTCTAACATCTGGCGGGCCTGTGCCGCGGCCTGTTGATCTGGTAGGGTATCGAGCTGTTCAAGTGTCGCGCCGGAGAAATTGATGAGGAGGTTTTCCAGGATACGGCCCACAAAACGGGAGACGAACTCTTGCTGGGTGAAGTTTGGATAATAGATGTATGCCTGATCTTGCTTCTCCACCCGCAGAAGCTTCTTTTTTGCCAGGCGCGTCATGGTGTTCATAACGGTCGTGTAGGCAATGCGTGCGCGCTTGTCGCTCAGTCGACGCTCATACAGGTTTTCGAAGATGTCGCGCACGGTCGTACCCTGGCCAACTGGACGTGCCCAGATGAGTTCCATGATCTCGGCTTCCAGGTCACCGAGGACCTTGCGGATGCCAGGTCGATCGGGTCGAAACACGCTGATATCCGGTTCCGAAGTCATTGCTCTGCTCCTCCTCTCGCCGAGTATATGATACTGCTTCTCATCACAAGCAACTGGCCGGCGTGCGGAAATTTCCACCGATACAGTTCGTCTGCAGCTTATGCCATTGGGTGACGGTATAGCCGTTCCTTGTTGGTTCTAGTATAGAGTATTGTGGTACAATTGTCAAAGGTACGATTGTACATAGCAGATCGATGGGAGGGGCAGGAGCCGTTGTTGTGGAGGGAGCATTGCTCTGTCGTGAAGCAGCCTGACGTGTAAGTGGACGTCATCCACAGGAGCGAAAGAAGGAGGACGCGTATGATGGGTATGATGGCTATAATGATGGTTTTGATGGTGCTAGGTGTACTGTTATTCATTGTGATGCTGGCAGGAGCTATATGGCTCCTTGCACGCTGGCTCAATAAGAGTCAGACGCCACCAATGCCATATATGCCACGACCACAGGACCCCTATCAAAGGTATGAGCAAGGATATCAGCCAGTTCCGACAACACCAGAGACCTATCAGGAAGGTGCGCGGCCTGACCGCTATCCACAACCAAAGCAGGAGTATGATCAACCATACGTACCGTACCCACAGGAGCAGGAGATGCCACCGCAAAGGCAGTGAGATGATCCCTAAGAGCAAAACATCGGAAGTGGCACAACAGCATCACCCCGACACAGTGCAGGACGTGCCTCGCGCCTCTCCGCCGCATACTCATGGGGCTTCCCATGCGAATCAGCAATCTGCTCGCTGGTCGGCCCATCGTCGCCGTGATGCCTGGTTGCTACTGATCGTGCTGTTGCTGGGCATTGGCATCATCATGGCGCTTTTCTACGGCGGTGCCCAACATGCGGGACAAACGAGTGGGACACGGCCTCACGCCGCCACAACAGCGAGCACAACGGGAGGAACACCAGTTCCTCCAGCCAGGGTACTCACACGGGCGGCACAAGCCCACCTCTATCCCTTTCCATCGTCCAACATCGGCCTGATGCAGCCGGCGGTGGATGCCCAGGGAAACCTGTGGGTGGGCGAGATGTATGCTAATCGCTTCGCCCGGCTCGCTTCACGCACTGGCGTGATCACGACCTGGGAACCTCCCGAGGCGAAGAACGGCATTATGTCCACTACGATAGACGCACAGGGCAACGCCTGGTTCGTCGAGCAGGGCGCGAACTACATTGGGCGATTCGACCCGGCGCGGCAAACCTTTCGCATCTTCCCACTCGGCACCGCGCAAGGACGCCCCATGGGGCCACAGGCGCTCCAGTTCGATGCCAGGGGTCTCCTCTGGTTTACGGCAGCAGCGGGAG
>WNGD01017352.1_pt1 | contig 11752 bp, 10 predicted proteins | sample 5400671 | NCBI WGS metagenome assembly WNGD01 (sample SAMN13153369, study PRJNA577476) | soil metagenome | isolation source: 40 cm soil or saprolite under grassland replicate 2 | place: USA:California | collected 2016-06-15
TTCTTCGCCGGTTCGCCGCCTTCCTGCTCCGATTCAGAGGGCGTGAAGTTTGGATCGAGCTCTTTGAGAATCTCGTTGCGCGTGCGTTCGATGTCGAGTTCGAGACTCTTGAGCACTCTGGCAGCGACGCCTTCGCCTTCTCGCAAGAGTCCAAGCAAAATGTGTTCCGTGCCGACGTAGGAATGATTCAGCGCCTTGGCTTCTTTGCCTGCTAGCGCCAACACTTTTTTGACCCGGGGCGTGTACGGAACGTTACCAACAATCTTGGTCTCCGGTCCCGAGCCGACCTGCTTCTCCACCTCCATGCGAACGGTCTCAAGGTCCAGACCCATCTTCTGCAAAACGTTGACCGCAACTCCCTGGCCCAGTTTGATGAGTCCCAAGAGCAGATGCTCCGTGCCGACATAGTTGTGGTTGAACCGGTCGGCTTCCTTGCGAGCAAGCGCCAAAACCTGTTGAGCCCGCGGTGTGAAATTATTCATTGTTCGATGGCGCGTTAGTCGAGCCGTTGCCCGACTCCGTTGCCATCTTACTAATATCAGGTTTGGGGAAGACTTTCAAACGGTCGCGGATAATTTGGGCGCGCAAATGGTCGCGTTCTTCGGCGTTCAGTTTTTGTTGAGAGCTTTTTTGCAAGTGCGCCGGCTGCGTCTCGATAAACAATCCATCAATCTGCAGGCGTTGGTCTTCTGGAAACGCACCCAGGTCCATGCCGAGTTTGATGACCGAGAGAAGGTTGAGCGCTTCTTTCGACGCCATGGCGTGCGCGTAAGTCAAAACGCCATAAGCGCGACCGATCTGATCGCAAAGCGTGTTCGGTTTTTTCTGGAGCAAAATTTGACGCGCGTCATGTTCCTTTTCGATGATTGTTTCAATCACTTTCGTTAGACGATTGATGATCTCGTCCTCCTTCTCACCAAGGGTGGTCTGATTTGAAATCTGAAAGAGGTTGCCCATTGCCTCAGTGCCTTCGCCGTAAAGGCCACGCACCGCGAGACCGATTTTACTTACCGCTTGAACCACTTGATTAATCAGGTCGCTCAGGACAAGGCCTGGCAAGTGGAGCATAGCGGAGGCGCGCATGCCAGTGCCAACGTTCGTAGGGCACGCAGTCAAGTATCCCAGCCGCGAATCGAAAGCGAAATCGAGTTTGCTCTCAAGTGCGCTGTCGATCTTGTCGACCAGCTTGAATGCCTGCTTCAACTGGAGCCCCGATCGAATCGATTGCATCCGCAGATGATCTTCTTCGTTGATCATGATGCTAACCGTTTGCCGCCGATTCACCACCACAGCGCTACCCCCACCTTTGGCAGCATGTTCGCGACTGATCAGATGACGTTCCACCAGCACCTGCCTGTCCAACGCCGAAAGGTCCTGCAAGCTTTCGGAGAATGATTCCTGCATTTCCGGAAGCGCTTCCACCTGCGACCTGATCAGTTCCAGGATCGAATTGCGTTCGGCTTTCTTGGCCCAGCCCGGAAAAGGACGGTCGCGCAGATTGCGCGCGAGGCGCACACGGCTGCTGATTACAATTTGGTGATGCGGCCCTTCACCGCGCAGCCATTCTCCAGCAGTAGCCAGCATGTTTGAAAATTTCACGGGGAATTGAAGAGTTCACTTTCGAGTTGTTTAATTTGATCGCGCAACGAGGCGGCCGTCTCGTAGTTCTCGTCTGCCACGGCTTTCTGCAGATTTTCGGTCAGCGCGCGCATCCGGTGACTGAGCGCCACGGCGCGCTGTGCGCGCTCCGGCAATTTTCCCACATGTTCGGTGCCTTTGTGCATTGCTTTTAAAAGCGAGCCGAGACCCTCTGCAAACGTGACGTAGCACTCGCTGCACCCCAGGCGTCCAGTTTTTTTGAAATCAGCCTGGCTAAAACCGCATACCGGGCATTTTTGGCTGGGTGCTCCCTTTTCGATCTCTTCCGCTGCTCCAATGCCGAGCAGCAGATCGGCAAGAGCGAAGCTCGTGGGATCCTGTACACCTTTTTCTTTCGAGCAAGCTTCGCACAGATTCACCTTGTGCATTTTACCTTCCAGAATCTGGGTCAGGAAGACCGTCGCATCATTGCATTTGCAAACGTCGCACAACATCTCTGTTAATTAGACCCAGATATTCTGGAAACATTCAACCCCGAATATTTCCCCGACATCTTCTGCGTCAGAAGTGGCTTTGCTCAATGCTAAGCGAAAATCGGTGTGCCCGTTTCGCGTGTCATTTCCCGGAAGCGCTCAATTATGCGCGTAGTAATGGGGCCGGGTTTTCCGTTTCCAATCAGGCGCCCGTCGGCTTTGACGACAGGAACGATCTCGGCAGCCGTCCCTGTGAGGAAACATTCGTCGGCAGCGAAAACATCATGGCGCGTGATGTCCGCCTTTAACGTTTTGAAGCCGAGTTCCGCGGCGATCTCAAACACTACCGAGCGCGTGACGCCGCGAAGCGCGCCTGCCGTAACTGGCGGCGTAACAATTTGACCGCGCTTGACGACGAAAATGTTGTCCGCCGTGCATTCGGCAACGTTGCCCGCGTCATTCAACATCAGTGCTTCGTCGGCGTCAGCCAAATTTGCTTCCAGCCGTGCCATCACATTGTTCAAATAATTGAGGGACTTGACTGCCGGATTGAGCGCGCCGGGATTGCAGCGCCGCGTTGCGCAGGTGACAATCGTTAAGCCCTTTCGATAGAGGTTCTCGTGATACAGGGTGATCGCTGCCACAATAATAATCACGCTCGGCCATTTACATTGCATCGGATTTAAACCCAGATTGCCGATGCCGCGCGTGACCAGTAGCCGGACATAGCCGTCCCGCACATGATTCTGTCGGATTGTCTCGAGGAGCGCGTCCGTCATGTCCTGCTTGGTCATTGGAATTTCCAGACAGATCGACCGAGCCGAGTCCCACAAACGATCAAGATGTTCTCCGAGCCGGAAAACACGCCCATTATAAAAACGAATCCCCTCGAAAATTCCGTCGCCGTATAGGAGACCATGGTCGAAGACGGAGATTTTGGCGTCCGCTTCGGAGTAAAATTTTCCGTCGACGTAAATCTTCGCTTCCTTGATACCCACTGAGGTGGGCCGTGGGCGACCTTCAATTGCCGGTTCAACTACTGCATCCGCAGTAGGCTCATGAATTTTAGGTTCCTCTAATACCGCTGCATCAGTGGTTTTCATAATCGCAAAAAAAAAGCAGCAAAAATAAAAGACGTTACATCGTTAAACCGTTGAAACGTTGAAGCGTGAGCCGTCAATGGATTCGCAATGTAAGGATTTAACGACTTACGTCTCCCGCTCACTGCAACACTCCATCCTTGATGTGCAACTGCCGGTCGCCGCGTGTTGCCAGACGAGCGTCGTGCGTCACGACAAGCAGCGTCTTCTTCCGATCGCGCGCGAGATTTAACAGAAGATCCATAATCGCATTGCCTGTTCTCGAATCGAGATTTCCCGTTGGTTCGTCGGCAAAAATGATGTCGGGATCGTTCGTCAACGCCCGCGCGATGGCGACGCGCTGCTGTTCCCCGCCTGAAAGTTCCGCCGGTAAATGCTGCATGCGATCGCCTAACCCGACGGAGGCCAAACTCTCTTCGGCGTCGCTTCTTGTCGTCCTGCGCCCGATCATTGCCGGCAGAAGCACATTTTCCAATGCGGTAAGCTCAGGCAATAAGAAGTAACCCTGGAAAACAAAGCCCATTTTCTGATTGCGTAGACGCGCTTCGCTGGCTGAGCCACTCCCATAAAGCTGACGCCCTTCGAATTCGACGCTCCCCGATTCAGGCCGTTCCAGTCCTGCCAGCGTATAAAGCAGAGTTGTCTTACCCGCACCCGAAGCCCCCGAGAGAAAGACGGCTTCGTTGCGCCCGATTTCCATCGAGATGCCCCGCAGAACTTCAATCCACCGGGCGCCCATTCGAAACGACTGAAAAAGATCACGGGCGATTAGTTGAGCTGAGCCAGTCTGCATTCGAATTGCTTTTGATTAATGGAGTATTGGAGCAGCGAAGTAATGGGGGAAAACAACACCCCAATACTCCATCACTCCATCACTCTGCGCCAGATCCTTTATTAGCTTCTTTCGGTACGCAAGAAAGCCGCCGTTGAAATCCGCGGCGGCTTCTCGGTAAACGTCAGTCTCGTTATGCCATTCCCAATGACTGCAATGTCGGCTGATCAATTGCCGACGTGACGTAAAGCCGGTGGTCGCGTTGATAATCCGCGATCGCCGCGCGGGTAAGTGGCCCAAGCAGACCATCCACTTCGCCGTGATAGTAGCCCTGCTGTTGCAACGCCAGTTGGACATTGCCGATCACCTGATTGGGCGGCAAATTGTTGTAAGCGTAGATCGGACCGTCATATGGATAATACGCGTTACCAGAATCGTACCCCCAGGCCGGATACCAGAATCCGGCATTCCAATAGTACCAGCCTCCGCTCACCAGGATGACTCGGCTGTAGTGATTACTCCACCAGAATTTATCGTGCCACACCGATCTGTAATTCCGGAATGCCCAATAATTTTTACCCTGCCAGTTTTGGCTTCCTTGAATTCGTCTGTTTTGCTGAAACTTCACAGTCGCGATTCTCGGATTCGGCTTGTTTGGCAGGTTTAAACCGTACGCATGGAATGGCGTCACTGGCTTCAAGGGCTTCGTGCTTGGAGTCAGATTACGAGGTCTGGGTGATGATTGGGTCACTGGCTTCAAGGGCTTTGTGCTTGGAGTCAGATTACGAGGCCGGGGCGATGATTGGGTCACTGGCTTCAAGGGCTTTGTGCTTGGAGTCAGATTACGAGGCCGGGGCGATGATTGGGTCACTGGCTTCAAGGGCTTTGTGCTTGGCTTGTTGATGTTGGCGGGATGCCTCTGGCGCGCAGCCGCGTGCTCCGCGGGTTTTGTCTCTTTTTTCTTCGGCTCCGGTTTATGTTCCGAGTGCTCCGCGGGTTTTGCTTCCTTTTTCTTAGGTTCCGGTTTGTGTTCTTCGTGCGCGGCATAGCCAACGCACGCGAGTGCAAGGGTGCAAAATAAAACAAGAAATCTTCTCATAAGTTTTTTCTTTGTGGGTTAGGAGACGTTTACGGTCTTATACCTATTCAACCGCAGCTTTGGCAAGCATCGTTTTAAGTCGGTGCGCAGTCAGATGCTACAAAAAAGCCGCCGCGGAAAGAGCTCCACGACGGCTTTTCGATTGTACGAGTCTCGTTACGCCATTCCAAGCGATTGTAGCGTCGGTTGATCAACTGCGGCTGTTTCTGGCAGCCCGCTGGCGCGTTGGTAATCTGCAAGAGCGGCGCGTGTCTGCGGCCCAAGCAGACCATCCACTTCGCCCTGGTAATAACCTTGTTGCTGCAGTACTGTCTGGACATTGGCAATTACCTGATCGGGCGGCAGGCGATTGTAGGCGTAGATGGGGCCATCCCAGGCGTAATACGCATTGGGATAGTAGCCCCAGGCAGGAAACCAGTAACCGGCGTTCCAGTAATAAGGAGCACCGACACGATGTTATTGTGATGGCTGTGCCACCAGTTCTGATCGTGCCACTCAGATTTGTAGTTGCGGAAAACGGTATAATTTTGGCCCTGCCAGTTTTGGCTTCCTTCGATGTGTTTGCCTTGCTGGAACTTCACAGGGGGGGCCTTTGCGGTATTTGGCTGTTTTGGAACATTGAAGTGCTGGGGCTTAAATGGCTTGCCCGTTGCTGCCTTGCCCGCTGCCGCTGTCTTTCTGGCTGTCGCCGCTGTACCGGTTTCAGCTGGCTTGCCTGCTCCCGTTACTTTTCCACCCTTTGCTGCCTTGCCTGTTTGTCCCTGGTACGTCCCCGTTGAGGTTTGGCCCTTCTTGCCCTTCTGCCCCTGATAAGCTCCCGTTGAGGTTTGACCCTGCTTGCCCTTCTGCCCCTGATAAGCTCCCGTTGAGGTTTGGCCCTTCTTGCCCTCATAGGCTCCCATTGACGTTTTCTTGGGACTCGCTCCAGCGCCCGTCGCATGTCCAGTCGTAGTCGGAGGTGCGTGCTGCACCGTTTGCGGCTGCTTTTTCTTTTGTGATTTGTTTTCTTCTGGCTGCGCAGTGTACGCGACACTCACGAGTCCAAGACTGCAAATTAAAACAACAAATATTCTCATAAGTTTTTTCATTCGGGGTTGTTAGACCTTTTAGTGACTTTATTTATTCAACGTTGCAGCGATGTCTTTCGGATGCCTTCGCTGCCACAAAACGCTGGCTGTTCCGCTCAGCCCTCCACTCCTCAGCACTGTTGTCGCACGGCCTCAAACAACACAATTGCAACTGCTGTGGCCAGGTTCAGACTTCGTGTCCCGTGCATCGGGATAGTGATGCAGTTATCAGCGTTAGCTTCGAGTAAATCATTCGGGACGCCTTTCGTTTCGCGGCCAAACACAAGGAAATCATCCTTCTGAAATCTCACTTGGTGGTAAGGACGTTTGCTTTTCGTTGTCAGGAAAAAATAACGCGTGCCCGACGGCTGCGCGCGCCGCAACGCGTCAAAAGAATCCCACAATTGCGGACGCACTTCCTCCCAGTAATCGAGGCCTGCTCGGCGCAATTCTCGATTATCCAGCGAAAAGCCAAGCGGTTTGATCAGATGCAGGGTAGATCGCGTGGCGAGACAAAGCCGGCCGATGTTGCCCGTGTTCGGAGGAATCTCCGGCTCAACTAGGACAACGTTGAACATAAAACTCTTCCGCTTCCGCTTAGCCTTAATCTTCTTTCCGTTCAAAGCGGATTGAGAGGAAGAGGTAGAGGAAGATTATTTCAACTTGCTGGCGACAAACTTCTCCAGCTTCACCACGTCAGCCGCGAATTTGCGAATTCCCTCGCCAGTCTTCTCGTACGCCATCGCATTCTCGTTCAGCAACCATCGGAATTTCTTTTCGTCCAACTCGAGCTTGTCGATCTTCGCCGATTTCGATTTTTCGGGATCAAGTTTGCGTTCGAGCGGCTCGATCGATTCGGAAAGTTCTTTCATCAATTCGGGACTGATCGTTAAACAATCGCACCCGGCCAGCTCCCGGATTTGGCCGATATTGCGGAAGCTCGCACCCATGATCTCGGTCGGGATGTCGAACTTCTTGTAATACGTATAAATTTCCTTAACTGACTGCACCCCTGGATCTTCAGGACCGGTGTAATCGCGCTTGTATTCTTTCTTGTACCAATCGTAAATCCGCCCGACGAATGGCGAGATGAGCTGCACTTTCGCTTCGGCCGCGCGCACCGCCTGCGGCAACGAAAACATCAGCGTCAGATTGCACCGGATTCCTTCCTCTTGCAGTTGCTCGGCCGCGTTCAATCCTTCCCAAGTCGACGCGATCTTAATCAACACGCGTTCCTGCGGAATCTTGCGCTCCTCGTAAAGTTGGATCAGTCGCCGCGCTTTGTTGATCGAACCTTCCACATCATACGACAACCGCGCGTCGGTCTCGGTCGAGACGCGTCCCGGCACAATTTGAAGAATGTCGCAGCCAAATTGGACAAGGAGATGATCGCAGATGTCTTCGATCTGCGCCTGACCGCTCAAACCTGATTTCTTTCGATCCGCCAGCACCTCGTCGACCAGATGCGCGTACTCTGGTTTCTGCGTTGCGGCATAGACAAGACTCGGGTTGGTCGTCGCGTCCTGTGGCTTGAAATCCTTAATTGATTCAAAGTCGGCCGTGTCGGCCACGACTTTCGTGAACTTCTTCAGTTGCTTGAGCTGATTCAGTTTCGTTTCAGTTTTTAGCTCTTCGGTAACAGTGGTACTCATAATCTTTGCTCCTTCTTTCACAACGTACGCCCCAGCGACGGATCGACAATGGCAAATTCGAACTGTAGCGGCAGCCCGTGACCGCTGAGTGCCTCCTAGTCTCTGCTCACATAGAGCCGCGTCCGGCCCGCTACAGTTTGGCAGAAACAGCGGGCTGGGATTGAACAGCTCTCCTCGAACCGAGCGCTGCTTTGACAAAATTGTTTCCGAGCTCCCACATTGGTCCTGGGAACTTGCGGCACTCCGTCAGCACGTCGTCGAGCGCGTTCACGAACATGTTGACTTCTTTTTCGCCGATAATGAGCGGCGGCAAAATTTTCATGACGTCCATCGCGTGCCCCGCGACCTGGGTGAGAATTCGATGTTTGCTCAGCATCTGGGTCACGACCATTTGCGCGAACAGCACCTTGTCGATTTTGTGTAAAAGTTTCCACGCCATCTTCAGTTTGAATTCGCTCGGCTCATGAAACTCGATCCCGATCATCAAGCCCTTCCCGCGAACTTCTTTGATGAACGAATGTTTAGCGCGCAGCGCGTCGACCTTTTCCATCAGCAGCGCGCCCATTTTCGCGGAATTCCCGATTACCTTCTCATTGTCGATCACTTCGAGCGCGGCCAAACCGCAGGCCATGGCTAGATTGTTGCGCCCGAAAGTTGTCGAATGAACAACGCACCGATCCATTCGCGAAAACGTTTTTTGGTAAATCTCGCGCCTGGTCACAATCGCTCCGCATGGCACATAGCCGCCGCTCAACGTTTTCGCGAGCGTGATGATGTCCGGTTCCAAATTCCAATGCTGGAATCCGAACATTTTTCCGGTGCGACCGAGCCCGGTCTGCACTTCATCGGAAATGAGCAGCGTGCCGTACTTGCGACAAAGTTCCTGCGCGCGCGGGAAGAAATCGGTATTCGATGTTTGGCAGCCTTTCCCTTGAACGGTTTCGATCACGAAGGCGACGACGTCACGCGAGCGCAGTTGTCGATCTAACTCGTCGATGTCGTCGAGCGGTACCCGTGCGTCGAAGCCTTCCATCAACGGGCCAAATCCCTCGGTGAAACTTTCGCAACCCATGAGCGAGAGTGAACCGAGGCTGAGTCCGTGAAACGCGCTCGCCAGCGACACCGCGCGCTTCCTGCCAGTCGCAGCGCGCGCGAATTTCAGCGCGCCTTCCATCGCTTCGGTGCCGGAGTTACAGAAGAAAACCGCATCCAGATGCGGCGGTGTCCGTTTCACAAGCGCTTCCGCAAGCAATCCGCTCAGAAGAGAGCAATCCATCTGCACCATGTTTGGAAGGTCGATGTCGAGGACGTCGCGGATCGCTTGTTGCACCATCGGATGATTCCGCCCGATGTTGAATACGCTGTACCCACTCAGAAAATCCAGATACGGCTGATTATCCATGTCATAGAGGTATGCGCCCTCCGCTCGTGCGTAGACCTTGTCGAACCCGATCACCCGCTGGGCCGCTACTAGCGTTGGGTTCACGTGCCGCTCATGGAGCCGATAATTTTCGCCGAGCCGCGCCGCTACGATTTCCTTCAGATCAAAAGCCACGTCCCAACGTTCTGCGATTTACATGCGAAAGGCAAATTCTGTAGCCGCTTCGCTGGTGCGAAGCGCGGGCGTCCCTTGTAGAACGACAGCTACAACAAAAAAGCTGCAGAATCAGAAGCGATCCTGCAGCTTTAGGTTTGCGAACTGAGTCTCGATTATTCCTCGACAATGACTCGCTCAACCGTACGACTCTCAGCCGGGCCCGTGTAATAAACACGCACCTTTTGACCAGCTCGCAGCGGGGCTGTCACCACTTTGCCCGCACCGTCAACGATTCGTGCGGCTGTGCCCAGAGCAAAACTGACAGGTCCCTGATCACTCTTAACCACAACGGTCTTGCCGGGCTCATAGGTGGTCACCGTGCCGGCGGTATAAGTTGTGGTAGTAGTCGTTTCTGTCGTAGTTGCTGGTTTTGTCGATGTAGTAGTTTCCTCGGTCGTCGTCGTGCTGGTTTGCGCAAAAGCTAACGGCGTTACCAGCGCGCAGATCAAACCAATAATTGTCTTCTTCACTCTAATCCCTCCTGTTTATGGTTAGTTTTACCCACAAGTTCGTGACTCACGGGTTAAACGGACGCTCCCCGTCCGTCTCCTGTTTTGACTGGCTTCACCGGGGCGGTATTCGAACTATTTGCTGTTTGCGCGATTGAGCGACCCTGGCGATTTATTAATGTAGCTGCCGATGAGTCGCAAAACACCGCCCGCCGATCCAGTCCTTACAGACGAACTCGTAAAGCGGCATGGTCTCACTCTGGAAGAGTTAGAGCGGATCAAAAAAATCCTCGGACGCGAGCCGAACTTCACCGAGCTTGGAATTTTCTCGGTCATGTGGAGCGAACACTGCTCATACAAAAATTCGCGAAAAGAGCTGAAAAAATTTCCGACCACCGGGCCAAACATCTTGGTCAAAGCCGGCGAAGAGAACGCGGGCGTTGTCGATATTGGTGATGGCTGGGCAGTCGCATTCAAGATGGAGAGCCACAATCATCCGAGCGCCATCGAGCCGTTCCAAGGCGCCGCGACCGGCGTGGGCGGAATCATTCGGGATATCTTTACGATGGGCGCACGCCCAGAGTTTTGTCTGAATTCGCTCCGCTTTGGGCCGATCACGGATCCAAATTCGAAATCCGAAGCGCGAAAAACTAAAATCGCCGCGAACCTGCGGTTGTTCACGGGCGTCGTCTCCGGTATTGCGCATTACGGTAACTGCGTCGGCATTCCGACCATCGGCGGCGAGATTTACTTCGACGAAAGCTTTGAGGGCAATCCTCTGGTAAACGTTTTTTGTCTGGGCGTGTTGCGCCACGAACAACTCGCGCGCGGCACGGCAGAAGGCGCTGGCAATCCTGTTTTTTACGTCGGCGCCGAAACGGGCCGTGACGGTCTCGCAGGCGCAGCGTTTGCATCGCGCGAATTGACCGAACAATCACGCGAAGATCGTCCCGCCGTGCAGGTAGGCGATCCGTTCAAGGAGAAATTATTGCTCGAAGCATGTCTCGAACTACTCACTCGCGGTGCTGTTGCCGGAATTCAAGACATGGGAGCGGCCGGTCTGACCTGCTCGACGTGCGAAACCGCCAGCCGTGCGGGAAGCGGTATCGAGATCGATCTCGCCAAAGTACCCAAGCGCGAGCCAGGAATGACCCCGTACGAGATCCTGCTGAGCGAATCACAAGAGCGCATGCTAATCATTGCCCGTCACGGAAAGGAAGACGTTGTCCGCGAAGTATTCGAGAAATGGGACGTGCCATGCGCAGAAATTGGTCGCGTCACCAGTGACGGGATCATGCGCGTGCGAAATAATGGCCAAATTGCTGCGGAGATTCCAGCGAGAGCGCTGGCTGAAGAAGCGCCGCTTTACTCACGTGAAGCAAAAGCTCCTGTAGCCGCGATCGCTGATCGCGGCGTGGACAATTTACCTGAGATTGACAGTCACCAGGCTCTCCGCCAACTGCTGCGCGATCCGACAATCGCGTCCAAGAACTGGGTTTATCGGCAATATGATCACACCGTTCGCACCGGCACGATTGTGAAACCGGGTTCTGATGCCGCTGTTTTCTTCGTTCGCTACGCCAATAAAATTTTGGCGGCGACTACCGATTGCAATTCGACCTACTGCGCGCTCGACCCGCGCGAGGGCGGCAAGATCGCCGTCGCCGAAGCGGCGCGTAACCTTACATGTTCAGGCGCAAGGCCGCTCGCCATTACGGATTGCCTCAACTTCGGCAATCCCTACAAGCCGGAAAACTTCTGGCAATTGCGTGAAGCTGTTGAAGGAATAGCAGAAGCATGCCGCGCGTTTGGAACGCCCATCACAGGTGGAAACGTCTCGTTGTATAATGAGAGCCCGACTGGAGTTGTCGACCCGACGCCGACGATCGCGATGGTCGGATTGATTGATGACGAAAAGCACATCACCACGCAGTGGTTCAAAGA
>WNGD01012187.1_pt1 | contig 11745 bp, 10 predicted proteins | sample 5400671 | NCBI WGS metagenome assembly WNGD01 (sample SAMN13153369, study PRJNA577476) | soil metagenome | isolation source: 40 cm soil or saprolite under grassland replicate 2 | place: USA:California | collected 2016-06-15
GGATGCGCGAGATGCTGGGAGTGACCGGTGCTATCGTTGGTGCCGGGCTTGGCGAGACAGTGGCATTACTTACCGATGGCCGCTTCAGCGGAGCAACTCGCGGTTTGATGGTTGGCCATGTTACGCCCGAAGCAGCAAGCGGCGGTCCCATTGCCGTGTTGCAGGAGGGAGACAACATCATCATCGATATCGAAGCGCGCCGTCTCGACGTCGAACTTCCAGACGCTGAGATCGCTGCCCGTCTGGCAAAGTGGCAGGAACCCGTTCCGCGCTACAAGAGCGGTGTCTTCGCCAAATATGCTGCACTGGTTTCGTCAGCCTCGGAGGGCGCCATCACACGACCAGTCTTTGTAGCAAAGCGTTCCTAAAAGAAAGAATAAAGGGAGCAATGAACCCATCTGGGAAGAGTAGAACGCTGAAATCAATAGCCATAATTGGCGCCGGATGCAGTGGACTCGCCGCCGCACATGTACTGCGTGACGCAGGAAATGCCGTCACGGTATTTGAGAGAAGCAGCGGGGTAGGTGGACGTGCGGCAACCAGGCAGCGGCAGGGTTTCATCTACGACCATGGCGCACAGTACATCAAGGGCGGGAGTGCTGTGAGCTCAGCATTGATCACCGAGCGCTTCCGAGCCGCCGACCTGGTTGATATTGTCAAACCCGTCTGGATTTTCAATCAGCAGGGACATATTCAGGAGGGCGATCCCCTCCAGAACATGGAGCCAAAGTGGACCTATCGCAGCGGCCTGAACGCCCTGGCGAGAGGTATGGCCCGCAGTCTCGATATCCGGCAGCGGACGCGTATTGGCCATCTCCAGCACAACATCACGGGCTGGAGCCTTTTCGATGGCCTGGGGCATCCTGCCGGTGAGTTTGAGTGCGTACTCATCGCTGTCCCCGCCAGCCACGCGCTCGCACTCATCGAGGCCAGCCTGGTGCCGGAAGTAGAACGAGAGAGCATATGTAAACATCTGCGCAAGGCGAGCTATCGCCCGCTGATCTCCGTCATGCTGGGCTACAGACCAGCGCCGCGCGTTCGTCCCTATTACGCGCTGGTGAACACGGACAAAGCCCACGCGCTCTCCTGGCTGGCCTGGGAACATGAAAAGTCCCCCGAGCGTGTCCCAGAGCAGGCAGGCCTGCTCATCGCGCAGATGGCTCCTCACTATAGCCGGGAGTGGTGGCAGGTTCCCTCTAACGATCTCATCAGCGATGTGATAAAACGCGTTGCAACGCTTCTCGATGAGCCGCTGTTCAGCCCATGTTTTACAGACCTCTGCCACTGGCGCTACGCCCTACCCGCAGAAACGACGGACGCAGAGCAACTCAACGCCATAGCCCTCCCTCTGGGGCTGGCCTTTTGCGGGGATGCATTTGTCGGTGGGCGCATCCATCTCGCGCTCGAACATGGGATAGCCGTTGCTCGCCAGATGAATTGATCTTGTCCCTCTCAGATCTCTAGCTTTCCAGGTGAGCTATCACGCGAATCTGGACATTGTTGCGCAGGGCATTGGAAATCGGGCAGCCCTGTTCCGCTTGCTGGGCCACTTTTTCAAAGCCCGCCTGATCCAGTCCTGGCACTTTGCCGCGAACATCCAGATCCATGGTCGTCACCTTAAAGCCCTCCCCAACCTGTTCGAACGCGCAGGTCGCGCTCACAGTTAATCGTTCGGAAGGTGTACCTGCCAGGGCCAGCGTGTGCGAGAATGCCATAGCGTAGCACGCGGCATGTGCTGCCGCCAACAGCTCTTCTGGGCTTGTCTTACCATCTGAGCGCTCTGTGCGCGAGGCCCAGGTAATTGGGAGTTCCCCAAGCGCGCCGCTACCAACGTTGACGATCTTACCGTAGCCATGGACTAGATTTCCTTCCCACACTACGTTTGCTCGTCGTTCTGCTCTTGCCATACATACCTCCTTAGTACGTGATTCTGAGAACTGCTCATGCTGAAGCAGTCAAATCTGGAACAAACTTGATACTATATGATCCCTCCCGGGTTCGAGACTAAGAAGGAGTATATCACCTCAGTTGGTTGCTAACAAGTTATATATGGGGGTAATGTAGTAACGGAACCAAAACGTACGCTAAGCCTACGGCCTGTTTTCTCTCTTTCTGCCTTAACAAGTGGGACCTCGCGATGTTTGAGCCCTTTGCCACGTCGAAAGATGAGCAGGCCACGCCGACATGACTCCTTCGGTGGCGTGACGCTCCGCTGTTATTCCTCGACGCGACCATTGACACTTCGTCTCCAGGTTCGTATACTATGTTCGGCAACTCGTGTGTTCGGCAACCCTTGGGAACATGCCCTCGCTTGTATTTTGTTCGCGGGTGAGGCGATGGTTTCTCTCCTGTGTTCGGCAACTGTTAGGAGCTTCTCGGCTTAGAGCCATCAAGAGAGCAAGTGGGTATGAAGCAATCCTCTCGCACGACCGGTGTGGTCCAGGGCATGATCCTGACCTTTCAGCAGGATGGGGGCGAGGTGACGGTAGAGGTTGGTTCTACCGCCTGGTTCCTGTGGCTGGATCAGGCCACGGCCTTCACGTTTCGCGCTGAGGCCGCCCATTTTACGGCCCATAAGACCCGTGCCGGCAATCAGCGTGGCGGCTTCTACTGGCGCGCGACCCGCCGCAGCCATGGACGGCTCTCCAGCTATTACCTCGGTGCCTCCGCCAGGCTCACAAAAGAGCACTTGCGCCAGGCCGCACACGCGCTCTCGGCGCTTGTCGCCGATGACCTCCTGGAGCAGGAAGCAGCGTCGACGCTGCCACGCCACCTCCTTGCACCGCCCGCCCGCCCCGTCCAGGGTTCCGGCGTGGCACCACCATCCCCCCTGCCGGGGCCGCTGACGCCGCTGCTGGGACGCGAGTACGAACGCGCCCAGCTGGTAGCCCTGCTGCGTCGCCCCGAGGTGCGCCTGCTCACCCTCACCGGTCCCGGCGGGGTCGGCAAAACCCGCCTCGCGCTCGAGGCAGCACATGACCTCGTACCCGACTTCGCCGACGGCGTCTCGTTCGTGCCCCTGGCTGCCATCAGTGAGCCTGACTTCGTGCTCCCGGCAATGGCTCAGGCACTGGGACTGCGTGAAATGGGCGCTCGCTCTCTGCTGGAGGAACTACAAGCAGTGATCAGCGACCAGTCGCTCCTGCTGCTGCTCGACAACTTCGAGCAGGTCCTGGCCGCCGCACCACCACTCGCGGACCTGCTCGCTGTCTGCCCGCAGCTGAAACTGCTGGTGACTAGCCGGGCCGCGCTGCGGCTGGACGGCGAGCAGGAGCTGGCCGTCTTCCCGTTGGCCCTGCCCGACCTCGCGCAGCTACCCACACGGGAATCCCTGCTGCAGTCTGCTGCCTGCGCCCTCTTCGTCGAGCGGGCGCAGGCCATCACGCCGGACTTTGCGGTAACGCTAGCCAATGCCCATGCCATTGCCGAGATCTGCATCCGCCTGGATGGACTGCCGCTGGCCATCGAGCTGGCCGCCGCACGCACCCGGCTGCTCTCGCCGCAAGCCCTGCTCTCCCGCCTCTCCCATCGCCTCGACGTGCTGACCGGTGGTGCGCAGAATGCGCCTGAACGCCAGCAGACCATGCGCGAGGTGCAGCAGCTCTTCCGCTGGCTCTGCGTCTTCGTTGGTGGTTGCGACCTTGCGACCGTCGAGGCCATTGCAGAGCAAGCTGGCCTGGAAGCGAGCCACGTCCTGGATGGGGTGAGCGTGCTGCTGGAGAACCACCTGCTGCGCCAGGTGGAGCAGTCCGATGGCGAGCCGCGCCTGCGCCTGCTGCAGACCATCCGCGAGTTTGGGCTGGAGTGCCTCTCCACCAGCGGGGAGGCAGCTGCGGCGCAGCAGGCGCAGGCGCACTATTATCTGCGGCTTTCGGAGGAAGCCGAACCGCATCTGGCAGGTCCCGAGCAGGTGCAGTGGCTGGATCGGCTGGACCGCGAGCAGGAGAACCTGCGCGCCGTGCTAGAGCAGGCCATGAGCGGGGGAGGCACTGTGGGAGTCCGGCGGTGCGTGCAAGAGCACTCCATCAAGCCGCCCTGTTGGCCCACTGGCGGGACGAGCTTACACTGGCCCATGCCTTGAGTAGTGAGAGCCTGGCCCTCTCCCGCGAGCTGGGCGATGCCCGCGGCATGGCCTGGGCCTTGTCCTGGCTGGGCAATACCGCGCAGGCGAGAAGCGACTATGCTTCGGCACGCGCCTTGTGCGAGGAGGCGCTGGCGCTCTTCCGACAGGCAGCAGACCAGCATGGCATTGCTCGCGTGCTCACTGTCCTCACGAAGGTCGCCCTCTACCAGGGGGACTTTCAGCACGTGCGAGCGCTGGCCGAGGAATTGTTGGCGCTCGCCAAAATATTGGGGGACAAGCAAGCAATACTGATTGCCCAGGTGCGCCTGGTGCGCTGCTACTATCTCTCGCACAGCGAACCGGAAGACGCGTGTGCGTTGGCCGAGGAAGCCCTGACGCTCTCGCGGGAGGTCGGATTCAAGCAATTCGTCGCCTACGCGCTCAGTCTCGTCGGCCTGCTGGCGCTCGAGCGGGGAGAGCAGGACACGGCTCGCTCTCACCTGGAGGAGGCCTTGCGTCTGCACCAGGAGCTCGGAGCCCCCTGGGACATCGCCTCGGGGATCTCCGACCTGGCGTGGCTGAGCCTGATCCAGGGCGACTTCGCCACTGCGCGTCGCTCCTATGCAGAAGGCCTGCAGCGATTCATCGTGTTAGGCGGCAAGGTATTGCTCGCCCCCTGCCTGGAGGGGTTGGCCGCAGCAGTGGTCGGCCAGGCAGGGGAAACGGGGCAGGTCTCAGAGACCTACTGGGCCGCCCAGCTCTGGGGAGCAGCAGCACGCGTGCGTGAAGCCATCGGCGCGCCGCTGCCTCCGGTACACCGCCCCGCCTACGAGCAGGCGCGGGCTGCGGCTCAAACCCGGCTGGGTGATCACCTGTTTGCTGCCGCCTGGGCTCAGGGACGCAGTATGACCCCGGAGCAAGCCATAATGGCCCAGGGAAAGGCCCTGCTCCCCACTCCTCTGTCCGCACGAGCAGCCGCAGCGTCTCGGCTGCACTCACCCACCTCGCCTTTCGGACTGACGGCCCGCGAGGTGGAGGTGCTGCGGGGACTTTCTCAAGGCTGGACGGATGCCCAGATTGCCACGCACCTGGTGATTAGCCCACATACGGTCAACCGCCATACCAACTCCCTCTATAGCAAGCTGGGCGTCTCCTCGCGCGTCGCCGCCACTCGCTCTGCCATTGAGCACCACCTGCTCTAAAGGTGCTGCTCATCAGGCATCCCTCTCTCTCAACAGTAGGTTTTTTGGGGCAGATCGTCACATTCGTAGGGGTGGGGACGCTTGCGTCGCCCATCGTAGGCTGATGCAATGCGCCAGGGGGAATAGGACGCGGGCGACGCAAGCGTCCCCACCCTTCCTCCCTGCCACCCCCGTCCCTACGAGGCGAACCCGCTTCCCTGCTCGTTTCACAAAATACCTACCCTTGAAAGGTACTCCGCCTGGACAAATGAGTAGTGAGAATGGCTAGTTCTACACATGTACTTTGGCTTTCCACCAGGTAGACTCTCAGTAGAAAACCTCGCCACGATCTATTGGGCAGATGCCTGTCCTTTCCATTTGACTAAAAAGGAGACAAAAGATGTATTATCGTGTAGCAACCCAGGTGGATGCAACGGCTACCTGGCAGCGGAAATCAACGGTGCTCAGTTCGCTGCAGAGCCTATTTCAGTTTCTGAAGCCCTATGGCGCTCGGCAGTTCGATCACCTGTGGGTGTTCTCCTCCTCCTCACGCGAGGGTCTGGCGGAGCAGCTCGAGCAGGAGAACCAGGGACTGGCAACTCATGCAGTGATGGCAGCGGATTTTCTCCGTGAGAGATTGATCTCTCCGGCGCAGGAAGTGCGGACAAGAGCAGAACACGAGGTGGGAACGAACCTGGAGATGATTCCCTCTTCCATTGGTACCTAACAATCATGCACTGAGAGGAGCAGGGGAGGAGACGTCTCGGAAAGAAGCGGTATGAGATCTCTGGAGAGGGCCAGGCACGACCTGGAAAGCGGGGCTGGTGGCGATCATGATGCCCCCTACAGCCTGGTCGTGCCTCCTTCGATGCCGCAAGTCCTGGCCTGGATGAAACTCCTGGCGAGGATGCAAAATGGCGAATTGCACCCCTAGTTGTCCTGCTGAGGATCATCCCTGCTCCGTCTCGTCCTGGCGTGTATCCCTGCATGGCTCACCTTCCACGGAGGTGAGCGTTCTAGACAGGTGGTCACCTGGTTGCGTGCTGGGTGTGCTGCCCGAAAGGAGAACTATTTATGGACATTGTATTACTTCTTGCCCGCGTTCTACTCGCGGTCGTCTTTCTGGTCGCCGGGGTGACCAAGCTGGCTGATCTGAAGGGGTCGCGCCAGGCCCTGCGCGATTTTGGCGTGCCCGCCTGGCTTGCGGCTCCCGGAGGGGTGCTCTTGCCGCTGGCCGAGCTGGCAGTGGCGGGGGCGCTGCTGCCGCTGGCCTCGGCCTGGTGGGCAGCCGTCGGCGCGCTGGCGCTCCTGCTCCTGTTTGTGCTGGGCATCGCCTACAACCTGGCACGCGGACGGCAGCCCGACTGTCATTGTTTCGGCCAGGTCTACTCCAAACCGATTGGACGGTCGACCCTGCTGCATAACCTGGTGCTGGCAGCGGTGGCCGTCTTTCTTGTTGGCTTCGGCAGGACCACTCCTGGGCTCAGTGCCTTCACCTGGCTCGCGGCCCTCTCGCTGACAGAGCGCCTGGCACTGGGTGCCGGGCTTTTTCTTCTGGCGCTGCTGGCCGGTGCGGGCTGGCTGCTCGTGCAGATGCTACGCCAGCAGGGACGCTTGCTGCTGCGGCTCGAGGCGCTCGAGGAACGTATGGCAGCCGCTGGGACGGCGGACTCAGTCGCCCCGGCCCAGGCAACTCCGCCTGCCGGACTGCCCGTGGGAAGCGTGGCTCCGGCCTTTGCCCTCCCTGGTCTGAATGGCGAGACGCTCACGCTGGACTTCCTGCGTGCCGGGGGCAAACCGGTGCTACTTCTTTTCTCCGACCCGGGCTGCGGGCCCTGCACCTCGCTCTTGCCTGAGGTGGGACGCTGGCAGCGGGACTACGCCGGCAAATTGACCGTGGCCCTCATCAGTCGTGGTAACGTGGAGGCCAACCGTGCCAAAGCCAGTGAACATGGCATCGGCCAGGTACTCCTGCAGCGGGAGCGTGAGATCGCCGAGGCCTATCAGGGACGCGGCACACCTGGAGCGGTGCTTGTGCGTCCCGATGGCACCATCGGCAGTCCCCTGGCCCAGGGCGCTGAGGCCATTCGTGCCCTGGTCGCCTCGGCGGTGGGCTTGCCGGTGCTGCATGCGGTGCCCGCGCCACTGAACGGCCACGGCAACGGGCATGGCAACGGCGCACTCCCCCTCGTCAAGCCGGAGACCCTGGCGAATGCCTCGAAGATCGGCACACCCGCCCCTGCCTTCAGCCTGCCCGATCTCTCCGGCCAGACGGTTGCCCTCTCCGACTTCCGGGGCCACACGACCCTGCTGCTCTTCTGGCGCCCCAGTTGTGGCTTCTGCCAGCGCATGCTTCCCGACCTCCAGGCCTGGGAGGCGAACCCACCTCCCGATGCGCCCAGGCTGCTGGTCGTCTCGACGGGCAGTGTGGAGGAGAACCGGGCGCTGGGCCTGCGCTCGCCCGTGGTGCTCGATCAGGACGGCCTGCGCGTGGGCGCGCTCTTTGGGGCCAACGGCACCCCCAATGCGGTACTGGTCGATGAAGAGGGCAAGCTGGCCTCAGCGGTTGCCAGAGGAGCGCCGGCCGTGCTGGCCCTGGCAGGGGTGCAGGTCCCAACTGCTGAACAGAGCAATGCGGCGGCCTCGCGGGTACTCACGCCCCCGACGATCGGGGAGCCGGCTCCGGCCTTCAGCTTGCCGAACCTGCAGGGCAAGCGCGTCCACCTTTCCGACTTCCGGGGCAGCTCGACCCTGCTGCTCTTCTGGGATCCGGGCTGCGGCTTCTGCCAGCGGATGCTCTCTGACCTCAAAGCCTGGGAAGCCCACCCACCGAAAGGCGCGCCCAGGCTGCTGGTCGTCTCGACGGGCAGCGCGGAGACGAACCGGAAGCTGGGCCTGCGCTCCACCATTGTGCTTGATCAAAATATGAGCGTGGGCAGCACCTTTGGGGCCAACGGCACGCCCATGGGCGTGCTGGTGGATGCGCAGGGCAAGCTGGCCTCCGCATTAGCGGCCGGTGCCCCGGCCGTGCTCGCCTTAGCGGGAGTCGACCAGGAGCAGCCCGACATGATCTCGCGCTAATCCACCGCGTCTTTTTCATCTGCTCGGTCGAGAGAAATGTACATCTATGTAGGTAGAGAGACGAGCGCGGGCCCATAGGAAGGGACCCCGCGCCCACAAGCATGCAGGACACCGCACAGAGGCGAGTGCGCCCGGGCTTCACCGAGAGGTCAAGCCGTGTCGGACGCCCTGCAAAGGAGGAGAAATGTATGGACTCATCTCGCTTTGATGAGTTGACGAAGGCCCTGGTGACCAGTACCTCACGCCGCCAGGCCCTCAAAACCATCGCCGCCACGACCCTTGGTGGCATCCTTGGTCTGAGTGGTCTCGGTACCGCCTTTGGTGCGACCACGTGCCACCGCAATGGGCTGGGCTGCGACACGAACAGCCAATGCTGTAGCGGGTACTGCGCCAATGGGGAGAAGTGTACGTGTCCACCTGCACCCGCCTGCAACAGTTACTGTCCCTGTCCCTCGGGCCAAACCTGCTGCAACGGCACTTGCATCAACAGCCAGACCGATGTCAACAACTGCGGGGCCTGTGGGCACGTCTGCTCTTTCCCCGATGCCAGCGCGGCTTGTTCTGGCGGGACCTGCGTCCTGGTCGCGTGCAACGCGGGCTTTGGCAATTGTGACGGCAATGCCGCCAACGGCTGCGAGACCAACCTGCAAACTGATGCGCAGAACTGTGGGCAGTGCGGACATATCTGCGCCTCGGGAGAAACCTGTGTCAGCGGGGCGTGTACCTGTGGCTCAGCAGGCGATTGCCCAAACGGGCAGAACTGTTGTAATGGCGTGTGCGTCGACGAGCAGACGAATATCAACAACTGTGGATCGTGCGGGCATGCCTGTGCCTCAGGCCAGGTCTGTCAGAATGGCACCTGTGTCACTACTTGTACCGCCCTCGGGGGCACCTGTAGTGTGAGAAGTGACTGCTGTTTGGGCGGTTGTCCGAACGGGAAGTGCTGTATCGGGGATGGTGGGTTTGGCTGTAACACGAGCGCTGACTGTTGTAGTGGCACATCATGCTTTGGGAGTACCGGGAACAACGACGGCTTCTGTTCGGTTTGACAGCAGGCAGCGGGAGAGTCCCCTGGGGCCTCGACTGGTCTACCTGAGAGCGTGACTGCGCCAGCACACCAGGGCCGGGACAAGTGTGGTGCGCTGGCGCAGGTCCCAGGTGGCAACTGGGTAGAGGACCATAACGTGCTGCCAATAGAGCGCCGTCTGTCGAGGGCGTCCAGTTCCAGGCGAGCCAGGTGCCTCTCTCCCCGACACTTGTGAGCAGTGCGGTCGAGTCGAAGAGAAGGTGACGTATCGCCAGAGAGGAAGGGAGACGCGATGTTAGAGCACAGGCCGCTGGCGGGGAAGGTCCTGACCCTGTGGCGCTATCCCATCAAGTCGATGCTGGGCGAGGAGCTGCACGTCGCCACGCTCGTCCAGGGGTCCCTGCTGGGCGACCGCGCCCTGGCCCTCCTTGATGGCGAGACCGGGTATGTGGCTAGCGCCAAGCACCTAGGTCGCTGGCCCCGCCTGCTCGCCTGTCAGGCCGCCTTCGTGGAGCCACCGGTGTTCGGGAAAGCCCTGCCGCCCGTGCGCGTCACGCTGCCGGATGGCACGAGTCTGCTGAGCGGGCAACGCGACTTCAATCAGCGCGTCTCGCAGGCGTTGGGGCGTGGAGTCGTGCTCAGTCACCCGACGCTCGCGTCCCCACGCCTCGAGCAGTGCTGGCCCATACTGGAGGGCATGGCCTTCCAGCCGAGCGTGAGCGAGCACGCCATGCCCCCCTTCACGTTTTTCGACCTGGCGCCGCTGCATCTGTTGACGACGGCGACGCTCGCGCGCCTCGCGGACCTGTACCCCCAGGGGCGCTTTGACGCGCGGAGGTTCCGGCCCAATCTCGTGATCGAGCCTGATGGGGAGGCGCACGACTTCGTGGAGCACAGCTGGATCGGACAGACCCTGGCCATTGGGAACGAGGTGCGGCTGCAGATCACGGGCGGCTGTCCGCGCTGTGTGATGGCAACGCTGCCCCAGGGGGACCTGCCGGCTGACCTGGGTATCCTGCGCACCGCAGCTATGCACACCCAGGCCAGCGTGGGCGTCTATGCCAGCGTGCTGCACGGCGGGACCATCCGCCAGGGCGATGCGATTCGGGTCGAAGACTGGGGGGATCCGTGAGGGCTCCCTTTTGGCTCGTCTCCAAAGAGGCCCCCGGTTGTCTCGACAAGGGAAACCTTGACCTTCTCTGCAAAGAGCATGGGAGCTTCGCGTGGTTTTCGTTTGTTCCTCAGCGTCTGTCTGTGGCAGGTGGTGATCTTCAGGCCAAAGCACTTGTCCATTTCGTCGGTGGGCCTCATAGTTCTTTGGAGAACACTGTGGCAGGGAAACAACGGAAAGAACGAGAGATTTCGATCACGTTCTTTCCCGCCTCGCCCCTCCACTGTGTTCTCACCCCGTCTCGCTCCTGATACCGACGCGACGCAGAGCAGGAGCGATGACGCGTGCGCATCATCGCCGATGGAAAGACCGATGAGATGGCTTCTTTCCTCGTCTCACCATTCTTTCCTGCGAAGAACGAAGAGGCCCTCTTGAACATGCCGGTCTCTCAGCAATTTCTGGTTGCGCGGAAATGAGGAGGTGCATCTATGCCGGTTGACTTCGTCACCGATGAGCAGGAACGAGGCTCAGGTCGCTATCATGGCGAGCCATCGGAGGCACAACTGTCGAAGTATTTTTACCTGAGCGAGACGGATCTCGACCTCGTCCGGAAGCATCGGGGAGATCAGAACCGCCTGGGCTTCGCGTGGCTGGCTCGCTCAAGTTGGGCACGGTCAGCGCCTCGACGCTCATTCGGGCGCGAGAGCCGAGGAGGTCGTCCAACGACGCTTACGCGGGCGATCAGTGAGATCGGGAGAATCGCGAAGAGCCTGCACCTGCTCTCCTACGCTGATGCAGATTGCCAAAGACCCTGATGGAGCAATTTGCTCGTTATTTGCTCGGAATTCTCGCGCATAGCAAGGAATCTCCTACCTCACTCACCTGATACACCTGAAACACTTGAAACAGTGAGCCGCCTCGACTCAAACTTATCTGACACCTGATACACCTGATACACCTGATACACCTGATACACCTGATACACCTGAAACTCTTGACATTCTGATTGAGAAAAGGACTGCACGCAGACTTGCAGACCAACATACCTGATCTTCTGATCGTGACAACTCCCCACAGCTCAAGCCAGGGGCATCCTGGCGCGGTTTGATGAAGGAGTTTCGCAAGCTTAATGGTCTAATTCATACAAACGTTACAGTTACGTCTGTTCATGGATCCAGACACGCATGGCTGATATGCCACGATTACACCAGAGATAGTAAGGAATTGCTGTAAGTTTTGCAGGATACATTGCGGGACTCTGTGGACGATATAACCTGTTATC
>WNGD01005945.1_pt1 | contig 11743 bp, 15 predicted proteins | sample 5400671 | NCBI WGS metagenome assembly WNGD01 (sample SAMN13153369, study PRJNA577476) | soil metagenome | isolation source: 40 cm soil or saprolite under grassland replicate 2 | place: USA:California | collected 2016-06-15
CCGCGCGCCCGCCGCGAGAACTCGGGTGTGTAATGCTCCGGCTCGCGCGTTTCGCCGATCACCAGATAGGGCGCATTCACCGCCATCGCCGCATAGAGATCCCGCGGGTCGCGCACGATGACGATGCCGCTGTCGTACGGCACATTGAGCCACTTGTGCGCGTCGATCGCCCACGAGTCGGCCGCGGCGTAGCCCTGAACCAGGTGCGCCCGGTCCGGCGCTGCCGCCGCCCACAGCCCGAACGCCCCGTCCACGTGCACCCAGGCGCCCGCCGCCTTGGCCCGCGGAATGATCTCGTCTGCTGGATCGAAGGCGCCGGTATTCACGTTGCCCGCCTGCAGGCAGACCAGCGTGCTGTCGTCGAGCGGTGGCAGCGCGTCGGCGCGCATCCTCCCCTGGCCGTCCACCGGGACGCGGATCACGCGCTCGCGTCCCAGGCCGACCAGCGTGAGCGCCTTAAGGACGCTCACATGGACCTCCTCGCCCACCACGACGGTGATCGGCGGCGCGCCGAATAACCCTCTGGTCTCGACGTTCCAGCCGCGCCGCGCCAGCAGGGCATGCCGCGCCGCCGCTAGCCCGGAGAAATTCGCCTGCGTGGCGCAAGTCACGAACCCTACGCCCGCGGCCCGCGGCAGCCCCAGCACGTCGAGCAGCCAGCGCATCGCCACCTCTTCCAGGCGCGCGGCGATGGGCGACAGGGCGACGATCCCCGCGTTCTGATCCCACGCGGCCGCGAGGCTGCTCGCCGCCACGGTGGCCGGGAGCGACCCGCCGACCACGAAGCCGAAGAAGCGTCCACCCGCGGAGCCAATCGTCGCGGGCGATCCGACTTCGTCGAGCAGCGCGATCACGCTCGCTGCGTCGGTAAGATGCTCGGGGAACGGCTCGTCGAGCCGTGCCAGGTTGGCGAGGGCCTCGGGTGTGGGAGCAACGCTCCGCTCCTTCAAGGAGGCGAGATACCGGGCCGCGCGGTCGGCGGTCGTTCGCAGCAGGTCTTTCATGCCGGAAATGTATCCGTCCTGTAGTCCTCCGTCTGACAGCTCGCTTCCGCTGCTTTCCGCCGCCAACGGCGTCCCGACTGATGCCTCCCTCGAGGCATGACCGCTAGCGTTGGCCTCGTTCAGCCGATCGACCCTACTCACGATGGAGAACCACATGAAACCGACGCTCTACGCGCCCTTCCTGAGCCTCGTGCTCGCGGCGTGCAACAACCTCTATTCGCCTGCGACGACCCAGCCCCCACCGCCCAGCTTCACCGCCATCCGGGCCCGGGGCGACAGCGGCACGGTCGCGGACACCCTGAACAAGTTTCGCGCCGCGCTCGGCGGTAGCCTGAACGCGCCCAACACCGCGCCGGCCGACAGCGGCCGTCGGGAGATCAACTGGGACGGTGTACCCGTCGCCCTGACCAACATCGACACCTTCCCGGCGACCTTCTTCAACGTGAACTCGAAGCGGGGTGCCGTGTTCTCCACGCCCGGGACCGGCCTCCGGGTGGATAGCACCGCGTTTGCTTCGGTCAACGCCGGGCTGGCAGACCAGTTCAAGGCCTTCTCGCCCAAGAAGCTGTTCGTGGCCGTCGGCTCGAACCAGGTCGAGGTCGACTTCAAGCTGGCGGGCACCACGACCAGCGGGCTGGTCAAGGGCTTCGGGGTGGTCTTCTCCGACGTCGACAAGGCGGCCGCTACGCGGGTCGAGTATTTCGATGCCAATGGCGTCGAGCTCGCCAGCATCGCATCGCCGGCCCAGCTCGGTGCCCAAGGGTTCACCTTCGTCGGTGCGGTATTCGAATCCGCGATCGTCGCCCGGGTGCTGATCACCAGCGGTGACGCGGCCTTGAGCGCCACGATCACCGACGTGAGCGCAGGCGGCACCGACGATGTCGTCGCGATGGACGACTTCGTGTACGGCGAGCCGCAGCCCCTGCCGCACACTTCCAACTATTCTGCGCGGAGGCAGTAACATGCGACGCATACCATTGATGGTAGCCGCTACACTGCTCGCCGGATGCGGCGGAGTGACCTCACCCGGCCGGGGCGGCCAGCCGGTCGGCGACGTCTCGGTGGGCAACATCTTCTTCCGAAGTGCCCACAACGGAACCACGAACCCCGCCGTGGACACGATCGCGGCGGGCGACAGCATCACGTGGACCTGGAACGCCGCGGGCTCGCACACCATCCGATCGACCGGCCTAGTCCCGGAGATCTTCAGGAACAGCGTGGTGATGTCCGGCGCCAACGACAGCTACACGGTGACGTTCCGGACTCCCGGGACCTACACCTACGATTGCATGATCCACGGGTCGGCCATGACCGGGCGGATTGTGGTCCAATAGGCAGGGGCTCGGTGCCCCACCTACTTCCTGGGAGAAGGCATCCTCCCCACTATTGGGCCAGGAGGCTCGATGCCGACAGCAGTGCCGGAACCAAGCCAGCTCAATACTCCCGAGCTCCTGGAGGCCTTCTTCGAGGCCTCCCAGGACGGGTTCTTCTTCATGATGCTCGATCAGCCCGTCGAGTGGGGACCGGACGTCGATAAAGACGCGGTGCTGGATTACGTCTTTTCCCACCAGCGCATGACCAAGGTCAATCCCGCGATGGCGCGGCAATTTCGGGCCAGCCAGGAGGAGCTGATCGGCAAGACGCCGGGCGAGTTCTTCCGGCACGACGTCCCGGCCGGCCGCCGGGGCTGGCGCAGGCTGTTCGACGCCGGTCACACGCACAGCGTCACCAACGAGCGGCGCCTCGACGGCTCGACCATGTGGGTCGAGGGCGACTACATGTGTTTCTACGACGCCGCCGGCCGCATCACCGGGCACTTCGGAATTCAGCGGGACGTCACCGACCGCACCCTTGCCGCCAAGGAACTGGAGCAGTCTCAGGCCGAGCTGCGCGCCCTCGCCGCCCGGCTGCAGGCGATTCGCGAGGACGAGCGGACCCGCATCGCGCGGGAGATTCACGACGAGCTGGGCCAGGCGCTCACCGCCTTGAAGCTCGACCTGGCATGGCTCGGGTCCAAACGGCCCCGCCGAGGACGCAGCTCCGGCGCGTTTAAGGTGCTCGATGCATCGATCACCGCGCGCATCGACGAAACGATGCAGATCGTGCGCCGCATCGCGAGCGAGCTGCGCCCCAGCGTCCTCGACCAGCTGGGCCTCGAGGCCGCGATCGAGTGCCTGGGGCAGGAAACGGCCCAACGGACCGGGATCGCGGTCACGCTCCACATCGACGACTTTCCCCGGCTCCCCGACGAAGTCGCGAGCCACGCCTTCCGCATCATCCAGGAGGCGCTCACCAACGCCACCCGGCATTCCAAGGCTACCCGCGTGGACGTGTCGATCCGCCGGGCGGGGGCCGCCATCGTCCTCGGCGTCGAAGACAACGGGGTCGGATTCACGCCCCAGGCGCTGAGCGGGGTTCGATCCCTGGGATTGGTCGGTATGCGCGAGCGCGCGTTGGCCTGCGGGGGGACCCTGGTGATTCGCGGCGAGCCGGGCCGGGGGACCGCGATCGCCGTCACGATTCCGGTCGCCGACTCATGAGCCGGTCGACCGCCAAGATTCGCATCCTCATCGCGGACGACCATCCGATCGTGCGCCAGGGACTGCGCCGCATCGTGGAGGCGGACGCGGGGATGGTGATTTCGGGTGAAGCGGGCGACGTCGCGGCCCTGCTGGGCGCGCTCCAGTCCACCGCCACCGATCTGGTGCTGCTCGACGTGTCGATGCCGGGCGGGCTGTTTCTCGAGACCTTGCGGGAGCTGCGTAATCGTCACCCGTCGATTCGGGTGCTGGCCTTGAGCGTGCACCCGGAGGACGAGTGGGCGGTTCGCGCGCTCAGGGCCGGCGCCTCGGGCTATCTCACCAAGGACCATTCCCCGGATCAGCTGCTGGAGGCCATCCGCCGGGTGTACCGCGGCGGCAAGTACGTCAGTCCGACGCTGGCGGAGCGGCTGGCCAGTCAGCTCGATGGCGGCGGCCAGCGGGCCCCGCACGAGCTGTTGTCCGATCGCGAGTTCGAAGTCATGCGCCGGCTGGGCAGCGGCCTCACCGTCTCTCAGATCGCCGGCGAGCTGGCGCTCTCGACCAAGACCGTGAGCACCTACCGCACTCGTATTCTCGAGAAGATGGCGGTCGCCACCAACGCCGATCTGGTCCGCTATGCCGCCCGGCATGGGCTGATTGCCTGACGCAGTGTAGTCCGTCGTCCGACAAGTCTGTTCCGCTGTTTCGCGCCCGCCTCAGCCGTCGCGTCTGATACAGCCATCGACGAGCGATCGCTAATGTTGCCCCCGTGATGGAGGCAGTCCCTTTCGTTGCGAATGACCCAGGAGGATGAGATGCGTATCGGAACTGCGGTAATCGGTTTGCTCGCGCTGGCTGCGCTCGCGGGCTGCAAGTCTCCCACGTACGGTGGTGGCGGTGGCGGTGGCGGTGGCGGGGGCGGGGGCGGGGGTCCGTCCGGCGAAGTCGTCGTCGGGAACATCCTGTTCAAGAGCGCCCACAACGGGAGCCAGAACCCCGCGATCGACACCGTCGCGGTGGGCAGCACGGTCACATGGACCTGGACGTCCACGGGAGCGGTGTCGCACAGCGTCCGGTCGCAGGGCACGCCCAGTTTCACGAGCAGCCCCATAGAGGCGGGTGATGGTAAGACCTATTCGGTCACGTTCACCACGGCGGGTAGCTACTCGTATGATTGCGCCGTGCACGGCGCGGCCATGAGCGGCACCATCGTGGTCCGCTAGCAATTGTGAAGGGTCCCCGGATCCCGAGCGGGATTCGGGGGCCGCCGTTCTTCGGGAGGAGCCATGGGGATCAACGTGGAAGACTCGGTTCACCAGGGCGAGTTACTCGCTGGGCGGTACCGGGTGCTTCGCCGTCTCGGAATCGGCGGCATGGGGACCGTCTACCTCGCCGAGCACGTCCACCTCGGCCGCCTGACGGCCGTGAAGGTGCTGTGTCCTCCACTGTGTGACGATGATCCGAGGGCCGAGCAGCGCTTCCGGCAGGAAGCGCTGCTAGTCGCTGCAGTGCGCCACCCGGGCATCGCTCAGGTCTACGACTTCGAGCGCGGGCCCGACGGTCAGTTCCTGCTCGCGATGGAGTACGTGGAGGGTGAGACCGTGGCCGAGCGGCTGCAGCGCGGTGGTCCCCTCCCGCTCCCCGACGCCATACATGTGCTGGGCATCGTGGCTGACGCGTTGAACCACGTGCACTGGCTCGGCATTCTCCACCGCGATGTGAAACCTCAGAACATCATGCTGGGGTCGGGGGGCGTCGTGAAGCTGCTCGACTTCGGAGTCGCCCACGAGATGGCCCAGCTCGTGGCGACCGACGGGTTCCAGCCCGGCACCCTCGCCTACATGAGTCCCGACCAGCTGCTGGGCGACGCCATAGGTCCCGCGAGCGACATCTTTTCACTGGGCGTCGTGTTGTACGAGATGCTCACAGGCCGGCTCCCCCACGCGGGGACGACGGTGGCGGAACTTCGGATCCAGCGTCTGCTGCGCCCGGTCATTCCTGTGAACTGGCTGCGTCCAAACGTCACTCGTGAATTGGCGGAGGTGGTCGCGCGGGCCCTTCATCCCGAGCCAGCCAATCGCTGGCCGTCGGCGCTGGCCTTGGCGCAGGCGGCGGCGCGGGCGGTCGCTCGCGGGGAGGACTGAACACTTAGGGGCTGCGGACCTTCAGCCAGTCACCGAAAAACGTTCGCGCCCCCGGCTCGGCCGCGTTGCCCTGTTGTGCCGGAGGATGTGTCAGGCCCACACCGACGTAATTCGTGCCGATGCTCACCGAGAAGATGATGAGGGAGTTGAGGACGTAGTACACCGCCCGTTGCCACCCCGGCACGCCGCCCTTGGCCACGAACACGAGCAGACCCACGACAAAGCTCAATACCAGCGATGTCCAGCGCGGCGGCAGGGAGAACGCGACCCACAGCGCGTTGGCGATCAGCATCGTGACGCCGCCCGCGATGCCGGGCGTGAGCATGGCCTTGGGCTGCAGGAACTCGTCGACCCTGGCCTTCTCCAACTAAGGCTTCTTGATCAGACGGCGAACGCGCGTCGCGTCCTGCCTGGAGAGCACGTCGAGCTTGTGCAGCGCCGTGTAGGCGGGCACGGACCGGCCGGCAATCATGGCTTGCGGCGAGCCGGTGGTGGAATCGACATGAAGCAGAAACGTGCCTTCCTGTCCCTCGGCGAACTTGGGCGTGCCGACCCAGGCAACGTCGTGTGAGCCCGGGAAGCGCACCACGACCTGCTCTCCGGGCTGGGCGCCCTTGATGGGGTCCTGGACCTGAATGATCGCTTCCTGCCACTGCGGGTCGTGCTCGGTGATCCGTCTGGGATGCGCCGGCGCGGCCGCCAGCTCGGCCGGACGCACCTGTTGCACGCGGCCCTCGACCACCATGGCCGCCCGGTCAATGTGCGCCTTCAGATCCGCGTCGTTCAGGTCGAGCCGAGCCTTGGCCACTGCCGCCTCCTGGTCCGCCACCACGACCGGGGATCGTCCCGGCTCGTGGCCGACCTCGCGCACCGCGACGCCCCGGCCGAAAATCCAGCCGGTCGTGTAAAACGTCGCCTGGGTGCCCGGTTTCAGCGAGCCCGTCCGCGCGGTTTCGACCGTGACGGAATCGCCCGCCGCCAGCGCGACCGCGGCCGGCTTCTCGAGCACGTTGTCCACCCGGACCACGACCGTGCGGTTCGAGGCGGGGACCTCGGGGGCCGCGACGGCGCCGACCTGCGTGACGGTTCCGATGAAGATGATATCGGACTGCTTCACGAGCGCCGCCCGGCTCATCTGGGCAACCGCCGGGACTCCCGGCAACGCAAGCGCGACCGCGAGGAGAATGGCTGACCGAGTGTGCATGGGACCCTCACGACGACCGTTTGTCGTCATGGCAGAACGGGGACACTGAAAAAGAACGGATCGATCGAGACGGCCACCGCCGCACCCGACCCATCGAGCAGCCGATGCGTCGGGAAATCCACCCGTCGTTGATACACCACACCTTGCGGGAAGTTAGCCGAATCGGGTGCGTTGTTAGCGGAGAATATACCCAGAAAGACATCGCCGCGGGCGAGCAGGCCGTTGTAGTCGCCGAGGTAGGGCAGGAATTGGAAGGCCGGCGTAGTGGCCGGTACGTCGGCGAGCACCACGTCCTGGTGTGTCGCGAAGCCGTCCCGCGACCGTTCCAGCCGCGTGACCCACCGGCTTGCGTCGCCGGACCCGGTCACCTGTTGATAGAGGAGGCCGACCGTGCCGTTGGCGGCCACGGCGAGGCTCGCGTTTGTGGCATTGGTCACCGTGCGGCGGTCGCCGCTCCACGTGGCGCCGCGGTCGCCGGAGCGGCGCAGGTGCACCGTGTAGATGTCTCCCGTCCCCACGCGGTCGGCCCACGCGACGTACACGGTGTCGCTGTGCAGCGCGTCCACCGCGATCGACAGGGTCGAGCCGATGCGCTCCTGTCCCAGCGTGGGCGCGTTGGACCAGGGGATGGTCACCCTGGTGGCCACGAGGCGCCCCGGCAGGTGATCCGACGGATCGACCAGGTCCTTGAACGGCGCGCTGCCGGTCGCGCCGCTGTCGTCGCGCACCACGACCACGTCGCTCGTCACGTCCGATCCGGTTTGCGAGCGCCAACCGAAGTACGCGACGTACACCGTGTGATCCCGCGCCACGGCGGGACGGATCGACGGGCCATTCTGCCCCAGGGTGCTACGGGTCTCGATGCGACGCGACCGGTACGTCGCGCCCCCGTCGAGCGACACGTCCACCGTGGCGGTGCGCCCATCCGGTGCGTCGAAGTCATTGAGGCCCACGTACACGCGATCGGCGCTCGCCACCGCCGCCGTGCGCACGAATGGTTGATCGATGTCGGCGCGCGACGCCTGCAGCGTCATCGTGGCGGGCGAAAGGAAGTCGTTGGCCTTGAGCTCGTTCAAGGGTGCGCCGGGCACCTTCAGGATGCCGGCGTACAGCACCGGCGGGTTGGCCCCCACCGCGTGGGTGATATCGGCCGTCATGTTCTCGCTCGGCAGCGTGTTGCGCAGCGTCCAGGAGTCGCCCCCATCGTTGGAGACGAAGATGGGCGCGGTGGCGCTGGTGGATCCACCCGGATTCGGCGTGAAGGCTGACGCCGCCATGAGCTTGGGATTCGAGTCGTACAGCGCCAGGAACGGCTCGGCATCCTGCCAGGTCTCGCCGCTGAGCGACAGCGGGACCAAGTCCACGACCCGTACGCCCGCCAGCTTGCCGGGTGGCTGCGGCACTTGCTCCGATCCCTGACAAGCGACGCACAGGGCGGCTACCACGATGGTCAGTTGGATTCCCATTCCGCAATATACGACCATGGTCTCAATCGCCAGTTGCAGCACGCGACGCCCGCCAGGTGCGTATCGCCCGCGCGTGCTTGGGGTAATGACCGTACGTGTCGAGCCGCAGGCGACGACGAAACCGCGTGTCGCCCGACAGCTGCTCCTCGGGAGCACCTTGTACGAACGCGACCAGGCGGCGGTGTACCTCGTCCTGCTGCGTGAGTACCTGGGCCAGCGACCATGGCTTCCGCTGCTCGGTCATCTTGGCGTTGAAGGCATCGATGCCGCCATGCGTCACCGAATAGCGCGGCGGCCGCCCTCCGGCGACCACGAGCGGCAGGTGCGTGAGCGCTTCTTCTTCCCACCAGGTGACGTGCGCGATGATGTCCCTGACCGACCAGGCCCCGGTGACCCCTGGCTCCATCAGCTCCGCATCCGACAGGCCGGCATAGGACTCCTGAAAGTCCACCCATGCCTGCTCGAGGCGTTGCACCAGTTGTTGCCTACCCACGCAGGAAGTCTACGCCCGGTAGGCCTGAATCCGCTCGCCCGTTCCCGCTCGGGCCTGATGCAGCGCCGTGCCCGCGTGTTCGAGCAGGGTTGCGGGTTCGACGGGTGTGCGGTGGGGGTCCGCCACGGCGTCGTACCCCGCGTGCACCCGCAACGGGGGCACGCCGGCGGGCCGCGGTCCCGCCGTCTCGATCACCCGGGCCAGGCGCTGGGCCATCTTTGCGGCTCCCTCGGGGGCGGTCCCGGGCGCGAGCACGGCGAACTCCCCCTGACCGAGCCTGCCGACGCAATCGGACGTCCGCCCGCTCGCCTGCAGCACCTGCCCCGCGTATGCCGCCGCCCCTGACAGCGCCGCGGCGCTCTCGCCCGCGCCCTTGGGGTCGAGGCCGATGCCGAGGGCCACGCAGGCGAGCGGCGCGTGCCGGCGCATCGCGTCCGACGTCAGTTCGCGCGCCCGCCGCTCGAGCCCGGGGAGCGTGTACAAGCCGCTCGCCGGGTCCAGGGCGCTCTGCTCCAACGCCCGCTCCATCTCGAGCTTGAGACGGCTCATGGCGTCGATCTTCAGGGTGACCTCTTCCGGATTGAGCAATACGCTCAAGTAGTCCCATGCGCCGGCCTTGAGCGCCGCGAGACGTTGTTGCTTCGTCGCGGGCGTCGCCGTGATCATCATGACGGGCATGTTCCAGGCGGCGCGATCCTCCCGCAGCGTGCGGCACACGGTGATGCTGTCGATGTCCGGCAGGTCCGCATCCAGCACGATGACGTCGGGTCGCAGCGCCGGCGCTTGGTCCAGGACCTCGCGCCCACTCAGCACGAAGTGGACGCGGTAGCCCCGCGCCGCCACGAGGTTGGAGAGCGCCTGGCTGAGCCACGTGCCAAACGCGTTCGCGACGAGCACGACGGGAGCACGCCTGAACGATGCCCGACGACCCATGCTCCCAATGTGACCACGGGTCGAGTCGCTGCATACCGGGCAAACGCCTGGCTCGGGCCGGAGAACACCCGGGGACTCTCTGGGAAAGCCCTGTGCGCGGCGAGCGGGAACCGCGGTCACCGGTATATAGTTGTATATACACACTTATTTCGAGGACTGCGCCATGACCGCCTCCGCCATCGCCGCCCCCCGCTTTCCCCGAGCCGCCGGCGTCGCCGTGACCGCCTGGCTCGCCCTCGCGCTGCTCGCCGGCGCCACGGGCTTCCTCGCCCGGCTCCCGTTCCCGGGGCCCCAGCTCATCTTCCTCGCGCTGTTCGCGGCCACGCTCGTCGCGGCCACCACCGTCCCGGCGCTGCGCGCGTGGGTCGACGCGTTGCCGGTCCGCACCTTGATCGGCATCAACGCCCTCCGCTTCATCGGGATCACGTTCCTGGTGCTCGCGGCCAGGGGCGAGATGGCGCCCGTGTTCGCGGAGCGGGCCGGCTGGGGAGACATCGCGACCGCCCTGCTCGCGCTCGGCCTTGTCGCGGCCGGGGAGCCGCGCACGCCGCTCCACCGCGGACTGGCGCAGGCCTGGAACGCGCTCGGTTTCCTCGACCTCGTGGTTGCCGTCGCGACGGCCACGGCGGTGACGCTGCAGGGCGGGTCTCCGGGCGTCGCGCGCGTGCTCGATCTGCCGCTCGTCGTGATCCCGACCTTCTTCGTGCCGATCTTCCTCGCGAACCACATCATCATTCTGCGCCGGCTGGCCCGTGGCTCGTGAGTCGCTCCCAGCTCTCGCCTGCGCGTGCGCCAGTCTGCGGCGCACCGCGCGGGTGGTGACGCAGCTGTACGAGACGGAGCTGCGCGGCACCGGCCTCCGGGCTCCGCAGTTCACCTTGCTGCAAGCGCTCGAGCAAATGGGAGCGGCGTCGCAGGGCGCGCTGGGGCGGCTGTTGGGCCTCGACCCGACGACGCTGTCTCGCACGCTGCCCCCGCTCGAGCGCGCCGGCTGGATTCGCGCCGGGGTGGGGAAGGACCGCCGCGAGGTGCGCTGGCGCCTCACGCCCGCGGGCCGGCGGTGCGTCGCCCGGGCGCTCCCAGCCTGGGAGCGCGCGCAGGAACGGCTGCGCACCCGGCTCCCCGCGCGCCACTGGAAGATGCTGATCGAGGATCTGGCCGCCGTGGGAGCCGCGGCGCAGGTGGCGCGGGACGTTTGACTTTCCGCCGGCCTGCCCGGAAGTCCTCACCCGACCGGCCATGTCCACGTTCTTCGAGCGGGTGCGTGCCGCTCTCGCCGTCCGTTGTCGCGAGATCGCATGATTGTCTGCGAGACGCTGGGCCCGCCCGTGGTTCGGCTCGAGGACGGCAGCGCGCCCGCCAGCCTGCAGTGGCACAAGAATCTCGCGCTGCTCGTTTACCTCGCCCGGTCGCCCAAGCGCGCGCGGGGCCGCGACCACCTGATCGGGCTGTTGTGGGGCGATGAGGCGGAGAAAGACGCCCGGCACTCGCTCAACCAGGCCGTGTCGAACCTGCGGACCTTCGCGGGCGAGACCATCGAGACGGACCGGACGCACGTCCGGTTGACCGATGGGGCGGTGTCGCTTCCCGCCGCATCGTCGCGGACTCCGCCGGAATTCCCCTGCTCGCGGTCGAGCTCCTGAATGCCGTGGCGTTGGGACTGGACCTGCAAGCGGTGCGGGGTGCGTGGCCGCAGCCGTTTCGCACGCTGCAGCAGACGTTTCCCGGCGATCTTCCCGACGCGATCACGGGCGTGGGGGCCGAGGCGCTCGCCGCGGTGCTCGACGAGCTAGAATGGGAGCGTTGGCTCGCCGCTGAGCCGCGCGGCTATGGCTTCGTTGCCCGGATCGTACGCGACGTCGTGGACCGTGACATGGTGGTACCGGGCCAGCGCCGGCGGATTCTCGAGGCTGCCGGACGCTCTCCCGCCGCCTAGGCCCGTCCGCGGAGCTTCGCCAGCCACCACCGCAGGCCCAC
>WNGD01007948.1_pt1 | contig 11743 bp, 11 predicted proteins | sample 5400671 | NCBI WGS metagenome assembly WNGD01 (sample SAMN13153369, study PRJNA577476) | soil metagenome | isolation source: 40 cm soil or saprolite under grassland replicate 2 | place: USA:California | collected 2016-06-15
CGGCCCGCCTAGGTGCGGGGTCGATGCCTGCGTCTTTGGGGATCTTCCACACCGTCGACGGCGCGACCGCGTGGCCCAGGCCGGGCAGTTCGCCGTGGATGCGCCGGTAGCCCCAGCCCGGGTTGTCGTGTGCCATCTCGAGCACCAGCGCACGGATAGCCTGCACCGTCCGGGGCCCGCGGGTAGGCCCACCGCCGTCTGACCAGGTCGGCGTGCCAGCGCAGCAGGGTCCGCGAGGAGACGATCAGGCGCACCTGGCGGACGCGGCCCTTGGGCAGCAGCCGGGCCAGCGCGGCCAGGATCGCCCAGTCAGCCCACGACAGCCTCGGTACCCGGGCATGGCGCTGGAGAACGGCGACCTGATGGCGCAGGATGAGGATCTCGGCGTCTTTGGCCCGGTCGGAGCGTGCGAGCAGAGCAAGCCAGCCGAACACGCGGAGCACCGCCATGTAGGCGAACCGTAGTGACACGAGAACTGACAGTGCCTGACCATGAGACGCTCGCGCAGCAAATTCGCTAGCTCACTCGCCCAAGAGACCAGGTCAGCGACAGTGACAGGCTAACTTTATGAACCCCTCGCACGACAGCGAAGACCAGGTCAGCGACAGTGACATCGTTATCGGCACCCACAAGGTGCTGAGCATGCGAGTGCACGAGGGCCGGGGATCGGTCGGGGAGCTGGACGGCGGCGAGCGCGCTGCGCATTCGCTGGCTGGCACCGGTCCACCCGCCGACTTCGCCGCCGTGGCGGTCGCCACGCTCACCCGCGACGAGCACGCCGGCAAGGTTTACATCGTCACCGGCCCGGCATCCCTGACCCACGCCGAGCAGATCCGCCTCATCGGTGAGGCACATGGCCGGCCGCTGCGGTTCGAGGAACTTGACGAGGCCGCGGCGCGTCAGGCGATCAGCCCGTACGCGCCCGCCGACGTACTTTTCGAAACCTGGCAAAAGCACCTGGCGACGCCCGCACCGGTCACCAGCACGATCGAGCGGGTTACTGGCCGGCCACCGCGGTCTGTCCAGCAATGGGCCGCCGACTACCCGATCTGAGCTGCATACATACCGCAACGGCCGCACCCGCAATCGGCGGGCGCGGCCGTTGCCCGCCGCCGAACGTCACATTCCACCCGGCCGTCTCGTCCCTTAGGTAATGGGCAGCTTGGTTATCGAGCCGACCCAGCCATAGTTCATCAAGGTCGGAAGGAATACATGATGAAGCTACGGAATGTGATGTTCTCCGCGCTGCCCTTGCTGGTGCCCTTGCTGCTGGTCCCCGCCAGTGCCAACGCCTCCACCCTGGAGTCTGGGACTGGCAGCTTCACCGCAACCGGCGATATCATCAGCGTCAAGCACGTCGACGGCAACACGATCGTTACTGCGACCGAGGTCCAGCCCCTTACTGGCGTGCTCACAGGCGTCCGCGTGGCAGAGGGCGCTAGCTCCGGCGTCGGCAACACAGGCGACGGCACAATTGTGGGCTACAACGGCACTGGCGGTCTGGCGGGGTTGCACCTGCAGGGCACCTTCCAGCCGGTGATCACCGGTCCGACCACGGCTGAGGGCCCCATCCAGGTTCAGTACCATTTTGAGTCCTGACAGAACTGGCCGCAGGCTGGTGGCCTGGCGCCGGCGTTTTCAGTACGCGCCGTCGCCAGGCCGCGTGCGTGCCCCAGCACCGGCGGGCGCCCTGGAATCGCCTAATTGAGCGCGCCGGACCCGGTCGGCTGAGCGCGTGGCGTGGCGCGCCGGACTATTCATTCTGTCGCGCTAGAAGCTTGCGGTTGCTCTCAGGTTCTCAAAGATCCGCTGGGGTAGTACGCGATGGGCCTGAGATGGGGAGACCATCGGGCCCGGACATCGGGCTTGCGCATCAGTCGCAGCTGCTAACCTCGATTCCCGGTAAGGCAGTTTGACTGGGCGGGCGGGACCAGCCCGGCTGGCTTGCCGAGGTTTGGGGTCAGGTTGACCAGCGGCGGGCGGGCTGTGCCGTTGTCCTGGGGCTTGACGACGTTGAATTCCGGTGGAATAGGATTGGCGGGGTTCCAGGACGGTAGCGGGGTGAACTCGCTTCCGCCGTGAATGGCGAGCCACTGCTCCAAGTCGCCGATGTAATTGCGGTGGGTGATGAAGGCATGTTCGCCCATGTGGTGCACGATCGCGTTTGGGTTGTCTGGATTGTGGGCCCACACGACGGCATCGTTGATATAGGTCAGCATCAAGCCGCGAAGCGTCGCCCGTGATCCAGCGGACAGGCTATTGAGATCGGGTCTGTGCCCCATCGCGTGCCCTCCTACTCACCGGGCATCTGCGCGAGTTGGCCGGGCGCTCCGTCGGACATGCCACCGTGGGGCAGGTCGTCCGTGAACCGTTCGGCGTGTGCGGCCGCAGCAGTGCCGGGGGCAGTGGTGCCGCTCATGTCGGGCCGGCCAGCCTCCGACTCCGGTGGCGCAACCGGACCACGTTTGAACTTCTTGGCGCTCTCCTGAAAGCTTGGGTGCCTGTGCTCTTGTTCCGTCTCGTTCCCCTGCGACTCTGTGCCGGACATCAGTCCTCCTATCTGGTAGGGACGGGGCGAACAGCCACTGTCTATGGTTCGCGGCGATCACCCCGTGCCACCGCACCCCACCGCCTGGCGCTCAAGAGTCGGGTCTGTCATACGACTCATTAACATTCCGTTACCGGTACGGCAAGTGCGGCTGCGGTGACACTTTGCCGCCTACACATCGTGCCGCCCTGCCAAACGGCCGCCCTCACCGTACTGACGAGGTGACGACCGTCCTCAGACTTCTATTCCCACTCCGGTTCTACCCCGCTGAAGACGCGAGTTGGGGCCGGTCGATGGCCTTCGTCAGCACTCCGGGCTGAGACCGCCAACCTCGCAGACGGCCCTTAGGCCCGTTATGTGGGTTGATCCCGGCGCGTCGCGTTGATCATAAGAGGGCCTCTGCGGCAGACATGCGGTTGTCGAAGACCGTTGCTAACCGCAGAGGCCGCCCTCCATGTTGCCGACCGAGGACTTGTTCGTCTACGTCTACGTGCTGATCGACGACCTGACAGCTGCCGGGATCATCGCGATCCCGCCCCGCCCGGGCCCGGCGCCGCCTGCAGCGACGCCGAACTGCTGGCCATCGCGCAGGTCCGCCACCTGCTCGGCCGCCGCAGCGAGGCGGCGTTCCTGGCGGAGGTGGCGTGCGACTGGGTGCACCTGTTCCCGCACCTGCCGCATCAAAGCGAGGCCAACCGCCGCATCCGCTGGCTGCGAGGGGCGTTCCAGCAGCTGCGCTGCCACCTCGCCGCGCAGGTCCCGGCGGATGACTGCCAGCAGATCGATACCAGCGCGCTGCCGGTCAGGCACGCCTCCCGGGTCCGCGGCCCCGACGGCTGGACCGGGCCCAACGGGCTGCATGCCCGGTTCGGCCGCGACGCCGCCCACGCCGAATGGTTCTACGGCTTCCGGCTGGCCATCAAGACAGACCTGGGCAGCCGCATCGTCCGCGCCTGGAGCATCGTGCCCGCCGCCATCAACGAGCGCGACGTCGGCAGCGACCTGCTGGAGACCGGGCCGCCGCCCCGCGACCTGCTGCTGGACAAGGGATTCACCGGCAAGGCCCTCGCCGCAGGCCAGGCCGCCCGCGGCACCGCCGTACTCCCGCCCGCCAAAGGCCAGCGCCACCGCATGCCGCCGATCCTGCGGAAAATCATCGCCGAATGGCGCAACCGGATCGAGACCACCTTCTGCGAGCTCACCGACCAGATGAAACTAGCCCGCCACGGCGCGCACACCTTCTTCGGCCTGCTCACCCGCACCGCAGCAATCATCGCCGCCCACACCCTCATGCGGGTTGGGGTGCCTCACCGGCCAATGATCAACTCACATAACGCGCCTTAGCGGACCCGAGCGTCGATATCACGTCCAGGCCTTGTCGCGCTCAGCCTGACTGGGATTAAACGATTACGCCGCGGGAGTGCACAACGGTCGGCGCGCTCGCTGACAGGCAGCCGTGGCCGCCGGTTCGGCTGGCGCCTCCCGCCACGGACAGTGAACCCGCGCATTGCCAGGCCGCTGGGAATTGTGGTCAGACAGAAGTAACCCCTCACCATGCGGACACTGCGCAAACGTCGGTCGAGTCCGGCAGGATGGTGACGAGCCAAGGGGATGCGGTCTGTCGGCAGCGGAACCGCGTGACACGGGGCCTAGTCGGTGACTGGTCCAGAGCATGCCACCGCTTATAAATACCCTCGCCGCTCGCTCACTATGCCGTGCGCGGACGTGCTTAAAATCTTCCTTGATGAGATCGAGGTGGACGCCGGTGTCTGGGGAAGGCCTCGCTGTCAGCCGCCGCCCACGCCGAGGCCGTATTGGTTGGAACGCTTCTTCCGCTCGATGGCACCAGACCAGGCTGCAAACTCCGACTCAACTGCGACGCGGCCTCGGGTACGGCGCCGACGTTGGCTTCGCCGCCAATTTGTCCCCTCCAATCCCGAGCAGTTTGTTCAACCGGCTGGCTAACCAGATTACCGCTGTGATCACTCGCGAGCTCAATAACCGGATCGGTGAGTTCGCTGACGAGGAAGGAGTGCGCCATGGCTGTCCGTCATATCTACCTGAAGATCGAGCAAATCTTCAGCTACAGCACGGTTGAGCCCGAACTAAAGGTCATGCCACCAAAGCAGTACCGGCGCGACTGCATGCGCAACCCTGGCCATGAGTCCACGGTCATCCCACCCGCTGAGGTCGAAGCTCGCCGGCTCATCGCACTGGTCTACCGGGAGTACCTGGATCCTGGCTACCTGGTCCCAAAGCCAGACAAATTGGTGGCGGCCGACATCAACGAGCCAGTGTTCAGCCGGCGTGTCCCCAGCGCGTTCATCTACGCGCAGCCCGGTGAGCGTCTCAAGATCCATGTGCTGAACGGCGACTCGGCAGGCCATAGCTTCCACGTGCACGGACTCAGGTATGGCATCGACTCCGACGGAGCGTGGCCGCTGGGGACGCAGAGCGCCGATGGGCGCCGTTCAGACGAGATCTGCCCGAACCAAAGCTGGACCTACACCTTCGACGTCACCGAAGAGATGGTCGGCGCCTGGCCGTTCCACGACCATGCACGAGACCTTCGCGCGAGTATCAACCGGGGTTTGTTCGGGGGCATCGTGGTGCGCCCACGAGAACACCACGAGGAACGGCTGCCCGAGCTGGAACTGCCAGAACACGTCCGAGATCTTCTGGAGCAGCGCCCGCGCCTCGGCGACGCCGAGGCCGAAGCGCTTCGCGAGTCGGTCGGCGAGTGGGCGATGCAGGAACACATCCATCCATTCCCGCACCACCCGCGGGTCATCGAAGTGCCACTGTTCTTCCACTTCATGGAGGGATCTGCCGGAACCGCGGCCTTCGACAGCGGCAACATCGCGCCCGGCGGGGTGTTCGAGGCCTCCTTTGGTGGTGCCGGTACTTTTCCCTACCACTGCTCCATCCACCCGTTCATGCACGGGACCGTCAACGTCGTGCCCGGTGGCCAGGCCTTGGCGAGCGTGGAGATCAAGCCGGCCGATCCGGCCCTCGGCCTCGACATGCGGTTCGACCCCGCGAGCGTCCCGGTCGGACCGGGCGGGAAGGTCCACTGGACCAATGTCAACCCGTTGACGACCCACACCGTCACCGCGGACGCCGGCGCCGGGATCTCCTCCTACTGCTTCAACGGCCGTTCGTTCGTCGGCAACACCCCCACCATCGTTGCGCACCCGGGCCAGCGGATCCGATGGTACGTGTTCAACCTCGACCTCGGCGAGGTCTGGCACAACTACCACACGCACAGCCAGCGCTGGCAGTTCGCCGGGCACACCATCGACGTGCGCAGCATCAGCCCGGCCGAATCCTTCATCGTAGAAACCGAAGCTCCCCCGGTGCTTTTGCTGCCCGACAACATCGAGGACCACCAGCCTCCCGACAAGCGGCTCCCAGGCGCCGCACCGTATGAACTCAAGGGTGACTTCCTGGTCCACTGCCACATCGAGATGCACATGGGCCAGGGCCTTGCGGCCGTGGTGCGCTCACGCCAGACGGTCTGGCTCACCCCAGCCCAGGCAGACCAGCTCGCGATGGAAACAGGCCTGCCCATCGACCCTGGGGACAACTCCTGCCCCGTAGTCGACTTGAACCGCTGCGCCCCCCCTGGGTGCGGCACATGGCAGGAGGTGGCAGGCCTGCCAGAAGTCACGATGATGCATGCCGCGCTGTTGCCCAACACCAACAAGGTGCTGTTCTGGGGGTATCACCGCCTCGACTCGAGCCGCCTGTGGGACTACAGCACCCCGGCGGGCGCCTACTCGACTCCCGCGAACCAGCCCGCCGATGCCGATGGCGGGCCTGTGCCGCCGGATGAGCTGTTCAACAACCTGCACTCGGCGGGTCATGCGTTCATCGACAACGCCGAGGGCACGCTGCTGGCGCATGGCGGGGAGTCCCAAGGCCAGCAGCAGTCGCTGCTGTTCCATCCCGCGACGCTGCGCTGGGAGCAAACTGCGGCGACCGCCCGGGGCCGGTTCTACCCATCGACGCTGACGCTGCCCGACGGTACGCTGCTGACGCTGTTCGGCTCACCTTTGCCGGGGCTGCCGGAGAAGTCGATCGAGGTCTACGATCCGCAAGCGGGGACCTGGTCAGTGCCCAAGCCGCTACCGGCCACTTTCGACTTTGTGTACTACCCCTGGACGTACCTGCTGCCAGGGGGCGATCTATTCATCGCCGGTCACCAAGGGGTGACCCGCCGGTTTGACTGGACAGCTACCCCGATCATCGACGACCCGGCCCAGACGTGGACCACGATCGCCGGCGACCGCAGCCCTGGCGGTGGCGAGACCGGGACGTCGGTGCTGCTTCCGCTGCGGCCGCCGAACTACGCGCCGCGGGTCCTGATCGCGGCGGGCAGGCCGCCCGCGGCGCAGCAGTCCGCAGAGATGATCGATCTCTCGGCGCCGGTCCCCGCCTGGACAGCGCTGCCTAACCTGAACCAGGCTCGGCCCGAGCAATGCACCTCCTGCCTGCTGCCCGACGGCAAGGTCTTCATCGCCGGAGGCGTCCCCGGCGCCCCGGGCGCTGCCGAGATCTTCGATCCTGACAACCCGGCTGCGGGATGGCTGCGCTGTGCGGACATGAAGAACATCCGCGGCTACCACTCCTCCAACATTCTCCTCGCCGACGGCAGCGTGCTGATGGGCGGAGACTCCAACGGCGGCAGCGACGGCGGGAACCTGCCAAACGAACGCCACTTCCCCGGCTACTTCACACAGCCACGTCCTACAATCACCGCCGCGCCGGCCACGATCGCGCACGGTGCACCGTTCACCATCCAGACACCAAACGCGACCTCGATTGCGGAGGTTGCGCTCATCCGGCCGGGCGCGGTCACCCACGGCTGGAACCAGACCCAGCGATTCGTGGGCTGCGTGATCACCGGAACCGCAGCGGGATCGGTCGACGTCCTGGCGCCACCTGACGGCAACGTGGCACCTCCCGGCTACTATCTGCTCTTCATCGTCGACGGCGCGCGAGTGCCATCGGTTGGGAACTGGATCCGGGTAACACCGTGACTCTGGAGCCGTCACCCCACCCGCGACGACGCTTCCGGAAGAGTACCGGAAGATCCGGGGGCCTGAACGCCTCCGGCCACAACGGCACCCGCCGGCGCATGGGCGGGCGATGACTGCCCTGACCGCCGCCGCCGCGGTGACGGCCTGGCCAGAGTGCAGCCCGCCAGCAACGCGGCCCGGCCAGTGCCCGGCGCGGGGCTATGCCTCGGGGGAAGGCGGGCTAGCTGTCCCGGCACCGGAAGATCGAGAGGCAGGTGCGCGGCCTGCAGAAGATGCTCCAGGCGGGCACCTGCTGCCCCGGCGTGGTCATCAGGCCGGCCGGTCACCTGGGCGGGGCGGGAGGTGGCGGTGGAACTGTTCAACGACCACCTCTGCCATGTGTGGTGAGGCCGTGCGCGCCTGGATGCGGACGGCGAGGCCAGCGGGCGGAGGTGGCACGCACGACCGGCCGGCGGGGACGTGCGCCGTGGGCCTGGCCTTGCGACAACCGCATATCCGTGGAATCATCCGGATGAACGGAGGTCGGTATGGGCCCTCTCGACCACGATCATCCAGTCGACCCCGAACGTGTGGCCGCAGCACAGGCCAGCTTGATCTCAGAAGCAGACGCGCGACGGCTGGCTGACCTGCTGGCCCTGGTGGCGGACCCCATCCGGTCGCGGATCCTCATCTCGCTCGGCAGCGTCGGCGCCCTGTGCGTTGGTGACCTTGCGCTTGCGCTGGGTGCCTCCGAAGACGCCGTGTCGTATGCGCTGAAGCTTCTGCGGACGGCCGGCCTGGTGAGCTACCGCAAAGAGGGCCGGGCCGTGTTCTACCGGCTCGCTGAGGGCTTCCCCCACCAGCTGGTTGAGCACTGTCTCCGGCAGCTGCTCACCATCTCATCCCCGATGGGGGGGCGGGCATGAGGATGGTGTGCCAGCGGCCACCGCACGGGCGGCTGGCCGGCAGCGGGCGCAGTCAGCGGACCTCGGTTCTCCTGCCAGCGCGCCATCTCGGTGCTGCGCTATGAGAGCTTGGCACGCCGTGCTACACGCGCTGGCGATCGCGGGCTCGATGACCTGGGAGATCCTCTGGGCCCTGATCCTCGGCTTCGGCCTGTCGGCCATCGTGCAGGCCGTCGTCCGGCGGGAGTCGATCGTCCGGCTGCTCGGTGACAACCGGCCGCGGACACTGGCTATCGCCTCGGGCCTGGGCGCCGCCTCGTCGTCCTGCTCATATGCGGCGGTCGCCCTGGCCAGGTCGCTGTTCCGCAAGGGCGCGGATTTCACCGCCGCGATGGCCTTCGAGATCGCCTCGACCAACCTCGTGATCGAGCTCGGGATCATCATGGCGCTCTTGCTCGGCTGGCAGTTCACCCTGGCCGAGTTCGTCGGCGGACCGCTGATGATCATCACCCTCGCGGTGCTCTTCCGCCTGTTCCTGCGCCAGAAGCTCCTCGCTGACGCGCGGATCCAGGCTGACCGGGCGGTGCCAGGCTCGATGGAGGGTCACGCGGCCATGGACATGAGCATCCATGGCGAGGGCAGCCTCTGGCAGCGGCTGCGCTCACCCGCCGGGTTCACCTCAGTCGCCCACGTCTTTGTCATGGAATGGGCGGCGGTGATCCGGGACATCGTCGGCGGCCTGCTCATCGCGGGCGCGATCGCGGCCTGGGTACCCGACAGCTTCTGGCAGCACTTCTTCTTCACCAGCCACCCGGTCTTGTCCAAGATCTGGGGGCCACTGATCGGACCGCTCGTCTCGGTCTTCAGCTTCGTCTGCTCAATCGGGAACGTGCCGCTGGCGGCGGTGCTGTGGAACGGCGGCATCAGCTTCGGCGGCGTGATCAGCTTCATCTTCGCCGATTTGATCATTATCCCGATCCTGGTCATCTACCGGAAGTACTACGGCACCAAGATGATGCTCTTCATCCTCTGGACTTTCTACGTCACCATGGTCGCCGCAGGTTACCTGGTCGAGATCATCTTCAGCGTGCTCCACCTGATCCCCACCAGCCGTAACGCACAGGTGCTCGAGCCACACATCAGCTGGAACTACACCACCGTGCTGAACATCATCTTCCTGGCACTGGCGGCGGCCCTGCTCTTCCGCTTCTTCCGCACCGGCGGACGCCAGATGCTCGCCATGATGGACGGCGCGCCGGATGGTGCGGCCGGCGAGCACGCCCATCACCAAGGACGCGGGTCCCACTGACAGCCGCCGGGCAGCCCATCAAGGCCGGGTGCCGGCCAGGAACTGATCCCGCATTGAATCGAAGAGCGCCGCCGAACGGCCGCGGTCACCGCAGGCATTCACCTCGGAGTCCCACATCTTCGTCATCGCGCGGGCGGCGGTCATCCGCGACATCGTGATCGACCTGCGGTCCGGCGGGAACGCCTCATGACCGACGGGAGCGGAACGGCAGGCTCACGGGCGTCGGCCCGGCGGACGTGGACTCGCCTCGCCCAGCTCCGGCCTGGCCGGCACAATGCTGATCATCGCTGCTCCTGTGGTGCTGGAGCTAGGCTCCCCGCCTAGAGGCGAGTCGCCCGCTTGGTGAGCCTCCGACGCAGCATGAGCGGCGTAACGTCCGGGTACGGCATCGAACATTTCGGCGCAGTGCGCCGAGCAGAAATAGGCGGTTCCCGTGCCGGTGTCACGCCGCTCGGCGGCGGTTACGGGGTCCACGCGCATCCCGCACATCGGGTCGGTTACCGGGCTCCCGGGGATGTGGCCGCCCGGGCCACGGCCTGCGGGGATCTCAACCTGCGGCTCACCGGGAGCCCGGCCGGCGGCCGGCAGCGGGGCGGGGTGCCAGCGGCGCAGCCGGCTGGCATTAATGACTACCGACAGCGAGGACAGGGCCATGGCGGCGGCGGCGATGACCGGGGAGAGCCGGATGCCGGCGAAGGGGTAGAGGATCCCGGCGGCGACCGGGATTCCGACGGCGTTGTAGGCGAGGGCGAAGAACAGGTTCTGCCGGATATTACGCATGGTTGCTTTCGACAGGGCGATCGCGGTGACGACCCCGGCGAGGGAGCCGGAGATGAGGGTGATGTCGGCGGCCTCGATCGCCACGTCGGTGCCGGTGCCGATCGCCAGCCCGACGTCGGCAGCGGCGAGGGCGGGGGCATCGTTGATGCCGTCACCGGCCATCCCCACCTTGCGGCCCTCACCTTGCAGGCGGCGGATCTCGCCGGCCTTGTGCTCGGGCAGCACCTCGGCAACGACCCGGCGCACCCCCACCTCGCGGGCGATCGCAGCCGCGGTACGGGCATTGTCGCCGGTGAGCATCACCACGGCGACGCCGAGCCGGCCCAGGGCCGCGATCACGGCGGCCGAGTCGTCCTTGACGGTATCGGCGACCGCGAGCACCCCCGCGGCAGTCCCGTCCACGGCAGCCAGCACCGGCGTCTTTCCTTCCGCCGACAACTGCGCGGCGACAGGATCCAGGGCGGCGGTGTCGATGCCGGCACCTGCGAGCAGCCGGGTGCTGCCGGCCAGGACGGCGCGCCCGCCCACGGTAGCCTGCACGCCCATGCCGGTCACCGAGTCAAAGGAAGTGGCCAGCGGCAGGGCCAGCCAGGTTCCCGGTGACCCGGATGTCGGTGAGGGCTGGCTTCCCGGCGGTGATGGTGCCGGTCTTGTCCAGCACCACGGTGTCCAGTTTCTGCGCGGTCTCCAGCGCCTCCGCCGAGCGGATCAAGATGCCCGCCTGGGCGCCCTTGCCGGTCCCCACCATGACCGACAGCGGGGTTGCCAGGCCCAGCGCGCACGGGCAGGCGATGATCAGCACCGCCACCGCCGACACCAGCGCCAGGGTAAAAGCCGGCGCCGGGCCGATCGTGAACCAGACCGCGAACGTCGCGATCGCGATCGCGATGACCGCGGGCACGAAGTAACCGGAGGGGCGTCAGCGAGGCGCTGGATCGGCGCCTTGGACGCCTGCGCCTGCTGCACCAGCCGGATGATCTGGGCCAGCATCGTGTCAGCGCCGACCTTGTCGGCCCGCACCCGCAGCGACCCGGTGGTGTTGATGGCCGCGCCGATCACCATGTCCCCGGCGCGCTTGGTCACCGGCATCGGCTCCCCGGTGACCATCGACTCATCCACCGCCGACGAGCCGGACAGCACGATCGCGTCGACCGGGATCTTCTCACCTGGCCGGATCACG
>WNGD01005950.1_pt1 | contig 11741 bp, 10 predicted proteins | sample 5400671 | NCBI WGS metagenome assembly WNGD01 (sample SAMN13153369, study PRJNA577476) | soil metagenome | isolation source: 40 cm soil or saprolite under grassland replicate 2 | place: USA:California | collected 2016-06-15
GTGACTAAACCATCCGGCGAGAAATGCAATAATCACTAAAGCTGTAGTGACTACAATCTGTCTAAAAATCCGATCGAGGCGGGGCTTTTTATCAGGTGAGGGTACTATTGTGGTTTCCTTCTGCTGAATAGAAGTATTCGTATTTGCTGCTGAAGCTGGGGTGGACTGCTCATCAGGCAAAGGTATATATCCTTCGTCTGCTTTGGGCTGTTCATACCAGCGTGGATTGTCATAGCTACTCACCGATAGCCTCCCATCTCTTACTTCGGATAACATTGCTGTATTATGCAATAAGTGTTTGTATACAGTTGTGGTTAACAGAGCGTTGCCAGGGCCCCTGCTTTTCATCATGAGCATGAATCGCTTAATACTTCTACGTAATTACTTCTATCGTAGTTGTTTATGCCTGGGAATGTCAACGGCATTCGCAAAACAAAAACAGGGGTGTAGTTCAGGAAACTGCACCCCTGTAAATCTAGGTCAAACGTACTTTTTTCGTTCTGGCTCCAACTCCTGGTAAGATGCTATTGGTCTTTACTGGTTTGGAATGCCTGCCGCCTCGCTACTTTCTGGGACAAGTGTGGGAATTGGGTTTGTTGCAGTGTCGCTTGTGCTTTCAGAAGTAGTTTGGTGTTTTTTAGAAGCAGGTGTAGAAGCTTGCTTTTTCGGTGGTTCCCAACCGGGCGCACGGGAGACGATCATAGACATCATCTTCCCCTCCATCGTAGGAGAGCGCTCAATAATAGCCGACCCTTTCAATACTTCTGCAATTCCGTCAAGCAACTTGCGGCCAATGTCGGGGTGGCGCATCTCTGCTCCGCGGAACTTGACACTGACCCTGACTCTATCTCCCTCAGCTAGAAACTCTTGAATCTTGCGTGTCTTTACGTCTACATCGTGTTCATCTGTACGCGGACTCAAACGAATCTCTTTCAATGTAACCGTCTTCTGATGCTTACGCGCCTCGTTCTCTTTCTTTGCCTGCTCATACTTATACCGGCCGTAGTCCATGAGTTTGCAGACAGGCGGGATGGCGTTGGGTGATACCTCGACCAGATCCAGATTCCGTTCACGGGCAATATCAAGCGCACGCTGTGGGGGCATTACGCCGATCATCTCACCGTTCTCATCGATTAAGCGCACCTCACGCGCACGAATACGTTCATTCACCCGTATTTCTCGCTGACGGTCGTTCCCCCGAATATCCCTGTTAATAGGCAAGACCTCCTTTTTAAATGGTACTGGTAAAAATTACACTTAGAGCTGGTGCAAACAGCACCTATTGAGCCTTATAAAGTGTAGCATACTTGCCTATCCAAGTCAAATTTTTCCCACATCCGCGTCTCGAGTCTACGAACTCATCGGGACATCCTGCTGTTGATTCAGCATCGTCGTCAACTTACTCACAACATCATAACGTCCATATGATGGCATGAGATAGACCCCCTGTACCATGCTGCGTACTGCTGTCAGAAGCTCTTCGGCCAGCTTTAAGCCTTCTTCATGTCCACGCTCGCCAGCAGCACGCATACGCATACGCACATCTTCCGGAATGGTTATGCCAGGTACTTCGTTATGCAGAAATTCAGCATGGCGTGAACTGTGGAGAGGAATGCAGCCCAGCAGCATAGGTATAGGGGGTTTTCCGACCCGGTCTAAAAAGCGCAATAGTGGTGCCAACTCATAAATAGGCTGGGTCATAATAAATTGTGCTCCCGCCTCAATCTTGCGTTGGTATTTCTCAATCTCTTGATCCGTCTGTTCTTCCGTCATGTTCAGATTAAGAGCAGCCCCTATATGAAATGAGCTTTTAGCGCCAATCGATGAGCCTGCCGCATCATGTCCCTCGTTCATGCCACGGATCACCTGAATTAACCCGACAGAGTCTAAGTCCCATACTCCTGTCGTATTCGGGTAGTCGCCCACTCGCAGTGGATCTCCTGTCAATCCCAGGATATTGCGAATGCCCAGGGCATGCGCTCCAAGCAGTTCTGATTGTAGCGCCATCAAGTTGCGATCTCGCGTCGTAAAGTGAATAATTGTTTCGATACCCAGGTGATCCTGGATCAGACGCGCAAGAGCAATACAGCTCATGCGTATACGGGCCATTGGACTATCGGCGATATTGATGCAATGAACGCCAGCCTCTTGAAGCAGCGCCGCGCCCTCAAGTATTTTGCCTGGATTCAAGCCCTTAGGCGGATCAAGTTCAACACTCACAACAAATTCTCCCCCTGCCAGCTTTTCTTGCAGGCGGGTCATTGAACCATGTTGGGGCAGAATGACTTCTTCTTCAAGTAGCCGTGCGATTGTCGCTTGCCCATTAGAAACTACGACAGCTCTTGACTGCAGGGTCTTCTCGGATGTGTCGGTGGTTATCGAAGTATGCACACCATAATGCTCATCGAGCGCTTTTCGCATAGCAGCGATGTGATGGGGCGTTGTGCCACAGCATCCACCTATCAGGCGTACCCCTGCTTGAGCGAAGCGAAAGGCGTAATCCGCAAAGTAATCGGGCGTGGCTACATAGAAGAAACGGTTGCCAATGCGCGTTGGCAATCCTGCATTCGGCTGGGCCGAGAACAACTGGGAAACCGATTTCGTATCTTCATAAAGCCGGTTAACCTCGCCGATCTTCTCTTCAAGCACTTCGAGAGTCGCGGCAGGCCCCACACTACAATTGGCACCCATCACATCTACGCCCAGATCGCTGATAACAGCGGCTACCCTTGCCGCAGACTGGCCAGAGAGAGTGTGACCATCTTCATAAAAACTCATTTGAGCAACGATGGGAAGCCCACCGACCTCTTTAGCTGCCAGTATAGCCTGCCGCAGTTCCGCCAGGCTGGAGAAAGTTTCGAGTATCAACAGATCGACTCCGCCTTCCTGTAGGGCCTCTATCTGCTCGCGGAAGAGAGCTCGTAACTCACTTAAACGATGTTCATCGGGTGCTTGCAGAGGACGCCCTGTGGGGCCAACTGCGCCTGCTACAAAGGCCGGCTGACCGGAGATTTCGCGTGCCTCTCGTGCAAGGCGCGCTGCACGAAAATTGATCTCGCGTACTCGATTCTCCAGGTTATAAGCTTCGAGTTTGGCCCGGTTCGCGCCGAATGAGTTAGTTTCTACAACCTGGGCACCAGCACTGATATATTCGCGATGAATATTCGTGATCAATTCTGGTTGCGATAGATTGAGGGCGTCAAAACACTGTTCGTAGTTGACTCCTCGTGCATATAAAAGGGTGCCCATCGCGCCATCGCAAAGCAACGGGCGTTGTTGAAGTTGCTGCAGTAATGCGTGTTCCATACAAGTGCCTCTCCCAGAAGCTAGCTAGTTCTAATCCATGTCTCCTATTGTACTCTCTTTTGGATGTTTTAGGAAATATAAGTAGAATAAGAAATGCTCGTAGTAAAAAATGGGTAACCTCTAAGGTCACCCATTTGTAACATATAAAGCAAGCACTACTGCTTTGCCACAACCTTCACTGTGCGAGCCTTCACATGCTCGGCCTTTGGCAGGTTGATCGTCAGCACGCCATCAGCATAGCTGGCCTCCGCACGCTCTGAATTGACTGGAGCAGGAAGTGTGAACGTCTGCTGGAATTGACCAGGTTGAAAGCTAGTCCAGAGAACTGATGCATTCTGAGGAGTTGATAGCTTTGTCTCCCATTTCAAAGTGAGCGTATCCTGCTGGATGGTCAGCTCCACATCCGCTGGATTCACGCCCGGCATAGGAACCTGAAGAATAAAGCCCTCAGGTGTCTCATATAAATTCGAAGCTATACCACGCGTACCTAACGGGCCTGTACCGCGTGAGATAAAGCTGTCCTCAAATAGGCGATCCATCGCCTCGCGCAACGAAACTACTTCACTGTACGGGTTGTAACGTGACAAGTTTGCCATCGACGTAACTCCTTTCTTGACTTTTTGTCCTATCTGATGAACCCGTTCATCAGAACAGGCTCATAATTTGTATTGTTTTCCGCTACAAAGCATAACCCAGATTGTGTTAGAACAACGTAAGCAAAATATAAGAGTTTTGTTAGAAAACTTGATAGCTCATCTATCATCTTTTTTGCTCTCGACTACTTTCCTGTATTCTGTTACAATGCGACCAGGACAATCGAACTGATCCAGGGAGGGAGCATTTATGCCACACGCAAGCATTGGTGTGATCGGCGGTAGTGGACTTTATCGCATGGAAGGTATGACCGATGTTGAAGAGGTTGCTATACAAACGCCCTTTGGCGATCCCAGCGATGTCATTGCTGTTGGTGAGGTTGAGGGTGTGTCAATGGCCTTCCTACCCCGTCACGGGCGTGGGCATAAGATCTCGCCCACTGAAATACCCGTGCGTGCCAATATCTGGGCGCTCAAAAGCCTTGGCGTCGAATGGGTTATTTCGGTTAGCGCGGTGGGTAGCCTGCGCGAACATATTGCGCCCCGTGACCTGATTATCCCCGACCAGCTCTTCGATCGCACCAAGAGCCGTGTAAATACCTTCTATGAAGGCGGTATCGTTGTGCACTGCACTTTTGCCGAGCCATTTTGCCCTACGCTTAGCAAATTTCTGCTCGATTCAGCACGTGAGTTGGGGGATGTAAAGGTGCATGAGGGTGGCACATATATCTGTATAGAAGGCCCGCTTTTCTCTACCAAAGCCGAATCGTTTACTTATCGCAGTTGGGACATGGATATCATTGGTATGACTGCCCTGCCAGAGGCAAAGCTGGCGCGTGAAGCTGAGCTATGCTATGCCATCATAGCCTGCGCTACTGATTACGATGTCTGGCATGAGTCCGAAGAATCGGTGACGGTCGAAATGGTGATAGGCAACCTCAGCGCCAATATAGCAAATGCTCAGCGCATTCTACGCAGAGTTGCCCAAAAAATCCCTGCTGACCGCAGCGCCAATACCTGCGACTGCCCAAGCTCTCTTGCAACTGCCATTCTCACCGATCGCAGCAGGATTCCGGCTGAGCTGAAGGAGAAATATAGCCTGCTGATCGGCAAGTATCTTGCTTGACATTTGCCCGCCATAGGAGTAAAATATGCCTGTTCTGCAAAGGCGTATTCCGAGCGGGACAGACCGGTTTTCTTCCGGTCCTGCCGATCGGCGTAATCGGGTCCTGCGCGGCAGATGTCTGTGAACCCCGCTAGGTCCGTGAGGAAGCAACGGTAAATGGACCTCTCTGGGTGCCGTAGGGTAGCCTGGTTGCGCCGATCGGCAGGACCGGGCGAAAATCGGTTTTCTATGTTCATCTACTTTCAGCTCCGGCGGGGATTCGTGGCCCGTCATAGAGGAACGCAGGCGGAGTTGTAACATGACCTCACAATCGCTCTACCGCAAGTGGCGCTCACAGACTTTTGATGATCTTGTTGGTCAAGAGCCGATTATACGTACGCTCAAAAATGCACTCAAAAGTGGTAATCTTACTCATGCCTACCTCTTTGCCGGGCCTAGAGGCACTGGCAAAACCAGTACTGCTCGCCTGCTTGCTAAAACGATCAATTGCAGCAATCCTAAAGACGGTGAACCATGCAACGAATGCCAGCAGTGTCGTGAAATTACTGCGGGTAACTCATTCAATGTCATCGAGATCGATGCCGCCTCCAATCGTGGTATCGATAATATCCGTGATCTGCGCGAGAAGGTCATGATGCCTCCCTCCACTGGTAAATATAAAGTCTACGTGCTTGACGAAGCGCATATGCTCACCCCCGAAGCCTGTAATGCCCTGCTCAAGACGTTGGAGGAACCGCCGCCGTATGCTATCTTCGTTATGGCTACAACGGATGTACATAAAATGCTGCCCACTGTCCTCTCGCGCTGCCAGCGTTTCGACTTTAAGCGTATATCCACGCGACAGATTATTGAGCGGCTGCTCTATGTGTCTGAACAGGAACAAGTCAAGCTCGAGCGATTCGCCGCTGAGCTTATCGCCAGGGCTGCTGCTGGAGGTATGCGTGATGCGCTGAGCCTGCTAGATCAGGCCATTGCCTACTCAGGGGAAGAGATCTCACTGGCACAAGTGCAGGCTATGCTCGGCGTAGCCGATCCTCGCGCAATTTCCAGGCTCATCACATATATCGCAGAGCTCAACAGTTCGGATCTATTGCACCTGATCTATGATCTTTCCGAATCTGGCGCAGACCTGCGCCAGGTTAACGCCCAGGTAGTGGAATACTGGCGTGCTTTGATGCTTGACAAAGCTGGCGCGGATGCTGCCGCTATTCTAGACCTTACAGGAGATGAGATGAGTGAGGTAAAGCAGCTCTCTCAGCTTTTTGGGCTTGAGGAACTGACCGATTGTGCGCGCGTCTTTGCGCAGAATGACCTTGTACAAAAGAATCAAGGAACTCCCCAGCTTGGTCTCGAACTTGCTTCACTAGAGTGTATCGAACTGCATCGTCGTTCACAATCAGGCCAGTTTGTTCCACCGATCCAGCCTCGTTCCGCCATTTCCCAGCTGGCATCACAAGTTGGGCTTTCAGACCGTTTAGAAGCTGGTCTGGCGCAGACAGTGCAAGCACAGAAATCCTCGATATCGAAGAGTGGAGAGGAAGATGCAGGTATAGTCATTACTGGCAGCGAGGAGAAAGTGGATGTTCAATCGTCACGCGCCCGGAGTGCTGCCGGCAAGCCTGCATTGACGGTGCAACAAATCAAAAGCGCCTGGGAAAACGTGGTAAAGCGAACAAGGCAGAAGAGTCCAAGTGGGACAATGCCTGCTATGTTGCGTCTTTGTAAGATTTTAGATGTTGAAGGTACGGCTGAGCAACCGGTTGTTGTCATCCAGTCAGAAAAACAAGCACATTATAAGTATGTAAAAGAGGAAGATCGCTATAAAGTTCTGGAGTGGGCCTTGACTATGGAGTTTGGATTAGCGTGTCGTGTGCGTTTAGTGCCCCCTGATCAACCTCTTTCGAAGGCTGCGATGCCAGACTCTGCTATATATTCAACAAGTACAGCACCGGCTATTGCTCCACAGCAATCGGCGTATCACGAGCCACGCGTTCAGCCGCCTCCACCACCTGAGGAGGTGTCAGACGCACAAGCGCAGGAGTCGCTCTCCCAGTTGGATCAACCTTCGCATGAGCCTGGTCCATCCGATGCAGCGTCACTTGCCAGAACGAACCTTGTGAAGGAGAATACTACTGTAGTACAGCCACAAGATACTATGGAACAGAAAGTTCGTCGTGATCCTGTAGTGCAGGAAGTCATGAAAACATTTTCAGCGAGAATCGTAGAGATTCGCCCACAGTAAGGAGCTATTTTTGCAATGAACATGCGCGAAATCCAGAAGATACAGCAGAGGCTCATGAAAATGCAGGAAGAACTGGAGGCCAGCCAGTTCACCGGCACTGCTGGTGGTGGTGCTGTTACTATCACCATGAGCGGGAAATTTGAAATCACTGCTGTCAAGATTGACCCGGAAGCCTTTAATGCGGAAGATATTGCCGAGCTGGAGGTTATGGTGCTGGCTGCAGCCAGGGATGCCCATAATAAGGTAACTGAAGCACAGCAGAAAATAACCAGCAGCGTGACCGGAGGCATGAGGATACCAGGACTCTTCTAACTATGAGCGACATCGCGCCGCCCGTGGCGGCACTCATCGAAGAATTTTCAAAATTGCCGGGTGTTGGCGTAAAGACGGCGCAACGTCTCACGTTCTTCATTCTACGCAGTCCCACAGATCAGGCGCGCCGCCTGGCTGAAGCTATCATGCGCGTCAAGGAGAGTATTATCTATTGCTCGCGCTGTTTCAATATCACTGAAACTGATCCATGTGTTACCTGTAGCAACCCTAATCGCGACCAGGAGCTTATCTGTGTTGTAGAGGAACCTCTCGACGTGCTTGCATTAGAGAAGACGGGGGTTTACAAGGGATTGTACCATGTGCTTCATGGAGCGCTCTCGCCTATAGAGGGCATTGGTCCCAAAGACTTACGAATTGACGAACTCCTGCAGCGTGTGCGCAACGATAAAGTGCGCGAAGTGATTTTGGCGACCAATCCCAACTTCGAGGGTGAATACACCGCCAACTATATTCAAAAGGAGTTAAAGCCATTCAATGTGCGAGTCACAGGCCTGGCACGTGGCTTACCCATTGGGGGTGACCTGGAATACGCCGATGAGGGAACACTCAGTAGAGCTCTCGAAGGCCGGCGTGACATGTAGAGGCCTTGACATACTCCTGTGCTTGTGGTACTCTTGTTCTACATTTGTGGAATAGGTATGGAGAGGCCTATTTCCGCTTTTACCGCTCTACTAAAGAATATCTAACAGGGAAGCAAAATAAACAAGTAGCCGGCAACGAGCCAGGGGTTCGTTATTTCTTGCCGCAAACGAGGCGATGGGAATTTCCCTCCCTTTGAGGGGATTGGCAGCAAAATAAAAGGAGGAATGCAGGGGTGGTGAAGCGGGATAGCAATAGCCCTATCTGTATCCTACTCCCTGTAATTGAGAGATGTCGATGACTAAGAAGGAGAAATCCATGGCAGACCGGGGCAGCACTACTGTAACTGCCACTAGCGAGCGTGAGAAAGCGATAGAGCAAGCGCTTAACCAGATTGAACGACGCTTTGGCAAAGGCGCAATCATGAGATTAGGAGAAGTGTCAAGGATTCACGTCGAAGTAATCCCCACAGGATCGATTGCACTAGACCTCGCCCTCGGTGTAGGTGGTATACCGCGAGGTCGTATTACCGAGATTTATGGTCCTGAGGCTTCTGGTAAAACTACTCTGGGTCAACATATTATTGCTAGTGCGCAGCATGCAGGAGGTTATGCGGCTTTTATTGATGCTGAGCATGCCCTTGATCGTACATATGCTGCCCGTTGTGGTGTCGATGTCAATAACCTGTTGATCTCGCAACCAGATACCGGTGAGCAGGCGCTTGAAATTGTAGATGCGCTAATCCGTAGTAATGCAATTGATGTCGTTGTCATTGACTCGGTAGCAGCGCTAACACCTCGTGCCGAAATCGAGGGAGAGATGGGTGATGCACATGTCGGCTTACAGGCGCGCTTAATGAGTCAGGCAATGCGTAAGCTCACTTCAGCTATCAGCAGCTCCAATACCGCTGTCGTCTTTACCAATCAGTTGCGTGAGAAGGTTGGTGTCATGTTTGGCAATCCCGAGACAACTTCTGGTGGTAAAGCGCTCAAGTTTTATGCATCTGTCCGCCTGGACATTCGTCGTACAGATACGATCAAGCAAGGACAAGAGGTAATGGGTAGCCGTACGCGCGTGCGCGTAGTCAAGAATAAGGTGGCACCTCCATTCCGTGTCGCAGAGTTCGATATCATGTACAGCGAAGGTATTTCTCGCGAGGGCGGTCTGATTGACCTTGGCTTAGAGATGGGCCTTGTCAAGAAGAGCGGCGCCTGGTTCAACGTTGGCGACATTCGCCTTGGTCAGGGTCGCGAAAACGCCAAAGACTTCCTACGCCAGAATAGTGATGTTGCTGCCGCACTTGAAGAGCAGATTCGTGGCAATATTTCCTCCTTCAAAGCAGGTGAACTCGAGGCCGAGGGAGAGGCGGAGGAAGAAGAGGCAACCCTCGAAGAAGTCTAGAAGAGAAACCCAGCCGTGTCATGCTGAGCGCAGCGAAGCATCTCGCTGCCGAGCGAGCCGGACCTTTCGCGGAATTTACCCTGAGCGGAGCGAATGTGCTCAGCATGACACTGGGTGGCTACTTCAGTTAACGCTTATGGGGTTTGCTCCTACCTTGTTTGTTCATCACTGGGCTTCTGTTGTTCGAGAAGCCCAGTTAACTCCTCTTCTAACTCAGGCTCAGGAAGATGCACGAGTGGTTGCTCTGCCTCGGAGAGCAGTGGTTCCAATTTCTCGCTTGCAATGGGTTCTGGTTCCAATACTTCTGTGACGGGTTTGCGTTCTCTCCACCATGTTGCTATACTTGCAGGGTCAACAGCACCGAGTTTTCCTGTTTTTGCCTCTTGCATCGCCCAATCCACTACCGCCTCCTCAAGGGGTATCTCGTATCCTGCTTTGCGGCTGAGCTTCCATCTGTGCTGGATAATAGAAAAGTAGGCCTGCATAGGATCTTGCTCGCTGCTGAGGTGCTTGCGCAATAAAAGAATAATGGGCAGGTGGTACCGTGTATACCAATCTTTTGCAGCCTCTTCAATACTAACATCGCGCCTTTCATCCTTGCTCATACTTGCCTGGTGACCAAGGATCGTGTTGTAGAAGCGACGGGTATAGATCCGCGGTACCGTGATACCCAACAGGTCGTGAATGCGGTGGGAATACCAGCCAGGCAGCACTGTAACAAACCCTTGCAGGGCATGTCCCGTTGTGCCAAGGATGGAGTCGCCCCAACGATTCAGGCTTTCGAGCAGGCGTTGTACTTGATAAAGTGTGGGAAAAGATGGAGAAGCAGTTAGTCGCGCATGCTCTCGACGCAACCAGCGATAGCGCCGTTCAAAATAATGAAAATCCTCTTCGTCCAGCACCGTCTCTTCTTCGGGTAATCCACGGGCCTGGCGCAGGTCCTCTGCTTGCCAGATCAGTGATTCACCGAATGATGCTATATCCTGCTCACGCAGTCCCTCGCTTAGAGCTCCAGGAAAGAGTTCGGCTGTTTCCGCGTCGGCCATAATTGCCAGGATGCGTCGTCCATCAATGCGAATCAGTACATTTTCCTGGGAGGGGTCACCCCAGTACATGCCATGTTCGTGTAATTCGACCAGCAACACTGCCACTGCTTCCAGCAGACGTCGTTTCGTTCGCCTCGCAAACGGCAGGCTAAGGAGCAACGAATGAGGCACAACACGCGGAGCTAATCTCGTTACTGTGTAGCCTCGATCCCCGCTTATGTATTGAGGAAGGCCGCCAGGCCCGTGTGTGTCTAATAAGATAGGCGGCTCCGATATGGTGACGCTCCCAACAGCGCTGAGCACAGGAATACCACGATTTTCAATCTCGTGCAGATTTTTTATCTCCCGTTCGGCCATGTGAGGTGTTGTCTCTTTAATGGCGTAGCGCCTGCCTTCACTTTCCACAAAAATTACGGGATGGCGTGACTCACCTCGACGGACCGCAAGTCCAGTAACCCTATGTTCTGGCCACTCCTCTAAAGGAACATGCCAGGGAAGGTTTTCCAATCGGTGCTGGTCGCCTCTGCCCATATGGAATTTTGGAATGGCTTGCTTAGTTGCTATATCAAACTCCTGTTGTGCAACGTCTCTCACTATGATATAAAAGGAAGCAACTTACATTATCATCATAACATTGCTTTTAGTCAGCGGCAAATTGGATAGCAAAAGAGGACTTAGGAGTCATAGATATGGGCACCGTTAGCTTCGATTTTAAGGGTGAAGTTGTAGTAGTAACGGGTGGCTCACGTGGTTTGGGATTGGAGATTGCTCATGCCTTTGGGTATGCAGGCGCTAAGGTAGTTATTACTGCGCGTCGAGAGCAGTGGCTTAATGAGGCCGAAAAGTTTCTGAAGGATCAGGCTATAGCTGTTGATGCCTTGATCTGTGATGTTGCGGATACTACCGCTGTAGAGCAAATGATACAGCAGGCGCTTGAGAAGAATGGCAAGATCGATGTGCTGGTCAATAACGCTGGCCTGACGTGGGGCGCTCCTGCCGAGACAATGCCTTTAGAACGCTGGCGACAGGTCATCGATACAAACATCACTGGAACATTCCTGATGTCTCAGGCTGTCGGGCGACACATGCTAGAGCGAAAAAAGGGTGCTATAGTG
>WNGD01008648.1_pt1 | contig 11741 bp, 9 predicted proteins | sample 5400671 | NCBI WGS metagenome assembly WNGD01 (sample SAMN13153369, study PRJNA577476) | soil metagenome | isolation source: 40 cm soil or saprolite under grassland replicate 2 | place: USA:California | collected 2016-06-15
TGCGCCGTACAACGAGCCCCCAACGGCTGGTGAAGCGAGGGAGGATTATTCTGGCGGCAGTGGCAGGAGCAAGCAATACGAAGATCGTCCAGGATCTGCACCTGGATCATGAGACGGTGCGACTGTGGCGAGAACGCTGGCACACAGCGGAGTCGCGTCTGCAAGCCATCGAAGAGACCGGAAAGCCGAAACTCCTCAGTCAGGCGATCGAAGTCCTCTTGACCGACGAACAGCGCCCTGGAGCACCGGCGACGTTCACCTTCGAGCAGTTCATGCAAATCATGGCTCTGGCCTGTGAAACGCCATCGGACTTGGATCGACCGCTCACCTTCCATGTGTGTCGCATGAAACCGGTCCTCAGGCCGATGTAGACCAGACGGCGAGCGTGTGATCGCCTGCCAAGCAGGTGGTCGCGGGTTCGAGTCCCGTCTCCCGCTCTTTCCCCCCTTTGATGTCCTCTCAACGCCCTCCTCAGGCCAACATATCGCTCTACGTAAATAGAGGATACACAAATATTGCGTGGTATAATCAAATTCATGTTTTCAAATCGTACCGATGTAAAAAGGGATAATACTCTTGTTTATCTGGTAAAATACGTATAGAAACGGATGCAGGGACATCTGGACCTTGTCAAGCAACTCATCAGCGATCTGCTGAAAGTCGGGACGTAAACTCTGATGGACGTTTGGATGGAAAAGAGGCATGTTGACGGGTAAGCTAAGATGAATAGCATTGAACATTTCCTTACAAGTCAATCACGAGTTGAAACAGAGCAGGGAGGATGAGACTATGGGGGAGCCAACCAGGGTGGCAGGCCAGCGGGAACGGCGACGCTATGGCCGTAAGGAACTCAGTCGGCAGGACATTCTGGACGCAGCTGAGCATGTCTTTGGGTTGAAGGGCTATCACGAGGCCTCTCTCCAGGAGATCGCCGAACGGGCAGAGTTCTCCACCAGCGCCCTCTATCGCTTCTTTGATAACAAGGAAGCGCTCTTCATCGGGGTGCTGGCACGACGCGGCGACGATCTCATGCAAGGGATGCGCGAACTGTTTGCCCTCAGCTGCCCACCTCGCCAGAAGCTCCACCAATTCGTCGACTACGCGATCTCCTTTTACCATCAGCATCCCAACTATGGGCGTCTGTTCCTGCGCAGTTCCTCAACTGCGGCTCCAAACCTCGAATCTACTGTAGAAGCTGAAGGCTATCATCGCTTGCAGGAGGCGAGAACACTTCTCACCCAACTATTTCTTGAAGGGCAGCACTGCGGGGAGTTTGTGAGTGGAGACCCGGCAGTACTCGCCCGCCTCTTCATCGGCTTGATCACCGCCTACCTGGCTGCCGACTCGGAGATTATGGCGGATGATGCTGACGTGCGCGATGTGCATGAAGGCATATCGCTCGTACATTTTCACGTCATACTGGACCGCACCTTAGCACCGCCTTCAGACGCAGCACGAGCAAAGCATCACTAGTTCGGCGTCGTTTGCTTGATACCGTGATCTTGTTGCCAGATCTCCTTTGGTGAATTTCAATTCTGTTTTTGCGAAGTGAAATTCACCAAAGTTGAATCCACTTGTTTTTTGGAAAATTCTGATTTATACTTTCTCGTAGAGTTATCGCACCAGGCAAGCTGATGTCTTTCCTTCGCGTATTACGATCGCTTGCCCGAATTGTTCGTCACAGTATTTTACGATGAGCACATTCACCCGCAAAGGAGAGTGCCTATGAAACCTGCTCCCTTTGAGTATTTCGCCCCTACCAGCGTCGAGGAAACGTGCGCCCTTCTCGCGCACTATAGTGACGATGCCAAGATTCTAGCCGGAGGACAGAGTCTGGTTCCGCTTCTTGCCCTGCGCCTGGCGCAACCTGCCGTGCTGATCGACATTAACCCTGTGCGTGAGCTTGACTACATTCAAGCCAGCGACGCTGGATTATCCATTGGCGCACGCACACGACATCGCACCCTCGAACGTTCGCCAGTAGTACGTGAGCAATTCCCTCTGCTCTCTGCCGCGGTCGAGTGGGTCGGTCATCCCCAGATTCGCAATCGTGGTACAGTGGGCGGAAGTCTCGTCCATGCAGACCCGGCGGCAGAACTACCCGCGCTTGCTCTGGCCCTCGATGCTACTTTTACCGTCGTTGATTCCAGCGGCAGCAGGCGCACGCTCAAATCTGACGAGTTTTTTGTCTCCTTTCTGACAACCGCGCTTGACACCGGTGAACTGCTTCGTGAAGTTTCTTTTCCCGCGCTCCCTGTCGGTAGCGGGTGGTCCTTTATGGAAGTCGCTCGCAGGCATGGAGATTTCGCGCTGGTCGGCGTCGCTGCAACCGTCACGTTGGACAACGCGCGCACCTGTACAGGCGCACACATTGCCCTCTTCGGCGTGGGGGAGACAACTGTCCGCTCTCGCAGTACAGAGCAGGCGCTCATCGGTCAGAAGCCAGATGAGCAGGTCATTGCGGTTGCCGCCTCGGAAGTTGTCAATGACATCCATCCGCTCAGCGACATTCATGCTACTGCTGCATATCGTAAATATGTTGCCAGAAACCTTGTAGAACAGGCCTTGACCGAAGCCGTACAGCGTGCGCGGTGACCAGTTGCCTCCAGCAAAGGAGAGAAAAACGTCATGGCAAGTAAGAAACAGCTCATCGAGCTGACCGTGAATGGGGTCCGTCGTGAAGGCCTGGCCGAACCGCGCAAGACGCTGGCGGACTTTCTGCGCGACGACCTGGAACTGACAGGCACCCATCTGGGCTGTGAACATGGGGTGTGCGGCGCGTGTACCGTCATGGTCAACGGGGAAGCCGTGCGCTCGTGCCTGATGTTCGCAGTGCAGGCCAATGGGCAGGAGATCATCACGATTGAGGGAATTGCGACCGGAGGGAAGCTGCATCCCGTGCAAGAGGCCTTCTGGGAATGTCACGGCATGCAGTGCGGTTTCTGCACTCCGGGCTTTGTCATGTCCGTCTACGCGTTCCTCACCGAGAATCCCGACCCCAAAGAGGAAGAGATTCGCCCGGCCCTTTCCGGCAACATCTGCCGCTGCACCGGCTACCAGAACATCGTGAATGCGGTGCGCCTGGCTGCTGAGAAGATGCGGGAAGCCTCTGCTGCACCAGTGCCTGCTTCAATCATGGAATAGGCCGCCCGCTCACAAGGCAACTGATCATGCGAGATGAGCGTGGTAAGACGCACTGGCGTCGCTGCTCGCATGCACGAAGGAGGAGAAGAGAACGATGGCTGTTAGCGGAAGTGTAATTGGCAATTATGTTGGCGCGAGCGTCAAGCGTGTTGAGGACCCCCGGTTTCTCACCGGGCAGGGTCGCTATGTGGACGACCTCAAGTTCCCCAACATGGCACACGCGGCATTTCTCCGCAGCCCGTATTCCCACGCACGCATCACCGTCGATGCCAGCGAGGCCAGGGCCTTGCCCGGGGTGGTAGCTGTCTTCACGGCAGCCGATCTTGTTGGTGTGGTGAATCCCATCCAGATCGATGCCTCGTTGCCGGGCGCAAAGTCCCTGCCGCATACGGCGCTCACGTCTGATAAAGTGCGCTTTGTTGGCGATCCCATCGCGATGGTCGTGGCGGACAGTCGCTATATTGCCGAGGATGCGATAGACCTCATCCAGGTCGATTTTGATCCCTTGCCACCAGTACCGAGTCTGGATGTCGCGCTTGATCCGGCGAGCGCGCCGCTGTACGAAGAAGTGGGCGATAATATCGCCTACCATGACACGTTTACCTACGGCGATATTGATGGGGCGTTCAGCGCTGCTGATCGCGTGCTGACAGAGACGTTTCGCCAGCATCGCTACATCAACGTGCCGATGGAGACGCGCGGAGGGGTGGCGACCTACGATACGTCCACAGGCGAGTTAACGTATTATGCCGCGACGCAGTCCCATAACGCAATGCGCTTTTTCCTGGGAGCACAACTTAACCTTCCTGGTCACCGCATTCGCGTCATTGCTCCTGATATTGGCGGTGCGTTCGGCCTGAAGTTTGGGGTCTACCGCGAGGATATCCTGGTCGCGGCGGCGGCCATGCAGACCGGTCGATCGGTAAAGTGGATCGAGGATCGCCGCGAGAACCTGACCGCCGGTGGTCATGCACGCGAAGATACATTGACGCTGGAAGCGGCGGTAAAGAACGATGGCACTATCCTGGGGCTAAAGGTCAGGATGATCCTCGACGCGGGTGCCTATCAGGTAACTCCCCTCAATCCCGCGCTGTTCACCACGATCGTGCGCTTGGTGCTGCCAGGGCCATACCGTTTCCTAAGCTATGCGTTTGATGCGACCGTTGTCACGACGAACAAGGCACCCTATGTTGCCTATCGCGGTCCCTGGGCTGTGGAGACCTGGGTGCGAGAAGGACTCGCGGATATTATCGCGCGCGAGCTGGGGCTGGATCCGGTCGAGGTGCGTCGCAAGAACATCCTTACGAAGGAAGAGCAGCCGTATAAGAATGCGGTTGGTTTGACCATTGAGCGGATAAGCGCACGCGAAACCCTCGAACGCGCTGTTGAACTGGCGGATATCCCACGCTTTCGCGAAGAGCAGAAACGTTTGCGTGCGGACGGTCGCGTAGTCGGCTTTGGCCTGGCGACCTTCATCGAGCCAGCCCCGGGCGGTGCAGATTACATGGCGATGCTAGGAGGAGCGAAAGAGCCAGCCATCGTGAAGATCGAGCCAACCGGCCATGTGACCGCGTATACGGCGCAGGTGCCACATGGTCAGAGTCACGAGACGACGCTGGCCCAGATTGTAGCAACCGAGCTGGGCGTGCCTTTTGAGCATGTCAAAGTGGTCCACGGGGATACGCAGATGGGGCCATTCAGCCTCTTTGGCACGGGTGGCAGCCGGGCGGCGACAATGGCGAGTGGAGCTGCCCTCTTTGCTACTCGTGAGGTCAAAAAGCAGGTGCTCCAGATTGCCGGGGCAATGCTGGAAGCCAGCCCGGATGACCTGGAGATCGTCAATAGCACCATCTCTGTGAGCGGCGTACCGCAGAAGGCTATCCCGCTCGCGCAAATTGCCATGCTGGTCTACCTCGCGCCCACAAACCTGCCGCCGGGTTCGCCGACCGAACTCGTTGCCACGTATGCCTATGATGGAGGCGAGGGTGGATGGGCGCAGGCGACCCACTGCTGCTGGGTGGAGATAGACCCGCGCAGCGGCAAGGTAGAGATCACGCGCTACCTGGTGGTGGAGGACTGTGGAACGATGATCAATCCGGCGGTCGTCGAGGGGCAGGTGTGTGGCGGCACCGCTCAGGGCATTGGAGGTGTCCTCTACGAGCACGCCATCTACGATGAAAATGGGCAATTCTTGACCTCGACCTTCATGGATTATCTCGTGCCAACGGCAATGGAGATTCCTCCCATCGAGATTGACCACCTGGAGACGCCGGCGATCAGTCCGGTCAACTTCCGGGGTGTAGGCGAGGGCGGTGCGATCTGTGCACCGCCTGCTATCATCAATGCTATCTCGGATGCACTTGGCGTGAAGATCACCGAGCAGCCGTTGACACCCACGCGTATCCTCGAACTGATGGGAGCGATTTCGGTAGAGAAATAAGGAAGCAAAGGGGTAAGGACGCCTGGGATCTCAGGTAATCCGTTCAGCGATCTCATTAAATATTGGGAGGCATGTTCAGTCTGAGCAAGAAGGAGGAGACAGTATGGAACCGACGAACGAACAACTGGTAGAGATGTATCGTCGGATGGTACGCATTCGACGCTTTGAAGAGAACGTTATCGATATGGTTGCCTCAGGCGAAATTCCTGGAGCTGCCCACACGAGCATAGGCCAGGAAGGCGAAATTGTGGGGGCGTGCATGGCGTTGCGCCTCGACGACTACATGGTCGGTAACCATCGCTCGCACGGTCACCCCATTGGCAAGGGGGCCCAGTTAAAAGGGCTGATGGCCGAACTGCTTGGCAAGCGGACCGGGGTCAACCGAGGCAAGAGCGGCTCCATGCACCTGGCCGACTTCAGTATCGGCAGCGTGGGCGAAACCAGTATTCTCGGCTCCGGCATCCCCATTGCGGCAGGTGCGGCCCTGGGGGCAAAGATGCAAGGGACCGACCGCGTCAGCCTGTGTTTCTTCGGCGATGGCGCCTCCAGTGAGGGAGCCGTTCACGAAGGAATGAACCTCGCCGCGGTCTGGAAATTGCCCGTCATCTACCTGTGTGAAAACAACGGCTATGCGGTGACCGTCCCAGCGGAAAAAGCCGTCTCTGTCCACAATATTTCTGAGCGGGCGAAGGCCTACAATATCCCTGGCGTCACGGTCGACGGTCAGGACGCCATTGCGGTCTATGAAGTGGTCAGCGAGGCCGTCCAGCGCGCACGGGCAGGGCAGGGACCCTCCCTGGTCGAAGCCAAAACCTACCGCTTCCGCCATCATGCCGAGGGGCCGCTGATGGACAGTCTCCAGTATCGCAGCGAGGAAGAACTCATGCACTGGAAAGGACGCGACCCCCTCGGCATCCTGCGCGCCCGTTTGCTCGAGAACGGGCTCCTCACCGAAGACGAGGCGACACAGATCGAGCAGGGCGCTCAGGAGGACATCCGGGCCGCCATGGCCTTCGCCCGTGAAAGCGCCTATCCCGATCCCGAAGAAGCCTTTGAGGGGCTCTACGTTCATCCCATCCCGATCACACGGTAAGCCAGAGAAAGAGAGAAGGAGCACCACCATGCGCCAGATCACCTATTTACAAGCGATTGGCGAGGCCATGCGCGAAGAGATGCGCCGTGACCCACACGTGTTCATCATGGGCGAAGATGCCGAAGCCAACGTGTTTGGCACGATGACGGGTTTCAAGGACGAATTCGGGGCAGATCGCTTACGCGACGTCCCGCTCTCGGAAGCGGGGTTCGTCGGTGCAGCCATTGGCTCAGCCATGGTCGGCATGCGCCCCATTGTGGACCTCACCATCGCCAGCTTTCTCTACGTGGCGATGGACCAGATTGTGAGCATGGCCGCCAAGACAACCTATATGTATGGAGGACAGACACGCGTGCCGCTGGTGCTGCGTGCCAGCATGTTCTTTGGCGGTGCCAACGCGGCCCAGCATTCGGATCGCAACTACCCCATGTTCATGAACGTCCCCGGCCTCAAGATCATCGCGCCCAGCACCCCCTATGACATGAAAGGCCTGCTGAAAACCGCGATCCGCGAAGACGACCCGGTAATCAGCTTTGAGGATGGGATGCTGTGGGGAGCGAGGGGAGAGGTTCCCGACGAGGAATACCTGATTCCCTTTGGCGTGGCCGAGGTCAAACGCGCCGGGACCGACGTGACCATCGTCGCCGTGGCTTCCCGCGTGCAAGAGGCGCTGACCGCTGCTGAAACGCTGACCAAAGAAGGGGTGAGTGTTGAGGTGATCGACCCACGGACGCTGGTGCCCCTGGATAAAGAGACCATTCTCACCTCAGTGGCTAAGACCGGACGGCTAGTGGTGGTGGAGGAGGCGCACCGCACCTGTGGAGCCGCCGCCGAGATCGCCGCCATCGTCGCCGAGGAAGGCTTCTGGAACCTGAAAGCGCCCATCAAACGTCTGGCGGTTCCGGATGTGCATATTCCCTTCTCGCCTCCCCTGGAGCAGCTCATGTATCCGACGGCCAGCACCATTGTGTCGGCTATCCATGCTGTGATGGAATAAGACGGGGGTGAAGACGAGGCGGTTGAAAAGGAACGAACGAGCATGGCAACAGAGATCGTGTTACCACAGTGGAGCATGGGGATGGCCGACGGCACAATTGTGCGCTGGCTCAAGCACGAGGGTGATACGGTGACGGCAGGCGAGCCTCTGGTGGAAGTGGAGGCGGCCAAAGTCACCTCAGAGGTGGAAGCGGAGGTCTCAGGAGTGCTTGCGCGCATTCTGGTGGCGGAAGGAGAGACGGTGCCCGTACGCACGGCGCTCTGCTTGATAGAGACCGCCGATGAGGTGAGAGCGAGTGCGGAGGCTCCCACTGAGCCAGTGGAGTCAGCGACAGGTGCCTCAACGCCTGTGCCACCGGTAGCCTCCTCACAACCCACGGTACAGGTCACACCGGTAGCTCGCCGGATGGCGAAAGAACTTGGCATCGATCTGAGCCAGGTGCGAGGCAGTGGGCCAGGAGGACGTATTGTGACCGAAGACGTGCAGCGAGCGATCGACGAGGCGGCCCGTCCAGCCCCACCTACGGCAGCGTCGGCAACGGTACAAGTCATCCCTGCAGCCCGGCGACTGGCGCAAGAACACGGCATCGACCTGGGTCAAGTGCGAGGCAGTGGGCCAGGGGGGCGTATTACCGTTGAGGACGTGCAGCGGGTGATCGCTGCCCAGCCAGCCACATCGGTTCCGCCGGCCTTGCCTGCAGCCGAGCAGGTCATTCCATTGATAGGGATGCGCGGAGCCATTGCTCGACGCATGCATCAGAGCTTGCAGAACTCGGCCCAGGTGACACTGATCACCGAGGTGGATGTGTCTGCCCTGGTGCAGCTGCGGGAGGAATTGAAACAGCAGTTTGCCCTGACGTACACCGACTTGGTCGTCAAAGCAGTCGCACGTGCCCTCAAAGGGCATCCACGTTTGAACGCCTGGCTCGAGGGAGAACAAGTCCAACTCGTGCAGGCGATTCATATTGGTGTAGCTGTCGCTCTGGATGAGGGCCTGATCGTACCGGTGGTACGTGATGCTGACCGCAGGTCGCTGCGGGAAATCGCGCAGGAGACCCAGCGACTTACCCTGTGTGCGCGTGAGGGAACCCTCACGCGTGAAGAGGTCATGGGCAGTACCTTCAGTGTGACCAATCTGGGCATGTATGGGATCGACGCGTTCACGCCCATCATCAACCCGCCGGAAAGCGCTATTCTCGGCGTGGGACGTATTTACGAGAAGCTTGTGCGCGACCCGCAGGGAGCCGAGTGGCGACACGTGATGACGTTGAGCCTGACGTTTGATCACCGGGCTGTCGATGGCGCACCCGCAGCTGCCTTCCTGCAAACCATCGGGAAGTACCTGGAAAATCCGGCGTTGACCACGTAAAACTCAATACAAGAAAGCTGTTCGCCTGGCGCACCTATGGCATATCCTGACGTGAAGAGCATTATGCTGCACGGGGAGAGTTGTACTTTCGCCAATATGTGATTGACTACTACTGTATTGGCTACTTGGCACATCCGTTCGAAGTGAGGATCGCTTGCCGTTGCAAATGCGCTCGTTCTGATCTCTTTTCTCCTCAAGCGATGCGATTCAAACGGAGGAAAAAGCAAAGCACATTTCTGCTCTGTGCTGGCTCCTTGGGTTATCCGTTCTAAAACAAGAAAAGAAAGAGTCAGATCAATACCTTCTCACTTACTACTTCCATGTCTGATGGAGAGGAAATGGAGCTGTGAGAGTTCTCTTTCACGCATTTTTGGAATCGACGCGTCCCGCTGAGGTCCGACCTGGCCAACACATGCTGGAAAGGCCACTGTTGGCTCGTGCAGACTCTCCACGAAGATGATGGTTCACGTGTCACGGGATGCGGGCACACGTGGTGTTCCCGGCGATGGGAAACCACCCCGCTTCTGCCTGGAGTGCGCGTGCATAGCCTGCGCCAACCCACGATCAATCCCTGTGCTGGCTACTTCGTACATGCGTTCTCAAAATGAGTGATGTTGCTCTTCATTTCTGTATGTTCTCTGAGCTCTAGCATGCACCAATGAATGGGATGCAGGAGGAGTTCGTGTTTCTCCATCCACGATGCGGGAGGATACGCAGTTCATCCTCCTTCAGTGGGAGAAGAGAGGGTGGAAGTTGCTTCCAGCAGTTCAAAAACACCATGGAATGCGCAACTCCATCTCTTCAGGTCGTATGGCTTGCCTCTCGAAGCGTTCAGGCCACTCTTGGGTCCTCGTGGTGTAGCCCTGTGCTGGCTACATAGGACATCCGTTCAGAAACTAAGCTCTTGAGAAAGAACCATTGTCTCCTCTCTCCATCTAGCTTGCGAGCAGATTGAGAGAAGAGAAAGGTGAAAGCTGCGCGTTCACTCTTTCTGGCACCATTTTATCTTCTCCCCAAAAATGCGCCTGTTTTCCGAACGGATGTCCTATGTAGCCAGCACAAGGGATGTATGGCGATATGGCTGGGTTACTTGGCAAAGGACAGCGACATACGCGAGAATGATCTCTTCTAACGTAGCCATAACGTGTCTCCTTTCCTCTGCTCTCGTCCAACCAAACTCATCCCTCTCGTTCCATCAGCAAACCATATTATGCTGAGTTGTCCTCTCCTTCTCCGGACGCCTCACGATACTGCTTTTCCTTTGCTCTCATAGACGTAGAACTGGCACGTTGTGCCCTATCGTTACACATTATCTCTAGACCTCCGATGCGACACCTCGCCGGAAAACCGATTTGACGGAGCGGTCAAGGAAGATGTAGCCGAGCGTAATGGCACTCAAAAGGATCCCGAAGATGGGACCGAGCATGTGTGTAAATTTTGACATTAAGCTGTTGATTCTTTAGCAATTACTCTGTTGATCAGAGGGTGCTCTTCCTCGACCAGTTCCCCAGAAATTGACTTGAGAAGCCAGAAGAGGAAAAACACTCCCGCCAAGATAATTGGTGAAACTCCAACAACTAAATTCCAACATTTACAGGTGGCCGGCCTCTGCTGGCGCAATGTGACTGTGAAAACGAGCACCGGGCGCGTGACGCTCACGTTTGACCATGCCAAGGGCGATGAGCCGATCATGACCGAACTCTCGCAGGCGACGAGCGCGGCGCTGCTGACCTGGCTGTCCATGTGGTATGGCACGCTCCTGGCGCAACTTGCGTCTGAGAGCCCTCTCTGGGTGTCCCTGGCGCATGATCGCAGCCACGGCCACCAGCTGGGGAAGCTCTCCATTGCCAACATCTGTCAAAAGTGGCTGGGAGAATCGCGGGTCCATGCTACGCGCCATACGTTCGCGGTTACCATGGAGGATGCTGGCGCGCGGTTATCGGAGATCCAGAAGCGCCTCAATCAGAAAAATGCGGCGACGACCTCCATCTACCTGGAGCGCAAGCGCCGGGACAAAAACAGCTATGCGGATACCGTCGCCGCCGTATTGGGCATTAAATAAATGGCCCTTGAGTATGAGCCGTGTTAGCCCTATCGTAGTAGCCAGGCCTGCGCCTGGTCGGCTTGTGCATAGAAGAGGAGGAGCAGATGGAAGATCGCCCTTATGTCACATTTCTGCGCGATGGTTCGTCAGAAGAGTGACGCGCGAAAACACCACTGGAGTCTGGCGGAAACGCGCCGACGGCGGATAAGCGCGAGAAGGACACAAAACACGCTGTTTGACGACATGTGAAAGGTAGGTTATGACAATGGCTGATGAAAAACTTCTGATGGTGATGGTGGCAGTCACAGAGATGGCGAAGGCCAAAGCGTTCTACGCGGAGCAATTGGGCTGGTCTGTCACCACAGACTACGGACAAGGCGATCGGCACTGGGTCACGCTTTCGCTCCCAGGAGGAGGCGCCTCTCTGACTCTGTCGACGATGCATGAACACATGAAACCTGGGACGATGACGCTCTATTGCTCGACTTCAAATATTGAAGCGGCGTACCACGAGCTCAAAGCCAAGGGCGTCAAGGTCCACGACGTGAAGGATGACCTGTATGGCCCGGGCTCTGGCGTCAAGTGGTTTGACCTCCGGGATCCCGATGGCAACCGGTGGCTGGTGGTTCAGTCCTAGTCGCCTCCGCGATCTTCT
>WNGD01016523.1_pt1 | contig 11739 bp, 12 predicted proteins | sample 5400671 | NCBI WGS metagenome assembly WNGD01 (sample SAMN13153369, study PRJNA577476) | soil metagenome | isolation source: 40 cm soil or saprolite under grassland replicate 2 | place: USA:California | collected 2016-06-15
CGGCATCCTCGCCTTCCTCTCGCTTGTCTCGTACACGCTCACGCGTGAGCTACGCCGTCGCCGGCTCACGCTTCGTCCCGCCGTCGCTTCGTCGTGAGATTCCTGCGTTCGTTCGCTCTCTTCTGGTGGAACTTCATCGTCGGGGACGACTGGCAGGTCGCGCTTGGCCTCGCCGGCGGACTTGGCCTGACGTGGCTCTTGGAGCACAACGACGAGTCGACCTGGTGGCTGCTTCCGCTCGTCGTGGCGGGACTCCTCGTCGGCTCGGTTTGGCGCGAAGCGTCAGGCAGCGAGACGGTAGGCGACTAGCGCGTGCGCGAGCACCACGAGCACGGCGATCGCCACGACGAACCAGACTTCACCGATCAGGATCAGCGGCGTCTCGGCGCTTTCCCCTACGTCGGCGACGTGCTCGAGCTCGCGCAGCTTCCGCGCACCGTGGCGAGCCTCGTGCGAGTTCCGATGCATTCGTACAGCATCGACATCCTCGGCGGGCGCAGCATCCGAGGAGGCCGCGGTCGGTTGCGGAGTCCGCGCAAACGATCGGCGGATGGGCCGATGCTCGCCGCGGCATACGATCGGAAGACTTGGAACACAACCTGACGAAGGAGACCCGATGAACGATGCCCCGATCCTCATTTGCTACGACGGCTCCGACGACGCTCGGCGTGCGATCGACGCGGCGGCCGACCTCCTCGGGCCGCGCCGCGCTGTCATCCTGGACATGGGCCCGCCGCTGACGGCCGCGGAGAGCCTCGCTGTGATGGCGCCGGTGGCGCCCGGTGCGGCTTTCGAGGAGCTGAACGAGGACGACGCCCGGCAGCGCGCGCGTGCCGGGGCGGAACTGGCGCAACGTGCGGGATTCGTCGCTGAGGCGCGGTCCGGTCTCGCTGCGCCGACCTGGGAAGGGATCGTCGACACCGCGGACGAGATCGATGCGGCGTTGATCGTGCTCGGCTCCCGTGGCCTCAAGGGAGCCCGCGAAGTCTTCGAGGGGAGCGTCTCGCACGACGTCGCCGAACATGCGGGACGCCCAGTCCTCATCGTGCCGCCGCCGCACGACCGTCCTCGAGCGTCATGAGAAGACTGCGCCGGCGAAACAGCGACAAACATCGCACCCGGGAAGCACGAGTCGTCGGCGGGCCGAACAATGGCCTCCTGGTTCCTGTCAAGGAAAGAGACGGTGACTTCGTCTATTCAGACGTGATGGATTTCTCGCACTACAGCTTCGATCCCGAAGCGTGGGAGTTCCGATATACCCCTAGCGAGTAAAACGTTGACCGCTGGTCGACCGACCATCCGACCGCGCCGCGGGGAGTAGCGGTGGTGGATCCGAGCCGAGCACTTCGGCGCCCAGCGTGTTGGCGGCCTTGACGAGCCGAGCGCCGGCAACAAGGTCGGCGACGAGCTCGCTCGATGTTCTCCCTTGGAGATCGTCGGCGGCCCAGTCGTTGGTCGCGTCGATGACGACCTGACTGGTCCAGTCGAGCCCTTGCACGGCCTCGGGCACTCGGTCCCAGGGCACGGCGACGACGACGATGCCGGCCCCTGCCACCTCGTCCACCGTCACTGCCGAGACTCCCTCCCCAAGGGCCGAGACCACCGACGTCAGCGAGTCCGGGCCGCGACTATTGGCGATCACGACCTCGCGGCTGGCGCGCAGGGCCGTCCGCGCCATCGGCTGCCCGAGACGCCCTGCGCCGATAATTCCCACAGGGTTGGCGTCACTTGGGCCTATCACGGTTGCCGGTCGTACGTAGCCCTCCCTCAACGCGTCAAGTGCGGGAAACGTCATGCAGATTTCCGTCCAGAGCGCGCAGGCGATCAGCTTCCGCCGGCCGGTGCGGCAGCCCGAAGGCTTTCGCGCTCTTCACTGTCAAGACGATGTTCTCGAGCAGCAGGTCACGATCCATCGACTTGACTGCGGCGATCTGCGACGGCTGGTAGTCGATGACGAAGATCGCGGCGCCTGCGGCGAAGTCGCCGAACATGCGGGACGCCCAGTCCTCATCGTGCCGCCGCCGCATGGACGTCCCTAGCGAGAGCGGCCCGCGACGGTGGGCCGAGCCCGACCTGCTACGACCGCTTTACAACCTCTCCGAGCAGCCGCGCTCGGCTTCGCGTTCCATCCGCTCGAGCCGTTCGTAGTAATCGGGAAACCCGTTCATGTGCGCGAGCGCGATCCTGCCGGTAAGGATCGGGTCGTCGCCGGTCACTGTCGGGCCGGTCGAGAGGGATATCATCGCCGAGACATGCCGTCGCAGTTGCTGGCTGTCGGAGCGAAGAGCGATCCGCTGACCCGCGCTCGAGAGCTGCAGAGAAGCTGGGAGCGTCTGCTCGGCGGCGGCGCGCTCGGTCCCGACCTCCCACCTGGACTGCGGCCGACGATCGTCGAGTCGTGGCGGCGCTCGCTTGCCACAGGCCTCGATCCGACCGACCTGCTGGCCCCGATCGAGGCCGACGAGTCGGAGGTGCTCGGGCGCTGGTTCGAGCATCCGCTCGGGTCGCTCACCGACGTCCTCACGGAGCAGCTCCGGAAGGTGGCCGAGGAGTCGCGAAGCGTGGTCGTCGTAACCGATGCGTCGGGGCTCGTCCTGCACAGAGCGGGCGAAGAGTCGCTGAAGGAGCGCGCCGCCGAGATGCATCTCGTCGAGGGCGCGCGGTACAGCGAGGCAGCCGACGGTACGAACGGGATCGGGACTGCGCTGGCCGCAGACCAGGCCTTCCAGGTGTTCGCCTTTGAGCACTTCAACGAACGCCATCACCAGTGGGTCTGTTCCGGCGCTCCGGTGCACGACCCGGTGTCCGGCGAAATAGTCGGACTGATCGACCTCTCGAGCCTCTGGAAGATCGCGCATCCAGGGAGCCTGGAGCTGGTGACCACCGCCGCCAGGACGATGGAGCAGCGCCTCTTGGAGGTCAGGCGCGATCAAGACGCTCGGTTGAGGCGCCGCTACGGCGATTTCATGACGAGGACCACGGATCTGCTCGTCGACCGCGACGGCTACGTACTCGCAGGCGCCAAGCGGGCGCACCCGAGCCCACTCGAAATCCCGGAGGGCGGTGGCGAGGTCGTTCTGGGCGACGGGTCGGTCGCGGTAGCGGCGCCACTCGGTCAGGGCGAGGCTTACCTCCTCCGGCAAGGCACCACTCGCCACGCCAAGTCTGCCCCCTCGGTCGAGGTGCTCGAGCGCGCCGAAGAGCACGTTCGCGAGCTCGCCACCGAACAAGCGGCCTTGCGGCGGGTCGCGACCCTCGTCGCGCGCGAGTCCTCTCCTGGCCAGCTCTTTGCCGTCGTTGCGGAGCAGGTCGCCCGCGTGTTCGATGTTCCGCATGTCAGGCTGGTCCGCTACGAGCCGGACGGCTCGGTCGTAGTCGGCGGCTTCAGCGAGGACGGGAAACTTGACGAGCCGTTCCCGATCGGATCGCGCTGGCCGCTGGACAGCCCGGGTGTAGTTGCAACCGTTCGGCAGACCGGTCGCCCCGCCCGCCTCGAGGACTATGCGCGAATAACCGGGGAGATCGCTGCTGTCGTTCGTGGCGCGGGCATGCGCTCGACCGTCGCGAGCCCGATCATCGTCGAGAGACGTTTGTGGGGGGCGATGGTGGTTCTCTCGCCGCGAGAGGAGCCTTTCCCCGAAGACACTGAGGCCCGGCTCACAGACTTCACCGAGCTCGTGGCGACGGCGATCGCCAATGCCGAGTCGCGCGTCGCGCTCGGCCGTCTCGCCGAGGAGCAGGCGGCGCTGCGCCGAGTGGCGGTACTCGTCGCGCAGCAGCCGTCCCCCAGCGAGGTCTTCACCGCCGTCACTCAGGCGGTCGGGCTGCTCCTCGATGCCGACCTTGCGGTATTGCACGTCTTCCCCGGCGACGGCAAAGCGACGGCGATCGCCAGCTGGAGCGGCGACGGCCCCATTCTGCCGATCGGGACACGGTTTCCACTGGATGGCGACAACCTCGCCGCCCGCATCTTCGAGAGCGGCGCGCCGGCGCGACTGTACAGCTACGACGAGGCGTGGAAGCGTGCGGAAACGGATCTCGCACGGAGTTTGGGCATGCGCTCTGCCGTCGGAGCGCCGATCCTCGTCGAGGGGAAGCTCTGGGGCGCTTTGATGGCCGCGATTCGCGGCGTCGAGCCATGGGCCGAGAACGCCGAGACCCGTATCGCCGCCTTCACAGAGCTGGTGGCGACCGCGATCGCGAACGCCGAGTCACGCAAGGCTCTTGCTGAGCTCGCCGACGAGCAAGCGGCGCTGCGGCGCGTGGCGACGCTGGTCGCACGGGGCGCGCCACCGATGGAGCTTTTCGGGGCAGTCGCGGAGGAGGTTGGCCGGCTCCACTCCGTCGACCACGCTTACGTGACTCGGTTCGACTCAGAAGAGACCGTGACTGTGATGGCCCGCTGGACCGAGACGGGCGAAGCCCTCCCCGTCGAGTTGCCGCGACGCTTCGCCGCAGGCCCGATGAGTGCAGCCGTGCGCGAGACCGGAGGGCCCGTTCGGCTCGATACGTACAGCGATCCTGCCGCGGGCGCGATCGAGGCCGGATCCCGGTCGTCCGTCGCGGCGCCGATCACCGTTGAGGGCAACCTGTGGGGCTGCATCAGTGCGGCTTCGACGAACCCCGAGCGGCCGCCGGCGCCAGGAACCGAGACGCGGCTCTCCAACTTCAGCGATCTTGTCGCGACCGCAATCGCGAATGCCGAGGGTAGATCGGAGCTCGCGGCCTCGCGACGGCGCATCGTCGCCGCGTCGGACGATACGCGCCAGCAGATCGAGCGCGACCTGCACGACGGAACGCAGCAGCGGCTTGTCTCGCTCGGATTGGCGCTGCGCGCGGCGGAGGCCAACCTTCCCCCCGAGCGGGACGACCTCCGCGCGCAGCTGTCGGGCGTCGCTACAGGACTTGTGGCTGCGGTCGAAGATCTGCAGGAGATCTCGCGTGGGATCCATCCGGCGATCCTGTCCAAGGGCGGTCTCGGCCCGGCGTTGCAGGCGCTCGCGCACCGTTCCGCGATTCCTGTCGACCTCGACATAGCGACGGACACGCGTCTCGAGGAGCCGATCGAGGTGGCCGCGTACTTCGTCGCGTCTGAGGCTCTTGCGAACGCGGCGAAGCATTCAGACGCGTCGCGGATCGACATCTTGCTCGAACAGCGCGACGGCCGACTGCTGCTGTCGGTTCGAGACGACGGCATAGGCGGAGCGGATGCGGCGCGCGGCTCGGGGCTCGTCGGCCTCACGGACCGCGTCGAGGCGCTCGGCGGCTCGATTCGCGTCTCCAGTCGTCCGGGCGAGGGAACGCAGATCGCGGTCGAGTTGCCGGTCGAGCTGAAGCTGTCACCGACCGCCGGCTAGCAACGTGCGTCGGACGTCGACGACAACGCCCTCTTCCTGGAGGGCGCCGCTGACCTGCTCGGACGTGAAGGGATGGACGTCGCCGGAGTTGCGTCAAACAGCGCGGAGGCGATTCGACTCGTGAGGGAGCTCCGGCCTGACGTCACGCTCGTCGACGTCGACCTAGGCGGCGAGGACGGCTTCGAGCTCGCGCAGCGGCTGCACGCCATCTCAGGCGATTCGAAGGTCATCCTCGTTTCCACGCACGCGGAAGAAGATCTCGCGCACCTGATCGAACGAAGCCCCGCACTCGGTTTCATCGCCAAGACGCGCCTCTCGGCGCAGGCGATTCGCGACGCGCTCGAGCGCGCGGCCTAGACCTTCTCTTTGCTGCTCTTGAGGAAAGTGACGACCGCGAGGACGCGGCGGTGGTCGTCCTTCGTCTCGGGCAGATTGAGCTTGGCAAGGATGTGCCGGACGTGCCTCTCGACCGTTCCCTCGGCGAGCCAGAGCTGACCCGCGATGCCGGCATTCGAGCGACCCTCGGCCATCAGCGCCAGCACCTCGCGTTCGCGTGACGTGAGATCCGACAGCGGATCTTCACCGCGCCGAACCTTGACCAGCGTCTGGACGAGCCCTGGGTCGACGACCGATCCACCCGCCGCGATCCGCCGGAGCGACTCGACGAACTCGTTCACGTCCACAACCCGGCCCTTGAGCAAGTAGCCGATCCGCTGGCCGGCCGCGAGGAGGTCTGTCGCATGCTCGATCTCGACATGTCCCGAGAGGACGAGGATGCCTATCTCCGGGAACTCTTCGCGGATCGTGTGCGCGGCCTCGAGTCCTTCGGTGGAGTGCGTCGGAGGCATCCGGATGTCCACGATGACCAGGTCCGGCTCGTGCTCGCGCACGAGCTCGACCAGCTCGTCCGCGTTGCCCGCCTGGCCGACGACCTGGAAGTCGGATCGCTCGAGCAGACTCGCGAGCCCTTCGCGGAGAAGGACGTCGTCGTCGGCGACGACGACGCGACTGCGGGTGGTCGCCTGGGCTCCCACGATCGTCCCAACCTTACGCCGTGCCCGGTAGCGGGTGCGGAAAGACCCCCGCCTCCGTATGCAAAGAGGCGCACTGGTGGGGTGTCGGCGCAGCCCCCTATGACGCAATCTCTGGCGGCAAACAACGCCTCCAACAACTGCGAAGGGATCTCGCGATGTTCGAAGCCATGGATGACATTTCGCCGACGGAACTGGCGTCGCGCGAGACGAACGGCATCACGGTGAGACTGCTCTGGAGTCGATCGACGAATCTGGTGACCGTCGCTGTCGACGACGCTTCAAACGGCGACTCCTTCGAGCTCATCCTCGACGAACACGATCGGGCGCTGGATGTGTTCCACCATCCGTTTGCGCACGCAGCCGCCCGGGGGATCGAGTTCCGCACGGGTCGCCCACAACTCCTGCTCGACGCTGCGTAGTCATGTCATCCCTTGCCAACGTCATCGAGCTTCCGGTTCGCCAGGAGTTCGAGGGGCATGACTCAATCGAGCACGACCTGGTCCTGGCGCTCGCGACGGCCGATGACCTCGCGTCAGGCTTGGACGCAGTGATCGGGCGGATTCGCCGGGACTCGGGGGCCACGAGGGTCGAGTGGTGGGCCAAGGACGAGGACGGCGCGCTCGAGCTCGTTGCTGTCGATGGGATCGCTCGCGGTGGATGTCACAGCCTGCCGCTCGGGCCGGCCGGTGTGTTCGTTCTCCACGGTGGCCGTCTGGACCGGCAGGTCGAGTCGGCGCTGATTTCTCTGGCGCCGATCATCCGGCGGCGTGCGGCCGAAGAGCGCCTGGCGCGAACGACGATCCAGCTTGCCCAGCGCAACGAGGCGCTCGAGGATTTCGCGGCGCTCGTCGCGCACGAGTTGAAGACCCCACTCCAAGCCGCGTTCGTCGCCGACGACCCGTCCAGGTCCGTCGAGGACGCGATCCTTCTCGTCGATGCGCTGCTCGAGGCGTCGCAGAGCCAGCCGAGTGAGGAGACTTTCGCCTCTCTGGAAGAGTGCCTGGAGCAGGCGATTGAAGATCTTCGCGTCGAGATCGAGATTACGGCCGACGCGGCCACGACGTTGCCGCTGCCCCCTGCCGCGCTCCGTGTGATCCTGCGCAACCTGCTCTCGAACGCAGTCGCTGCCGGCGCCAGGCATGCTCACGTGACCACGGTGCGTACGTCGTTCTCGTGGCGCCTGTTCGTCGATGACGACGGCGTCGGTCTCGCGTCGGTCGATCGCTACGCAGCGGGCAGCGGCCTCGGTCTGTCGCTCTGCCGCCGCATCGCCGCCCGCTTTGGCGGCGCACTGGAGTTGGCTGGGCGGCCCTCCGGCGGCACGCGCGCGACTCTCGAGTTCGCAGAGGTTCCCCGATGATCAGAGTCCTGATCGTGGACGATCACGAACTCCTGCGTGCAGGACTGCGCAGCCGGCTCGAGGGCGAGTCCGATATCGCGGTGGTCGGTGAAGCCGACTCGGCAGAACAGGCGGTCGTTGTGGCGCGTGCTTTGCAGCCGGATCTGATCCTGCTGGATCTTCTCCTGCCGCGGAAGAGCGGGTACGACGTCATTCCGGAGCTTGCGGAAGTCGCACCGCAGGCAAAGGTCCTCGTCGTGTCGTCGCAAGCGGCGCCGAGCTCGGTGCGCCGGGCGCTGTCCGCCGGCGCCGCGGGCTACCTTCCGAAGCGCTCATCCGACCGTGAGCTCGTGACGGCGATCCACCTCGTGGCGAGCGGCGCCGGCTACGTCGAGCCCGATCTCGGCGCACAGCTCGTCGTTCCGAACGGCTCACCAGCTCTCGAGCCGCTGTCCGACCGAGAGCGAGACATCCTGCACCTGCTGGCCCTCGGCTACACGAATCAGGAGATCGGCAAGAAGCTCTTCATCTCCGTCCGCACAGTCGACACGCATCGCGCGCACATCATGCGCAAGCTGAAGCTCGAAACCCGCGCCGAGCTCGTGATGTTCGCACTCGCAAGCGGCGTAATCGGCCCGAACGCCGACTGAATTACCGTCCGGAAGCAAACGTTCCGCGAATTCGCCGATGCCTCGAGGCCAATGCTAACTGCACGATCCGAGTATGGACGACGCATCGATCCGATGGTTGCGCTGCGGCAAGGCGACCTCGCCTACTTGCACGCGCAGCCCGACACTGGCAGCCTGAAAGTTCATGGCGTCGTTCCCGACCGCCCACGCCGCCGCCGTGGTGTTCGCAGCGACGGTGCGTAGCCTCGTCAGGGCGGTCCTACGGGAGCGCCAGTGACCCGCGTGTTGGCTGCACCGCTGGCTCCGTACGTCGATGCCCTTCCGCTGCCGTCACGCCTAATCGCGTCGGAGCATGACGGCCGGCTGACGGTCAGCATCCGCGCCGCTGCGCACCGCTTCCACCGCGACCTTCCCGTGTCGAGCATCTGGGGGTTCGGAGGGATGATTCCCGGCCCGACGATCGAGGCCGAGCGCGGGCAGCCGATCGCGGTCGAGTGGCGGAACGAGTTGGAGGGCCCGTTCCCGGTCTCCGTGACCGTCGCCCCGCGGCCGGCCGACGCCGACGGTGTGCCTGTGCAGTGCCTCCCCGGCCTGAGCGGGGGCGAGCCGGACCGCCACGCGTCCAGATTGATCGGCCACACGGTCGTCCACCTGCACGGCGGACTCACACCCGCCTCCTACGACGGCTGGGCCGAGAACCTCTTCGCCCCGGGCCAGCCGGCCGTCTACCACTACCCGATGGACCAGCGCGCGGCGCTGCTCTGGTACCACGACCACGTCATGGGCATAACGAAGTTCGACGTCTACGCGGGGCTCGCGGGACTCTGGATCGTGCGTGACGCCCGAGAGCGCGACCTCGGACTGCCGGAAGGACCACCGTTCGAGGTGCCACTGCTGATTCAGGACCGAAACTTCGACGTCGGTGGGCAGGGGAGGCTGACCGGCCGGCTCGTCCACAAGACCGATGCGGACGTCATGGAGGCCTTTCCGCCGTTCACCGTCGTGAACGGCAAGGTCTGGCCGGTACTCGACGTGCAGCCGACGACCTATCGCTTCCGAGTGTTGAACGGTTCGAACGCTCGCACCTACCGACTCGTCCTGGTACACGATGGCGAGCCGGCGCTCGGTCGGATCGCGCAGATCGGCACCGACCACGGACTGCTCCATGTTCCCGCGGCCGTGCCTGCGGACGGGCTGGTGCTCGCATCCGCTGAACGTGCGGACCTACTGGTCGACTTCTCCGACCTCGCGCCCGGCAGCGAGCTGACGGTGCTCAACACAGCCGCCGCCCCATTCGACGGGGCGCGGTTCCCAGCGGCCGAGGCCGAGAACGCCGCGGACATCGACGGCCTCCTCCCGTATCCGCAGGTGATGCGCGTTCGCGTCGCCCACGGCACGGCCACCCGCCGCTCGATTCCGCGTGAGCTCGCGACCGACTACGACTTGCCTCCGCCCGACGCGTTGTCCGGCGCGCGGCCTCGCATGATCGCGCTCGTCGAAATGGAGCTCGACGACGCGCCGAACATGCTCACCATGCGCGAGCTACAGGAAGTTGGCGACGATCAGACGGGGCCGCTGGTCACCGTTCGCGACGGTGAACAGACCGTCCGCTACCGCTGCGTCGCCGCGCATTTCGAGGACACGACGACGTTCTTCCCGATGCTCGGCCGGTACGAGGTCTGGCAGCTCGTCAACCTCACCGGCGACACGCACCCGATCCACATCCACCTCGACCCGTTCCAGATCCTCTCGCGACGCGCGATCCTGTACGAGATCCCCGAACGCGGCATCGCAGACCGCGACCTCGCCGCCGTCATCACGCTCGAGCGCGACCCGGACGACGAGCTCGACCACACGATCGACGACAACGAGCGCGGCCTCAAGGACACAATCCGCGTGAATCCGAACGAGATCGTCGAGATCGCCGTCCGCTTCACCACCTACAGCGGCCGCTACATGTACCACTGCCACATCCTCGAACACGAGGATCGCGACATGATGCGGCCGTTCGTGACGATGCCCCCGGAGCTCATGCCGTTCATGGCCTGACGGCCCCGCTTGATCGAGTGGCGTGGAGAGCGCCGGTAAAGCCTCGCCGGCGCCGATGAGTTGTCGGCGGCTGGGAGGCTAGCGGCGCTCGGCGAGGTTCAGCAGCAGCGTCATCCAGCCAGGAGCACAATGCTCCTAGCTGAAGGAGGTCGATGTGCGTTTGCGCTTGATTGCGCCTGTGTTGCTCGTGATTGCGGTGATCGCCGGTGCGTTCGCGGTGACGCGGATCGAATCCCTACGCGACGGAGTGCTCGTGCTTGCCGGCGGGCTGGCTCTCGCCGCCGTCACGGGCGCGCTCGCCGTCACGACGGAGCGGCGCAGGCGTGCGACGCGTGAGGTCGAGCGGTACTTCACGCTCTCTCCGGAGATGGTCATCGTCGCAGGCTTCGACGGTTACTGGAAGCGCGTCAATCCGGCCGTCGAGGCGGTTCTCGGGTACACCGAGCGCGAGGCGCTTGCGCGCCCGTTCATGGAGTTCGTCCACCCGGACGACCGCGAGCGCACCGAGGAGGAGGCACGTCGCGTGGTGGGAGGCGCGAAGGCTCTTGCGTTCGAGAACCGGATTGTTTGCAAGGACGGCTCGTACAAATTGATCGAGTGGACGGTGACGCCCGTCCCCGACGAGCGCGTGATGTACGGCGTTGGGCGCGACATCACGGAGCGACGCCGCAGCGAGAGCGAACAAACTGCGCTTCGCCGCCTGGCGACGCTGGTCGCGCAGGAAGTTCCCCAATCGGAGGTGTTCAGCGCGGTTGCCGAAGAGATCGGGCGGCTCCTGGGCACAGAGGAGATCCGGATGCTGCGCTTCGACAGCGACCGCAGCGCGGTCGTGGTAGGGAGCTCGGGCCGTCGAGGCGCGTTCCCGCTCGGCTCGCGCCAGCAGCTGCAAGGCGACACGGTTGCATCGCGAGTCCTCCGAACAGGGCGAACGGCACGAATTGACAACTGCACGGAGGCGGGCGGACCGCTCGCGGAGACGGCGCGCTCGATCGGTGTTCGCGCCGTGGTGGGCGCCCCCATTTCGGTGCAGGGAAGGCTGTGGGGCGCGATCACCACCGGGTCGACCATCCAGCCGCTGCCTGCAGATACCGAGTCCCGTCTCCTCCACTTCACGGAGCTGATGGCGACCGCGATTGCGAACGCCGAGGCACGCGACGCACTACAGCCTCTGGCCGACGAGCAGGCAGCGCTCCGGCGGGTTGCGACGCTCGTTGCGCAAGGTGTCCCACCGGCTGAGCTCTTCTCGGCGGTCACCAAGGAGGTCGCGCAGGCGTTCTCGGGCGTGGAGCCCCCGCTCGTAGCGACCGTCATCAGGTTCGATGCCGGCCCCG
>WNGD01005953.1_pt1 | contig 11738 bp, 10 predicted proteins | sample 5400671 | NCBI WGS metagenome assembly WNGD01 (sample SAMN13153369, study PRJNA577476) | soil metagenome | isolation source: 40 cm soil or saprolite under grassland replicate 2 | place: USA:California | collected 2016-06-15
GGCCGACGGGACTCGAACCCGCAACAACCAGAACCACAATCTGGGGCTCTACCATTGAGCTACGGCCACCATCATTGGCACGGAACAAGATCTTAAAATTCGAATCTCTTTTTGCAAATAAAGGTCTCGACTTTCCTCGCTCTCTCCGGTAATTCTCGCCGCCGGTGGACCGGAATTCTGCCCACAGCCGGCTTATCATGGCGCTTCGCCGCCGCGTGAAGCGAGCCGGTGCGGCTTTGATCGCGCTGTTCTTTTTCGTCGCAGCTACCGCCGCTGTAGAGCAGCAGGATGATCCAAGCGAAATTTTTCTGAAAGCTTATCTCTCCGCGCAGCAGGGCGAAAAGCTTGAGCGTGAAAACCGGTTCAAGACGGCCCTGGCGAAATATCGATTTGCGGGAAGCCTGATCGAGACGTTGCGCAGATCGCATGCCGATTGGCAGCCAGCAATCGTGGAATATCGCGGCCGTAAAATCAGCGAAGGCATCTTGCGAATTCAGGAGAGGACGACTAGGCAAAATGCGCTAAGCGCCACTTCAAGTCCATTGCCCGAAGTTGTCCCTGCACTGCCAGAGAGTGAGGCTTGGTCCGAGCCCGGGCCCGAAGTCGTGGCCCCGCAATTGGGCGAAACCATTGGCCAGACGTCGCGCGATGCTGCGATCAAAGAGGCTACAAAGAAATTGCGCGACAAAGTCGATCAATTGCAAGCGGCACTCGGCAAAGCGCGCGGTGACCTCGAGACCGCACGAAAAGAAAAGGAAACCGTCAACACGCGTCTCAAGGAAACAAATTCCAAACTTGAAAAAGCAGAAAACGACCTCGAAAAAGCGAGGAAATCAGAACACCAGACGCGTGATAAACTTGCACAAGCTGAGGAATCGCTAAGAGCGTCCCAGGCATCGCAGGAGAGCAGCATTAGGGAGCAGCAACAGTTGCGCGTCGAGGTTGCCCATTTGAAAGACGCCGTTGCCGCGGCCGATGAGGCGCGTCTGACGGCGGAAAAGCAAAGGGACGAAACTCAGGCGAAATTTGCCGAGGCAAACACTCAAATCACCGCGCTTGAGGACGAGCGCGATGAAGCGCTGGCCCAATTGAAAGCCGCGAAGGAAAGCGAACAGGGTGTCCAGTTGCTCTTGGCCGAGAAGGACGATCTACAACAGAAATTGGCAAATGCGGAGGAAGAGGTCCGACATCTCAGCGAGAGCGACCCGATTCGGGTGGAGAAATTTGCTGACATGAATCAGCAATTAGCAGAGCTCCACCAGCAGCTGTCCGAGGCTCAGAAACGAAATGATTATTTGGCAGCAAGAGCTGCCGAGCTTGACGTTCAGTTGGACGAGACAAGCATGGACCTTCAAGCTGCGAAGTTGGCGGGCGCAAACAGCGAGGAGTCCTCCCAGCTCGCGAGAGAAAACGAGCTGCTGCGAAACATCGTCGTGCGCGAACGCCAGGAAGAAGCGCGTCGCGACGAGGCAAGGAATCTGGTGTTGGCGGAGCTGAATAGATTGAAAATCAGATCGGAGACGTTGAACAGGCAGATCGAATTTCTAGCTCAGCCAGTTACAAAACTAAGCAGCGAAGAGCTCGCTTTGTTCCGGCAGCCCGTGGTCTCAGTCTCAGACCAGCGCGCCGGCTTATTTAAAGCGAGCTTTGTGTTTGAAAAAAAATCGGCGGTAAATTCGATCAGCACTGCGAAAGTGGACGCAAACGCAAGGTCGGGCGGCGAGAGCGACGCGAGCATCAATAGGCCCGATCCGTCCAAAACCGATGTACCACCGAAAATGCAGCGTCTCGTCCGCGCGGCCCGGAAGAACCTTCAGCAGGGCAACTATAGGGCAGCAGAAAAGCAATATCAGCAAATCCTAGCCGAAGATCCAAACAACCTTGACGCGCTTTCCAACCTTGGCGTCGTTTACGTTCGCAGCGGCAACTTGCGCTCCGCGGAGTCGACGCTGAAAAAAGCCGTCGCCATTGCGACCGACAACGATTTTCTGCTCACCACGCTGGGTATTGTTCAGTATCGGCAATCGAAATTCGACGCCGCGATCGCGGAGTTAACGAAAGCGATCGCGATCAATCCAAACAGCGCTACCGCTCATAACTATCTGGGTATCGCCGCCAGCCAGAAAGGGCGACAGCAAGAGGCAGAGAAGGAGATCCTTCAGGCTCTCGCCAACAATCCTAACGACGCCGATGCGCATTTTAATCTGGCGGTCATTCTCATCACCACGCAGCCGGCTTCGAAAGAACTCGCCAGGGAGCATTACGCCCGGGCGACTGCGTTAGGCATACAGCCGAGCCCTTCCCTCGAAAAATTGTTGCAGTGACCCCAGATGCGGCGTCGAACTGTTCGATCAACTCACGGTAACCTAGTCTTCCAGTCTTCATGCGCTGGCTCCGTGCTTTTTTTGTTGCGCTCTTGACGGCAATTGTCGGCTGCCTTCTTGCGTTCTTTGTCGGCGATTATTTGACCAAGCTCGCGCATGTGCCTGAAATGGAAGGTCAGCGGGGCATGACTGTCGTTTTTCTGTGTGCGCCTCTTGGGATTCTCGCGGGTTTATTCATTGGAATCATTTCGTCTATCCTAGTTCGGCGGCAGGGACTTGCTGGATTAGTCATTGCACAAAGTTGGTCGCTTGTGATTGTCTGCGGCCTCGCCGGTTTGCTGGTCGGGGTTCCGTATGTGTTGTCAGACAAACCTCCGCGGATCGATGGCAAGCGATTAGAATTGCAGTTCGAGCTTCGCGCGCCGGCAACATTCAAAATTCCAGATCAGCCCGATGGTTACAGCATTCGAGTCAGTCTTTACACTGACAATCAGCAAAGTCGTTTTGCTTTCATCGATTGGAGCGCGATTGCAAAAAATGCCGAACACATCACCATTCCGGGAAACGTCCCGTTACTGACACACAGCAAGACCAGATCGCTTCTTGCCTCGATCGGCAACGAACCGGTTGCGTCACAGTTTATTGAATTGAAAATTCCATCTGCGCCAACGAAGCAGGACGAAACTTGGTCGGAATGGATTTTCGCCACGCAACGCGCCGACCTCAGTCCAATTCCTGAGACTGAACGATTCGCTGTGCGATATCGCGTTCGCCCGGCTGATTGATTGTACACAGACCGGCTCCGAACGTAGAATCAGAAAATGCAACCATTTCTCACTGCTAACTGGCGTTACCTCGCGATGCTGAATTATGTCGTCGATCCTCGCCTGCTTGCGCCGTTAGTTCCGCCTGCTACAGAGATCGACTTTGAAAACGGTGAGACCTTCCTGAGCGTGGTCGGATTTCTCTTTCTCGACACTCGGCTGCTTGGTCTCCCCATCCCACTACACCGCGACTTTGAAGAAGTGAATTTGCGTTTCTATGTGAGGAGAAAATCGGCGGATACGTGGCGACGCGGCGTAGTTTTCGTCCGCGAGCTTGTCCCGCGGCGCGCGATCGCGCTCGTCGCGCGCGCATGTTACGGGGAAAATTATCTCGCCTTACCGATGAAACACGAAATCGAACACGTAGATTCCAACTTGAGAGTGGAATTTTCATGGCGACGCGGCCGCAAGTGGGAGTCAATGAGGATGAGGGCGACTGGCGAGCCCCAAGCAATTCCAGCGGGAACCCACGCCGAATTTATCACTGAACATTACTGGGGTTATACTTCCCTTCGCAGTGGCTGCGGCGAATATCGAGTCGAGCATCCCCGATGGAAAATTTGGAATGCGAGCGATTTCGAATTGAGCGCAGACGTTGCCACTCTTTACGGGCAACAATTCGCTGAGACATTAAGTCAGCCACCCCGATCCGCGTTCATTGCCGACGGCTCGCCGATTGCGGTTCAAAGGCGCGAGATATTGTAGGGCCTTTGCGTCGGACCCCGGCCAGAGAAATGGCGTCTCGCAGAGACCCCTACAATCGTTATTTCGATAGCAATTGCCGCAGCACAAACGGCAGAATCCCGCCGTGCCGGTAGTAATCGATTTCGATCGGCGTATCGATGCGTAATTTGACTGAAACCGATTTGCTCTCTCGATCTCGACTCTGAATTTCCAGCATGACTTCCTGCCCCGGCCGAATTTTATCTGACAACCCGGTGATCGAAAAGACCTCCGAGCCGTCGAGCCCCAGCGACTGCGGCGTTGTTCCCTCGGCGAACTGCAATGGCAACACACCCATGCCTACAAGATTTGATCGATGAATCCGCTCGAAACTCGCGGCGACCACTGCCTTCACACCTAACAAACGTATTCCCTTCGCGGCCCAATCGCGCGATGAGCCGCTGCCGTACTCGTGACCGGCGAGAATAACCAGCGGATTGTTAGTCTTCGCGTACTTCATTGCCGCATCAAAAATCGACATCTGCTCGCCCTCGCCATTCGCGAAATATTTCGTCACGCCGCCTTCCGTTCCGGGCACCATCAAATTCTTTATCCGCACATTCGCGAACGTTCCGCGCGTCATCACCAGATCATTGCCACGCCGGCTGCCGTAGCTGTTGAAATCTCGTGGCTGGATTCCTCGTGACATTAGATACTTCCCGGCCGGCGAGGTTTCTTTGATTGCGCCTGCGGGCGAAATGTGATCGGTCGTTATCGAGTCCCCGAAAATCCCAAGCGCGCGCGCGCCGCGGATCTCGACGATGTGGCCGGGCTCCATCGAGAAGTTCTGGAAGAACGGCGGCTCATGAATGTAATCGCTCTTTTCGTCCCACTGGTAAACGTCGCCCGTGCTCGATGGAATCTCGTTCCACTTTGGATTTTGGTCGGCGAAATTGCGGTAAAGTTTGCGAAATGTCTCTGGCGCGAGGGCTGATTGCATGGTGGCTCGGATTTCGCTGAGAGTGGGCCAAAGATCGCGAAGGAAAGTTTTGTTGCCGTCCTTGTCCTTGCCGAGCGGTTCGCGGGAAAGATCGATGTGAACTCGGCCGGCCAGGGCGAACGCGACCACCAGCGGCGGCGACATCAGAAAATTCGCCTTGATATGTTGATGCACGCGCGCTTCGAAGTTCCGATTTCCCGAAAGAACTGAAGCGGCGACCAGATCGTATTTGTGAATCGCTTTCTCGATGTTTGGATGCAGCGGGCCGGAGTTGCCAATGCAAGTGGTGCAACCGTAACCGACAAGGTTAAAGCCGAGTTGGTCGAGGTATTTTTGTAGCCCGGTTTTGTGGAGATAATCAGAAACCACACGCGAACCGGGCGCGAGCGAAGTTTTCACTGCAGGATCGATGCGCAAACCGCGCTCAACAGCTTTCTTCGCGAGCAGACCGGCTGCAATCATCACGCTTGGGTTGCTGGTATTTGTACAACTCGTGATCGCCGCGATCAGGACGCTACCATGGCCAATGTGAGTTCGCCCTTGGGCAAATACCTCCCTCGACTCCGCCTCAATTTCGCGGCCCGGGTCAGGCGTCGGCCGGTTTGCAACCATCTCGATCTTGTTGAGTTCGTCCCCCGGATTAATTCCCTGGTCTTCCTTTTTGTCGGTTGAAAACATCTCCCCGTTGCGCGGGGCGCTGCCGTTCAATTCCACAACGTGTTTTTCGCGAAGATCGAAATCCTCTTTTCCGTATCCGCCCTCCCGCACCGGTTTTTCGAGCAGCTCGCGAAATCTTTTTCCAAGCTCGGGCAGATTGATCCGGTCCTGCGGCCTTTTCGGTCCGGCGACACTCGGCTGCACGTCCGCGAGATCCAGATCGATATCGACGCTGTAATCGATTTCGCCCCTGAGCGGCATGCCGAACATTTTTTGGGCTCTAAAATAATTTTCGAACGCCAGGCATTGTTCCTCGCTGCGGCCAGTAGCCCGCAAGTAATCCACCGACTCCTGATCAATTGAAAAATATCCCATGGTCGCGCCGTACTCGGGTGACATGTTTCCAATCGTGGCGCGATCCGGCACCGGAAGCGATGCGGCGCCTTCGCCATAAAACTCGACAAATTTGCCGACCACTTTTTGCGCGCGCAGCAATTGCGTGATGTGCAGGACGAGATCCGTCGCGGTAACGCCCTCGCGCAACTGCCCGCTCATGTGCACGCCCACCACTTCCGGCGTCAAAAAATAAACCGGCTGCCCAAGCATCCCGGCTTCCGCTTCAATTCCGCCCACGCCCCAGCCAACCACGCCAAGACCGTTGATCATGGTCGTGTGGGAATCCGTGCCGACAAGAGTGTCGGGCAAGTAAATAGTCGATGGTTGATGGTTGATAGTCGATTGAGCGGAGAGAACTCCTTTCGCGAGATATTCGAGATTCACCTGATGCACAATCCCAATTCCCGGCGGAATGAGCTGAAAAGTTTTAAAGGCCTGCTGTCCCCATTTTAGAAACTGGTAGCGTTCCCGATTGCGCTTGAACTCCATGTCCAGGTTCAGTTCCAGCGCTCGCACCGAGCCGAAAAAATCCACCTGCACCGAGTGATCCACCACCAGATCAACCGGCACGAGTGGCTCGATGATTTTCGGATCTCGACCGAGGCGTTGCACTGCGCTACGCATCGCAGCGAGATCAACCACCAGCGGCACGCCGGTGAAATCCTGCAAAACGATGCGCGCGACGACGAATGGGATTTCCTCATTCGCCGGCGATTTCGCGTTCCAGTTGGCCAGCGTTTCGACATCTTTGCGCCGGACTTTTTGGCCATCGCAATTTCGCAGCACCGATTCCAGCACAATGCGGATGCTCACCGGCAGCCGCGAAATTTTTCCGATGCTCTGTCCTTCCAGTGCCGGCAGCGAATAGAAGAAGCCTTCGCGCCCTTTGCCCGCGTCGAATTTCCTCAGCGTCTTAAATTCGTCGTGCATTTTTTGTTGTCATTCCGAGCGGAGCGCAGCGGAGTCGAGGAATCTCTCACTTTTAACTAAAAGAGATGTCTCGACTTCGCTCGACATGACAAGCTTACTTCAACTCCGCCAGCTTCGCCTTGATGTTGTCGAAATTAGGCAGCTGCCTGGCGTCATCGTTGCTCTCGGCATATTGGATCACGCCGTTCTTATCGATAATGAATGCTGACCGCTTGGGGACACCGGCTATTCCGAGATTTAATTGCGGGAGGAATGAGTCGTACATCACGTCATAAGCTTTGGCGACTTTGTGTTCGTAGTCGCTCAGAAGCGGCACGGTGATCTTCTCCTTTTGCGCCCACGCCTCCTGAGCGAACGGATTATCGCCGCTGATCCCATAAACGGCGGCATTCAAATCCGTGTAGGCGTTTAGCCCAGCGCTAACTTCGCACATCTCCGTCGTGCACGTGCCCGTGAACGCCATGGGAAAAAAAAGCAGCAGCGTGTTTTTCTTTCCGAAATTATCGCTGAGCTTGACTTGTTTCGGTCCGTCAGCGGTCTTCGTGGATAAAGTGAAATCTGGCGCCTTGGTTCCAACAGCAAGTGGCATAAGTGAATCTTTCGGTTTGAGTTAAACGTGGGACTTTCACTATAAGATCGACATCTAGCCGGTCAAAGAGATCGTCGCACAGTTAAATCGTTGAATCGCTAAGTCGTAAAATTTCAGTTCACGAATCACCGACCACGATTCACCAATCCCCATGGAACTTTTCTGGTGGTTCTTTACAATCGCGCTCTTCGCGGTCGGTCTGATCGGCACGGTCCTTCCAATCCTTCCTGGAACGACCATCATTCTCGCCGCCGTAATCATCCATCGGATCATGCTCGGCGCGGACAAGAGCGTCGGCTGGAAAGCGATTGTCGTTCTTATATTGCTCACGCTTCTTTCGTACGTGTTCGATTTTCTCGGCAGTTATTTTGGCGCAAAATATTTCGGCGCGACAAGATGGGGCGCGCTTGGGGCAATCGCCGGCGCGCTAGTCGGCCTCTTCTTTGGAATTATCGGCTTGTTTGTCGGTCCGGTGATCGGCGCGGTCGCCGGCGAATTCATCGCCGGCAAACGAATGATCGACGCTGGTCGCGCTGGCTGGGGGAGTTTACTCGGAAACCTCGGCGCGCTAATCGGTAAGCTCATCATCGCGCTAGTGATGATCTCAATTTTTCTGGTGAACGTGCGCTCGCCATTTTGATTTGCTATCCGTTACATCCGCGTAATCCGCGGTTCTCTTTTCTTCTTTGCTGGCTGTGGTAAGTTAGTCGTCCGATGGCAGATGATCGCTGGCGAGCCGGTTTGGCTTGCTGGAGGAAAGTCCGAACACCATACGGCAGCATGCCGCGTAGAATACGCGGGCGACATTCGCGAAAGCAAACGTTGACGGACAGTGTCACAGAAAAGACACCGCCGGTTCTTTGAAAGAAGCGCAGGCAAGGGTGAAAAGGCGAGGTAAGAGCTCACCGCTCGCGGAGTAATTCGCGAGGCACGAAAAACCCCATGCGGTGCAAGACAAAACAGAGGAAGGGCAGCCGGCCCGATAAATCCTCGGGTATGGTCGCACCACTGCGAATGAAAATTCGCCGGGCTCTCGGAGAAATCCGGGAGAGATAAATGATCATCCGCGGTCGAGAAATCGACCGGACAGAATTCGGCTTATCGCCATCGAAAATATGAGGGCGCTTTCGGAAACGAAGGCGCCCTTCGCTTTATCAGGCCACGGATGGCGTGACCTTGGATTTCTTGCGCAGGAGCGGCAGAACTTTTTCCACCAGCGCGTCGGCTGTGATGCCGTGTTTCTTGCGCAGGATCGGAACCGCGCCGTGCTCGATGAAATGATCCGGCCAGCCGATGCGAACGACTGGCGTGTTGATCATTTGCGAGTGCAAATGTTCCATCACGGCACAGCCAAAACCGTTGTGCAAAACGTGATCTTCAATCGTGCACACGACCTCAACGCTCCGAGCGAAAAATTCGAGCGTCCCGGTGTCCATCGGTTTGATCCAGCGCGGGTTGATGAGCGCAACAGAAATTCCTTTTTCTTCGAGCTTGCGCGCAGCTTCTTCGGCCACTTCAAACATGTTGCCCAACCCGAAGATCGCCACGTCACGCCCATGCTGCACGACTTCAGCCTTGCCGATCTCAAGAAGTTTCGGTTCCGGTTTGATTTTCGCACCGGGCCCCGACCCTCGTGGGTACCGAACGGCGATTGGGCCGGAGTTGTAGTGGGCCATTGTCCAAAGCATGTCGACGAATTCGTCCTCGTCTTTCGGTTGCATGTGCACCCAGTTCGGCACGTGTCGCAAGTAACCGATGTCGAACAAGCCGTGATGCGTCGGGCCGTCGTCGCCGCTTAACCCGGCGCGATCCATGCAGAGTCTGACGTTTAATTTTTGGATGGCGATGTCGTGAATCGCCATGTCGTAGGCGCGCTGGAAAAACGTGGAATAGATCGTAAGAAACGGCGTCATCCCTTGCGTCGCCAACCCACAGGCAAAAAGCGTGGCGTGCTCTTCGGCGATGCCGACGTCGAAGTAGCGGGTCGGATGCGCCTTGGCAAAATGCGAAAGCCCTGTCCCGCTCGGCATCGCCGCCGTGATGGCGACGAGTTTCTGATTGGTCTCCGCGAATTTCGCCAGTGTCTTGCCAATGATTTCCGAATAGGTCGGAGTCGTTGTCGGAGCAGTCTCGCCGCTCTCGATCTTGTATTTGCCGAGACCGTGAAATTTGTCGGGTTGTTTAATGGCCGGTTCGTACCCTTTCCCTTTCTTGGTGAGAATGTGCAGGAGCACCGGCTCGTCCTGCGTTTTCAAAAACTCGAATGTCCGGATCAATAACGGGATATCGTGTCCATCGATCGGGCCGTAGTAGCGCAGACCGAGTTCTTCAAAAATAACGCTCGGCACGAGCAAACCCTTGACGCTTTCCTCTACCTTGTGCGCGAGCTGCACGCCGGTTTTTCCAAGAATCGCCTGGACGAAATCGCGCGCCTTATCGTGCAGATGCGCGTATGTGGGATTCGCCACGATGCTGTTTAGGTAATTAGCGATCGCGCCCACGTTTTTTGCGATCGACCACTCGTTGTCGTTGAGCACAACGATGAAACGTTTGGTATGCGTCTTGACATTGTTGAGCGCTTCGTAACTGATTCCGCAGGTGAACGCGGCATCGCCCGCGATTACGACAATGTTTTCATCGCCGCCGCGCAGATCGCGCCCAACAGCCATGCCGAGCCCAGCGGAAAGCGCCGTGCCGGCGTGACCGGCGCCGTAGCAATCGTGTTCGCTTTCTGTGCGCAAAAGAAAGCCATTCAGACCGCCGAATTGCCGCATCGTGTGAAAACGATCGAGTCGCCCGGTAAACATCTTGTGGACATAACCCTGGTGGCTGACGTCCATGACAAAGCGGTCGCGCGGCGTGTCGAACACACGATGCAGCGCAATGGTCAGCTCGACTACGCCCAGATTCGGTCCCAGATGTCCCCCGGTTTGAGAAAGAACTTTGATCAGCTCATCACGCACGTCCTGCGCGAGCTGGGGCAGGTCTTGTTCGCGCAGCGCCTTGACATCTGCGGGCGAACGGATTCCGTCCAGCAATCGGGTTGGCGCCACTGTCGCGTCAGAAGTCGCGGAGGTTTCAGAAGAGTTGGATTTCGTCATCGGTGTTTTGGGGTTCGACCACACTGGCCGACGCTGCCGGCTCGGGCGTTGCCTCGAAATCCTTAACTGTCGTCTTGCCGGCGTTGTCGCGGGCAATGATCTCGATCTTTTGTTCCGCGTTGGCAAGCCGTTCCTGGCAAATTTTCACCAGATTCATTCCTTCTTCATAGCGCACGATTAGATCTTCCAGTGGCAATTTGCCCGACTCCATCTGCTCGACAATCCCTTCGAGACGCTCCATCGCTCGCTCAAAGTTAGGCTCTGTCTCGCGCTGCTTCGGTTTGCTGCTCACGGGCAAACGAGAAATTAAGCACAGATTAGCCAGGAGAAAAGGGCGAGGTTCTAGGCGTGTCAACGAAGTTCTGCACTACATTCGAGCGACTGTTCGTCAGTAAAGATCAAATTCAACCGCGGATCACGCGGATTCAACGGATTGGGGAGCGCACGCGCCTCGCGTGCTGGTTTCGGCGCCCTCGCCGAAACGGACTTTTCCACCACGACGATGGCGTTCATCCGATCTGCTTTTTGTAAGCCGCGGCGTTTTTTAGATTTTTCAGCTCGTCGGCGTTCTCAATCTTAAGAATGAAAATCCAGCCCTGACCGTAGGGTTCGCGGTTGATCAAGCCCGGATCTGCTTCGAGCGCTTTGTTTACTTCGACAACGGTTCCTTTCACGGGCGCGTAAATGTCACTCGCCGCTTTCACTGATTCCACCACTGCGATTGCTTCCTTCGCGTTCGCTTGCCGGTCCATCTTTGGCAGCTCGACGTAAACTACGTCGGTCAACTCAGATTGCGCGTGATCGGTAATTCCAACACGGACGTTGTCGCCTTCGCGTTTAATCCATTCGTGGCTCTCGGTGTAAAGCAAATCGTCGGGGACATTCATGATTTTTTGTAGAGTGGTTTCTTTTCTATGGTAGCGGGAAATTTCTGGCCGCGAATTTCAATGTCGATCTGCGCGCCGATCTTCGCGTGCGAGGTCGAGACATACGCCATCCCGACGCCCCAGTTCAAGCTCGGAGAAAGGGTGCCACTTGTCACTTCGCCAATGCGCTCCCCGTTTTGAAAAATCGCGTAATGCGGCCGCGGCGGCGGCCCTTTTTCTTTCATCCGAAATGGGACTAGCTTTTCTCGCGGGCCGTTTTCTCTTGTTTGAAGGAGAACATGGCGCCCGATGAAATTTGGCTTAGACAGATCGACAAAGAAGCCGAGCCCCGCTTGAATCGGATTCCGCTCCGGCGACAAATCGGAGC
>WNGD01008058.1_pt1 | contig 11738 bp, 8 predicted proteins | sample 5400671 | NCBI WGS metagenome assembly WNGD01 (sample SAMN13153369, study PRJNA577476) | soil metagenome | isolation source: 40 cm soil or saprolite under grassland replicate 2 | place: USA:California | collected 2016-06-15
CCGAGCCTGCGTGCTCTGCGACCGCCTTTGGCGCTGCCCGCGGGAAGCCCTGCACGATCGCGACTGCGGCGCCTACGGCCAGTGCGCCCCCAAGGGCGCCGATAATCGCCCACGACAGCGAAAGCCGGAGGCGTGGAAGCGATGCTGCTTCCCAGCGGCGGGCCGCGCGGGGCAAACCGAGCTCGGCCGCCCAGAACGCGACGCCTCCATAACGGCTTGCGGCGACGTAGAGATCGGTGTGCCCTGCGGACTTGAACTCGCGCGCCGAGGGCCATGCCGGCCGGCCTGCGCAGAAGTGCACCAGCTCTGACCGGATGCGGTCGCTCGTCCAGTGGCGGCGAGACGAATTCGGCTCCCGGACGAGGACATAGCGGGTGGACCGTCCGCCGCCGATCCGTTCGAGGACTCCGGCCTCGACGAGCTCCGCGAGGTCGTAGGCTGCCTGAGAGCGGCTCACCCCGCAGATCTGCTGATATGCCCCGCGAGTCAGCTCCGCTTCATGCCCGTCTTTCAGGACGGCCACCGCCCGCTGCTGTGCGGGCTTGAATTCCTCTCGAGCGGATCGCGGCACCACTCCCCCTGACGGACTCTCAAGTCCAAAGATACCGCACTCCGAGGGTTTATTTGCAAGTTTCGAAGGCCTGCTCCACCTCGCTGCAGATCGCCGAGAGCGATGTGATCAATTGCTGGATCCCGCTCGGATAAGGGGTCGCTTATCGTCGCTTCCCCCGCCGTTTAGCGACCGAACACTACACCTGAAACGCTGGATTGCACCCGCGTACGCCGCCAAGAGCCTCGTGACAAGCGGTCTACGCGGCTTCGTCCAATCGCGCGGCGACTACGTCCAATCAATCTCTGTAGACGGAATCTTCGCACTAATCGTCCAAGAAATTATCCGGAGCACTTCTCGAAATAAATTCGACAAATATTTCAAAAATAGCCTTGAAATTCAAGGCGAAAGTGGTAGCGTCCCTTTCGCCCTCGACATGCTCACGACAGGAGCGACATCAGCGACCAAGCGGCCCCAAGGCGGCGTCGGCGCGCGGAAATTCGCCGTCGCGACCCTGTCCATTCTCCTGCTCTTTGCAGGCTTTTTCGCAACGGCGCAGCGAGCGAGCGCCGACACCGGGAACCCACCTTCGGGCGCCACGGGAGCGATGACCGACTCGGCGGCCGGAGTCCCTCCTGGCTCGACGACAGCCATACCCCCACCGGCGGCCGGGAACGACGCTACTGCGGCGCCCGTAGATACCTCACAACCGACGGCGCAAGACGCCGCGACCACGCAGGCAGCCACGGCTGACGCCGCGGCGGCTCAAGCCCAGCAGTCCAACGCTATTGGGGCGACTCGGGCCGACAGCTCCGGCGACGACAGCGCCTCGCAGCAGAATGACGTCTCGGTCGTGGGCGCAGCGGCGAACGCCGCGTCGACAGATCAGATGGCTGGTTCGCCATCGCCTCCCGGGGCGTCCGCCGAAGGAGGCCAGCAAGCCGCGACCGACCAGGCGGCGAATGCCGCCGCCGCAGCGGTGCAGCCGCAGCAGTCGAACGTCGTGATCATCATCAGGATCAACAGCCCGGGCGACGACGCGATCTCTCAGACGAATGTGGTCTCGGTGGTCGGCGTCGCCGCCAACCAGAGTTCGACCAGCCAGAATCCGGCGCCCTCGGGCGTATTGGCGCCTGGGGCGGCCGATTCGCCGCAGTCCTCGTCCGACGCATCGTCGGTGCCGTCGACGGACGGCCAGCCGGTCCAGTCGGGCGGCCAGCCTGCGCAATCGGCCGGCGCGAAGCAGCAGCCGCAGCAGTCGGCGGACGCGGTTCAGCAGCACCGGCAACCGGTGCGTGCCCTCTCGATCCTCGCGTTCGCGGCAAGCTCCAGTGCGAGCCTGGCGACGCCGGAACACAAGGCGACTTCGTCGACTACGTCGGCTAGTCGCCCGCGGGCCGAGGGCGCCGCCGGCCGCAGCGGCGTCTTCGGGCCCAACACCGCCGCGGCCGAAGGTTCGGATCGGGCTTCGGTCGAATCGGACGCCTCCTCGATCCAGGCGGCGCGCCCCCAAGCGCAGCGGGCACAGGGCTCGCGCGTCGCCGCGCTCGGTGCGGTTCGTGACCGTGTTGCAATCTTATGACGCTGACGGCGCTGCTTGTCGGCTTGCTTGGTTGGGCCGCGTTGAACTGGCCAGTGTTTCGGCGCCGATGACCGGCGCCGGCAAGGCTGTCCTCTTCTTCGCCGCGTTCGCAGCCGCAATCGTTCTCGGTGCTGGGCCGAGGATCGTTTCGGCGCAAGCTGCGGGACCGCCGCAACCCCCAGACCTTGCAGCAGGAATCACCGAATATGCGAATGCAGAGGTCGACGCCGCGATGGCCGAGTCGGCCGCAGTCGTCTCCGAGGTCACTTACGTCGAGCTCCCGTCGGCTGCTCCTACACCAACCGCTGGTGTCCAGACAACGTCGCCGCCTCAAACGACGTCCCAGCCGACCGAGGACACCACTGCGCGGTCGGCATCCACACCTCATCCTCCGACCGCCGTCGGGGCCGGTCCCATTGAGCTCCTTGTCACAACCGAGCCGATCCCGCCTGTGCCGCTTGCGGGCGGTGCCGGCTCGCCGCTGAACATCGGACCCGTTGTCCAGCACGACCTCGAGCGGTCGGCACAGAAATCGAGGCCGAAAGCCGTTACCCGCGCGTCGCGCTCGACAGTCAGCCGCAGCGCGTTTCTTCGGGTCGAGCTCCGGACGAGTGCAACTGCGACGGCGGAGACGAGCTCGAGCTCTGCCCGCACGATGGCCCGGTCGACCGTCCACTCGTCCGAGCAGAGCTCCGGGTCGAGCGGGCGGTCGCAGCGGCCCGCTGTCCCAAGAGCTCCCCTCCCCTTTCCTCCGTTCCCGCCCAATGCACCCGCTCCGAATTCCGGGGCGTCGCAGACGGGTGGCAGCGGAGGGCAAGGAGCCTTGCTCATCTTTTTCGTCCCACTCGCTGCCCTAGTCATTTTCGGCATCCACCGTCTGCTTCGGAGGGTCCACTGGTCGGACCTTCGGATGCCGAGGCGAGGCGCAGCCCTCCCGTGGCGGCCCGGCTGAACCTGCCTCAGCCGGCTTTTCGACGCGCTGGACAAGCAGCGCGTGTCGCATAGACCCAACAACACGGGAGAGATCAGATGAAATCCAAGCTACTTGCCGTAGTCGCGGTGGTGGGCGCCCTTGCCTGGGCGGTGCCGCCGGCGATGGCGGACAGCGGAGGCGGAGGCGCCGGCGCATTACAGGCCGGGGTCCAGAGTGCCTCAACCGAGCAAGGCGCGGGCGCGGCTGCGATCAGCAACCAGAACGCGGTCAACGCCAACACGCCCGTAAATGTCGCCGGCGGGAACGTCACCTCGGGCCCAAGCTCGGCCAACCAGGCCGCCAACTCGGAGGCCGAGGCGAACTCGTCGAACGACGCTGACACGACCCAGAAGCAGGATCAAACGCAGAACGTCGGAGGCGGCTCTTGCTCAGCCGGCTGCGGCGGTCCGGGTGGCGCCCAGATCGGGGCGCAGCTCGCAGACACGTCTCAGAATGCAGATGCCACGGCCGCGAGCGACCAGAACGCGGTTAACGCCAACGTGCCGGTGAACGTCGCCGGCGGCAACATCACCTCGGGCCCGAGCTCCGCCAACCAGACGGCCAACTCGGAGGCCGAGGCGAATGCGTCCAACGACGCCGACACCACGCAGAAGCAGACACAGACCCAGAACGTCGACGGCTCTTCCTGCAAGGTTGGCTGTGGCGGTCCCGGTGCAGCGCAGCTCGGGATCCAGGCGGCCAACACTGAGCAGGACGCGAAATCGGCGGCGATCTCTAAGCAGAACGCCGTCAACGCGAACGTGCCCGTCAACGTCGCCGGTGGGAACATCACCTCGGGCCCGAGCTCCGCGAATCAACTTGCGAACTCGGAGGCCGAGGCGAACTCGTCGAACGACGCCGACACGACCCAAAAGCAGGACCAGACCCAGAACGTCGGGGGCACCTCGTCCTGTAAGGCTGGTTGTGGCGGCGCCGGCGGCTTCCAGGCCGGCGTGCAACTGGCAAACACGTCGCAGTGGGCGGGTTCGCTTGCCGTGAGCAAGCAGAACACCGTCAACGCGAACGTGCCCGTCAACGTCGCGGGCGGCGACATCACCTCGGGCCCGAGCTCGGCCAACCAGGCCGCTAACTCGGAGGCCGAGGCGAACTCGTCGAACGATGCCGACACGACCCAAAAGCAGGACCAGACCCAGAACGTCGGGGGCAGCTCGTCCTGCTTCTTCGGCTGTGGCGGTGCCGGCGGAGCACAAATCGGCGTCCAGAAGGCCGACACCGAGCAATGGGCAGGAGCGGCGGCGATCAGCAAGCAGAACGCCGTCAACGCCAACACTCCGGTGAACATCGCCGGCGGGAACATCACCTCCGGCCCGAGCTCGGCGAATCAGTGGGCCAACTCGGAGGCCGAGGCGAACGCGTCGAACGACGCCGACACGACCCAGAAGCAGGACCAGACCCAGAATGTCGGGGGCAACTCGTCCTGCTTGGCGGGTTGTGGCGGCGCTGGCGGTTTCCAGCTGGGGATCCAGAAGGCGGACACCCAGCAGTGGGCCGGCGCGTTCGCACTCAGCGATCAGAACGCCGTCAACGCGAACGCTCCTGCGAACGTGGCCGGTGGGAACATCACCTCAGGTCCGAGCTCGGCGAACCAGTGGGCCAACTCGGAGGCCGAGGCGAAAGCGTCCAACGACGCCGACACCACGCAGAAGCAAAAGCAGTACCAGACGGTCGGCGGCAACTCGTCCTGCTACTTCGGCTGTGGCGGTCCCGGTGGAGCGCAGATCGGGATCCAGAAGGCCGAGACGGAGCAGGGTGCGTTCGCCGTGGGGCTGAGCCTCCAGAACGCCGTCAACAGCAACACGCCTCACTCGGTCGCCGGCGGGAACATCTACTCCGGCCCGAGCTCGGCGAACCAATGGGCGAACTCCGAGGCCGAGGGCAAGGCGTCCAACGACGCGGACACCTTCCAGTGGGCTTCGCAGTACCAGAAGGTCGGGTGATGCGCTGACGAAAAGACGGGGAGAGGGACGGAGGAGTGGGCTACGGCCCACTCCTCCGGTCTTTTCCGCTAGGAGCCCCGGCCCCAGCCACTCCTTGCCGCTCGTAGACCTCCTTCTTCCAGAGGGCGACTCGGCATGGAGTGCTGCTCCGAGGCCCGTTAAGCACTAGCGAGTCCTGGCCCCGGTTTTGCATCCCAATCGAATGCCACGAAGGCGGAAGGCACTGCAACCGCCCCGGAAACGTTGGTCGACAGCTCAAGGGTCGAAGCCCCGCGCGCAACCTGAGGCGTACTTCCACGCGCAGAAGGAGGCCCCTCGCGGAAGCGATCGAGGAATCCGCGCTCCGTAAACCGCCGCGGTTGCCTGCGCGAGAGGGGCTGCGTAATGTGAGTGAGCGCCCGATGCGGCAAGACGAACAGACCTGATGGAGATCGTTCCCTATTCCAGCGCTCATCGCGATGCGATCGAGCGGATGAACATGACCCTTCAAGCAGCGGGAAGCGAGTGGCAGTTTCCGCCCGAGGAGCGTCCTGCGAACGCGGACCAGCTCCCGGTCTGGATGGAGAGCTTCATTGCGGTGGACCGCGACGCCGCCTACGGCGGCTACTTACTGAAGCATCAGCAATTCTTCGCAGGCGGGCGTCCGCTAGAGGTGGGCGACTTGCAGATGCCGCTCTCGATGGGCCAGATCGACGGTTCCTACGCGCACGTCTCCGCAGCTCTGCTCATCGACGTGCTTCGTCGCAGCCCTGTTTGCTACGCGCTCGGCCTCGGCTCCGAGGAGACCCAGTTCGCGAAGCTCCTCGGCGCCGCCGGCTGGGAGTACCGGCCGGTCCCGTTCTACTTCAGCGTCAAGACAGCGAATCGCTTCGCTCGCAACATCAGTCTCCCGCCCGACAGATCGCGGCTCCAGCAGCTGCTGAGGTTGCTCGGGCGACTGCGGCTCGCCGGGCTTGCACTCCGGCTGCGTCGGGCGCTGGGCTCGCGCCGAAGCACCGAGCGCGCCCCGTACACCAACGTGCGTGAGCTCCCGCGCTTCGACGGCACCGCGAACGAGCTCTTCAAGGCACACGCACCTGATTACTCGCTCGTAGGAGACCGTCGCCTCTCCGTCCTGAACTCCCTCTACCCGGAAAGCGACGAGCGTTGCCTCCGCATCGTGGTCGAGCGTGACGGCCGTGCCATCGGCTGGGCGCTCTTGCTCGACACGGTGATGCACGATCACAAGTACTTCGGCGACATGCGCGTCGGAACCTTGGCGGACTGCTTTGCGGCGCCCGAGGACGCCCCGGCCGTCGTCGCCGCCGCAGACGACGCTCTGACCGCCCGCGGCGTCGACCTCGTCGTCTCAAACCAGCTCCATCCCGCATGGTGCGGAGCGCTGGAGGGCGCGGGCTATGAGCTTGGGCCGTCCAACTTCTTCTTCTACTCTTCGGAGGCGCTCAGAGAGGCCCTGTCCGCACAGCCGGAGTGGGAGAACGGGATCCACATGAACCGAGGCGACGGAGAGGGGCCGGGCAGCCTCTAGGCACCCCGCAAGAAGGCCATGTACCTGCCAGACGAATTCGACTACATCAGGCTGATGGGGCTCGGCAGAGACCATTCGGAGACGGACGACGGCTCTCGAGTGGCCGTCCTCGGCTTCTGCACCACTGACTACTACGCGGCCGTGCTGCGAGGCCTCGGACGAGCGGGAGGCTTTCCGATCGTCACGTACGAGCCGGAATACAACACCGTCCACCAGACGGTTCTCGACGTCCAGTCTCCGCTCTACTCCTTCCAACCGGACTTCGTCGTTTTCCTGACCGCGGTCCAGGCCCTCAGGAATGTGCTGCTGTCGGCGGACGTCTCGAATCGGGCCCGGGTCGCCGACGACGAGGGGGAGCAGTTCGTCTCGCTCATCAGGCAGGCCGCCAGCATCCCCGGCGTCACTGTCGTCGTGAACGAGTTTGTCGTTCCGTACGAACGCGCCTGGGGCAACTTCAGCTCCCGTGTGGACGACTCGCTGCCCAATGTCGTAAAACGGATCAACGAGCGGTTGCGGGCCGTCGCCGCCGAAACCGGAAACGTCTACACGGTCGACTGCGATCACATCGCCTCCTGGCACGGTAAGCGCTCCTGGTTCGACGAGCGCCTCTGGTTTTACAGCAGGAGCTTTTGCCACCCCGAGGCGCTCCCCCAGGTCGCGGGCCAGGCGATCGACGTCTTCCGCGCCGTGAAGGGAAAGAGCATCAAGTGCGTAGCCGTCGACCTGGACAACGTCCTCTGGGGAGGCGTCATCGCCGACGATGGGCTAGAGGGGATCCGGCTTGGGGAGCTCGGGGACGGGGAGGCATACGTCCAGCTTCAGCTCTGGCTCAAGGAGCTCCGATCGCGGGGAATCATCCTTGGGGTCTGCAGCAAGAACGACGAGGACAAGGCTCGAGAGCCGTTCCGGCGACACAGGGACATGGTTCTCGCCGAATCGGACATCAGCTGCTTCATCGCGAACTGGGAAAACAAGGCCGACAACCTGCGCGACCTCGCCAAACGGCTCAACATCGGTCTCGACTCGGTCGTGTTCCTTGACGACTCCCCCTTCGAGCGCAACCTCGTGCGGGAGCTCGCATCCGAGGTCTGTGTGCCCGAGCTGCCGCAAGACCCGGCCGACTACGTGCCGTACCTCGAGTCGCTCAACCTGTTCGAGGCAGCCCAATTCAGCGAGGAAGACCGGAAGCGAGCGGACTTCTACCGAGCGAACGTCCTCCGGGAGGACGAGCAGCGGAAGGTCACGAGTGTCGAGGAATACCTTGCCGGGCTCGAGATGGAGGCCGAGTTCGAGCGGTTCGACGACCTGCATCTCCCTCGAATCGCCCAGCTCGTGCAACGCACGAATCAGTTCAACCTAACGACGATTCGACATTCTGCAGAGGAGCTCCGGCAGTTCGCAGACGATCCCGAGTACTTTCCGTACTACGTCACGCTGACCGACCGCTTCGGCGAGAACGGCCTCATCTCGATCGTGATCGGCATGCGGGAAGGGAAGCGAATGGAGCTCGTGACCTGGCTGATGAGCTGCCGCGTGATCTCACGACGGCTTGAAGAGTTCGTGCTCGACCAATTGGTCGAAGTAGCCGGCGAAGCCGGGATCACCGAGCTGAGAGGCACGTACGTACCTACGGCGAAGAACGGCCTCGTGGAGAAGCACTACGAAGTACTCGGCTTCCGACTCGCCGAGGAAGGCCCGGATGGGACCACGACCTGGGTGCACAGCGTCGCCGAACACGTCCCTTCGGGTGCACCGATCAAGAGAAAGGTCCTCCTGCTTGACCCGTGAGGAGCTCTTCCAGGGAATGGAAGAGGTCTTCGAGGAGGTTCTCGGCCGACATGTCGAGCTCCGCGACGAGACGACTGCCGCCGACGTCGAGGGCTGGGACTCCGTCGTCCACGTCATGCTGATCCTGGCGAGCGAGCGGAAGTTCAGCTTGCGGTTCGAGAGTTCGGAGATCGCAAATGCGGCAAACGTCGGCGAGTTCGTGACGCTCCTTCAGACAAAGCTGGCTTAGGCCAGGGGCGTCGCGGTTCCGGCTCCTTCGGTCAGGGCTGCCGGAACGAGGATCTCCGGCCGGCCTGCCGCATCACCGGCCAGTATCCGGCGGACGATCGCGGCCGCCACTTCCTCCTTCTCGGCCGCTCCGCTCCGGCCCATGGGCGTGTTCATGCTGTCGGTCCACATCCTCGGGGCGCGAACGACGATCACCCGGGCAGGGGTCTGACGCGCACAGTAGGCCGCTACTCCCTCGAGAGCCGCCTTCGCCACCACGTAGTGGGGCCAGCCCGCCGGCGGATCATCGAGCGCCGAAGATGACATGACGACGAGCCATCCGTCAGTCGAGAGCAGTTTCAGCGCCTCGGCGAGCGGCACGAGGGCCGTTGCGATGCTCGTGCTCACGAAGTCGAGCGTGGCTTGGGTGGCGTCCGGGTGAAGAATCGTGTCGCCGGGGGGCGGAGCGGCGGAGACCACGACGCCGTCGAGCTCGCCCCCTTCGGCACGGACCGCCTCGAACGCGGCGGCCGTCTGCTCTGCGTTCGCGGCATCGAACTGGAGGAGGCGAATCCGTTCCTGTCCGAACTCGTCCCGGAGCCTCTCCGCCTGCTCGGTGCTCCGCGCGAACCCTGCCCAGACAGTCGCCCCCTGCGTCGAGAGGGCTCCGGCGAGGGCGGCCCCGAGGCCACGGCTGGCTCCCACAACGAGAACCTTCCGACCTTCGAGCAGCGCGGACGGCGGGAGAAAGCGACTGATGCGTTCCCGATCCGGCTCCGGGACCGGCGGCCGCAGGAAGGTGTGCAGCGTCATCTCGGCAGAAGCGCCGCCATCGGATAGAAGAACATCGAGGCTGACGAATCCCATCCGCTCGTCGGCCGTACTGACCGAAACGGTGAGCTCGCCCAAGGCAGACGCGGAGGTGCGGGTGATACGTCCGCCCGCGAAGAGAGCATCCCGGCCGGGGACGAGCATCCCCACCGTGAAGCTCGCCGCCGCGAGCCACGCCAGGACGGCAGCCGGAACATGGCCCGCGCCGAGATCCACAGCCAGGGCCGAGAGCGCCTCAATGTCGGCTGCAAACGGCTGATTGATCGTCACCTCCGCAGCAGTGAGCTCCTCGAGCGTGTACTCGCGCGGCACGGGGGCAGGAGTGGGCCGTTCTAAGCTCGACGGGGAGGGCAGCGGGGCGACAGCCGGATCAACCGTGATTGCGAGGTTCAGTGCAACCCGGCCGCCACCTGCAACTTCGATGCGTACCTTGTCTTCGCTCGCTTCGACGACGTCGACGGTGTAGTCCTCGCCGGGGAAGACCGGCTTCTTGAACTGCATCTCCAGCGCCGATGCGTGGAGTAACGCCTCCTCGTCCGCGCTTCCGAGGGCCGCCGTAGCGACGAGCGCACCGTAGGCGATAGGCCGCCCATACGGGGTGCGGCGGGCAAAACGCTCGTCGATGTGGAGAGGGTTCCGGTCTCCACTCGACTCTGCGAACCGCGAGAGCTGCTCGGCGGTCAAACGAACTCTACGCACCGGGCTAGTGGCTCTCCAGTTCAGCTTGGTCCGACAGCACGCCTCCGCGGAGGCGCTCGTATCCCTTACCGAGGACGGCCTTCGCCGATTTGCGGACGTTCCAGCCGACCCACTCCTGGAGCCACGGCCCCCAATCGCCGGCGGCGATCCGGGAGGCATCGACGGCGGAAGTACCTGTCTTCATCGAGACCCGCCCGACGACCAGGCACCTCCCCACGTGTTGGGTTGTTCGCACTGGCTCCGAGGTGAAGAGGGCGGCGATCCCGGCCTCAGCCGCGGCCCGAGCGACACGCTTCGCGTAGTAGCCCCCAGGGACCGAGGCGGATCGGATCTCCTCGCCGAGGAGATCCGCGAGCGACTCGACACTCGCACGCCATTCTTCCCCCAGCTCAACGTCCGGCAAAGACGACATGCGGGAGGGGTGCGAGGCTGAGTGCGAACCGATGATGTGGCCCATCGTCCGGAGCTCGATGATCGCGGGCGCGTCGAGGAAACCACGTTGACCAATCAAGCCAGTCGTGATGAAGAAGTGCCCAGGCCACTGCCGGCGAGCGAGCTCCTCTCCGGCGGCAAGTGCGCTCGCGCCCCCGTCGTCGAATGTGAGCAGCCAGGCAGCTCTACCGGAGTCGCCTGCCAGGAGGTCGTCCACGACCCCGGGCTCATCGCTCAAGGCCTCCCTCAGCGCGTCGAGGTGCGCTTTGAATCGCGCCCCCGAGAGCTTGTAGCGTGCGGATCCCGCGCCGACAAAACCGCTCTGATCGGGATCGCCGTCGACGATGTCGTGGTACATGAGCGCGTGCGTTCTCATCGTGGAAGACGCTAGCGCAGGGTCGCGGTGAGCGCCGCCGCGGGCCCAGCCCCGGAGCATCCCGATGCCGTACCCCGAGTGGAACGCCGGGAAGACGATGATCACACGAGGCAGGAGCGACCAGGACTCACGCTCTGCTTGAAGCCTACGAACCCCTTCCGAGCCACTCCTCGCCGCCCTCGTAGACCTCCTTCTTCCAGAGCGGCACCGTCTGCTTGAGCGTGTCGATCGCGTCCTTGCATGCGGCGAGCGCGTCCTGCCGGTGCGGGGCTGAGACGGCGATCGCGACGCTCGCCTCGCCGATCTCGACCCGGCCGACGCGGTGGCGGATTGCAACCGCCCAAAGGTCGTAGCGCTGCTCGAGGTCGGACGCGATTTGCGCCATCACGTCCTCGGCCATCTCGGCGTACGCCTCGTACTCGAGGTAGAGCACGGTCCGGCCTCGGGACTCCCGCCGCACGGTGCCGACGAACGTCGCGACCGCCCCGGCGCTCTCGTCGCTGACCTCGTCGACGACCGCCTGGAGCGAGAGCTGCTCCTCCGTGACGCGAAACGCGCCGCCTGAAACAGGCGGGATCAGCGCGACCTCGTCCCCGTCGGCGAGCTCGCGCCCGGCGTCCGCGTACTCGCGGTTGACCGCGTAGAGCAGCCCTTCGGGCTCGTCGCCGAGGTCAAGCGCAGGCCAGACATCGGCGACGCGCGCGACGTCAACCACCTCGCGCTCGGAGTAGCCGGCCCGCTCACGCAGTCCGGCGAAAAGCCGCACCTTGATAGTCACCGCATACCATCTTTCACGATGGCGACCACTGAAGAC
>WNGD01009628.1_pt1 | contig 11738 bp, 11 predicted proteins | sample 5400671 | NCBI WGS metagenome assembly WNGD01 (sample SAMN13153369, study PRJNA577476) | soil metagenome | isolation source: 40 cm soil or saprolite under grassland replicate 2 | place: USA:California | collected 2016-06-15
TCCTTGCCGTCGCGACCACGGCCCTTGTCGCCGGTACGGATCCCGCGCACACGGCCGTCGGCCACGAGCAGCTTCTCCGCCGAGGTCTCGGGCAGGATCATCGACCCGCTCGCCTCCGCCTGCTCCCCGAGCCAGCGGCCGAGCTGCGAGAGCGAGGCGACGTAGTTCCCGTGGTTCTTCATCGTCGGTGGAGTCGGAACTCGCAGGGCCCATTTCGGGGTCAGGAGATAGACCGACTCTGCATCGACCGGCCCGAAGAACGGCATCTCGTCGAGCCGCTTGCGACCCGCGAAGAGGCGTTGAAGCGCCCGCGGGTTGACGACCGCTCCCGAGAGCAGGTGCGAGCCCGGCTGCTTGCCCTTCTCGACGACGGCCACGGGCACCTCGCCGAGCCGCTCCGCCACCTCGGGCTCGTCCTCCAGCAGCTGGCCAAGCCGGATCGCGCAGGCAAGCCCCGCGGGCCCGGCGCCGACGATCAGGATGCCAACCTCGATCCGCTCTTCAGGCGGGTCGCTCGGCTCCGCGACGAACTCGCCCGGATCAAAAGGCGGTGGGAAGTCGGCAGGTCTCAATTCACGTGCGAGCGTATGCGATGCACCAAACCAGATCCGCGGAAAGTGGACAGCACTTTTCGCGGTAGTTCACGCGGCCTTGCGCGCCTGGACGAGCTCGGTCAGCTTGGGGACGATCTCGTGGAGGTCGCCGACGACGCCGAGGTCGCAGAACTCGAAGATCGGCGCGTTCGGATCCTTGTTGATCGCGACGACGACGCCCGAGCTCTGCATGCCGACCTTGTGCTGGATCGCGCCTGAGATCCCGCAAGCGATGTACAGCTTCGGCGCGACGGTCTTGCCGGTTTGCCCGACCTGCGTTGCGTACGGGTACCAGCCCGCGTCCACGACCGCGCGCGTGGCGGCGACCGCGCCGCCGAGCGCTTTTGCGAGCGCCTCGACGAGGGCGAAGTTCTCAGGACCACCGAGCCCGCGGCCCCCGGCGACGATCACGTCCGCGTCCTCGATCGACGGCCCCTCACTCTCCTCGTGCGCCTGCTCGACCATCCGCGCCTGCGTCGAAAAATCCTCCAACTCGATCTCGAGCGGGACGACCTCCGCCTCGCCGCCAGAAGCGTCGGGATCGAAGGTGCCCGAACGGACGAGCGCGAGACGAGGCTCCGAGCTCCAGCCGACGTCGACGTAGACGGAGTCGCCCAGGGCGGGGCGCTTGCCGACGAGGCGGCCGTTCTCGCTGACGAGATCCGTGAGGTCCCAGTTCAGCCCTGCTTCGAGACGTGCGGCAAGGCCCGCGGCGATGTCCGCAGTCAGAACCGACGCCGCGAAGAGGACGGTGTCGAACCCCTGCTCCTTGACGAGCTTGGCCAGCGCGTCGACGCGGGGTTGGGGCAGCGGCGCCTCGAGCGCCGGGTCGTCCCCGGCGAAGACGCGCGCGGCACCGAACTTGCCCGCCTCGGAGGCCAGCGGCTCGACCCCGGTTCCGAGCACCACCCCCGACACGTCGTCGTCACCGAGCGAGGCAGCCTTGGACAGCACGCCGAGCGAGCCCTTTTGGAGCTCGTTTCCGTGGTGCTCGAGGTAGACCAGAATGCTCATAAAAGCTTCTTTTCCGCCAGGAACTCGACGATGCGCTCGGCCCCGTTGCCGTCGTCTTCGATCTTGATCGAGTCCCCGCGTGGTGGCGGGTCGGAGAGGGCGTACACCTCGGTCTTCGAGCCGGCCTCGCCGACGCTTTCAGCCTCCACACCCACGTCGCTCAACGTGAGCGTCTCCTGCGGCTTCGACTTCGCGCCCATGATCCCCTTGAGCGATGGGTAGCGCGGCTCGTTGATCGCGTCCGAGACCGCGACGATCGCCGGGAGCGGCGCCTCGATCACTTCATAGCCGAACTCGGTCTGCCGCTTGCCGGTGGCCTTGCCGTCGGCGACCGTGAGCTCCGCGACCTGGGAGACGAACGGATGGCGCAGGCGGTCCGCGACCGCTGCCCACAGAACGGCGCCGTCGGAATCGCTCGCCTGCTGGCCGAGCAGCACGAGGTCAGGGTGCTCACGCTCGAGCGCGCGTGCCAGGACGAGGCTCGTGCCGAGGAGATCCGAGCCCGCGGCCGCCTCGTCGCTCACGAGCACGACGCGGTCGGCGCCCATCGCGAGCGCCTTTCGCAGCGCCTCGAGCGCGCGCTCGGGCCCGAGCGAGACCAGCACGACCTCGCCCTCGCCGGCCTGTTCCTTCAGCCGGATCGCCTCCTCGACGGCGTGTACGTCGAAGGCGTTCAGCACGCCCTCTCCGGAGCGGTCGAGCTGCTTCGAGCCGGGATCGATGCGACGAGCCGCGGTCGGCTCCGGCACGACTTTCACGCAGACGGCGATCTTCATCCGGACCGGACTCTATCCGGCAAACCAAGGAGAATCTTCGATCAACTCTCCCGAGCGAAGCGATGGGACAAACCAGTCTCCGCGGAAAGTGCGGAGCACTTTTCGCGTGGTAGGGTGCGGCCCTTCGAGCGCGAACCGGAGCTCAAATGAGACGCCACCGGACGACAGCCCGAGGGACCCTCTTCCTCCTTCTTGTGTTCGGCCTTACCGCCGGAATGGCCGGCGCTGCCAAGAAGCCCCCGGCGCACATCGTCTTCCCGGTACTCGGTCCCGTCCAGTACGCGGACGATTTCGGCGCCCCCCGTGCCGGAGGGCCACATCAAGGGAACGACATCATGGCGGCGAAGCAGTCGCTCGCCCTCGCGGCCGAGGCGGGGAAGATCAAGTTCTGGACGAGCTCCGCGGCCGCCGGCTGCATGCTCTATCTCTACGGCGCGAGCGGGACGACCTACTACTACATCCACCTGAACAACGACCTGACGAAGCGGAACGACAACCGCGGCAAATGCGTCGCGGGCACCGCGTATGCCAAGGGACTGAAGAGCGGTGCTCGCGTCAGCGCCGGCCAGGTCATCGCTTACGTGGGCGACTCGGGCGACGCCGACGGCATCCACGCCCACCTGCATTTCGAGGTGCACCCAGGCGGCCACAGCGCGGTCGATCCGTTTCCCTTCCTGCAGGCGGCGCAACACCTGCTCTTCTCCGCACCGGCCGGAAACCCGTTCGCCCTCTCGCTGAAGGGGACCGTGGTCTCGACCGACGTCGGCAGCCTCGAGCTGCGCGTCACGGGACTTCGGGCCTGGCCCTCCGGACAGCGGCAGACCAAGCTGAACCGGCGGATCTTCCTGAGCGTCCCAGTTGCGACAGCGGTCTCGATGATTCAGAAACCCGGGGCGCCTCCGGTCCCCGCGAAGCTCTCGAGCGCCCGCAAGGGGCAGTCCGCGACCGTGTGGACGCTTCCTGCCCGCTCGACGCTGAAGGCTGAGCGCGGCGACGACTACGCGCTCAGCGCGGCGCTCGTCATCTTGCGCTAGCGGCCGACGAAGTGCGGCTCGCGCTTCTCGGCGAAGGCGGTCAGGCCTTCCTTGGCGTCGGCGCTCGAGAAGAGCTCGCCGAAGCGGTCCCCCTCGTGCTCGAGGTTCGCGCCGTGCCCTCCCTGGAGCGCGCGGTTACAGGCCTCCTTCGCGGCCGCGAGCGCCAGCGGGCTCTTCGAGGCGATCGCGCGCGCGACCTCGAGCGTGCGCTCCATCAGCTCGGCCGGCTCGAAGACGGCGTTGACGAGCCCGCGCTGTGCCGCTTCCTCCGCGCCCACCGTCCGCCCGGTGAAGACGAGCTCCTTGGCGAAGCCGAGTGTGGTCGCCCGGGCAAGCCGCTGTGTGCCGCCCCAGCCGGGGATGATCCCGAGGTTGATCTCGGGCTGGCCCAGCTTGGCCGTGCTCGCCGCGTACCGAAGGTCGCAGGCGAGCGCGAGCTCGCAGCCGCCGCCGAGAGCGAAGCCGTTGATCGCCGCGATCGTCGGTTTCGGCATCGTCTCGAGGAGGCGACCGCACTCGTGACCGAGCACTCCCCAGGCCTTGGCTTCCACGACGCCGAGGCCGCTCATGTACTTGATGTCGGCCCCGGCGATGAACGCCTTCTCGCCCGCCCCGGTCAGAACGACGACGCGCATGTCAAGGTCGCCGGCGAGCTCGGCCAGGCGGTCGCGGAGCGCGGTCAGAGTCTTCAGGTCGAGCGCGTTCAGCGCCTCGGGCCGAGCGACGGTGACGACGGCGACACCGTCCTTGAGCGAGACCTCGACGCTCAGCCCGGAACCTTCGCGCGCAGGAACTCGACGATGTTCGAGGTCGGAGCACCCGGCGTGAAGACCTCGGCCACGCCCCGCGACTTCAGCTCTTTTGCATCCTCGGTCGGGATCGTCCCGCCGAGCACGACGAGCACGTCCTCGGCCTCGTTCTCCTTTAGCCCGTCCAGGATCTTCGGCACGAGCGTCATGTGCGCGCCGGAGAGGATCGAGATCCCGACCGCGTCGGCGTCCTCCTGGATCGCGGTCTCCACGATCTGCTCCGGGGTCTGGTGGAGACCGGTGTAGATCACCTCCATGCCGGCGTCCCGCAGCGCGCGTGCAATGATCTTGGCGCCGCGATCGTGGCCGTCGAGACCGGGTTTCGCGATGACGACTCGGATCTTCCGCGCCACGTCCGCAAGTATATGAGCGTGAAATTGACCGTAGTTGGCTGTTCCCCGGCGTGGCCGAACCCCGGCGGCGCCCAGTCCGGCTACCTGCTGGAGGACGAGGGGCGGCGCCTGCTTCTCGACTGCGGGCCCGGCGTGCTCGCCCGCCTCCGCGAGCGCTGGAGCTGGCCGCAAATAGACGCGATCGCGATCACCCACTGGCATCTCGACCACTGGGGCGACCTCGTCCCCTGGGTCTGGGGTCAGACCCTCGGTCCGGGCCAGAACACGAAGCGCGCGCAGCTCTGGGTCCCGACCGGCGGGCGCGAGACGCTCGGAGCGCTCGGCGGCCGGCTCGGACGGCCGGACATGTTCGAGCAGGCGTTTGAGCTCCAGGAGTACACCGAGCTCGAGCCGTTCGACGCGGCCGGCTTCGAGGTGATCGCCCGACCTGTGCTCCATTACGGTCTGCTCGCCTTCGGCTTCCGCGTCTCCTCGAACGGGATGTCCGTGGCGTACTCCGGCGACTCGGGCCCGAATGACGAGCTCTCCGAGCTCGCCCGCGACGTCGACCTGTTCGTCTGCGAGGCGACGCTCCTGCGTCCGAACCCGGAGGGTGGCATCCGCGGGCACCTCGCGGCCGAAGAGGCGAACGACTACTTCCTCGCTTCAGGAGCGAAACGTCTGCTGCTCACGCACCGCCCCTCGGAGCGTCCGCTCGACGACGGCTTCGAGCAAGCCCGCGACGGGCTCGAGATCGAGCTCTAGCAGCTACCGCGAAAGCGGCGGAAGCGGGCTCGGCGGGTAGGCCCGGTCGGCACGTCGCCGACGCCGCCACTCGCGGACAGCGATGGACACCGGGACGAGCAGCAGGAGGGCGAAGATGGCCGCCGGAACCAGGAGCCAGGTCGCCGCAAGGGACCCGGTCGTATCGCGCGGGACGCTAGCTCCGCCCGCAAGCGAGGGACTGACACCGGCCGGCTGCCAGTCGGCCACGAGCCAGCGGGCATGCGGCCCCGTGCGCTCCAGCTGGACCCGGAAGACGCTCGGCCGCAGGTGGACGCCGGGCTTCGGGAAGAGCCCAACCTTCATCCCGACGGTGTTTTTGTAGGAGTACTCGAAAACGTACTTCGACAGCGTCTCGTCCGCGTCGTACGGGACGACCGGAATGTCTTCGGTCTGCCACTGGTGGCAGGTCATGCCCTGCATCATGGTGTGCGTGACGAGCCCGCAGGACCGCTCGAGATGCTTGCGCTCGACGGCGGTCTGGATGAACCGCACCGCGACGTCCCGCGCCTTGAAATACTCGGAGCGACCGAGCCGCACCAGCGGCACGTCCTTGTAGACGGTAGCCGGGGTCGGAGAGAGCTTGTCCGCTGCCTTGTCCTGCCGCGCGGTGTTCCGGTCGAACGCAATCAGCAGCGCGACCGCGAGCCCCGCGCTGAGCAAGAGCCCGAGCTTGAGAGCGCGCCGCCTACGGCGTGGCGAGGAGAAAAAGGCTCGCACGCTCATAGCTTAGGCGAGCGAGCGGTCCGCTCCGCCTCTGCCTCAGCCTCCGAGCGGGATGTCCGGCCTGCCTGTCGGCTGCCAGTCGTTCACGAGCCAGCGCTTGCCGAACCGCTTGAGCGTGAGCAGGAACGTGCTTGCCCTTCCGTTCCCCTTCGGCACGATGATGATCTTCAGCACCGCCTCGTTCTTATACGAATACTCGGGGTGAACGGTGACGACGTCGATCTTCGGGAGGTAGGGCGTCACCGCGATGTCGCCGCCTAGCCACTGCTTGAGCGTCATGCCCTGGCGCACGTCCGGGCCCGAGAGCTTGTAGGCCTCGACCATGTGCTGCCTCTTGACCGCCGTCAGGATGAACCGTCCCGCGACCAGGCGCTGAGCCCTCTTCAACGGAACGCTCTTCTGCGGGACCGCCTGCTTCACCGTTCCGGAAAACTTGTCCGGCTGCACCGCGGGGCGGCCCGTGTTGCGCGCGGCCATGAACGTGACCACGCCTGCGACCAAAACGGCAGCCGAGATCCACGGGAGCCAGCGATTGACCCGTCGAGAATTGAGCATGCCTTGAACAGCGTTCATCCGCATCAAGAGTAGACGACGGTCCCCGCCAGAGGTTAGGGCGGCCTAGAAGACCGGCGTCTCGCGCCAGACGCCCCAGCTCTCGCGCAGGGCGTCGCACATCTCGCCGAGCGTCACGTAGTCCCTGGCCGCGTCGACGAGCAGGGGCATCAGGTTGACGTCGCCCTTTGCCGCCGCTTCCTTCAGCCCGGCGAGAGCTGACTCGACCTTCGCGGAATCGCGCCTCGCGCGCAGCGCCTGGACGCGGTCGATCTGCTTCTGCTCGAGTGCCGGGTCGATGCGCAGGAGCTCCGGCTCGACCTCGTCGTCGAGCTCGTAGCGGTTGACGCCGACGATCACGCGCTGCTTCGCCTCGAGCTCGGACTGGTAGCGGAAGGATGCGTCGGCGATCTCGCGCTGGAAGAAGTTCTCCTTGATCGCCGGGACGACACCGCCCAGCTCCCGGATCCGCTCGAAGTACTCGTAGGCCTCGGTTTCGAGCTTGTTCGTCAGCTGCTCGAGGTAGTAGGAACCGCCGAGCGGATCGATCGAGTTCACCACACCGGTCTCGTGCGCGATCACCTGCTGCGTGCGCAAGGCGATCCGGACTGCATCCTCGGTCGGCAGCGCGAGCGCTTCGTCGAAGGAGTTCGTATGCAGCGACTGGGTTCCGCCCAGGACCGCGGCGAGCGCCTCGAGGGCCGTCCGGACGATGTTCACCTCGGGCTGCTGCGCGGTCAGCGAGACGCCGGCTGTTTGGGTGTGGAACCGCATTAGCCATGAGCGCGGGTTCTTGGCGCCATAGCGATCGCGGAGCTCGCGCGCCCAGATCCGCCGGGCGGCGCGGTATTTCGCGATCTCTTCGAAGAAGTCGATGTGGGCGTTGAAGAAGAACGAGAGTCGCGGCGCGAACTCATCGACGTCGAGCCCCCGCTCGAGGCCCGCGTCGACGTAGGCGAAGCCGTTGGCGAGCGTGAACGCCAGCTCCTGCACCGCGTTCGACCCGGCCTCGCGGATGTGGTAGCCGGAGATCGAGATCGGGTGCCAGCGGGGCAGCTCGCGTGCGCAGAACTCGACCATGTCCGTGACGAGCCGCATCGAGGGCTCGGGCGGGAAGATCCACTCCTTCTGGGCGATGTACTCCTTGAGGATGTCCGTCTGGATCGTCCCTCGGAGCTCGGCCCTCGGAGTGCCCTGCTGTTCGCCGACGCAGATGTAGAACGCGAGGAGCATCGCCGCCGGCGCGTTGATCGTCATCGAGGTCGAGACCTCCGCGAGCGGGATGCCGGAGAAGAGCGTCTCGACGTCGGCGAGCGAATCGACCGCCACGCCCTCCCGCCCGACCTCGCCGAGCGAGCGCGCGTGGTCGGAGTCGTAGCCCATCAGCGTCGGCATGTCGAACGCTGTCGAGAGCCCCGTCTGGCCATGCTCGAGCAGGTAGCGGAAGCGCTCGTTCGTCTCCTCGGCCGTACCGAAGCCGGCGAACTGGCGCATCGTCCAGAGCTTGCCGCGATACATCGACGGGTAGACCCCGCGGGTGAACGGATAGACCCCCGGGTAACCGAGGTCGCGGTCGTACTCGACCTCCGAGTCCTCAGGGATGGAGAGCGGCTCGTTCTCGAGCCCGGAGATGGTGGAGAAAAGCTCGCCCTCCCGCTCCGGCGCGGCGTCATAGAGCTCGCGCCGCCAGTCGGCCTTGTCCTGGCCTACCTCGCGCGGTTCCTCAGTCGTCGCCACGGCCAAATTCTAGGTGAGGCGAGGGAAGCTCCTCCCAACAGGTCCCCGAACACCGTTTTCTAACCCTCGACTTGAGCTTTAGTCCCTTCGTTTGACTTCGGTCAGCAACGGGGTTTCGCGTCATAAAGGCGAATAGTTCTCACCCGATGGGGTGATTTTGACCCCGAATGAGGCTCTGAAGTGGCGAAACTGCTTTAGCGGTTGGGGTCCAAGCCGATGCTGGGGTTGACCCTCTTAGGCGCGCACACACACGCGCGAGAGGAAAAAGCGAAATGGCGAGCTATCCAGCACTGCGGCGGCCTGGAAAGCGCCCGGCGAGAGCCGGGCGCCTTGTCGTTCGCGTTCCCTTGATCGTCGTCGTGCTGGCGCTCGTCGGAGCCGTGGCCGTCGCTTTCCAGCTGACCGGGTTCGACGGGACGAGCTCGAAGGCGAAGCCCGCTACGCTTTCGCCGTCGGTGCTGCTCGAGAAGCCGGCGCTCGGCGGCAAGCTCGATCTCGACAGCCGCGGGCTCGTCGTCACGGGCAGCTGACGCGGAACGGCGCACGCCGGTCGACCCCCTACGGCCTCGAGACGATCACGCTCGGCACGAACCGGGCCGAGCAGTCGGTTCGTGTAGATCGTCACCGGGGGACGCGCCTGTGGCGTTGGCAGCTCACGACGACGAAGCTGACGCCGAGGCTCTCGGCTGACGGTTCCGTTCGGTTCAAGGCCGGCTCCAAGGACGCCGGCCTTCGCATTCTTCCGGTCAAGCTTTTCAACCGCGCCGGCAAGGACATCACTCCCGCCGGGCTCTCGTGGGCGCTCCGCAAGGGCTGGCTCGAGCTGCGCCTGGACGACTCAAAGCTCCCTCTCCCCTACGTGATCGATCCGATCGCCCTCGTCGGCACGTGCAACACGAACGTGGTCGGCAACTTTGCCGGTTGCGACGTACAGGCGGTGAACAACAGCACGACCCTCACCTTCACACGGCCGACCGCGGTTGCGACCGGAACGCTGATGCTCGCCCAGGTCACGGTCCGCAGCAACGCCGCGCTCACCGCGCCTGGCGGCTGGAGCCCGACCGGGAACCTGCGCACGCAAGGGGTGAACCTCGAGCAGGCGCTCTACTACCGCGTCGCGGACGCAACCGACACCGCCGGCAAGACATATCAGTGGTCGTGGACGGGCGCAGTCGACGCGGGTGGCGGACTGCTTGCCTACGCGGGCGTCGACACCACTGATCCCTTCGACCTCACGCCGAGTGACAACTCCGCCTCGAGCGCGACCGCGAGCGCGACCGGCCTGACGACGAATCAGAACAACGACATGCTCGTGCCGTTCTACTCCACGATGGGCAACACGACACTGACGCAGGCCGCGGCACAGAGCATGACCCAGGAGTTCACGGCGCTCTCCACGGGCGGATCGAGAGTTCGTGTGACGGGAAGCGATGGGACACAGGCAGTCCCCGGAGCCAGCGGCAACAAGACGGCTGCCCTCGGAGCCTCGAACAACTGGGTCGCGCATCTCGCGGCCCTGGAGCCTCCGCTCTCCGCGGACGGCTCGGGCACCTTGACGGTTCCGAACACCAACGTCTCCGCAAGCTCGAGCGGGAACACGCTCACGTTCACCTACACGGGGGCTACGGGTGGCATCAACAACGGCTCGGTCACTCTGGTCGTCCCGGCCGGTTGGACTCCGCCGTCCACCACTGCCGCGAACGCCGGCTACACCACGTCGAGCAAGGGCACAGTGTCGGTGTCCTCGCAGACCATCACCGTCGGCAGCCTCACGCTCGCCGGCGGCGCGACGATGACGATCAAATATGGCGACAAGAGCGGCGGCGGAGCAGGCGCGACTGCCGGATCGACGACCGGAAACCCGACCTGGCAGGCACAGGAGATGTCCCGTTCGACCGGCGCGCTCGGGAACCTCGCCGCCTCGCCCAGCAACGTCACGGTCTACGCCGTCGACGGCTCGGGCACGCTGACGACGCCGACTTCCAACGTCTCGGCCTCCTCGACCGGCAACACCCACACGTTCACCTACACCGCCGGTACGGGCGGAATGTCCAACGGCACCGTCACGATCGTCGTGCCCGCCGGCTGGAGCGCCCCTTCCACGACCGCGAATGCGAACGGGTACACGACTTCGAGCATCGGGACGGTCTCCGTCGGGGCTCAGACGATCACCGTCTCGTCGCTGACGCTCGCTGCCGGGAACTCGACGACGATCGTCTACGGCGACAAGAGCGGCGGCGGTGCGGGGGCGACCGCAACGGCGACCTCCGGCGCGGCGACTTGGCAGGCGCAGGAGCGCTCGACGTCCAATGCGACGAGCGCATTGGCGAACCTCGCGAGCTCGCCCAGCATCACGGTCAACGCCGCAGACGGCTCCGGGACGCTGACCTTGCCGGCTGCGGACATCTCGGCCAGCTCGGCTGGCAACACGCTGACCTTCACCTACACAGCCGCGGCAGGCGGGCTGTCGAACGGCACGGTCACCCTCGTCGTGCCGGCGGGCTGGAGCGCTCCTTCGACCACGAACACCCTTGCGGGTTACACCACCGCGAGCACCGGCACGGTCTCGGCCTCCAGCCAGACGATCACCGTCTCGAGCGTCACGCTCTCGGGCGGCTCGACGATGACGATCGTCTACGGGGACAAGAACGGCGGCACCGCGCCGGGCGCGACCGCCCCGGCCGCGACCGGCGCCGCCACGTGGCAGGCACAGGAGAAGTCGACTTCGAATGCAACTAGCTCGCTGGCGAACCTCGGCTCGTCGCCGAACGTGACGGTCAACGCCCCCGACGGCTCGGGCACGCTGACGACGCCGACCTCGAACGTCTCCGCGTCTGCGACGGGCAAGACCCTCGTCCTCACCTACACCGCCGCAACCGGCGGGCTCTCGAACGGCACGGTCACGATCGACGTTCCGAGCGGCTGGTCGGCTCCGACACGATCGACGTTCCGAGCGGCTGGTCGGCTCCGAGCACGACCGCGTCGGCCGACGGCTACACAACCGCCAGCGCCGGCTCGGTCTCGATTTCGACTCAAACGATCACCGTCTCCAGCCTGACCCTCGCGGGCAGTTCCTCCTTCACGATCACGTACGGCGACACGAGCGGCGGCGGCCCCGGCGCCACGGTTACCTCCTCGACCGGCGCCCAGACCTGGCAGGGCAAGGAGAAGTCGGTCTCGGGCAGCTCGCTCGCGAACCTTGGTTCCTCCCCCTCGATCACCGTCTATGCCCCGGACGGCTCCGGCACGCTGACGACGCCGACCTCGAACGTCTCCGCGTCTGCGACGGGCAAGACCCTCGTCCTCACCTACACCGCCGCAACCGGCGGGCTCTCGAACGGCACGGTCACGATCGACGTTCCGAGCGGCTGGTCGGCTCCGA
>WNGD01005954.1_pt1 | contig 11737 bp, 10 predicted proteins | sample 5400671 | NCBI WGS metagenome assembly WNGD01 (sample SAMN13153369, study PRJNA577476) | soil metagenome | isolation source: 40 cm soil or saprolite under grassland replicate 2 | place: USA:California | collected 2016-06-15
GACGCGTTCGATGCGCGCCGGGATAATCTTATCCTGAATGCCATTGGTGGGAATGTTGATGATGCCGGGGCGACAATGACGGTAGGCGGCCTCCACCATTTCGGGCAGGTCGCGGCGCAGCGTGGGTTCGCCCCCGCTAAAGGTGAACCAGTAGGCATCCCTGCCGATGGAGGCGAACGTCTTCTCATATTCGTCCAGCGTGAAGTCATCATTGGGGCGTTGCCACACATTGCAGGTTTTACAGCGCGAGTTGCAGCGATAACTGACACTGATGGTCAGGTTCATGGGCAGCGCCAGCGGTTTGCCCAGCACATAGGACGCTTGCAGCTTCGCTATCTTTGGTAACACTTCGAGCACGTTTAATTTCCTTCCCTTCAATTGGAAAGCATAATGAATACATAGCGTATTTAGGTAGGGAAAACAGTTTTTCGAGAACCAGTTCTTGCATCTCCCTGATGCACGGCCCCGAACCCCTTCAGAAGCTTCAACCCTGTATCCCCGATAGCTTTTTAATCTATCTACTTACGACGAAATACGTCTAAAAAGGTATCATAGCAGGCTACCATAAGTATCTTTGGCCTGAAAAGAGACCTTTTCACCTTGCCACAATTCTGCTATGCTATCTTCAGCAGACATTGTTTCCGTTTTACCAACTGCAAAAAGAAACTGTATGTAGAGCCAGTAACAGACCTGATATAAGCTATTTTAGGGGAGGAAGCGTGATTGATCCACATGACCTCACACTAAAGGAGCGCCTGCGACGTCGCACACCGGATGGTCGCTATGAGATAAGCGAGATCGACCTGATACTGAATATTCGCGATTTACGTGCGAAAGGCGATATTGAGTCAGCTCGCATGCTCAGCGAAGTACTATTGGAACGTAGTACCCCAGAGTTTCAACGCCACACCTGGGGGCTGCGCCACCGACCGGACCTGCGTGAGGAGGCTATCGCTAATATGAGCGAGCACCTGTTGCGCGAGGCGATGAATCCTAAAGAAGTATTTATGACACAAAATTTTATCCATTATGTCCGCTGCCTGTGTGTCGATGAGTTCAATCGCGTTTTACGTCAGGAGGGTTTGCGCTATCAGCGTGATGGCGATGGAAGACCTACAGGACGGCCGCATCATGTTCCACGCGCACTAATAGAGCCTTTGCAGCCTACGCCAACGGATAGCGATACGCAATTACCTTCGGCAGATGTGGCTGATCCTCTCGATCAATATGAGCATTTACACGCTTACGAGGAGAGCCAGCGCATCTTGACCTTTTTAGCTGATCCATTGGATCGCAAGATCATGGTGCTGCGTGCTATCGAGCACATGAAATGGGATGATATCGCAGTTATTTGCAAGCGTACTGAACGCACCATTCGCCTGCGTTATGAACGAGCACGCGGTTACCTGCGCGAGTGTATCTTAAGGGAACAGGCAACGTATGCACATGTGAAGCAACAACATTGATGGCGAGGAAGGAAAGGCAAGGTGTAAATAGATATGAACAACAATGAACTACAACACTTAAAGATAGCCTGGTTAGCCGCCGAGGAAGCGGGAGATAAGCAAACACAGCTTGCCTTGTTACGCGACTATCCCGATGCGCAAGAGGCTTTAATTGATTTTATTGCCGCTTATCGCATTACTGAACCAGGAGAGACAAATGCGCAACAGATCGATCTACTACCCTTGACGCAACGCGCATATGCAACGGCGCTTGAACGGGTCTTTGGTCCCGCGATAGCGACTGCCGATGTGCGGCAGTTGCGAGTTCAACAAGGATTGAGCCTGGCAGAGGCAGCGCGCCGGCTACATCTAGGTATCGATGTGTGGAAAAAATTTGAGGACGGGGTCATAGAACTGGCCAGCCTGAGTGAACGTCAACTGGCGCGACTTGCGCATTTTTTCCAGGTCAGCGCAGAACAGTTCGGAACCATGCTGAGTAATAGTCAACCACTCCCCACACTCAATCGCCGTCAAACGGCCAGGGCGGCACGAAGCACTCCCGATCAACAAGAGAAACAGAGTTTTGCCGAGGCGCTCAAAAAGAGTTCGATGTCAAAAGAGGAGAAAAAAGAGTGGTTAGCCTGAATTGATTATCGCGGTTTCGTTGCATACCCCACGTAGGCCACACCCTTAAACCAGCCCGGGCCCATTTTGAAATGGCCATGTACGAAGCCCCGAGGCATAAAGCCTGTTAACTCATGTACCTTTAAGCCGTTCTTCATGAGCAACCCCTGTAATTCAACCGGCTTTATGAAAGCGTGATAGTTATGTATACCAGGCGTCAAACCGCCGCTTGGAAAGTTCTCTCCGTACCAGATCAGCACCGCACGCGCAAGCAACGTGCGATTGATGGTATCAAACACAAAGACCCCGCCAGGAGCGAGTACTCGCGCAATCTCCTTAATTGTGACTTGCAAGTCACTCACATGCTCCAGGACATCGAAGCAGACGATTGCCGAAAAACTGCCATCTGCATAAGGTAAAGACTCTGCATAGCCTTGCTGGTAGTAAATGTTTTGATCCAATCCTTGTTCCTGGGCGTGAGTACGTGCAGTGTCTATTGCACCCGAAGAAAGGTCTATCCCCACCATTTTGGCCCCGCGCTGGGCGAGTTCTTCGCAAATCAAGCCACCGCCACAGCCCACTTCTAAAATCTCCAGTTGGGCAAGTGATCCCTTTCCAAATACTCTGGCGAGACAGGATTCGATGTAATCGCAGCGGTCACCTGTCATTTGATTGAGGAAGCACCCTTTATCCCACCAGTTAAATGAGGAGAATATTTCTTCTTGTGAGCGTTTACGTTTCAGCACAATGAGTCTCCTTGTCCTGGCATAGGCTTTGATATCTACAATTATACCTCCATGAAAGGAGACATTTGGAGATAAGTACGCTCAACAATTCCTCGAGGACAGCGGTCAAGGCTGCGAACAGGCTGCTTGTCACCTTTCGCTGCGCTCAGGATGACAGCCAGGGGGTTTGTCATCCTGAGCCCATTCGCTGGCTCAGGGTAAACTCCGCGAAGGATCTCTGGCAGACTTCTGGGTAATCACCAGAAGAAGAAAATGAGATAATCTCGTAACATTGTGAGGCTAAATTGAGATCTGGAAAGGTGGTAGGATGGTCTAGAATAAGTTGGAACTCCATATAAGTGACTAAGTAAGAGGAACGTTCCATGAATCAGCAAGCATCTATTCGCCATCTCAAGATCGCAATCGCGTTGGTTCTCAGTGTTCTCGTGCTGGGAATTGTGGGATATATGCTGATTGAGCATTTTTCAATCATCGATGCTCTCTTCACAACAGTTGATATGATGTCAACGGTTGGTATTACAGCACATCCTCTTTCTAATCAAGGTCGTTTGTTTACAATTGTAATAATAATCCTGGGAGTAGGATCACTCTTCTATACTTTTGGGGTGATTATGGAATTTATGATTGAAGGTCATCTGAGTCAGGCGATTGGGAGGCGCATTATGGACAGGAAGATTGCAGCACTGCGTAAACATTGTGTTATCTGTGGCTTTGGTCGGGTAGGTTCGCGGATAGCCGAGGAGTTCGAGGCAGCACGTAAGCCATTTGTAGTGATCGATGAGAACGAGGCAACGGTTCAACGCTGTATTCAGAAAGGATACATGGCCTTGCAGGGGAATGCAGCCAGCGATGATGTACTGCGTGAAGCTGGCATTCAATATGCGCAGGTGTTATTAGTAGCAACTGATCAAGATGCAAATAATATATATATTACGCTCTCTGCGCGTAATCTCAATCCCAACTTACATATTGTTGCACGTGCTAATCATGATGAAACCGTTGTGAAGCTCAAGCGAGCCGGGGCTGATCGCGTGCTCTCGCCATATACTATTGGTGGCCATAGAATGGCAAACCTGGCGATTCAGCCAACTGTTGTGGATTTTTTTGATACCTTGATTAATGCTGAGAATCCAGAATTAGCGGTTCAGGAAGTAATCCTGCCTGCACATTCACCACTCATTGGCAAAACGATTGTAGATGCGCAGAACATGTTAACCGATGGAACAATGATTTTAGCAATTAAAAAACCGGGCGGCCTGGTGATGGGTTCTCGCCTGGAGACACGTATAGAAAGTGGCGATGCTGCTTTAATAGTTGGCACTCATGAGCAACTGTCAGCATTCGCCAGTAAAAAGAGGAAATAGTGCCTATTACTGAGAATATAAGGGCGGCAAAACGTGTTATAATTGGAATATTACTGGCTGAATTGAGGAGAGAGGATAAAAAATACTTATGGCAATGTTTGAAAGTTTATCAAAACGTCTTGAAGGGGTTTTTACAAATCTTAGTGGTAAGGGCAAACTCACTGAAGCAGATGTCGACGAGGCAATGCGTGAAATCCGGCTCGCACTACTGGAGGCCGATGTCAGCCTCAAGTTAGTGCGCCAGTTTGTAGAGCACGTCAAAGCAAAAGCGGTTGGTGCAGATGTGCTGGGCAGTTTCTCTCCGGCCCAACAGGTGCTCCAAATTGTCAATGACGAACTGATAGAGATGCTTGGCGGCTCCGAAAGTAACAACAAGCTTGAATTGGGTGGAGCACCTCCTCATGTGATTATGCTGGTGGGTCTGCAAGGTTCAGGTAAAACGACTACTGCCGCCAAGCTTGCGAACTACCTGCGCAAGCAGGGCCAACGCCCGGTGATGGTTGCCGCAGATATGTATCGTCCCGCTGCTATCCACCAGTTGCAAACGCTGGGGAAACAACTCACTATCCCTGTGTATGCTGAGCCGGTTGGGTCTGACCCGGTGGACATTTGTGTCCATTCACTGGAATATGCCCGTGAGCAGGCAGCCAGTGTGGTAATTCTGGATACAGCAGGCCGCCTGAATATCAACGAGCGCATGATGCAGGAAGTCACCACTATTCGCAATCGTCTCCATCCAAACGAGGTATTGCTAGTAGCAGATGCAATGACCGGACAGGAAGCTGTACGTGTGGCTGATGACTTCAACAAGGCGGTCTCATTGACCGGAATGATTTTAACCAAAATGGATGGCGATGCCAGAGGCGGCGCTGCTCTTTCAATCCGCTCGGTAACGGGTGTACCGATCAAATTTATAGGCATGGGCGAGAAGACGGACGCGCTGGAGCCTTTTTATCCAGAGCGCCTGGCCTCGCGCATACTGGGAATGGGAGATGTGCTTTCTCTGATCGAACGTGCGCAGGAAGCAATCGACGAGGAAGAGGCATTGAAAGCCCAGGCCAAAATGCAGCAGGGCAAGTTTGACCTGGAAGATTTTCTGAGTGCCATGCGCCAGTTGAAACGTATGGGACCATTGCGAAATGTAATGGAAATGATACCGGGGTTCAACAAAATGGCGGATATGCCGGAAATGGAAGAGGCTCTTGAGGGAGACCAGCTCAAACATATTGAAGCAATTATTCTTTCAATGACGTTGGAAGAGAGACATAATCCCGACATTATCAATGGCAGCAGACGAAAACGTATCGCTCGTGGCAGTGGTTCCACCCCACAGGCTGTGAACCAGTTACTCGATCAATTTAACCAGATGCGTATGATGATGCGCCAGATGAGCAGCGGTAAAGGCCCATGGGCAAAAATGGCGCAGCAGTTCGCTGGTGGAGCAGGTATGCCTGGGATACCTGCCACTGCGGGTTATTCAAACCCGGGTAGACATAGTGGTGGTAAGAAAACGGGCAAGGCCGCTCGCAAAGAGAAACGTAAGCATAAAGCACGCAGTGGACGGAGGTAGCTCAGCATGCATACATTGCGTTCCATTCGCTCTACTCAAACAATTCTTGCCGGGGTATTAATCGGCATAATGCTCCTGAGCACTGCCTGTGGGGGAAGTTCACAGTCACAGCAGCAGGCAAGCCAGAATAAAGCAAAGCTCGATCAGACACTTCAGCGTGCCATAGCTATTGGCGTACCTGCCCCGGTGTTGCAACCTATCCTTAAGCAGGAACAGCAATTGGCCAATACTGGTGCACCTTTTACGCTCTTTAATGATCAACCAGCTACAGATTACAATACTAATCTTGCCAGTCGATATCAGCAGTTAGAAACCCAGGGCGAGGGAGTAATAAGCGCTATTACAGCGCAATACAGCCTGCAGGCTCAGCAAGACTTACATAATTTCCAATTAGCTCTTTCAGCAATACAATCAAAACATGTGGGTAATATACAGGCCTTTTCAACACAATACAGTACGGATACAACTTTGCTGGCCGCCGCACACTATCCGAAAGATTACGCTGCTGTCAGCAACGATGCGCGTAAGGTAAGCGAGACATTAGCGGTGTTAGGAACAACCTACACTCAACTCAATACTTTCAAGAACACGATTAACCAGATGAAAGCAGCCCGACTGGATGTGACTGCCATGCAGACCCAGTATCAAAACGACCTGGATACTTTTAACATCGCCACAACAGCAATTGAATTCCAGAATCTCGACACGCTGATAAATGCCCATTACCAGGAAGCGTTGGTTCACTCTATACAGGTGCTTCCATTTGTTAGTACAGCCAAACTGGGTGAATTCAAATCAAAGTTGACCCTGTTGAAAACGTATGGTATGGACCCCAACCCCTACCAGAAGCTTTATGATGCTGATCAAGCGGCGATGAAAAAGGCCTCCACCATTGGTAATTACCTGGCTATCTCTCAAAGAATCGACGCGGACATAGCTTCTATGCATGATGACCTGGTGCAAGGCGCTTCCCACTACCTTATCAACGCACTTGATCAGGAAGCAAGGACCTGGGGGCAGGCACACACTTACCACGATAAATTTGATGGCAATAACTATATTCTCACCGCGGGCTATACATTGCCGGGCATTGGCTTCTGGCTGAACAGGGAACTGACCTGGGCCTGGCAACCATCGGACTTCCAGGCAGTGGTTGATGAGGAGAACAACGAATTCTTCAACCTGCAAATGCTGGAGCAGGACTATAGCGATAAGACACCTTACAACCAGGTGCATGCCACTGACATGCAGATGATGCAGCACTATCCGAGCCTGCAACATGGTATGGTGCTGATGATCTCACAGGTTGAACAAGCCATGCGCATCTATCAGAATGGTAAATTGATTCGTGCATTCTATGTAACGACAGGACGTGTTGAACGTCCCGCGTTACCAGGAGTCTGGAGTGTGCAGGATAGAAAATCCCCTGATGAGTTCAAATCGACAGATCCGCCGGGTTCACCCTACTGGTATCCACCTACTCCCATTCATTATGCAATTCTGTACCATTGGGGTGGCTTCTTCGTTCATGATGCCTGGTGGCGTGCTGATTATGGCCCTGGCACACAATTCCCCCATTACGATAGTGGTGGTGACGAATCCTTCGCGGGCAACGGCAGTCATGGCTGCGTCAACATGCAAGAAAATGACGCAGCCTGGGTGTATGCGAATACAGACTGGAATACGCAGATCGCGATGTACTAAACTGACAATGGCGGCAACTGATCTGGGCGTACAACTGGCAATTGCCGGTATATATCTGCGCCATTCATTGAATGACGCCAGCTTTTTACCGCCTCTAATTCACTCACGAAACCTGGTTGGAGATCAATACCTAGCGCCTGCCAGACAAGACTAATAGCACGGCGGGCAAAAGCAATATTGTTGCGCGGCTCGATACGATTCAGGTCTTCAAAGAAGAAACCGCAACTGGTGAAACTGCACTGCTGGTAATATTGCGCTTCTAGCAACAGTAATGTGCGCTGAACCAATGAGGACTCGGCAGGAGGACGTTGATCTATACTATGTTGGGCCCAGAAACCCTCCAGCGATTCCCAGCCATTGCGAACAGGCAGGTAAGCATCACGAGCAGCCCATGGATCAACAAGTGTCTCGGATGTATAGCGTTCAAAAAGTTGGTCACCCTTTTCAGCCAGGCTTCGTAATGCAAGATTAAGGTTGCCTTTCCAACTGCTATTCCCCTCCGTGCATTCACAACCTGTATCCCAACGTGCAAGACCATGACCGCAACTCCACGCGCTAGGCACACGCAAGCTCACCTCTCTGGTCGGTGGATACATACGCATGTAGCGCTCCAACGTGCAGACCTCAAAACCATAGTTCGGGGCCACAGTCTGAATGAGATGTGTCAGGAATTTATCACGCCAGGGTTTATGGTGTCCGTAGAGTTCTCCATCGGAGGCTATAAGAATAAGTTGGGCCTCTCCCGCATCGCGCTTGCTCTGCACAAGGTGTCCAGGTAAGTAACTGGTTGCAAAAAGATCTGCATTGTCGGTCATACTCGAATCGAAGGAGACACCACCCGAAAGCGGAGCATTAAAGAAAAAGACGGTGATACTACGCCCACCTGGCAAAGGTACCAGGTATGGTTCGGAGGGATCAATGTTTGTGGCAGCCTGCCAGGGAGCGAGCACTGTATAGGTTATACCGTATTGTGCCATTAAGTCCAGGCATTCCAGGTCTACGGCAGTTTCCGCCAACCACATGCCAGTGGCGTCTCGCCCATAACGGTGCCGGAAGTCGCTTAACCCCCATAATATCTGCGTGCGTTTATCGCGCGCCTTAGCCAGGGGCAGAATTGTGTGATTGTAGGCCTGCGCCATGGCGTTACCAACGCCATAGGTAGCGCGATGTTTCTTGTCGGCATCAATGATGCGTTGATAGACATCAGGGCACGTATCTTCCAGCCACGTCGCCAGGGTAGGACCAAGGTCATAGTTGATGGCGTCAAAATTGCCTGCTAGAGAGTTGGGACGATAACATTCAGTCGTAATTTTTTCGTTGAAATTTGCGTAAGGAGTGGCAGTAGGTTCAATTGGAATACGGTCTGTAAATGGATCTTCTCTTGGTGGTTGATAAAAATGACCATGCAGACAGAGGTACGCGGGAGCTAATTTCTGGTTGGTTGCCGGTTTGTCGCTGATTTCGTTTAATTGATCGAGCATTTTACACCTTTGCTTGCGGGGCAAGCATAATTAGGAACATTACTGCTCCTGGTAAGTACAATATAATCCCTTCTAGTAATTAAAACGATTCAACGGTAACAAACAATTCCAGATGCGTTTTGACTAGTACTTCCGAACGATTCAACGGTAACAAACAATTCCAGATGCGTTTCGTCTAGGTACCTACGAGGACGAGGGCATGGTGTGCGAGGACGGGGCAAGCCCCGTCCCTACAGTACACGAGCCTGGGAAGCCGATCCGTCGCGTGCACTAACGTATTAGATTGTCAAGGAGCATCGGTTTATGCACTCAGTCCATGTGATCTACCAACCTGGGCGCTTAGGAGGAACTCTTCGTATGCTTCACGCAACTTGGGGTAGCGCAGCAGGAAAAACCCGGCATATTCCTGTGTAAGCGGACGCGGTTGGCGGATTAAGCGCATGTTCACCTCTTTAGGCAAACGGTTGCCTTTCTTACCGTTGCATGCTTTACAGCACGCTACGAGATTCTCCCATGTGCTCTGTCCACCACGGGAGCGTGGTACTACGTGATCGAGTGTCAATTCGCGGCTATGCTTGCCACAATACTGGCATGTTTCTTCATCACGCAACAGGACATTGGTACGAGTGGGCTGGAGCACCAGGCGTGGGATGCGCACATTCGCGAGCAACTGCACAATGACTGGACGTTCCAACTCAAGACGACGAGCCTGAATACTCTCTTCAATCAACTGGCGCACGCTATCATCTACAAAGGTCACTTTTTGCTTGGAAAGCAGCACGATGAGACGACGTTCATGAATGACTGATAGAGGTTGGAGCGAGGAATTCAATACAAGAACGGCCATGAATGACTTTCCTTCCTCTCTGTCGGTACCGATACCAGGGGCAGACAGCGAAGAAGAAGCTCGATAGGTGAGAAAGGGAGGGGAACGACCCGTTCCTTTCAGCTTCTAGCGCCGCCTGCGACGACGACCAGATGGATAGGGAGTGAAGTCCATTGCGCGTCCAGGTAGACTTGGCACAGCGTAGCATCTCCCGCCTGTCCAGTGTTCGATCTGCGAATACCGGTAGGCGCCAATCAGACTGCAACATCCAGTTGAGGTGGATGATGTGAGTAGCTGATATGCCCGCATCTATGACTCCTGTTAATACCTGATTGTGTGACACTTCTTTTCGTAAGTGATTGTGCCATCCTGGTCGGGGTGAGAGGACTTGAACCTCCGACCTCAGCGTCCCGAACGCTGCGCGCTAGCCGACTGCGCTACACCCCGGTGTTGACGATCCGCGCAAGTGATTCGCTGGCCCTATCCAGTAAATCATGTGATACATGAAAGTGCCTGGTTCGTTTGAGCGTTGCTGTTGAGCAGCACTATCCGAACCTCACACCTCCTCTGCTTTAACAGTAGTATAGCATAAGGTAGCAAGTTTTTACAATAGAGCAATTCTGGTGATTACCTATCAGTGCGCCCTAGTGCAATCGCACCAAAGGTAATAGGGAATGTGGTAGAATAGTACGTATGAGAAAACCGATCTTTATCCGACCACTCACCCAAGACGAACAGCGGCAGATCCAGGCGGGACTGCGTTCGTCAGACGCCTTTGTGTTGCGTCGCTGCCAGATCTTACTGGCCTCTGTCCGTGGACAACGAGCTCCCGCCATCGCCTGCCAACTGGGTTGTGACGACCAGACGGTTCGCAACGTGATCCACGGCTTCAATGCCTGTGGACTGGCCGTGCTCCACGAAGGCTCTTCGCGTCCCCATCGGCTGCGAACCGCTTTTTCCGAGGAAGGAGCCGAGCGACTCAAAGACCTCTTACACTACAGCCCCCGCGACTTTGGCAAAGAGCGCGGTACCTGGACGTTGGAACTGGCCGCCCAGGTCAGTTTCGAGCAAGGTATCATCACGACCGAGGTGTCCAGCGAAAGCGTGCGCCGCGCCCTCAAACGCCTCAAAACCAACTGGAAGCGCGCCAAACACTGGATCACCAGCCCCGATCCCCAATACCTGCTAAAAAAAACGCTCGCGACCGCTTGATTGCTTGGGCCAGTAGTCAGCCGGACTGGGCCACGGGCTTCCTCGACGAGGTGTGGTGGAGTCGCTTTGCCTTGCCTCGCTTGTACGCCTGGCAGGATCAGAGCCATCCCGTGCGCCTGGTGGAGCACTCCTGGCAAAAAGGGGACCCCGATCCCAAGGCGCTGGCCTGCTATGGGGTCTTGTGGCAAGAGGGAACCCCACAGGAGCCTCAGCGAGACCAGATGTGGCTGCGCTTCGTCACGGGACGCCCCGTCAGCGCCATCACCACCCAGTTCCTGGACTGGTGCTGCCAGCGCCTGCTGGAGCAAGGCAAGCACAACTGGCTCTTGATCTGGGATAATGCCTCCTGGCACAAGAGTCAAGCCGTTCGCCACTGGATTCGCCAGCACAACCAGCAGGTCAAGCAGACCGGCAAAGGGGTGCGCATTCTGCCTTTCCTGTTGCCCACGCAAAGCCCCTGGCTCAATCCGATTGAGCCCAAATGGGTGCATGGCAAACGCAACGTGGTTGAGCACGATGGCTTGCTGACGGCTCAGCAACTTGCTAAGCGGGTCTGTGCCTACTTTGGATGTTCGTATGAATCTCATCTTGTCATTCCCGAAAAGGTCGCGTGAGTATGCATTAGGTAGTTAGATCATTTCTGGGCTGAAAAAGTTACAGATGTTTTTTGCTCTTATTGTGTGTTATATTGTTATATTGGTAAATTGATAACGTCAATTGTGACTCATTTCTGAATTAGTAGCAAAGAAGGGGACAGCATGGTCA
>WNGD01015897.1_pt1 | contig 11737 bp, 11 predicted proteins | sample 5400671 | NCBI WGS metagenome assembly WNGD01 (sample SAMN13153369, study PRJNA577476) | soil metagenome | isolation source: 40 cm soil or saprolite under grassland replicate 2 | place: USA:California | collected 2016-06-15
TGCGCGCTGGCTGCGGCTGCCGTCTCGCCGTTCGCGCTCGCACAGGGGCTCTCCAAGCGCCCGGTGCGGATCGTCGTTCCGTTCACGCCCGCGGCGGGGCCGGACATCGTCGCGCGCTTGCTCGCGCCCAGGCTGCAGGCGCGCTGGGACCAGCCGTTCTTCGTCGAGAACAAGCCCGGTGCTTCGGGCACGATAGGCACCGAGATCGTGGTGAAGTCGGCGCCCGACGGCCACACGCTCATGGTCGGACCGGCGTCGATCGTCACGGCGCCGCATCTCTATCCGAAGATCTCCTATGACGTGGTGAGGGATCTCTCCCCAATCACGAACGTCGGCTCGACGAGCCTCGCGCTCGTGGTGCACAAGTCGGTGCCGGTGAGCACGGCGCGGGAGTTCATCGCCTGGGTGAAGTCGCAGCCGGGCAAGCTCAACTACGGCTCTCCGGGAAACGGCACGCACCATCACTTTTGCATGGAGTTGCTCAAGCTGCAGGCGGGCCTGGACATCGTGCACGTGCCCTACAAGGGTTCTGCGCCCGCCGAGAACGACTTGATCGCGGGCGTCATTCCCACCATGTTCCTCCCGGTCCACGTTGCGCTTCCGAAGATCAAGGCGGGCCAGATCAAGGTGCTCGGCGAGAGCCTGAAGGAGCGCCATCCCTTGTTTCCGGACATTCCCTCGCTGCACGAGCAGGGCGTGACCGGCTACGACGTGGACCTGTGGATCGGCGTGTGGGCGCCCCCGGGGATGCCCGCTGACCTCGTCGCGAAATACAACTCGGAGATCCGCGCGATCGTCGCGCTGCCGGGCCTGGTGCCGAACACCGGCACGCCCGAGCAATTCGCCAAGCTCGTCAAGGACGATTTCGAGAAATGGGGGAAGGTGATCCGCGACGCGAAAATCAAGGCGGACTAGATTTGGGCGTGCATCGCGGTGAACGACGAAGGCCTGCGGCTCGCCGGTACGGTGAAGGAGGCGATCAAGGGCTTGAAGATCCGCATGGGGCTCGGCATGCCGGAGATTCCGGAGCGCCTCTAGCGCGCCATGCGGAGTTGACGCCGTCCGGCAAGCTCGGCTACTTTGGGCGTACAGAATCGGAGGAAATATGGGTGCATACAGCAATTTGACGTGGCAGCTGCTCGTCCAGTTCTTGATCGTGCTGTTTCTCGTCGTCGCCGTCTCAGGCCTTGCGGTGGGAGTCGGGCTCATCGCTTCCAGCGCGAAGATCGTGGGGTATTTCCACATGCTGAACCGCTGGGTGTCGACCCGCCACGTCCTCAGGCCGGTCGAGGTACCAGTCGATACGGAACGGGCCACGCACCGGCATCATCGCTGGCTCGCCGCAGGCTTCGTCCTCGGCGGGCTCGTTTCGATTTTCGGCCTTTTTGCAGGGCTCGACCCAACCGCGGTCGGCGCGGTGTTCGCCACAAGGCGCTTCGCGCCCATCGTCGCCATCGGCGTGGAAAGCGCAAAGTGGGTTCTGATCGCGGGCAGCGCGCTCGGCGTCGTGGTCGGCGCGATGCTGCTCTTCTATCCGAACGCGGAGAGCACGCTCGAGAGGTTCGCAAACAAGTGGGTGTCGTCCCGCCGCGTGACTCGAAGCTGGGACGACATGCACATGAACCTGGATGCGCTCGTCGAGGCCCATCCCAAGCCTGCCGGCTGGATCATCGCCTGCACTTCGGGAGCGGCGGTGATCTGCGCGGTCGTCATGCTGGCGCGCTACTACTGAAGAGCAAGACGGTCGCGATACTCGAGAGTCGGCTGGGCCGTCAGCTCGCCGACCTCGTCGAGAAGCGCGGGGGGCGGCCGCTCCTCGCCCCGGCGCTTGCCGAAGTTCCCGATATCAGACGCGTCCGCCGCGGGCCGCGATCTTCCAAACCGGCGTGGGCACGCAGGCACTGTTCGCCGCGACCGATTCCCTGGGGATGACGCCGAAACTTCTCGGCTTGCTGGCGAACTGCGTGGTGGCCGCGCGCGGGCCCAAGCCTACCGCGGCTCTTCGCTCGCGCGAAGTGCGCATCGATCGCAGCGCCAAGGAGCCCTATACGACCGTCGAGGTGCTGGAATCGCTCGAGGACCTGTCGTTGCGGGGCGAATGCGTCGTGGTCCAGCGTTACGGGGAGACCAACGTGGAGCTGGGAAAGGCGCTGCAGGCGAAGGGCGCGGAAGTCGTGGAAATCCCTACCTATCGCTGGGCGCTCCCTGAGAACAGCGGACCGCTCGCGGGGCTGATAGCCGCGCTCGATCGCGGCGAGGTCGATGCCACGGTGTTCACCAGCGCGTCGCAGGCGCACAACCTGTTCGCGCTCGCCCAAAAACTCGGCAGGGACGGTCCGCTCGCCGCCAACTTAAGCCGGACGCTCGTCGCCTCCATCGGCCCGGTGTGCAGCGCCGCGCTGCGGGAGCACGGCGTGAAAATCGCCCTGGAGGCAAGCCCCCCGAAGCTCGGGCCGCTGGTGGCGGCGCTCGACCGGGCCTTGTCGGCGTAGTGCCCTCCGGCGGCGCCTGCTGCACCGCGCAAGCTGCTACAATGCGCGACCCTTTTCCGCATCCCGCCTGAATGTCGCGTTCCATCCGCAACCTCGCGATCATCGCCCACGTCGATCACGGCAAAACGACGCTCGTCGACAAGCTGCTGCACCAGTCCGGCACGTTCGCCGCGCACCAGCACATCGCGGAACGGGTCATGGACTCCAACGATCTCGAGCGCGAGCGCGGCATCACCATCCTCGCCAAGAACACCGCCGTCGACTACGAGGGCGTGCACATCAACATCGTCGACACGCCCGGCCACGCCGACTTCGGCGGCGAAGTCGAGCGCTCGCTCTCGATGGTGGACGGCGTGCTGCTGCTGGTGGACGCGGTCGAAGGCCCGATGCCGCAGACGCGCTTCGTCACGCGCAAGGCGCTCGCCCTCGGCCTGAATCCGATCCTGGTGGTGAACAAGATCGACCGTCCCGGCGCGCGGCCCGACTGGGTCGTGAACGCCACTTTCGACATGATGGACAAGCTCGGCGCATCGGAACACCAGCTCGACTTTCCGGTGGTCTACACCTCGGCGCTACTCGGGACGGCAACGCTCGATATGGCCCGCGCCGGCGACGACATGAAGCCGCTGTTCCACACGATCATCGAACGCATCCCGGCGCCCCGCGGAAATCCGGACGGACCGCTGCAGCTGCAGATCAGCAACCTCGACTATTCGAGCTACGTGGGGCGCATCGGCATCGGGCGCATCAGCCGCGGCAAGCTCAGGCCTTCGCAGGAAGTTCTTGTGCTGAACGCAGACAAGGAACCCGTGAAGGCCAAGGTCGGCCAGGTCATGGGCTTCCGCGGCCTGGAGAGGATCCCGATGCAAGAGGCGGTCGCGGGCGACATAGTGCTCGTGACCGGAGTGGAGGAGACCCACATCGGCGTCACGCTCGCCGACCCGCTCCAGCCCGAGGCGCTGCCGATGCTCAAGGTGGACGAGCCCACGCTCACCATGAATTTCCAGGTCAACACCTCGCCCTTCGCCGGGCAGGAAGGGAAGTTCGTCACCAGCCGGCAGCTGAGGGAGCGCCTTCTGCGGGAGCTGCAGGGGAACGTCGCCCTGCGCGTGGAGGAGACCGCCGACGCCGACGTGTTCCGGGTCTCGGGACGGGGAGAGCTTCATCTCACCATCCTGCTCGAGAACATGCGCCGCGAAGGCTACGAGCTGGCCGTGTCACGGCCCCGGGTCGTGATGAAGGAGGTCGCAGGCGCTAAGCACGAGCCCTTCGAGGTCCTCACCGTCGACATCGAGGAGCAGCATCAGGGCGCGGTGATGGAAGCGCTCGGCGCCCGGCGCGGCGATCTGCTCGACATGATGCCCGACGGCCGCGGCCGCGTGCGGCTCGACTACCGGATTTCGGCGCGCGGCTTGATCGGCTTCCAGTCGGATTTTCTCAATCTCACGCGCGGCAACGGCCTCATGAGCCACGTGTTCGACGAATATGCGCCGGCGAAACCGGAGATTCCCTCGCGGCGCAACGGCGTGCTGATCTCGGCCGAGGAGGGCGAGGCGGTCGCTTACGCGTTGTGGAAGCTTCAGGAACGCGGACGCATGCTGGTGAGTCCAGGTGAGCGCGTGTACGAAGGCATGGTGGTCGGGCTGCACAGCCGCGACAACGATCTCGTCGTGAACCCGGTCCGCGAGAAGCATCTCACCAATATCCGGGCCGCGGGAAAGGACGAGGCGATCCTGCTCACTCCGCCGATCAGCCTGACGCTCGAGCTCGCGGTGGAGTTCATCGAGGACGACGAGCTGATCGAGATCACCCCGCGTTCGATCCGCGTGCGCAAGCGCCATCTGTTCGAGCACGAGCGCCGGCGCGCCTCGCGCGCCGAGCCGCGCGCAGCCTCGGAGACTCCCGCCGCCGAGACAGCGGACTAGCAGGCCATCGAAAAGGGGGCACGCCCCCTTTAGATCCCCCGAATTTGAGGCTGTAGAAAAACGCTTCCCTCTGCGGGAAGCGCTTTTCTGCAGCCTGTAGCAGGATCTTCAGGCCATCCGGTAGCGTTCCACGGCTTTCGCGTCCCAGACCACTCCGGTTCCGGGACGTTCGGGGATTACCGCCGCCCCGTCGACGATGGCGAGCGGTTCGGCGAGGATCGCGTCGGCCCAGTCCACGTACTCGAGGTAGTGGCAGGTCGGCGTGACCGCGAGAAGGTGCGCGCTCGCCTCGGGGAAAAGATGCGAGGACATCGGTATGGCGCGCTCGGCGGCGAGGCTCGCGGCGCGCCGCCAGCCCGTGACCCCGCCGATACGCTCCAGATCCGGCATGACGAAATCGCAAGCTTTCGCCGCGACGGCCTCGGCCATCTGCTCGGGGAGCGAGAAGTTCTCGCCGATCTGCACCGGCGTCGCGAGCGCTTGCACGAGCTCGGCGCATCCGCGGAAGTCGTCGTGGCGGATCGGCTCCTCGATCCAGGCGATGCCCTCGGAGTCTATCGCTCTGCCGCGTTCCAGGGCCTCGGCGAGGGACAGGGCCTGGTTGAAGTCGACCATCAGCTCGACGCCGTCGGGAAGACGCTTGCGCGCCGCGCGCACTGCGGCGAGGTCGGCCGCGAGCGTCGGGTAGCCGAGGCGCAGCTTCACCGCGCGGAATCCGCCTTCGAGGAGTTTCTCCGCTTCGTCCGCGGCGGCTTCCGGCGCCATTAGCCCCAATCCGTTGCTGTTGTACGCGCGGATGCGGCGCGGCGCGCCGCCGAGCAGCGTGACCAAGGGCTTGCCCGCAGCCAGCGCGAGCGCGTCCCAGCAGGCGACGTCGAAGCCGGACATCGCCATGCGCACGATGCCCTGCACGCCGATCAGCTTGAAGCGGCGTGCAAGCTTCGCCCAGAGATCGGCGGGGACGACGCGATCGCCCTTTACGCTGCGCTCGATTTCTCCGAGCATGGCCGCGATCGCCGGGGCCGCGGCGGGCAGATAGCAGAACAAATAGGAATGGCCGGTGACGCCTTCCTCGGTCTCGAGATCGATGAGGAGGAGGGCCGCGCTGCGCAGCGTTCCCGCGCTGGTGCCGAGCGGCAGCTTCAGCGGCACCTCGACGCCGGTCGCGCGGATCGCGCTCAGCGTGAGCCGCGGCTCGCTCACGCGGGCTTTCCGCCCTCGGCGTACAGCGCGAGGATGTCCCACACGGCGCGGTTCGCCGGCGTCGGAACGCCCGCGGCGGCGCCGAGCTGCGCCACGCCGCCGGAGAGCCACTCGACCTCGAGCCGATTGCCGCGCTGCAAATCGTGCGCCATCGAAGCCGCCATGTCGTCCGGAAGTCCGTCGGCACGGGCGAGGCAGGCGTCGGCATAGTCGGCGGGAAGCGCGATACCCCGCGCGCGCCCGACCGCGACGACTTCGCGCATGATCTCGAGCAGAAAGGCGCGGGCGCGCGGATTCTTGCGGATCGGTCCTATGGTGGTGCGCATCGCGGCGGTGGTCGCCGACAGGCCCACGAGGAACACGTACTTCTCCCAGATCGCGCGGCGCACGTCGCCGCTCAGTTCCGAGCTCACGCCCGACTCGAGCAGCCCTTCGTGCAGGAAGCGGGTCCGTTCGGAGGGCTTGCCGTCGTATTCTCCGAGCACGACGCGCTGCATCGCCCCCGTCTGGAGGATCACGCCGGGCCGTGCAATGGTTGTCCCCACGTAGCACACGCCGCCCATCACGGGCGCATCGCCCAGCTCGCGGCGCAGGATGTCGTCCTTGATCACGCCGTTCTGCAGCGACAGCACCCCGGTGCCGGGCTTTAGGAGCGGCTTCAACTGCCGGATCGCGGCCTCCGTATCCCACAGCTTCACCGAAAGGATGACGAGATCGACGGTCCCTAGCGACGCGGGGTCGTCGGTGGCGCGGACCGTGGGAATGCGGATGTCGCCGTGCACGTCGCTTTCGATGACGAGGCCGCGCTCGCGCATCGCGGCGAGATGCGCGCCGCGTGCGATGAAGCTCACGTCGTAGCCGGCATGCGCGAGCCTCCCGCCGAAGAAGCCGCCCACTCCGCCCGAGCCCATCATTGCGATCTTCATGAGTCGAATGGTAACCTGCCTCGTCCCGGGCAAAGGAGAAACCATGATCCGTGCAGTTCTTCGCGCCGCCGCTGCGGCGACGATGGTGGTTTGCGCGCTCGCACCGCTCACGGTCGTTGCGCAGGCCTGGCCGACCAAGCCGGTGAAATTCATCGTGCCGTTTCCGCCGGGCGGTTCGGTCGATCCGCTCGCGCGCATCCTGGGCGCGAGGCTCGCGGACTCTCTGGGGCAGCAGTTCATCATCGAGAACAGGACCGGCGCCGGGGGCTCGATCGGCACCGCGTTCGTCGCGAAGAGCGCTCCGGACGGCTACACGTACGTGGTCGTGTTCGACACCCACGCGGTGAACCCGGCGCTGATCCCGAACCTCCCGTACGACACCGTCAACGACTTCGCCCCGGTGATGCTCGTCGGCACGGCGCCGATGGCGATCGTCGCCAACGTCGCGAAACCCTACAAGAATTTCGGCGACGTGATCCGGGCGGCCAAGGCGAAGCCGGAGGCGCTCAGCATCGGCTCGGTGGGCAACGGCAGCCTCGGGCACCTCGCTACGATCCTCCTGCAGCAGGCGGGCGGTTTCAAGATCACCCACGTTCCCTACAAGGGCGGCGGGCCGATGATGGCCGACGTGATGGGCGGCCAGATCGACCTCGGCATCGCGTCGGTGGCGGCGCTCTCCGCGAACGTGAAAGGCGGGAAGCTCCGTGCGCTCGCCCTCACCGGCGACAAGCGCTCGCACACGATGCCCGACGTTCCGACACTCGCGGAGCAGGGCTTTCCCGGCTTCTCGGCGTTTGCCTGGTGGGGCATCTTCGCGCCGGCCGGAACTCCCAAGCAGATCCTCGACAAGTTCCACGCCGAGCTGGTCAAGGTGCTCAAGCAGCCGGACCTGCGCAAGCAGCTGACCGAGACCCTCGGCATGGATCTCGCCTCGAGCAGCCCGGAGGCGCTGCAGAAATTCCTCGTCGGCGAGATCGATCGCTGGGGCAAGGTCGTGCGGAGCAACAACGTCCGCGCGGATTGAAGAAGGCGATGAGAGTCGCTTGGGGCATCTTGAGCGCGGCGCTCTTGTGCGCTTCCGCCGCGGGGCAGGATTACCCGGCAAGGCCGGTGCGGCTCCTCATCGGGTTTCCGACCGGCGGCAACGTCGACGTCGTGGGCCGGATCGTCGCGCAGAAGATGAGCGAAGGCTTCGGCCAGCAGGTTCTTCCGGAGAACCGGACCGGGGCGGGCTCGATCATCGCCAACGAGCACGTCGCCAAATCCGCCGCGGACGGCTACACGCTGCTGGTCGTGAGCGGCGCATTCGTGACGCAGGCGGCGACCATGAAGAAGCTCCCCTACGATCCGGTTCGGGATTTTTCCTTCATCTCGACCCTGGTGACGTATCCGCTGGTGTTCTCAGTGCGCTCCGATTCGCGTTTCCGGACCCTGAACGAATTCATCGGCTTCGTGAAGAGCAATCCCGGGAAGGTGAACTATCCCTCGCCGGGGATGGGGACGCTCTACCACCTCGCCGGCGAGATGTTCCTTTCCATGGCGGGAATCGACATGCAGCACGTGCCGTTCCGCGGCGGCTCCGAGCCCCTGACCGAGGTGCTCTCCGGCCGCATGGAGCTGCTGATCGACGCGCTCACCAACTCCTATCCGCACATCCAGGGCGGCAAGTTTCGACCGCTCGCGGTCACGTCGCTTGCGCGCTCGGCTTCGCTTCCCGAGATCGCGCAACGCTTCGCCGAGTGGGGCGGGACGCCGAGCGCGAACAGCCCGGAAGAGATGGGCCGCCTCGTCCGAGCCGAGATCGAAAAATGGGAACGGGTCGTCGAAACGAGAAAGATCGAGTTGCCGTGATCAAGGCAAATGCGCTTCTGCTCGCGGCGCTTCCCCTGCTGAGCCTGGTCTGCGCCGGAGCGGCGGCGCAAGCCGGATATCCGGCGAAGCCCGTGCGCTTCATCGTGCCCTCCGCGGCCGGCGGCGGCACGGACATCATCGCGCGCGCCCTCGCGCAAAGGCTCTCCGAATCGCTCGGAGCGCAGTTCGTCGTGGACAATCGCCCGGGCGCCGGCCAGATGATAGGAATCGAGATGGCCGCCAGATCCTCCGCCGACGGGCACACCATCCTGATGGCCGCGAGCACGCTCGCGATCAATCCGGTCATGTACAAGAAGGTGCCTTACGATCCGCTGCGCGATTTCGCGCCGATCACGCAGGCGGCGTCGCTCGCGAACGTGCTCGTGGTGCACCCCTCGCTGCCGGTGAAATCGGTCGCGGACCTGATCGCGTACGCCAAGCAGCGCCCGGGCCAGCTCAATTTCGCATCGGCCGGCATCGGCACCTCGCCGCAGATGTCGATCGAGCTCCTGAAGAGCATGGCGGGAATCGACATGGTCCACATCCCCTACAAGGGAACCAGTCCCGGCGTGGTGGATCTCCTTGCGGGGCAGGTGTCGGTCATGGCGCCGAACCTGCTCACCGCGCTGCCGCACATCAAGGCCGGCAAGCTGCGCGCGCTCGCTGTGACGAGCGCGAAACGAAGCGAAGGCCTGCCGGAGGTTCCGACGTTGGCCGAATCCGGGCTTCCCGGTTACGATTCGACCCAGTGGTACGGCGTGCTCGCGCCGGCCGGAACCGCGCGCGAGATCGTCGCGCGCCTGCACGGCGAGATCGTGCGCGCCCTGCGCGCACCCGAGGTCGTGCAGCGGCTGGCCGCGGACGGCGCGGAGCCTGTAGGCAGCAGTCCCGAGGAGTTCGCCGCGTTCATCAAGTCGGAGATCGACAAATGGGCCAGGGTCGCGCGCGCGGCTGGAATCCGCGCCGAATGAAGATCCTGTAGTCCGTTCCGCGCTTCGTGCGTTCATTTACGAATCGGCCCCGTTGCGCATGTCACAATTTGTGACAATTGCTTACTCCGGCAACGAGGGGTCCTTGTTAGCATGCGCTTGTCGAACGAGACGGAAGAGGCGATCATGAACCGGATGAAAGCTGCCTTGACCCTGAGCGCAGTCCTGCTGGGCGCGACGGCGAGCGCTCCGGCGCTCGCCTGGCATCACGGGCGCGTGCACTTCGGCGTCGTCATCGGCGCTCCGTTCTATCCCTGGTATTACCCGCCTTACCCTCCCTACTACTACTATCCCCCGGTCGCGGCGCCGGCCGCGCCTCCGACTTACATCGAGCAGGGCGGGGCGCAAGCCGTGCCGTCGCAGTCTTCCTCCTATTGGTACTACTGCGCCGAATCCAAGACCTATTATCCGTACGTCAAGGAATGCCCCGGAGGCTGGCAGCGGGTGACGCCGCAGCCGGCGCCCGGCGGTTGACACAGGTTGCCTCGATCATGAAACTCCTGCGATTTTCTCCGCTGCTCATAGTGCTCCTGCTGGGCGCGTGCGTGAGCATGCCCAAGGGCCCCAGCGTGATGGTGCTGCCGGGCTCCGGCAAGAGCTTCGACCAGTTCCGCTACGACGACGGCGAGTGCCGCCAATTCGCCGACGTGCAGGTCGGGGGCGCATCGGCTTCGGACGCGGCCGCCGACAGCGCCGCGAAGAGCGCGGTGGTCGGCACCGTAATAGGAGCGGCTGCAGGCGCCGCGCTCGGCGGACGAAGCGGCGCGGCATCCGGGGCGGGCGGCGGACTCCTCGTCGGCTCAGCGGCGGGCGCGGGCGCCGCAGAAACTTCCGGGTACGGACTCCAGCGGCGCTACGACTACGCCTACATCCAGTGCATGTATGCAAAGGGCCACAAGGTTCCAGTGTCCGGCCGCCTGACCTCCTCTGCACCGGCCGCTCCCAGCTACGCTCCTCCGCCGCCTCCCCCTCCGCCCCCGCGTTGAGTGGGGGCATGAACGCAAGACATCTGACGGTCGTTTTCGTCGCCGCGACGACGTTCGCGGGGACGCTCGCGCAGGCGCAGACTGCGTGGCCGTCGAAGCCGATCCGCTGGATCGTGCCGTTCCCGCCCGGAGGACCCGCCGACGTGGTGACGCGCCTTGTGTCCGCGAAACTCGCCGAGCGCGTGGCTCAGCCCGCGATCGTCGAGAATCGCGGCGGGGCCGGGGGCAACGTCGGCCACGAAGCGGCGGCGCGGGCCGCGCCGGACGGCACCACCGTGGTGTTCGTGGTTCCCGCGATCATCACCAATCCGTTTTTTCTGAAAGCGAGCATCGACCCGTTCAAGGAGCTCGCCCCAGTCATCCATCTGGACAGCGCGTCGATGGTGCTGTTGACCCATCCGGCGTTTCCCGCGAGCACGGTGGCGGAGGTCATCGCGCTGGCGCGCGCAAAGCCCGGCAGCGTGAGCTGCGCTTCCTCCGGCGCGCTTCCGCAAGTCGGGTGCGAGATGCTGCGGATCCACGCCGGCGCCGAGATGATCATGGTGCAGTACAAGGGCAATGCGCCGGCCTTGAACGCGCTGATGGGCGGGGAGGTCAACCTGCTTTTCGACGTCGTCAATGTCGCGCAGGGACAGGTGAAATCGGGCCGCGTGCGCGCGATCGCTTCGACGAATCCGAAGCGCGGCGTCGGGCCCTTCGGCGAGCTTGCCGTGCTCGCCGAGACGTTGCCGGATTTCGATCTCGTCACCTGGCACGGCGTGATGGTGCCGGCGACGACCCCGAGGGAGATCGTGCTGCGGCTGAACCACGAAATCCAGACGGTGCTGGGAGAGCCCGACATCCGCCGGCGATTCGCCGACGGCGGCCTCGACATCACGGGCGGGACGCCGGAGGAATTCGGCGTGATCCTGAAGCGCGACTACGCCAAGTACGGAAAGATCCTGACGGGCGCGGGCATCAAGCCTGAGTAGGGGCCCGCGGCCGGATTTCAGCCGGCGGCCACCAGCGCTATCGTTCCGGCATTGTCGCGCAGCAGCTTGGAGAAGTCCTCCGCGGGCTGCGGCCTGCGGAAAAAGTATCCCTGGAACTCGTGGCACCCGTGCTCGCTGAGAAAGTCGAGCTGCTCCTGGGTCTCCACCCCTTCCGCAATCACCTTCAGCCGCAGGCTGTGCGCCATCGCGATGATGGCCTGCGTGATCGCGACGTCGTCCGGGTCCTGCGGGATATCCTTGATGAAGGAGCGGTCGATCTTGATGCAGTCGAAAGGGAACCGCTTGATCGACGCGAGGGACGAATAACCCGTGCCGAAGTCGTCGATCGCCAGGCGGATGCCCATCGACTTGATCCCGTCGAGTATTTTCTTCG
>WNGD01023664.1_pt1 | contig 11737 bp, 6 predicted proteins | sample 5400671 | NCBI WGS metagenome assembly WNGD01 (sample SAMN13153369, study PRJNA577476) | soil metagenome | isolation source: 40 cm soil or saprolite under grassland replicate 2 | place: USA:California | collected 2016-06-15
GGCACCCATGTCCATGTGCTCTAGCACCACAATATCGAGCAGGCGATCTTCGAAACTCGAACCGGCAATGGCAAATTCTCGTTGACCTCCAAAAATGGGCGTGTTGATGACGGCGACCTGGAGCGCACGACAACGCAGAGAGGTGAGGGTCTCAGGTGTGGTGAGCATTGGCGACGCTGCTCCTTGAGGAGAGTCGGTGGCCTGTGGCATCGCCAATCCCTCAAACTCGAGTTGAATATCCAGAGCATCGCGAGATGCCGCTGTCTTTAGCGCAGCATAGGGGTAGGTCATACGCCCGAAGCGCTTGCGCGTTGCCACGTTGGTCGCTATGCGTGCAAATTGCACGTTGACTCCCACCGTCAACGCGTGTGCGAAGAAGACACCCCCTTTGGGAACAACTCCTGCCGGTACCGGGTCAGATTGGGAGGGAGTGCCAGGGTGCGCAGGGTGCGCAGGGTGCGTGACCTGCTCTGCAGGCTGTACCACGCCAACATCTACCTCCTGCTCTCTCTCCTGTGCGATGACGTGCGCTGCCTCGCCGATATCCTGAGGAATATGCAAAGCGCGTGCAATATCATTGGAAGTGCCAAGTGGCAGTATTCCCAGGGGAAGGCCGCTTTCGGCAATGTGGGTGATCACGCCTCCCACCAATCCATCGCCACCGGCAGCGATAGCCACAGCCACGCCACTTTCTTTCCAAGGGGTTCCCTGTGCAGGAAGGGTATCCAGCTTTGCGATAGAAATGCTGTTGACCACCTCTAGCCCTGCTTGCTCAAGGTGTTTTATTGCATCTGGTAGTTTACTCGATCTCCCCGAATGAGGACTATGGATCACCATGACTCGTTGTGGCATATGCACCTCCCTGTTGAACCGGTGTTCAATATTCTAAGCTTCATACTTTCTTCTATCCAGATGAGAACAATGCGGCTGCATCGACCTCACGACGATCGGAGCCTTTTACCTGCTCCGACGCAACGTTCTCCTGATCAAGCCAAATGCTGCTCCTCAGAGAGACGAGACATGTCAACGACCCTTCCACGTTGGAGGTCTTCTACTGGCTGTTCCTTCTCCTCCTCTTCTCCTCTATACTTTCGCCAGAGCAGGCCATACGTGACCTCTTCAGACAGGTCATAGCCAGATCCTCCTTCTGCCAGCTCGTGCAGAAGTTCCTGCAGATAGAGGCGCAGAAAGGCGATGCGGCGCTCGGCCATGGCCCGACCCGTGGTCGTCGTCATCGCTTCCTGCAGCTTCAACAGTTTGGTGAAGAAACGGTCAAGCAGATAGTGCTGCCCATCCGGCTCTCGCCAAAGTGCGAACGGGTCGTCAGGATGGTAGGTCCTCATCTCGGGCCAGCGCCTGCGCTTCGTGGTCATGGCCCAGCGCATCACCCCACTCGCTCCCAGGCTGTCTAAGCGATCCGCATCAGAGAGCACCCGCGCTTCCAGCGTAGCGGGTTCGATGCCATGACGATAGCCATGAGCCATGATCGCATGCAGAATCGCGTGCAACGTCTCAGAGGGGAGATCATACGCAGCCAGCAATTGCTTCGCAAGCTTCACGGAGCGTTCTGCATGTGAGCGCGTAGGACCGCGGGTCGTGCGTCCCAGATCATGCAGCAGCGCTGCCATCCCCACGATAAAGCCATCGGCATGTTCCTGTTCCGCCAGGTGCAGGGCCAGATGATAGACCCGCAGCACATGCTCGAAGCCATGGGCAAGATCGTCGAAATCACGGTAGTGGTCCTGCACCGATCTTTCCACCTCTGCCAACAGGTGGATTGCGCGTTCAGTAATTTCCATACATTTCCTCCCATATGCCATGAAAGCAGTGTTGGGCGCGATTGGCTTGAACGCTACTCTTTATGCCCGGCATCTGAGGATGGCTTCCTGTTAACTTGGCTAGGATTTGATGATTGTTTGGTCGCAGTCGATGTTCGCGCTGCCGCTGACTTTCGTGCGCTTGTCTTCCTAGCGGTCTCACTCTCCTGCATTGTATCCACTTGGGTCTCATCTGTGATCACCACCGAACCCTCTGGCAGTGTGGACTCTTCACCCGGGAGAGAAGTTGCCTCTGCATCTGTTGCACTTTGCGAAGTCGCATCAGTTGCAGCTTGTGGGCTTTGGGCGCGAAGTTCTTCCAGTCGTGCTTCCAGGGTGTGCAGAGTGGTGCTCCGTTCCTCCAGACGAGCCTGCGCCTTCGACTGTTTCTTCTGCGCCTTCTTCTGCGCCTTTTTGGCTTCCTCGATTGCCAGCATCAGTATCAGTTTAGCTTCTCGTCTGGCTTGCTTCTTTCGTCGCTTCAATGCCTCTGTGGCGGATTCAGTTGAGGGGTCTGTGTCACTTGCTGTTGTTGCCATGCTACACTCCTTGAACATTGCCTAATACACTTCTGGGACCAAATGAGAGGCCCGCTCCGGTTCTTTATACCCGTTGGGCGACTGTCGTTTCCCAAGCTTGACCTCTTCGGCCGGCAGTGCCTTGTAGGGGATCAAGCTCAAGAGGTGCGCGATGCAATTCAGACGTGCCCGCTTTTTATCATTGGAGTGGATGACATACCAGGGGGACTCGGGCGTATCGGTTGCCTCGAACATGGCATCTCTAGCCCTCGTGTAATCGTACCAGCGTCGATGCGATTCCACATCCATTGGACTGAGCTTCCAGATCTTCCTGCCATCATGAATCCTTGCCTTGAAGCGACGATCTTGCTCTTCCTCGCTGACTTCCAGCCAGTACTTGATCAAGATAATGCCATTCTTAATGATGAAATGCTCAGCAATGGGGGTATTCTTGAGGAATTCCTCGTACTGCTGGTCGGTGCAGAAGCCCATCACATGCTCGACGCCCGCCCGATTATACCAACTGCGGTCGAAAATGATGACTTCGCCTGCTGCGGGAAAATGAGCCATGTAGCGTTGGATGTACATCTCAGATTTCTCGCGGTCTGTCGGTGTGGGCAGGGCCACCACCCGAAAGACGCGGGGGCTGACCCGGTCAACGATGCGCTTGATGGTACCTCCTTTGCCTGCGGCGTCACGCCCCTCAAACACAATGATCACCCGCAAACCTTCCTGCACCACCCAACGCTGCAACTTCACGAGGTCAACCTGCAGCTTTTCGAGCTCTTGCTCGAACTCCTTGCGTTTCATTTTGCCTGACTGCTCTTCCTGGTTCTTTTCGTTGTCCTTGGACATATTCTTCTCCCTTTCTAAGGAATCCTATTTTGATGCCTATTCTGTGCCCCTGCATCCCTGACTGATAAAAGGTACTACAAAAGCCGATCACCTTAAGAGATGGTCAGCATCATGGCAGCATTATTGGGTAGTGGCGCTGCCATGCGTACTGTCCGCTTGTGCTCAAGCTGCGGCCTGGACGGGTACCGTTTCAAGCTCGGCGGAAGATGACGCCTCAGCTCGTCTCCGGAAGAACTTCTCAATCTCAGTTGTCCACAGCACCGCCGAGGCGAACACGATGCAGATCACCCATTGCCAGACAGTCAAACTGGTCGTTGCGAAGAGGCGGTTCGCGAAGTCTAGCCATGTGATGAGCAACACCAGCAGCACCGCCCATGCGCTCATCTTGATCAATCGGTCACTCTCGAGTGTCTGCCTGCTGAATACCGAACGCAGCTCGTCGTTGCTCTCGAACGCATAGAAGATACAGGCGAAGCAGAATGTGGCGAAGGCCATCGTCTGGGCGACTGTATCGCTCAAGGACCAGACGCTCGTGGCAAGGACGATCACGAACAGGGTACTCGCTGCCCTGACCAATCCCTGCACGACAAGACGCACGGCCAGCTCCATCGGCAGGACCGGTTCGTTCCCTTTCCGTGGAGATCGCTGCATCAAACCCGGCGTGGGATTGCCCAGGCCAAGACCGATAGCCAGGAAGATGACGATCGAAAATTTGACTAACAGCACCTGCAAGGGCTGTAATGGAACGCCTCCAAGGATATTGAAGAGCGCCGCACCCAGGAACATCAGGATCCAGGCGAATAAGGTACACATCTGGAAGCGAATGTATTTCATGAGGTTGTCGTAGAGGGCACGTCCATTCTCGACTGCTCGGATGATAGTGGCAAAGTTGTCGTCGGTCAGAATCATCACGGCCGCCTCTTTGGACACGTCGGTACCGGTGATGCCCATGGCTACCCCGATGTCGGCTTTCTTAAGGGCTGGCGCGTCATTGACGCCGTCGCCGGTCATGGCCACGATCTTGCCCGCCTTTTTCAAGACATCGACCAGCCGTACCTTGTGCTCGGGGGTAACACGTGCAATCACACCAATCTCGTCAATCTGGCTCAGGGCTTCCTCGTCGCTGAGTGCTGCAAATTCTGCGCCGGTCATTGCGCGACCTGGGATGCCCAACTTCCCTGCGATTGCAGCAGCCGTAACGGCATGGTCTCCAGTGATCATGCGTATCTGGATACCAGCCGAGTGCGCTTTGACGATGGAGGCTTTTACTTCGGGACGCGGTGGATCCACGATGCCGACTAACGCCAGCATGGTCAGGTCGCGCACCTGTGAGAGCAGATCGGCAGAGGGATCGAAGCTGGCGGGTTCAAAATCGCGGCGTGCCACCGCCATCACGCGTAGGCCCTGCTTGCCCAATCGCTCGTTGTTCTCCGTGTACTCGCTGCGCACCTCGTCAATTGGAACACGTTCCTGGTGAACATCCAGGCTATATTTTGAGCGAGCCAGTAACTGGTCAGGGGCGCCTTTGACAAAGCAGCGGATCACCTCGCGCCCGTCATCGCCTTGCATGCGGTGAAAGGTTGCCATCAATTTGTAGGCTGCGTCAAACGGCAGTTCGGCGACACGAGGATGGGCCTCTCGGGTGGTGACGGCGTCGATGCCACCCTTGCCAGCCAGCACCACCAGCGCTCCCTCTGTGGGATCACCGACCAGGTCGCCATCTCTGGCCACTGCATCAGAAGCGAGCGCCATTGGCAAAAAGTACGGTTCGAGCTCGATGTTGGGCTTGCCACCCACCCGGCTGATCTTGCCGTCAGTGGAATACCCACCACCTGAGATGGTATACCGCTGGCCGGGGATCACCAACTCAACGGCGGTCATCTGGTTGAGGGTGAGCGTGCCGGTCTTGTCCGAGTTGATGGCCGAGGTCGCTCCGAGCGTTTCCACCGAGCGCAGTCGCTTGACAATCGCTCCTACTGTTGCCAGGGCCGTTGTACCCTGAGCCAGCAAGTAGGTGACCACAGCTGGCAGGGCAGTGGGGATGGACGCGATGGCGAACGCGATGCCTGCCAGTAAGAGCTCGTTCACCGTCTGGCCATTGCGAAAATAGCCAATGGCGATATAAAAGACCAGTGCCACCAGGGCGATTGCTACAATCTGGCGCGTCAACGTGTTGAGTTGTTTGGTGAGTGGGGTCTCCTCGATGGCGGTGGTCTGTAACATACCTGAGATGTGTCCGACTTCGGTCGACATGCCAGTGGCCGTGACCAGGATGTCCGCAGCCCCACGGGTCACTTCTGTATTCATATACGCCATGTCCACCCGGTCACCCAGCGGTGTATCAGCCTGTTCAACTGGCTCGATTTGTTTGGGAACCGGAGCGCTCTCACCGGTAAGGGCGGACTCGTCAATCTCAAGCGTCGCGGCCCTGATGATGCGGCCATCGGCTGTCACGCGGTCTCCAGCCTCCAGAACAACGATGTCGCCCGGAACAAGTTGCTCTGCCGCAAGCTCAATGATCTGGCCACCCCGGCGTACTTTCGACTTAACGATCAGCATCTTCTGCAAGGCGGCAACGCTCGCCTCCGCCTTCCCTTCCTGGCGCAGTGCCAGAAACGCGTTGAACAGCGTCAGGATGATCAAGATAAGGGCCGTGCCCCATTGCTGGATAAGGATACTGACGATGGCAGCCACCAGCAGAACGATCTGCATCGGGTCCTTATACTGGTTCAAGAAGGCAATGTAGCCAGGTACCTTCTTGGCTTCTGCAAACTTGTTAGGACCGAACTGCTTAAGGCGACGCACGACTTCTGCCTGGCTCAGCCCGGTCGTTGCATCGACGCTTTGCGCTCGCAAAGCTTCCTCGATACTGAGAGTGTGCCAGATAGGTCCCTGCTCGGATGGGCTGGTGGCAGGTGATGTTGATGTAGTCATTTTCTTCTCCTTGCTACAATGATGCAAATGGTATAGGGGAACGCACTCCCTTTGTTACTAGATCTACATAATTGCTAGCTGTGTTGCTCAAGGGCTGACCCTCTTGCTCGACAGAACTCTGAGTGTCGTATCACCATGCATTCATGGAACACTAGCTAAAGATCAGAAAGAGATCAAAGCATGTGAGATATGGGTACACGCTTTGAAATACCAACACTCATCGTGATCTCATCGAAACAGCCAGAGATCATATGCCTCTCATGAACACAGTAGTCGAAGACGTGCGAAAAAGCTATTCCCCATTGGGGTTAGAAAAGGGTTAGTTCTGGAAAATGTTGTGATAAAATTGTGATATACTAGATGTAATTTTATCAAGTTAATTGTGCCAAATATTCAGCTTCTGCGAAATACGAAACTATGTCTTTGAAGAAGATGGGCAGGGGGATACCGGCATGTAAAAACGGGGGTTTCTCTTGATGAAGCGAACAAGACCCACGGTGAAAAGTGGGCGGTTATACCAGTTGGGAAGAGAGAGCGGTCCGATCGACGTTGGATCCCCCTCCTGGTACGACTGGCTAGAGGAGCATACTTCGTTTCTCTTTGTCGATCATATGGGTGCCATGACTGTACGCAAAACTCGAAGACTCGCAGGCACGCACGCGCACATTGGGTCGACCACTCGATCCACGGCCAGGCCCGCTGCTTCCACGCTCCCTGTCCCTATGACTGCAGCCAGTAGTGGCTCCCTTAGCTCCTTGATCCGCACAAAACTCTACCGACCACGTAGCGGCAGCGATGTCATCCCCCGGACCCGCCTCATTGAGCGCTTAAACGCGGCACTCGGAGGCGAGATCACCCTGGTGTGCGCCCCTGCCGGCTTTGGCAAGTCGACACTGCTGGCCCAGTGGGTGCAGACGATTGATCGCCCGAATGCCTGGCTTTCCCTGGATGAACACGACAACGAGCTGCCCGTCTTCGTGCAATCGCTTGCCGCCGCCCTGCAAACGGCCTTTCCGGATGCGTTTGAGGCCACGACCGCCCTCCTCAAGGCCCCGCGGATCCTGCCGCCTGATCAAATCGCTACCTTGCTCATCAATGAACTGGCGGATGTGCCTGACGATGTCATCCTGGTGCTGGATGATTATCACCGTATTCACAATCGCGAAGTACATACCCTGCTTGAGCTGCTGGTTGAGCATCTGCCTCTCCAACTGCACCTGGTGCTCATCTGTCGATCCGATCCGCCTCTGCCGGTTGCCAGGTGGCTGGCCAAGGGTCGCCTGAACGAACTGCGTGGAACCGACTTGCGTTTTACGCCGGAGGAAACGGAAACCTTTCTCACGCGCATGCTGGGAAGCGAAGCGGCACGCGAAACAGCAGGTGCGCTCGATGAACGGACGGAGGGCTGGATTGCGGCACTGCGACTGGCAGCGCTCTCGCTGCGCGGTACTTCTGACCGCGCGTCGTTCCTGGAACATCTCGACGGCTACGCTGCGCGTTCTATCAGCAGTTACCTGGTCGGGGAAATCCTCGCTCAGCAAGCGCAAGAGGTGCAGGAGTTGCTCGAACGGACGTCTATTCTCGAGCAGTTCTGTGCAGAGTCGTGTGCCGCTGTCATGGGAAGCGATATCTCACACGAACAGGTGCAAGCCACCCTGGACTGGTTGGAGCGCGCGAACCTCTTTCTGGTCCCCCTCGACAAGCGCCAGAGGTGGTATCGCTTTCACCACCTGTTCCAGGGGTTGTTGCAGCAGCGCTTGCAAACACACTGTAGCCAGGAAGAGCTGGCCACCCTGCACCTGCGAGCGAGGACGTGGTATGCCAGGCAGGGTCTTATCGAGGAGGCGATCCGCCATGCACTGTTGGCGGGAGATGCCTCGAGGGCGATGCAGCTGGTGGAAGCGCAATTTTTTCAGGCATTCGAGCAGGAGCAGTTGGCGCTGGTGGAACACTGGCTGCGTCTGTTGCCAGAGGAACAGATCCAGGGAAGCCCTTTCCTTCTGGCCGCGCGAGCGTGGATCTCGCAGGCACGCGGGCAGCTTCAAGAGCTGCCGCGCTTGCTGACGGCTGCCCAGCAGCTTTTAGCAAGCGGCGACCGGGATATGAGTGATGCCCACGACCCACATGACCCGCCCTTCAGACTGCTACGTGGATTGATGGCGACCTTGTGGAGCCTGTTCCACTTCTTTACCGGACAAACACAGGCGAGCCTGGAAAGCGCTCGTTCCGCGTTGGCATGGATCCCACCAGGTGAGGAGCATATGTTCAGCCACGCCAACTTTTACTTTGTACTCTCAAACCAGGCGACCGGGCATGAAGAGGTAGCGCTTGCTGCAGTGCAGCAAGCGCTACGAGAACAAGCAACGGGGCTCAGCAGCTTTGCTCGACTGCTTTTCGCGCAGGCGTACGTGTCTCTGGCGATGGGCAAACTCCCTCACGTAGAACACACCGCGCGCCATTTGCTGCACATCGCCCGTGAGGCCGAGCTAGTGATCAGTCAAAATTATGCCTCCTGGTTGCTGGGGCTGGTCCATTACGAACAAAACCAGCTAGATGAAGCGGCCTATCACTTCTCAGCGGTCATCGCCAACCAGCATCAGGCACACTTTTGGGTGGTGCAGGACGCTCTGTGCGGATTAGCCTTGACCTATCAAGCTCAGGGGTTGGGCATCCAGGCGCGAGAGACGGCTCACAGCTTGCTCGAATTGGCGCAGGAGCAGCACACTATACGCGAGCTGATGGTAGCCTTTGCCTTCTGTGCACGATTGGCACTGTTACAGAACGAGGTGGAGGAGGCCTCGCAGTGGCTCGAGATGGCGGGGGAGCAAGAAGTGTGGGGTCCGATGTTCTTCCTGGAGGATCCACCCGTGACCGAAGTCCGCTTATTGCTTGCCAAAGGTGATGAGATGAGTATTGCCGAAGGGCAAGTACTCCTCACCAGAATCTTGCAGCTTGTCGAAGCCATGCACAATACACGTAAGACGATCCAGGTGTTGGCTCTGCAAGCGTGGGCCTACGATCTGCAGGGTCGTGAGACCGAAGCCCTAGAGGTATTGGAACGCGCGCTTGCATTGGCGCGTCCCGGAGGGTTCATCCGCACCTTTGCCGATCTTGCTCCGCTGGCCAAATTGCTGCACGAATTGCGCAAGCACAGAAAAGCGCACCATGAGGTCGAAAAGCATCTGGATGCCTATCTACAAGTCATCCTGGCGGCGATAGACCCAGTACCGGTACAAGCTGGTTCTAAGGAAGATCTCCTGGTGAAAGAGGGTCTGGAACCATTGACCAGGCGCGAACTGCAAATCTTGAACCTGCTCGACACTGACCTCACGAATAAGGAGATTGCACGCGAACTGGTGGTCACGACCGAAACGGTCAAATTGCATACGAAACATGTCTATCGCAAGCTCAGTGTGAATAATCGTCGCGCAGCCGTCACTCTCGCCAGATCACTTGGTTTGCTGGCTGCTAGCTGGAACCGGTGAAACGCTGCATTGTAACGAATACAGTAAGCTCAACCTATATTGTAGAAGTCGTCTAGCATGGATTTCGCTCGTTGGAAAGCACGTCCATCCATAACGAGATAGATCAAGCTATGGAGGAGTAACTCTCATGGAAACGCGCCCCAGGGAAGTCACCACCACCGCAGCGCTTGACGAGAAAAAGAAACTGCGCAAGGGGTTTAAGCGCTTTGACATGATCTGCTATACCGTGGTCGCCGTCATTGGCCTCAATGCCCTTGGTGCTTTTGCTTCCAACGGAGCGCAAGCGTTCACCTGGCTGGTGCTCTCAGCAGTCACCTTCTTTTTCCCCTACGGACTACTGGTAGCGGAACTTGGTAGCACCTTCCCCCAGGAGGGAGGCGTCTACGCGTGGTGTAAGTTAGCAGGAGGGCGTCTTTATGCTGCCTTTGCAGCTACACTCTACTGGATCACCGTCCCGCTCTTGATGGGTGGTTCAGCTGCAGTGATTATGATCGCAGCGCTTAAGATCTTCTGGTTTGGCGATGCAAACGTTCTTTTTGGCAGCTACGTGGTGACTGATGTGCTTGTCGAACTGGCGCTTGCCTTTCTCTTCATCTGGGGTATCACCTTTGGCGCGATCATTTCGCTGCGCCATGGCAAATGGATTTCCACCATTGGCTTCTTTGTCAAACTAGCCTTGCTCAGCATCTTCCTGGTCCTGGCAGGCATTTTCGTGGTGAGTGGTTCGAGCAAGGGTACACATGTTGCAGTCGCTGACCTGGTCCCTGCCAATTGGGAGCTCACCGCCAGCTCGATCCTGCCGATAGTAGTGGTCCTCTGGTTGGGAGCAGAGATGCAGAACAGTGCCGGGGAAGAAATGGACAATGCGCAACGTGATGTACCCCTCACCCTTCTGCGGGCAGGTATCATCGTAGTCATTCTCTACAGCCTCTTTTTGCTGGCCATCCTGATCGCCTTGCCTACGAATCAACTGAGTGCCGTCGGGAGCTTTCTCAATGCCTTTCAAACGGTTAATCTTGTCTTGCCCTCGTCTCTAGCAACCGGGCTGGGATGGTTGGTCGCGCTGGGCTTTGCGACTTCGCTGTTTGCCTCTAGCGCAACGTTACTCATCGCCGTGAGTCGGACGTACGCCATCGCCGCACTCGATCGCGCGGCACCGCTGCATTTAGGCCACTTCAGTCGGACGTTCGGGACCCCCATCGCCGCAACGATCCTTTCAGGCATTGTGGCGACGGTAACGGTGGTCGCATCCATTCTCCTGTCGGCCTTTGGCTCTGAGAGTATTGGTACGCTCTTTGTTCAGGTGTTGAGCGTTGCGATCTTGACCGCTTTACTCGCGTATTTGCTGATGTTTCCCACGTTCTTGATCCTGCGCTACAAATATCCGGCCGTGCCTCGCAGGTATCGGGTGCCAGGAGGACTGGTAGGCGCCTGGATCGTGACCCTCTTGCCGATGGCATACGTTGGCATTGGCTGCTATTTCTTGCTAATCCCCAACGATGTGTATCTCCAGAACAACCACCTGGATCGGCTGACGTTTGAGCTGACACATTTCGTGCCACTGGCTTGCATCATAGTGCTGACTATCGTGCTGTATATCTGGGGCCAGAGGGAGAGGCAGAACAGGGATGTACTGGTTGATCTCGGTGAATAGATCGCGAGAAAACTACCCCCTTCTATCCCCAATGGGGAATAGCTTCTGCACATATTTTCGACTATAGTCATTCCAGGAGAATTTCCCAGTCGGCGTGACCAGTTGAGGTTTGTTCTGAGGGTCTTACTCGCTCTCCCATCGTATGGAGACTGTCCTCAGAAAAGCCAACCCTATGCGTGGCACCGTTGCCTTCAGCATGCTGATGATGATTGCTTTCTGAACCAGCGCGAGGAGTTGTGCCAGTGATCCAAAGAAAGGTACCATGGAAAAATACCGACAGGGCATCAGTCTATTAGAGCCTGCAGTGTACCGGATCAGGATTCAGGGTATCCTGGACAAGAACTGGTCCGATTACTGCGGTGGCATGACGATCGAGCACGAAGGCGATCCAAAGCGATATGCGGTGACGATCCTGATGGGTAGAGTGGCAGACCAATCCGCATTGATCGGTGTGCTCAATTCGTTGTATGACAT
>WNGD01005955.1_pt1 | contig 11736 bp, 6 predicted proteins | sample 5400671 | NCBI WGS metagenome assembly WNGD01 (sample SAMN13153369, study PRJNA577476) | soil metagenome | isolation source: 40 cm soil or saprolite under grassland replicate 2 | place: USA:California | collected 2016-06-15
AAGGTGATCCTGGTCGTGATGCGCTCGTGCGCATTCCCTTGCCACAGCAGAGAAAATGAAGGCAAGAGCGAGGCGGCGACCGCACAGAGCAACCCTCTCGCATTCAACATTGGAAAATTATACTCAAAAGAATCTCACCACGGAGGAAAGGGCTCAAGGGTCAAAAGGGTCAAGAGACAATGGGATCCCCCCTGGCCCGCTGCCGTCCGACAGAGTTCGCCCTGGTGCAGGAGGTGCACCGTCGAAAAGCACTGCGAGAAGGTCCGCGTGAAGCGCTTCCGCTGAAAATAAGGTCGTACTGTTCCCATCATCGTCCCGCCCTACCAGTTCAGCTTCAGCGCGAACTGGAATTGACGCGGGTCGAGCGAGGCGGTCGGCTGCCCCGCCAGGCAGGTGGCCGGATCGAGCGGGTTGCACAGTGGGCTGACATCAGCTTTGTTGTTCCGGTTGGCCAGGTTGAAGATATCGGCGCTGAATTCGAGGTTCCACCCCTCGTTGAAGTGAAACTTGCGGGAGACGCGCAAATCCCATTGGCGGAAGTTGGGCCGCACAAACGCGTTGCGTCCCAGGGTTCCGATGCAACCGGTGGGCGGGGAAATCGATACGGCCGGTGGAATCGGGACCGGCGCCGGGGGAAACTGCACGACCGCGTTGCACACCGTCGGCGGGAGGAACGTCACACCAGGGACGAACGGCGAGCTTACCCCACCGGAGGGCGTAACCGACGGCCGGTCGGTATTCGAGCCCAGGTTGAGGTTGAAGTCCGTTCCAGTGATTACGGTGAAGGGCCGCCCGGAAGAAGCTTCAACGATGGGAGCCACCGTCCACTCGGCGAAGAACTTGCGCCAGGAACGGGTGTCGCTCTGTTTGAGGGGGCTCTGAAATACAGCGCTAAGCACCCAGCGATGTCGTTGGTCGAAGGTGGAATTGGAGCGCTCCAGGTCCGGCCGGAGCGTATCCTGCGGCTCCAGCAGCGTCTGCAGATCCGTCGAGTCGTCAATGGCGTGCGACCAGGTGTAGCTCGAGAGGAACTCAAAGTGGTTGCCGAAGCGTTTGGAAAAGTTGACCGTCAGGCCGTGGTACACCGAGTTGCCGGACGACTCCTGCTGGTCCACGCCCGTCCAGGGCACCTGCACCCCCGGAAAGCCAGTAGGAAACCCTGCTGAACCGGCCAACGCAACCTGATTGTCGTATCCGCCCGCCAGCGTTGCAAAGGAAGGGTTTGGCCCTGACCGCGCAAAAAAGTTGAAGAACGCGGCCGTACCGAGCGGCTGCCCGCTGAGCGAAGCGAGCGGCCCCGGGCACCCGGTCAAGAAGCCCAGTGCGCCTGGGGCGGTCACACTGACGCCGCAGGTGCTCGGCGTCGCGGCAATGCTCGCCGTGGGCGCGGCCACGCTGAACGGGCTTGAAAAGGAGAGCCCCGCCGCCAGCGCGTTGCGCAGATTTGCGGCCATGAGGGCCGGATTCGGCGGGTTGATGTTGCGTGGCCGATTCAGATGCAGGCCGTGCGTATAGGTGTAGGAAACGCCGAGCTTGTAGTCGCGCAGGAATTGCTGCTCCACCGTCAGGTTGCCGTGCTGTGCGTAGCCGTATTTAAAGTCACCTGCCACCGGGAGCGTGAACGGCAGGATCGGGACCGGGATGCCGGCTGTAAGGAAGTTCTGATTGGTGAAGATCGAATTCACGAGGTACGGATCGAAGCGTTGCTCGTCCGGCAGATAACCGAACGAAGCCGGGACCCCGTTCCGGCCCAGAACTCCTTGAAAGATGGATGCCGCGTTCACGGCGCGCCCGGCCGTCAGCGGGGTGATCGCAACGCCCGTGGGCGTCCCGCCGCCGGAAATCAACTGCGTGGAGAGAGCGCCTTCCGCGGTGAATGAATTGAAGGCTACCGCGAGCAGCGGGTGGTCGTAGAAGAGTCCGTAGCCCGCGCGAACGACGGTTTTGCCTTTGCCCACGGGGTCCCACGCTAAAGCAAACCGCGGCGCGACGTTGTTTTTATCCCGCGGGATGCCTTCGACGACGCCGAAGGCCTTCTCGGCGGCGGAGTTGATGGCTGTGGCCGCGGGGAAGATGGGCGTGAGTTCCAAATCGTATCGCACGCCGTAGTTCAGCGTCAGCCGCGGATGAACCTTCCAGCTATCCTGGATGAAGAACGCGAACGCCTTGTTGCTGAACGGCCGGTTCGACCGCCCGATGCCTTGGATAAAGGTCTGCGGCAAGCCCAGCCCGTAGGCCTGCACGGCGGTCACGCCGGGGCCAGGCACGCCGACAAACGTGCCGGGCAAACCCAGGTTCGCGGCAGTCAACCCGCCAAAGTTCACCACGCCGCCGAAGTCCAGCTCGAAGATCTGCAGTTTCTTCGAGCGGAGCTGAATCAGGTTGATATCGCCGCCGACCTTGAACGTGTGGCGCCCGGCCAGCCAGGTCAGGTTGTCGCTCCACTGGAAGCGCCGCTCGATGCGGTCCACGGTCGAGAAAGGTTCGCGGCCGAAGAAGGCAAAGCCTGTGATCTGCGCGCCCACGCGGTCGCCGCCCGGGAGCTGCGAAAAGCCGTAGTGGAGGCCGCGGCGGGCAAACTGAAAGCTCAACTCATTGAAAAGCGCTCTGGCGAAGCTGGTGGTGTGCCGGCCTACGACGGCCAGGTCGCGCGTCTGTTGGAGCGACGTGCGGGATCCCGCGTTCTGCCCGAAGTTCTGGTTCTGCGCGTTCACCTGAATGCCGGTCACCAGCGAGGGCGAAACGCTCACGCGCATGAACGAGCTGTTGCGCGCATTCCAGGAATGGTCCAGCCGCCCGGACCACAAGCTGGTTCCTTCGGAGATCGGATAATTGCCGCGCGTTGAGTTCAAAGTCGTGTACGACCGCGGCAGCGGCGCCAGGTTCGGCGGGCCGCATGGGATCGCCGGCGGCGCGCAATCAATCGGCAACGGAAACCGGGCCCCGGGAATCGGGCCCGGGAGAGCGCCGCGGCTGAACGCGACGAAGCCGGGGTCAATTCCGTTCAGAGCGACGCTCGATGCCGAGCCCGCCAGCGCGAAGATCGTGCGCGCGAACGCACCGCCGTCGGCGCCGAGGACCACCGGGTCGTTGACGAAGGCGGCCTGCTGCGGCGTCAGCAGGAGCGTGACGCCCGGCAGCGCTGGAGTCGTAGCCGGCACCAGGCCGAAGTTGTTGGCGCCGATGTTGGTGAAGCCTGTCTCCTGACGCCGCGTCGTTTCGTAGGAGAAAAAGTAAAAGCTCTTGTCTTGCCGGATCGGGCCGCCTATGGTCGCTCCGGCCTGCGCGCGCGTGTAGCCCTGCTTGACCGGGACGAGCCGGCCGGCCGGGTTCACCTCGACTGAAAAGGGGTTGCGCGCCTGGATGTTCTTGTGGCGCAGGAAGCCGAAGACATTGCCGTGCACTGCGTTCGAGCCGCTTCTGGTTACGATGTTGATCACACCGCCCGTCGCGCGGCCGAACTCCGGCATGTAGTTGCTTATGATGAGCTGGAACTCTTGCACTGCCTCCTGCGAGACCGTGGCGCGTATGCCGTTGACGGAATTATCCACCGCGTCGGTGCCGTCCACCGAGACCTGGTTGGAGCGGGCGCGCTGGCCGCCGAAGTTGAGCCCGCTCGTGGGCGCCGCGCCGATCGAGGGCGCGCTGTCGCGCTGCACCTGGGACGAAGTGAGGGCGAAGTTGACGTAGTTCCGGCCGTTGATGGGCAAATTGTCGATGCGCAGCCGGTTGACTGTCTCTGCCACCGAGGTGCGGGTCGTCTCGATCAACTGCGTGGATTCGGTCACGGTCACGCTTTCCTCGCCGCGCTGCAGTTGCACGTGCGCGTCGAATTCGGCCGCCTGGCCAATCGTCAGCACGATCTCGGGGTTCGCTAACCTGGCCAGCCCTTTGCCTGGCTCCACTGTCAACTCGTAGCGGCCCGGGGGCAGGCCGACCAGTCGGTAGCGGCCCGTCTCGTCGGTCTGTGTGCCGCGCGTGGCGCCGGTGGCCAGGTTCTTCACTGTCACTTTGGCGCCCGCTACCGCCAGACCCTGCGGATCCAGAACCTGCCCGGACAAAACGGCCGTGTTCACCTGGGCGCCGGCCGGATTGGCAGCCACCAGGGGAGCCGCCGACAGGACAACAAGACACAACCATCTCCGATTACGCATGGCTCTAACCCTCCCCCGTTGGAAATCCCTGATCATGCCGGGCGCGGCGCCCGGCCGCTACGGTAAAGAGTGAATCTTCAAGGTATTACGATTCCATATGTTGGCCTGCCCCAAGGAACCAATGAACGGCTTACTACATCAAGCCAACACCCTATTTCAACCGAGATTCTCGAATCTCACCCTTCTGGGGTGCACAGGTATGGAGTTCACGCCGTACTGATTCAGTGCAGGCTAAAAGCTTGAACTCCATGCGACGCCGCGGTGTATGTCCATGCGAAGACGGGGCGGGTTCCGGCGTCCTGTGGGTGGGCAGATGCGAGGCGGGGCGGCGAACATCGTCGAGGATCCCGAGCTTCGCTCGGGACGCGCCCCTCTCCCGCGTATCGGGACAGACCGCCGGCCCTAGCCTATCTTCACATAGGCGATTATCGATGACGCTCGCGACCGACATACCGCGCCGGGTATTGCTCGTCGCTCGCGCCTCGCCAGTCCCGCAAGGCGGGACTGCAAAGTGCGAATTTATTTCTGTGCGAGCCTTCAGTCTTGCAGTCTTGGCTGACACCTGAATGCGGAGATCTTCTTTCTATGAGCCGGTCTTTCGCCTGCCCGTCCAGTTGCCGGTACCGCGATCGCTAAACCGGACTGTGCCTCTCATCGAGTCTTTATCTACCGTGCCCTTGTAGACCACCGTAAGAACCTGGTTCTCGAACTTCACGTTCACAGAGAACGCGATTTCATTACCCTTTATCGTCCCGTCAAGCCTGCTTTCTCCAAGGCGTCCCCGGTAGGTTCCAGTGATCTTTTCTCCTTCCTGGGCAAGGATGATGGTCGGAGTGCCTGTACCTCCCGAAGTCTCGACCTTAAGATCCCAGGTACCGGAAACATCTGCGTATCGGAGCGGCGCTCCGCTGATATTAGGCAAGGTCGATGCGAACTGGAGGACAAGGAAAACGAAGGATAGTGCCGTGGCGAATACACGTACTACTTTCATGAACAGACAAAAACCGCATGTCAGGAGTCTTCTGACGTGCGAAACTGTTAGCAGACTCTTACATGACAGTCAGTCTGCACCTGGGAAATATGGTGACATCATAGCACCGTCCTATCCCCTTCAAAAGAAGAAAAAATGATAACTCTTCGTGTGTTTGCGGACAGTTCTGCTACGCTGCATTCACCCCAAAGACACGAAGACACAGAAATCAGTAAACCGAATCTCACGGGAAGGGACTTGCCAGTTGCGGGGGATCGCGTTAAGCTCGTTAAAAATTTCGGGGACTACCAACATATGGGAACTCTATTCCGATTTCCTTGCGTAATTCTGCTGTCGCTTTCCGCGGGCTTTGCGCTCCAGCAACACCGTTACGAGCCAGCCATAGAGCTGCAGCCGCTGGCGGCGCAGGTGCGCCGCGTGGTGGAAGCTATGGACTATCTTGGTGCGCCCATCGCGTCACAGGATCGCACCGAGCTCTCGCGCGCCCTCGGCGCTTCGGACTCCGCGACAGGCGTCGCCCAATTGCAAAAGATCCTCGACAAGTACTGCCTGCTGGAAGTCCAGATCAATCCCGAGAGCCGCGTGAAAGTGTCCCCTTCGCTGGCGCGTCCGGCGTTGGTCGAACATGGCTGGCGCTCTTTCCTGGTGAAGGTGCGTAACGAGGCAGGCGTCACCGCGGAATTAAAGGCTTCGAGCTCTAACGCGGCGCCCGTTTGGGTTCGATCTACCGGGAGCCCGTCGCCAAAAGATTCCGTCAAACCCGAAGACGTGCGAGACCGCTGGCTCGATTTACGCATGTTCAACGCCCAGCCGTTGAACCCCAGTCTCTCCGGACTCCAGTTGGAGTACCGCATCATCCAGCTCTACAGCCGCGACACGGGCAAGCGCGAAGCCCAGATCAGCTTCAACGTAGGCCAGGGGACTCAGGACATCGGGTTTCGCAACGACGCCAGCATCCTCTTCGAGTGCCGGCCCTCGATGGATGTTACCCTCCGGGTTACAGATGAGAACGGCGATCCAGCCACGGGCTCGTTTGTGATCCGCGACAAGCTGGGACACGTCTATCCGTCGCAGGCCAAGCGCCTGGCTCCGGACTTTGCGTTTCATCCTCAGGTGTACCGCGCGGACGGTGAAGTGATCAAGCTGCCGGCCGGAGAGTACGCCGTGGAATACAGCCGCGGCCCGGAGTACCTGGTCAAGAAGCAGACGATTCGCGTCGAAGAAGGACAACGCCAGTCTTTCGCCTTCCGGCTCGAGCGGTGGATCGACCCCGCGCGCCAGGGTTGGTATTCGGGAGATCACCACATCCACGCCGCCGGATGCCTGCACTATGAAAAGCCCACCGAAGGCGTGTTCCCGCAAGACATGATGCGTCACATACTCGGCGAAGATCTCAATGTGGGATGCGTGCTCACCTGGGGACCCTGCTATTACTTCCAGAAACAGTTCTTCGAAGGCAGGAACAACAAACTCTCGACGCCGGGCAACCTGATGCGGTATGACGTGGAGGTTTCCGGTTTTCCATCAAGTCATGCGGGCCATCTCGTCCTGCTCCGGCTCAAGGAGCAGGATTATCCCAACGCGAAGCGGATCGAGGACTGGCCCACGTGGGACCTTCCCATTCTGAAGTGGGCCAAGACTCAGGGCGCCGTGGTCGGGTTTGCGCACTCAGGCTGGGGGCTGGAAATCAAAACGAACCAGCTTCCCAACTATGAGATGCCCGCGTTCGATGGAATAGGCGCCAACGAATACATCGTGGACGTCGCTCACGACGCCGTCGACTTCATCAGCACCGTGGACACGCCGCATGTGTGGGAGCTCAACATCTGGTATCACACGCTGAACAGCGGCTTCAGAACTCGCATCAGCGGCGAAACCGATTTCCCTTGCATCTACGGCGAGAAGGTGGGGCTGGGCCGCAGCTACGTGAAGCTGGAAGGGCCTCTGGCCTTCGATCCCTGGACCGAGGGCGTTCGTAAGGGGAGATCCTACGTAACAGACGGCAAGAGCCATCTGCTCGATTTCAAGCTGAACGGCCAGCTCGTCGGCGAGAACGGGAGCGAGGTGCGGCTCGCAAAACCAGGAACAGTTCATTTGACGGTGGATGTCGGCGCGCTCCTCGACGAGCAGCCGAACGAATCCGTGCGCGCCCGGCGCTATGACGAAAAGCCGTACTGGGATCTCGAGAGAGCGCGCATCGGCAACACCAGAGAAGTCCCTGTGGAGGTCGTCGTAAACGGAGTCGCAGTTGCAAGGCAGCAGGTTCTTGCCGACGGAAAAATCCGCAAACTATCCTTTGAAGTTCCGATCCAGCAAAGCAGCTGGGCCGCCGTTCGGATTCTCCCTTCCTCGCACACTAACCCTTTCTTCGTGCTCGTTCGGGATCAGCCGATTCGACCTTCGCGCAAGAGCATTCAGTGGTGCCTGGATGCGATCGATCAATGCTGGAAGCAAAAGTCTCCGAAGATATCGGCCAGGGAGATCGAGGACGCTCGCCGCGTCTACGACGTTGCGCGTGAAGTCTACCGCAAGCGCCTGCAGGAAGCCGCCCCCGAATAGCCCGCAAAATGGGCATGGAGTTCAGCCTTCAGGCTGCACGGTGTCTGAGCAGGCTAAAGCCTGAACTCCGAACCAAGTCGTCAATCGGACCAGAGGTCGAATCGGATATGGTGAACCAGGGCCGGGGGCAGATTGCGTAAGACGATTTCTCGCCGGTATTCATACCGGTTGACGTACTTCTTGACGACCCGCCCTACGCCGTCCACGCGCTCGCGCTCCGCAGGCTTGCCGGCAATGATTTTCGCGGCCCCGCGGGCGAAGATGTATTCGTAGAAACTGCAGATCCCTCCGGGTTTGAGAACGCGCCTGAAGATCTCGAATATCTCGCGGACCGTCTCCGGCTCAAAGTTGTTGAACGGGAGTCCTGAAATCACGAAATCGTAACGGCGAGCGCGTTCGACGTTTTCGATCGCGTGGTTGTGCACGCGCATAGTGGCCTCGACGCGAAAGGCTTCATCTTCCCTCAAGCGCTGCCCAATCAACCAGGCAAACGCGGAATTGATCTCGTAAACGTCCAGATGGTCACCGTGCGAGAGGTGCCGGGCTATTTCCCTGGTGATGCTTCCGGTTCCGCCACCGGCCTCGAGCACGCTGACCGTGCCGCGGTCGCGCCGCGCGAGCTCGCGAGTCATGGCCTCCGCCAGCGCCCTGGAGCTGGGAGCGACTGCACCGGTACGTTTGAAGTCCCGGGTTGCGGACTCGAGGAAAATCCGGTTCGCTTTTAGATGCATCAATCCACTTTGCGCCTTCGCGTCTTGGCGGTCAATACAGGCTCAGTTTTACCGCGAAGGCGCTAAGTACGCAAAGGGTTTCTGTGTTCATGGTGTTCAGTGTGCCACGGCGGGCTTGAGGGTCCAGCACTGGAGCTTCGCCAGGTCCATCACGTGTGGCGCGTGGAATCCCGCGGGATGAATGACCCAGTCGAAAACGCTTTCCGAGTCCTCGGCCGCGTACTTCTCGGCCGTGAAGACGCCCCTCGTCAGGGAAAGGGCAATCTCCGGACTTTCCTGCAAGATCTCCGATGCCAGGGTTGCCAGGAAATCCGCGGGAGCCACCGGCACAGACCCTATCCAGACGATCTCAGGCACGCGTCCCCGGCGCTCCATCACGTCCAGAGCCTCTTCGCACGCCCTTCGAAATTCCCATTTCTGGAACCGCCCCACACTCTGGCCCGGTTCTCGCCTCGCCGGGCCCAGGATACCGGTCATGGCGCGCACCGCGTTCACAGAGGAGTTTCTAAGGTACCAACGCAACAAGACCGAGAAGGCTTCGGCAGCCGAAAGGTAGTCTTTGCCCACACTCTGAAAACTGATTTCCCGGGTAAGGGCGGATGCGATCCCCTGGATCTCGCCTCGAGCAAAAGCGCGCCCTGCCGACCGGTCGGCATACAACTGCACCAGGTCCGATGCCGAGACGAAACGCACCCCGGGCATTTTCTGCATGAGATCCAGATAGCGGTCGAAGTATTCGAGCGCCTGGCGGCGACTCTCGGGCGTGCGCTTGCCGGCCCTCTTCCAGCGCTCCCGCGGCGGGTTGGCGCCGCGCGCCCAGATGGCGGCGTCCCAGAATTCGGTGTGATCGAATTCGTTGGGATGATAGTAAATGCTGACCAGTCCCCCTCCCTGTTGCGCCAGCTTCTCGTGGATCTTCCGAAAGGCCGCGACGCCTTTCTCGTAATCAGCGGCGCCTTCGAGCCCCATGCGGGTGCTCTGCTCCGCCATGTCGTACACGTTCAACAGACCGCAGTAGTAGAACGGCTTCCCTTTCAGGCCCACATGGGTTCCTTCGTCCAGGTACAAAGGAATTCCCCAGCGGCGCAGGGAGACGAAGACCTGCGGGGCCCAGCTGTTGCCCGGCTGCCCGTAGCAAATGGGCACGCGCCGGAAGATGCGCTTTGTATCGCGGAAACCGGAATCTTCCCGCCGCAAGAACTCTTGCACGCCGTCATCCCAGTCGAGCCGATCCAGATACGCGGAAACGGCGGGGGGCTGGCTGTGATAGGTGGTGTGAAATCCTATGTCGTGACGCGCGAGCGCCTCAATGACGTCTTTTTGCCCTTTCCGTTCCAGATCGCGCGCCTTCTCGCCTATCAGCTTGAATGTCGCTCGAATGCCCCGCTTCTCCAGGATCCGGCAAAGAGGAAGAATGATCGTATCCGGCTCCGGCGACGTGTAATCCTCCGTGTCAAACCAGAGGGTCACATAAACCGTCGCCTTCTGCTCCGCCATCGCAGCGAGAAGCAGCAGAACCGCAAGAACGACCAAAACAATAATCTTTCGAAGCATCGTCTCGGGTCCTTCATTTGGAGTTCAGGCTTCAGCCTGCTCAGATACCGTGCAGCCTGAAGGCTGAACTCCAAACCTATTGCCTCGGGTCCTTCGTTGGAGTTCAGGCCTTAGACTACTCAGACACTGTGCAGCCTGAAGGCTGAACTCCAAACCTATTGTCTCGGGTCCTTCGTTTGGAGTTCAGGCTTCAGCCTGCTCAGACACTGTGCAGCCTGAAGGCTTGATGGTAATCTTTGTCATTGTGAATTTGGACGTAATTTCGAGATTTGGAATTATTTGGAACATGAAATGGCGGCCTCTATTTCTGACCCTGAACCTGTGCATAATGTTGCTAGTCGGCTCCGCCCTCTTGATCCCGGCGGACGGCACTGCTCCCACGCAACTGCGCCTCTCATGGACCGGTTCGCCCAAGACCTCCATGACGATCATGTGGCAAACCGCGCTCCCCACAGAGAGCTCCGTCGTCGAATATGGCACCACGGAAGAGTTGGGTCAAAGAGCAGTTGGAAAGGGGGTCAGCTATAAGTATGCGACGGGTGTTCTGCACGAAGTCGCCGTCGAAGGACTCCAACCGGGCACCCGCTATTTCTACCGCGCCGGTGATCCGGCCGCGGGGTTCAGCTCCGTATCATCTTTCACGACGGCGCCGGCCGCACCTCAGGAGTTTGTCTTTACCGTCTTCGGCGATCACGGTGTCGGGAAAATCAGCAAGGCCAACGTGGAGCTGGCGCTGGCGGAAAAGCCCGCGTTCCATCTGATTCTCGGTGACCTGTCGTACGCCAAGGGAAAACAGAAAGTATGGGAGACCTGGTTCGAACAGCTGGAACCCATGTCCCGGGCGATTCCCGTGATGCCGGCCCTGGGCAATCACGAAGATGAAAAGGGCGACAGAAAGCACAGCCGGTATGCGCCCTACCTGGCGCGCCTCGCTCTGCCCCCGCCCGAGACTTATTACTCCTTTGATTACGGCGACGCGCGTTTTGTCACTTTCAATTCCGATGATTTCAAGAATCCGGAACAGATGGCCTGGTTCGTCGACCGTCTGAAAAAATCCCGCGAGGACAAGAGCGTCCGCTGGCTGATTGTGTACCAGCACCATCCGCTCTACAGCTCGAGCGCCGGAAGGCGCAATAACAAGCCCCTCATCGAGGCCACGCGCAAGATCTACGACGAGTTCAAGGTCGATCTGGTGCTGGCGGGCCACAACCACAACTACGAACGCAGCTACCCGCTCGCGGGAGGCCTGGTAGCGCAGAAGGGCTCCGGTCCTTACAAGAAAGGGAACGGAGTCGTCTTTGTCATCAGCGGCGGCGGCGGCAGATCCTTGCGTCGATTCACCCGGGAAACGCCGGCCATTACGGCTCGCCGTGAAAGCGTTCCGCACTATCTGCGTGTTCGCGTATCGGAAAAAGAACTCCGGGTCGAAGCCCTGCGAACGAAAGACCGCAGCATTCTCGACTCCTTCCGCATCCTCTCCGGCGACTGATTTCACCACGGAGGACACGGAGAACACCCTTCTTTTTGTGTGAATCCCCCTGTTCTCCTTTAAAAATTGTAGGGGCGGCCCTGTGTGGCCGCCCGAGGTGCGGGTGCCCACGCAGACGCACGGGCACCCCTACGGAATTGCGAGGGGAGCCCATACGGCCATTTTCATTCGAGGCCCCAGGATTCGAATTGTTGCGAGCGTAACTGTAGAAGTTAACTCCGCCGCCAAATCTGATCGGATCTTCTGTCACGAACCCCG
>WNGD01010409.1_pt1 | contig 11735 bp, 10 predicted proteins | sample 5400671 | NCBI WGS metagenome assembly WNGD01 (sample SAMN13153369, study PRJNA577476) | soil metagenome | isolation source: 40 cm soil or saprolite under grassland replicate 2 | place: USA:California | collected 2016-06-15
GTATTTGAGAAGTAAATAGCAAATGCCAGAAAAATGAAGAAAATGCCGGTAGCGAGTCCTCGCATCGGGTTGCGGTACCGGTTCATCCTACGGTTGTATCTGCGGGTATAGCGGTCGTCGTACATGTTTAAATCCTCCTACCCAAAATGTATATTTCATAAACCATTCACTCCATTATTATAAGCTATGACATCGAAACTTCGCCTGTGCAAAAACGTAAATTCGTATTATTTCTACGGCCAGGGGAAGAGGGATGATATATTACTACACGAAAACTTACACTTGTAAGTCGATCAACGCTCGTCGAATTCCTATAAGTGCTGTATTTATATCGATAGCATTGATACCATAATGGGTGACAGCACGAATTTTGCCTTGTCCAATATGACCCATCAAAACTCCATGTTCACTTGCTTTTGATAGAAATTGCATGGTTTCTGTTTCTCCTAGTGGCTCTTGCTGGGAGTTGCGTACGGAAAACATCACCATATTTGTTATTACCCGATCGACATTGATATCTATCTGTGGGTAGTCTGCAAGGCCGAGAGCAAATTGTTTGCTAGTCTCATGATCTTCTACAAGACGGTCCACCATTTGTTCTAAGGCGACAATGCCAGCGGCTGCAAGAACACCAGCCTGTCGCATTCCCCCTCCCAACAATTTACGCATTCGATATGCCTTACGTATAAAATCACGACTTCCAACCAGCAATGACCCAACAGGCGCGCTGAGACCTTTGGAAAGGCAGAACATAATCGAATCAACTGTACGAACAAGGGTACTGACTGGGATACCGAGCGCAATGGCCGCGTTGAAGACACGAGCGCCATCCATGTGTACCATCAAGCCATGACTATGCGCAAGGCTGCTAAGTTGCTCGACCTGTTCCAGGCTCAAAACGGTACCTCCGCAGCGATTATGGGTATTTTCAATACAAAGTAGAGCAGATGGCGCTGAATGTTCGTCGCTTCCATCGGAGATGTTGATTTCTACTTCGTGGGGATCGAACATTCCAAAAAGGTCGGTTTGCACAACTACCATGGGTGAACCCCCTAATGTTGATGCACCGCCTACTTCATAATGATAGATGTGTGACTGGTTCCCAACAATAACTGCTTCCCCGCGACCTGCGTGAGCAAGGATGGAAGCAGCATTACCCATTGTACCACTTGCGACAAAAATTGCGGCTTCTTTTCCCAGGCGTTCCGCGGCCAAATCTTGTAAGCGATTGATGGTTGGATCTTCATGGTAGACATCATCGCCGACTTCGGCGTGATACATAGCTTCACGCATTGCCGGTGTTGGTAAAGTGACTGTGTCGCTGCGCAGGTCGATCATAGTTGAGTCTCCTTAAAATGTTAGCGGAAAGGTAAGGGATATATCGATATATGAGGAGCTTACATGAAATTGTTGATCTATCTTCTTACCAGGCTCCCAAGCAGGTATAGCATACGTCAATTATACATCAGGGTTTGCGTCCAACGTGAGATTGTTAAAGTTGTTTAAGATGAGGCATTGTTCCAATTAGGCATTGAGGGTAAAATAACAGTGCATAATAGTATCACTTGATAGGAATGTAGAATGTCAAAAACAATTAGACCAACGAAACACCTGGTGAAGGTCTATGAATTGCTTATACGAACGTATGGTGAACCAAAGAATGAACCCGATTATGATCCTCTGGGCGGTTTAATTGGCACCATTCTTTCACAACATACTTCTGATATCAACTCCGATCGTGCTTACAAGCAACTGATTACAACATTTCCTACATGGGAAGATGTACGCGATGCGCCTATATATCTGATAGCAGAGGCTATACGCTCCGGTGGACTCGCCAATGTCAAGGCTCGTCGAATTCAGGATGTTTTACTTAAGTTGACTGAACTGAAGCAGGAACAGGGAGTAACAAAAACACTTTCGGAGTATTTCTACGATGAACTGACAAGACGTACGTCAGAAGATGCCTGGTACTATCTGCGGAGTATGCCTGGAGTAGGCCCTAAAACGGCGGCATGTGTACTCATGTTGGTCACAGTAGAACAAGCTCACACCCTTTTCGCAAAAATCACACCGCCGGAATGGGTATACTCATTGCATGTAAACTTGATACGACATGGGCGTCAAGTTTGTCATGCGCAGCGCCCTAAATGCGCTCAATGTTCGCTTTATAGTGAATGTGCTTATGTTGGTAGTGTGAATCCGCAAGAAACAGCAATTTCAGACTAATCTAATATCGGAGAATCTAAGAAACTCGACGAGTTATTTGCTCAAGTGCTAGAATGGCGATGGAATGAAAAAAGAGAAGGATATGGTCAATATTGACCATATGATGGAAGATGAATGAATACATATATGGAAGAGACACTACAACGTTACCTGGATGACCTGTCATCTGCACAGCCTGTTCCTGGGGGAGGTTCCACTGCTGCTTTGAGTGGTGCAATGGGGGCTGCGCTCGCAAGTATGGTTTGTCGGATTACGATGGGTAAAGAGGCATATGCTGATGTGCAGCAGGAAATTGAAGAACTGCTCAGAAGGACTGAATATCTGCGTAGTAGATTTCAGCAACTTATGCAGGAAGATATTGAGGCATATGGGCGTCTTGCAGCGTGCTATAAGTTGCCACACGAGACGAGCGAAGAGCGAAAATATCGTACAGATATGATTCAGAAGCAGCTTGTCGAAGCTGCCTTAGTGCCACTTGAAGTGGTTGAATGTGCCGCTGAGTTGATTCGATGTTGTCAAAGGATTGCTGAGATTGGCAGTAATACTGTACTAAGTGATGTAGCAACTGGGGCTATACTTGCTTCATGCTCTGGCAAAGGCGCATCTTTCATGGTGCGTATAAATGTGCGATCACTGAAGAATGATAAGTTGGTTGTGGAATTAGGAGATCGTTTGAATACAGCATTAGCGATCATTGCAGAAGGTGTTGAGCAGGTTACCAATATAGTGGGGGGTAGCTCGTGATGGCAATAATTCTGGATGGACGCGCGATAGGTGCGAAGATAAAAGCCGAGTTGCGGGCGGATATCGAAAAATATGTACATGAGCAGGGCAGACCTCCAGGTCTATCTATTGTACGTGTAAGTGGTGATACAGCTTCGGGTGTATACACTAAAGCAATTTTGAGAGTTGCAGACGAGATTGGTGTCAAGGCAAGGTTGGATCAATTCCCTACACGTATTTCGGCTGATGAGCTACGCGCAATATTAATGCAATTGAATTGTGACAATACAGTCCAGGGTATAATCGTGCAAATGCCCTTGCCAGGACATCTATCGCAAAAGATGGTAGCGGATATGATCAGCTCTAGTAAGGACATCGACGGAATTAGTCCTCGAAGCGCGGGAAATCTCTTTCTAGGTTTACCTAGTTTTTTGCCAGCAACTGTAGCCGCAGTGATGGAGATTCTTGATCGCGTTCAAGTCCCTCTTGAGGGTAAAAGAGCTGTCATCATTTCTCGTAGTAATATTGTAGGTAAACCACTTGCTATGATGCTGTTACAAAAAAACGCTACAGTTACAGTAAGTCATTCACATACTGTCGATTTGGCTGGCTTTACCCGACAGGCCGATGTGCTTGTGACGGCAGTTGGACGTGCAAATATGATAACTGCGGATATGGTACGTCCAGGCGCAATTGTAATCGATGTTGGTATCAATGAGTTACCGGGAGGTGGTATTGTAGGTGACGTTGATTTCACACATGTAAACGAAGTAGCTGGAGCTATTACACCGACTCCTGGTGGTGTTGGTCCATTGACGAATATATTATTGCTAAAGCAATGTGTACATGCAGCCTGGCAACAAGTGCAAGACAGAGTGCATATGAAAGGGGAGGTTTCAATTTCCTGATCAGAGCTTCTTGTAGCTCTAGGGATCAACCTCTAGCTGGTAGCGCTGCTTTGTTGCGATGTTCGCCCAATGGCACACATTTGCTTCTCACAAGCGCATGGGAGGTGCGCTTTCGTTATGGTGACCAGGACAACTACCTCGTTAGTTGGTTCTAGGCTTTTCCTGCTCGCCGACGGCGAGCAGCGGCAGCATTGCTGCGTCGCTCTCGGCGTCGCTCCAGGTTTGTAGTGTGCTCCTCATCACCTGCTTGTTCGACTATGGCGCTGGTACCGTTGCTTTTTGTAGTTGAGGAAGAACGAGACTGAGCACGAATGGTGCGTGCATTGATAATGCCCTGACGAATAACAAGTCCCGCGAGAATAGCGGCTGCCAGCAATAACACAAAGTAAATCGGAACGACTATTCCATTGAGAGCAGGGGGAATCGCTTTGGATCTGACCAAGGAACTGACAATAAATACAAGTGCTAGCAGAATGTATTCGACACCTGTCAGGATATTAATCTGTTTATACCAGATGAGAGTGACACCACGTGTGTGAGCTTCCCGTATACGTCTAGAGCCTGTAAATACATTGTAACTTCCGAGGAGGATAAAAACGAGACTAAAGAGCGAGAGAAACGTTGGATTATTCATGAGTTAGGAAATCCTCCTGTGTATAAAAGCAAATGATGATGTAATAAGAGAATTTACAACCACGATTGTCATTGAACAATAACTGACTCTGACCAGGACATCTGGTTAGCATACACTGAGACATGGTAATGTTGCCCAAACCCGACGTTATTGCATTGTAAGGTCAAGACTATGGTATCGCCCGGTTGACCAGAAGGCAATAGAGTCCCTGATTCCAAAAGCTGCCCATTGCTTACGAACTTGATATTGCCTTTGATGTTAATATCAGGGTTTACTGCCCAACTTATAGCGGCATTGCCTAGATTGATGAGCGTCAAAGTCACACCAGGCCGGCAAGTGTTTCCTGGTCCGATTTGAGCAATGATTGGGCTTGGACTAAAGACCATCTCAGGTGTAGCATCTACTATTTGCAATTGTACAGGAAGTGTCAACAGTTGAGTATTGTTTATGGTGAAAATAATTTGTCCCAAGTAGTAATGTTTTTTATCGGTACTTTTTAATCCAGCGGCATTCACACTGATTAAAATGCTATGTGGCTGGGAGATTGCCAACTGACCATAATTATTGTTGTCGTTAATCATTAACCAGTTCAAATTATTATTTGTAGATGTCGTAGCGGTCCAATTTAGTGGTGAACCGCTCGTATTGGTGATAGTTATTTGTTGCGGGACTGGATTTCTCTGGCCAATGACAGCCTTGAATGTTAGTAGTGAAGCGGGTTTCGCTTGCATGGACACTGAGAGTTCTGTGCTGGTGGTTGTAGCAGTCCCTACAGGTATAACCTGTATAGTCTGGAAGGCATTCTGGCTACTGCTTTTATCCAATGCTTCGATAGAATGAGAACCCGTTGACCAATGGCTGTCAGTAGGAATTGTAACGTCAAATGCTCCCTTGTTATTGGTGAGAGTAGAAATGTTGTTGCCTCTTGTATCGACGATCGGAATAGCAGTGTCGCGTAGGAAGATAATAGTCTGGTTGACGCCAAAATGTTCTCCATGGAGTTGAATTGACTGGCCAATCTTGATAGTTTGAGATGTTGTTCCTACTAGAGTTAATGTAGGTTGTGTAATGTTTGTTTGAGGTGTGACATATGCAACTCCGAAAGGTGTGTTGGGCATATAACTAACAATGATATAGGCGCCAAGACCAATTATCAGGCAGATCATCAAAAAGATAGCAATCCAGGTGCCAAAGTTTACCGAGCGTTTGCCTTGTTGCTTTTTGTCGTTCTTTTGAATGGCACGCCTGTGTGCAAGGCTCTGTTGCATCGTTGTAAGAGGCATAGGAACAGCAGCTTGACCTCTTGAAACATTTTCGGCTGGACCTGCTTCGGCGTCCTGTCGATCACGCCAACTCCTACGCCATTGCTCTGCTGCTTTGCTGGTAGCCATAAAACTAGCAGGATTGAGTAAATCCATCGTAGGAGAATCTGAAACGTCATTCTTTCCATTAACATGCTCTGTAGATGAGCTTCTCAATGATAATTCATCTGATTCATACTTAGTAGAATTATGCCATGAAGGTTCAACTTGAGTTATTTGAACTCTAGTAATTTGTTCTTGTGGGCGACTCTGTACACTATTTCCGTTCACTTTTGGTTGTGAATATGCCTGGTTCCGCTGCGTTGCTAATTTAGCAATCTGCTGTTTATCCTGATTGCCCACATCTGGTTGCATGAACGAAGAACTTGAACGCTGATGTTCTTGATTTTTTGGAGTCGAAGATACCTTTGTGAATGGTGAAGATGTTGGGTATTCAGGATCTGATGATATTTGTATTGACTGTTGGCTTGATATAGTTTGTCCACCGGAGTCTGGTCGTGAAGGGATAACAGAACGGGTAGAAGATTTTGGTGTAATAGGGCGGATGAGATCAGGTGTTTGAGCTGGAGTGGAAAGCTCTTCAGGGATCTGAATTGAAATATCAGAGATACTTTCACCCTGGAAGGAATCTGAGTTTTTGGACTGAACAGCGAGTGCAGCCTCTTCTGGAATTTTTTCCGGTCCGGGTTGGTTGATTTGTGTCGTAGCTACGGGAGGTTCAGAAGATAGTGCAGGTATTGAGGTATTAAGTTGTTGTATCGCAGCGGATGATTTTAAGCCATTACGGGTTGGCCGTGTTGGAAAAATAGGTGGACGTGTGACAGTTTTAGGGCGTATAGATGCATTTTCAGACGCTTTTGATAGTTGTTCAAAGACGAGTTTTATGGTTTGTGCTGGTTTTACCGACATTGAAGGCTGTAAATGTACAGTAGAACTTTCTTTATTTTTAGATGTTGATGCAGGTGTAACTGGTTCATTGGAGGTCGCTTCTAACACAGATGATTTTTTAGAAGTTTGAGCAGCGCCACATACTACACAAAAGCGTGCCTCTTTTGGAAGTTCAGTTTCACAATTTTCACAATGGTTGGTACTATTCGTATCGAGTGCTTTTTGTCCGTTAAGTGCGGAATTCTCCAGTTCAGGTTCTCGAGTATTCTGGGGTAACCCACAAACATTACAAAAACGAGCTTGCTCAGTTAGCTTGGCATTACACTGACGACAACGAATCATAAACTTTGCTCACAACAATCATAACTACGGCCTGAAGGGGTACCAGGATCAATTTGACGCTGATAAAGATTCCCCATGGCGCGTCTACTTAGATTTCTTAGTACTTACGATAGAGTTACACGTGCCTCTTTATAAAGGCAAATTGACATTACCTTCATCTGTAGAACGAGTGAATATGCGAAGGGATATCGAGAGGGTGCTTTTTTCCTATATTGTTCTTTTACTCAAAAATATTCTGAGCGCTACCCCTAAACCTACACAGACAAGTGGTCCAGTGATAAGATTCAAAGTAAATGTAAGTTGATTCAAGATAGAGATAGTACGTATAGGGATAACAATATCATGAAATTGTATGAGTCCCTCCAACCCTCTCAGTACCCATAGATTCGCTGGCAATACCAGAATCAAGCCTAAAGCTGCTTCCAAAGACAGCAAGGCTACCCATCCAGGATCAGATAATTGATTTGCTCTTCGAGCACTCTGTTGATACATGGTAAGAAGAAGCAAAGCGAATGCGGCTCCATTGAAAATGTATGGTTCAAGAGCTTGAAGGTCAAAGGGTGAAGGATTACCCAGGAAGAGCGGAATGCGCCATAGTAGGCTGAAAATGATAATGTTTTTAATACCGTTGTTCAAGTCAATAGGTATTGGAATTTGCCAGGGTAGGAGTGCGCTGAGAATTCGTAGTGTCGGATAAGGACCGGGGACAAATTGATTGAAGCTGAGAGTGAAATCATAGGCGGCTGAAAATACATAAGCCGCTAGGGTAGGAGCCAGCCCAAGTAGAAGAATTGTAAGCAAATAACTGATAATTGAACGCTGTGATTGATGAGATGATGGTTTTTCAGTGAAATCCTCCATAGGGATGTCACGGCCACTCGTTCCGGCAGTACTCTGTTCATCTGCGTGTCTCGATGCAGTGTTTGCTATTTCTTCCTCTATGCTATCTCTTGATGATCTGGTTGGCAAAGGACGTAGAGGTGCGAATGATAGGTGTCCAAGAGTTGCGCCTGCTAAACTAAAGATGATTGCGAAACCTGCAATCAATATCCAGGTAATCAGAAAATCATTTCCAACTATTTGGCCAATGCTGATAGAATCGAATACACCTGGATAGGTAATGGCTACTGTAAATTGAAGCAACGCCATGAAAAAACCACCCAAAGCGGCTTCTCGCAAACCAGCTCCCTTTGATGTACGTAATTTTCGGATAGCTGTGACGAGAAGGCCACAACCTGTAGCACTGAGCACTACTGTTGGGACAAACGAAGTTGCTGGTTGTGCATGAAGTCGAGCAGTGATAGCGAAAAAAGCTGCGATGAGAATAACAATACCAAGTGCTGTCCAGTCGAAATTCTTCACCTGGCTTTGCGGCTTGGAAGGTCTTGATGTTGTTCTCGTATCTATGTGTGGTGTGGTGCGTGACACTTCGTCCGTGTCCTCGAAAGACTCAGTTGTTGTTTCTGGTTTATCTGGACTATCCATTAATTCATATCTGCTCCTCTTGTATCTTCTTTTGGATACTAACACAACCACCAAGATTTGAGAAGACTTGAAGATTTATAACCCTTATAAAAAATACAGTGTTTACCTGATAAAATACTTAAATTTCGCTCTTGACTCTTTGAGAAAAACCGCTAAAATCTCTATAGATTACAAAAAATAGTAAATTATGTGAGGTTTTGTGCAAATAATCCTTGTAGGTGTAGATCACGTATCTGCGCCCATAGCATTACGAGAACGATTGTCGTGTACTCAGCGGCAGATACCCCAGGTTCTTCACGAAATACGTAATGTTGCTCAGGAATGCGTTTTACTCTCGACATGTAACCGCATTGAGATATATGCTGTCTTTTCCGAAATTGAGGAAGAGGAAGGGTATATTCAACTTTTGCGGATTCTGAGCAATGTAAGTGGAATCACTCTCCCAGAACTCAAAGTTCACAGCTATCTTTTTGTTGATGAGCAGGTGGTGTCACATTTGTATGGTGTTGCTTGTGGGCTATTTTCACTGGTGCCGGGAGAGTCGCAGATACAAGGGCAGGTAGTGGAAGCCCTGGAAATAGCTCAGGGTGGTGGTTATGCAGGACCCATAACATCGGCGTTATTTCGTGGAGCAGTTGTGGCGGGCAAGCGTGCTCGAAGTGAAACTGGAATCAGCCGCAATGCTGCCTCTGTTAGTCTTGTTGCCGTGCAACTGGCAAAGAAATTATTTCCCACTCTTCATAAGGCATGTGTTCTGCTAGTGGGATCAGGAAAAATGAGTGAACTCACTGCCCACCATCTCTGCGATAATGGTGCGCAAGAATTGATCATTATAAATCGGACACCTTTGCATGCTATCGATCTTGCCAAACGCTTTGGTGCTAAACATCGATCTTTTCAGGAACTTGCCAAATCTCTAGTGGAAGCGGATGTAGTTATCAGCTCTACTACTGCTCCTCACACACTAATCACGTTTGAAATGATGCAAGATGTAATGAAGCAGCGTGGGGAAAGACAAATACTTCTGATCGATATTGCGCTTCCGCGTGACATTGAGCCCGCAATAGCTGATATGCAAGGTGTGCATCTGTATAACCTCGATGATTTAGAGATCGGTGTCAACGAGGGTATTCGTTTGAGGAACCAGGAAGTTGAACAGGTTCAGGAGATCATACTTCAAGAAGTGAGCGCATTTAACAGGTGGCTTTGGTCCCTAAACGTAGTCGAAACAATCAGTGCGCTAAGACAATATGCAGATACGACGAGGCAACAAGAATTGAAGCGTACGCTCCAGCGGTTGCCTGGCCTTACACAACGCGAAACCGCCATAGTTGAGGAACTATCAACACGCATAGTGAATAAGTTATTACATATCCCGATGTTACGCCTCAAAGAGGCTACTGTTGAGGGACAGGAACACTTGTATACGGAAGCACTACAGTATTTATTTGATTTGAAAGAACAATCGGATGAAACGCATAACCATTGGAACTCGAGCAAGCAAACTGGCTATGATACAGACACAATGGGTGATCGAGCATCTTCATCAACAAGAGCCAGAATTAGAGATCATAATCAAGCGAATTCAAACGACAGGTGATACAAAAACAGGCGTTCCATTAACGCAGGTGGGTGGTGATGGGGTTTTCGTAAAGGAAATTGAGCATGCTCTAGTGCAGGGGGATATTGACCTTGCTGTCCATAGCCTGAAAGATTTGCCTACCACTCAACCTGAGGGATTATGCGTAAGTGTGCTGCTGCTGGATTACATAGATTGGGGAAACATGAACAATTAGCTAATAGAATGAACTATCTGCCAATAGAAATAATGATGCCTGCACCAGGGCAGGGCGCGTTAGCATTGGAGTGCTGTAATGAGTCAGAGATACAAATGCTGATAGCTCCTCTCAAGAATAATGTCACGCATATGACTACGAGCGCAGAACGAATGTTTATGCGTCGGCTAGGTGTAGGATGTTCACTTCCAGTTGCAGCCCATGGAGAAATAGTAGGTGATAAGCTCATTTTAAAGGGACTAATTATTAGTCTGGACGGTCAACGAAAGTTGCTGGTACAGGGTTCTATTCTCTTGACATCTGAAACTCATTTTGAGTATGCCGAACAACTGGGGTTGCAACTGGCCGATCAGGCGTTATCAGAGGGAGCAGCGGAGATTATTAAATCGTTAGATGAAATGCAGTTTCAAGGGCGTCAAAATGTCTGAGCAAACAGTGAAAAGCTTACCTTTAGAAGGTTTACGCATTCTCAATACTCGCACGTACGAGCAAGCAGGCACTTTTAGTTCTCAGTTGAGCGCGCATGGAGCTATACCCATAGAGTTCCCGACAATACGTATAGCTGATCCCGACGATTGGGGGCTCCTGGATAATGCGTTGAAGCGTCTGTGCGAATCAGATTGGTATGATTGGCTGGTATTCACAAGTGCCAATGGAGTACAAATCTGTTTCGAACGCCTGATCAAACTGGGGTATCGAGTGGAATCTATTGGTGAAGTGCGTATAGCGGCGATTGGTCCAGCGACTGCTATGACACTCACAAAGTATGGAGCAAGGACTGATCTTGTACCAAGTACATATATTGCTGAGGCCGTTGCCTCTGTATTGATTGAAGATGCTCGCAAACAGGGAGAACCGTTAAAAGGGAAAAGGTTATTGTTGGCTCGTGCAGCAGAAGCACGTAACGTGCTGATTCATGAACTACAGAGGGTAGGTGTTGAAGTGGATGTAGTAGCAGCATATCGAACTATCGGGATTGACAAAGAAGATGAAAAAGGGCAAATGATCATGCGCCAACTAGAAGCTCAGGAGCTTGATATCATCACATTTACCAGTTCATCAACGGTTCGAAATTTTATGCAATGGCTTATGGAGTACGATGGTAACTTCGCCGGAACATTTATTCGTCGCGTTGTAGAGTTTGCACGGCCAAAAATAGCTTGTATTGGCCCTATTACATCACAGGCTGCCCGTGAAAGTGGCCTGAAAGTACATATCGAAGCAGGTGTATATACGATAGCTGGCCTGGTAGAGGCAATTATTCGAAATGAGGAAAAAGTATGACAGAGCAGACAATGCAAACAACACAAGTACAATCTGAGCAACAAACTTCTAATCCTGGATTGAAGCAACCGCGCCAGTTGGTGCGCTTTACATTCTATAAACTTGATCCACAATGGCAATTGCT
>WNGD01005959.1_pt1 | contig 11732 bp, 13 predicted proteins | sample 5400671 | NCBI WGS metagenome assembly WNGD01 (sample SAMN13153369, study PRJNA577476) | soil metagenome | isolation source: 40 cm soil or saprolite under grassland replicate 2 | place: USA:California | collected 2016-06-15
CACACAAGGGTACCACCTGCTTGGGGGTGGGTCATTTGTATGTTGTCACTGCTGGTGGGTCACCATTGGGTGCTAGAACCGTTTTGAGCGGGTCACTCTTAAGGTGCTAAACCTGCTCAATTATAACCTGTTATTAACAGTACCCACGAGCCCTCCAGTAAACTCCTCGGTCAACCGGGTCTCAATCAAGGAGATCCCACTTTCGTCGGCAGGAGCGATGACATGCGTTTGATACTCCGTCACCTCGACCTCACCCGTCACCTGATGACTCTGGCTCGTCTCCTGCTGAATGGTGTCTACTTCAGCGAAGTAGGCGGTGAGTGCCCGGAACGCACACCAGGCTTTTGCCAGTCCGAACTCGGCCACGAAGCGGAGAACCGCGCGGACATCCTCACGGCTGGCTCCTGCGTGCAATGCCAGATCAGTATGCGCCCGGAAAGGCTCATCGAGCGTCTGGTACAGCACATCAACGGCGAGCGAGATCATAGCGCGCTCGCACTGGCTCAATCCTGGCCGGCCCCAGACCTGGCCGGCCTGCTGCTCGACGTACTCAGCGAATGGACCGTCGAGCTTCCGCAGTTCCGTGAGCAGCGCTGGCGGATAATCGAACGTGGCACCCATCTCGACATCGCCGTGACCTGGAGGAGATGAGTCCGGCATCCCGAGATTCTGCGCAATCTCCAGCAACCGCTCGAAGGCGATGGAGCAGGCGGTATAGCCGGCGTAGGACCCAGATGGCGCAGGCATTCTCGGAAGTCCTCCTTGGTGATTCCTTGCTTCATCCCCATCTCCACATGCAGCTCAAAAGGGAGTGCCAAGTGCGGGTGACAGACATCGGCGACCAGGCAGAGGAACGTCTTCTCTCTCATCGTCAGTTGTGGAATGCTCCAGATGTGTCGTCCGGCGGCAATCCCCATCGGGCCGAACACAGGGTCGAGCCTGGTCACCCGCTCTTCGGATGTCAGTTTCATGATAGATCTTCTCCTCTCTTCTCTCTGGTCGAGGCGGGCTATCGCTGGTCATACCCGCTCTTGCAGGGGCGTTGCCTCAGGCGACCAGAACTCTAGCAAGTTGCCATCCAGGTCGTAAAAGTAGTAGGAACGGGCGTGGCGCCAGGTAAAATCGATGGGTCCATAGACTGGGACACTCTTGCTCTTCACCTGTTCCACGGCCTGCCCAAGGCGTTGGGCGGGCACGTGCAAGGCGTAGTGGATCGTCCCGAAGCGCTGTCCCTCGGGGAAAGGCGAATGCTCTTCAAAAAGCAGGGTGCCTTTGTGCAGCGCAAGACGCTGATCGCGCCCCGGCTCACCAACCCAGAACCAGGCCCACTCGTCATCCGCCTCCGACTGCGCGATCAGCCCAACGACCTCACGATAGAAACGTGCAGCCCTTTGGACATCCTTGACAACAAACACCACTTCCGCCAGACCGATAGTGAACACCATGCTTCTTTCCCTTTCTCAAATCAAAGCCTACCTCAATACAGAACATGGCCTAGAACTACGTCAGGTATTACCAGCCAACCTGGTAGTCCTCCTCTCCTTATGCCTCTCTCGCCTCTTGACGATTACCGGCTCCGCATCCGCTCCATAATGGGAGTGAGCGCTTCCATATGCTTCTCTATGACGCTGAGGGAAGCAATGTCGAAGTGTTCGCGGTTCGCCAGGACTTGCTGCTCACAGATCCGCTCTACCTTCATTCTCTGCTGAGAGGTACGTATGACGCAGTCAAGAAGAGGTTTTGCAGGTAACGGCGGAGGTGTTCCCCCTCGGTCGATCGGCTGCGAAAACCGATATAGCCGTCGGGACGGATCAACACCAGACCGTCATTGGCAAGACCATAGCGGTGCGCAAGCGAGCCATCTGGATCGTAGAACTTCTTTCTTGTCCCCTCTTGCTCGCCGCTCCCGTTGGTGCCCTGGACGACCTGATAGATATCTAGCAGATCTTGAAAGTCTGTTAGCGCAAGGTACAGTTCCTGAACGTCGGCTTCATTTTGCTGCTGTGAGAAGACGAGCAGGGTATGGCGTGTGCCAGAAAGCAGCTCGAAGAGCTGATGCGGTGCGTTCCGCTCGAAAGTCCAGATATTTCCATCAGGAGCACGGTCTCCGGCACGCAGACGAGAACGGCCCTTGGCTTCCTTACCTTGATCATCCTGGACAATCGAGCTATGACGATAAGAGATGCTCAGTTCCGCCAGGGCATTGATAATGCGCCGCTGCGCCAGTGGCAGTGCGGTCAGACGCGGTGTCAGGAAGTTGCGAACACCTGTGAGCAGTGGTTGATGCGAGGTCGCAAGACGGGCGGCTAATCCTGTGGCCGCTAAGAGTCCCTTGCTCACGTGCTCTCGCTCCTGTCCATAGCTCTCCAGCAGTTGCACTCTTGCCTGGCCTTTCACCACCAGAGCCAGTTTCCAGGCTAGATTGAAGGCATCCTGGATGCCGGTGTTCATGCCCTGTGCTCCCACGAACGTGAGCAGGTGGGCGCCATCCCCGGCCAGGATGACTCGCCCAGACACATAGCGCTCGACTCTGCGCTGATCCACCAGGAAGCGATCAAGCCAGTGTGGTTCCGACGCGCGCGCTCCGGCAGGACACCCAAAGGCCGAGATGTCACGCTGGACCTCTTCCAGGGTCACCTCTCCCTGTGGCGCCTCACCTGGCTGGTAGGTAACTACCACGCGATAGCGGAAAGCCTCAGGCATGGGGAAGAAGGCAATGGTATTGCCTTGATGCAAGAAAGCATGGGCTTCGTCAGGGGGAAAATCCCACTGCATACGCACATTGCCTGCGACAAAGCTCTGTTCGAAGGTCTTGCCCACAAAGGGCACACCGACCAGGTGCCGCACTACACTGTGCGCCCCATCACAGCCAATCAGCCAGTCGGTCCTGGTATGTTCTTCCTGCCCATCGGCGTGGCGCAGCACCACCTCCACACCTTCTTCCTGTTGGGTCAGGCTGACCAGTTCCGTGCCTCGCTCGATGGTACCGCCCAGGTCCAGAACGTGCCTAGTCAGCAGCGCTTCGGTCTCTGCCTGAGGGATCATCAACGCAAAGGGATACGCGCCAGCGAGCTGATGCACAAAGTCGAGATGGATCAGGCGTTTGCCTTCGCTCCAGACATGAAAGGTCGGCGTCTTGACCCCCTGTTCCAGCATCTCTTCCACGATCCCGGTTCCTGTCCGGGCGAACAGTTCGAGCGTTCGTGGCCACACCCCAAGCGCCTTCGTATTCTGGGAAGCGGTGGGTGCTTTGTCGATCAGGCGGGCATGCACGCCCTGACGCAGCAGTTCGTGTGCGAGCGTCAGCCCGGTCGGTCCGGCGCCAACGATCAAGACATCCCTTGGCTGACGATTAGTAGACATGATGTTGTCTCCTTTCTTGGCTCGTTCTTCTACAACAGGCTCTCAGACCAACCTGCCATTGAGCCTCTACGGACTTCTTGATCATCCGCTTCCCGGTGTCACTGACTGGCCCACCTCAATGAGATAGCCGTCGGGATCACGCAGATAGCAGCGAATTTCGCTCCCATGGTCCTTTGGCTCCGTCAGAAATGCGCCTCCTTTCCTTCGCCACTGCTCATAGCACGCCCAGATGTCCGCGACTCTGATGTTCAGGAAGCTGGAGACCTCGTCGGGGTTGCGAGGAGGATGCAGCGTCACCTCGGGTTTATCGTCGGTTGGGCCACCTCCGACATTGATAATCAGCCAGCTATTGGCAATGTGGATGATCGTGGGTTCGCCCTCGCAAACAACGGTGCCGTCGAACACGCGCTGATAAAACTCCGCTGATCGTTTCACATCCGCCACCGTCAAGAAGTGGGTAATAACAAAGCCGTCTTTCGGCGGCAGATGAGACGCTTCTCTGTTGAGCATGGATTCTTCTCCTTCACTGTTGTAATGCTTCATAGACGTTCGTTTCCTGAGATGTATTGATGTGTTTATGATCACGATTTCACGTCTCCCGGCAGCGGAGGAGCTTGAGAGATGTTCCTCTGCTGCCGGGAGACCTACCTACATTCAAGCACCTATTTGGGATTGTCTGTGCGAGCCTCGCAGGTTTTCTCCCGCGTCGGTTGCTTGATGGTACTCAGCAGATGCACTACGCGAGCTTCTTAGCGGGAAAGAGGACTCCCAGGGTACGGCTTTGCGGTCGAAGCGCCCACGAAGCGACCGTGAGAACGGCCAAGATGAGGGGCGGCCAGATGAGGGTGCCCGGGTCATCGCGGCCACGTACCACGCCCGATGCAACCGCACCTGTGTAGACAAAGAAGGAGCCGGCATACGCCCATTCCTTGAGCCGTGGAGAACCCGGCGCAAGCAAGACTATGCCTCCAGGCAGCTTCCACACGCCCAGGATCGTGAGTAAGTACTCCGGGTAGCCAAGGTGCGCCAGTATCTCGGCGACGGGCTGGCCAGCCACAAGCTCGGTTCCCCCACGCACCAGGTCCGTCACCCCACCTGCCAGAAGCTCGAGCGCGACGACTGCGGTGGTCGCCCAATAGCCGATCACTTTCATTTTCATCGTCGTGTTTCCTTTCACAGGTATCGTTACCATCTTTCTTTTTCCTTTCTCTTTCCTTTCTGGTTATTCAGAGCTTCATCACTGTCAGGCTCTCTGACACTCCAAGACGGGCATTTCAGAGGGAACTCTCAGATCCACTTGTGCTTGCCGTTCCTCCATCGGCGCGGCTCACGTGCGTAAGAAGGAGAGGACATATGCTCTCTCCCACTCAGCGCGAAGCTCTGCCAATCAACTCTCTGCCCGCTCATAGAGGTAGATCACTTCGTAGACATGGGGGTCGATGCGCTCAGCAAACGGGCGAAGGGCCTCCATGTGCTCGCGGTACTTCTTCCTAAAGCGGTCCAAGTCCTCCTCCGATCTCCATTGCGCGTAGTTGACGACGCGCGTGCCGTCTGTGCTTCGGTGCAGCGCCGCCCCAATCATGCCGGGCTCACCCTTCACCGAGTCGACGAAGCGAATCCAGTTCTCGATCAGCTCCTGCTGCTGTTCAGGCCTGGTCTCAAAGACATTAATGAGCGTGACCAGGTTGCTCTCTTTGGTAATAAGCATCTCTTTCCTCCTTTGGAAGAACAAAAGACTTCTTTCACTCGATGTTCGATCTGCGCAGACCATTCCCACGAGCCCCTGCCACCTGCCTGGTGGTGGCGTTGAGGCGGTTGAAAAGGTTGGTTGTGGCGATCATGAGGATCAAGGCGGCCAGCCCCTTCTCGTCTGAGGGCAGGGCAGCCTCCTCCCAGATCGAGTCTTGGACCGGATCCGCCCGATCACTGAGCCGGGTGGCAGCCTCGGTGAGCGCGAGGGCGGCACATCGGCGTCGGTGAAGGAGAGGGCCTCCCGCCCGCCACGGCAAAGACCTCACCCATTTCTGACGGAGCAAGCGAGAAGACTTCCCGGTCGTATGGCCTGTCCGCCGTGAGAGAAGCATCCCTGCTACCAGGGGAGGACTCCCTCTTCCTTAAAGAAACCGCCACTGGGTCCATCGGCGGGCAAGGTCGCAAAAGCGACTGGTGCCCTGGCTCCCTGCTCGGGGGTCAAATAGCCACGGTGATAGTTCATGTCCGTTGAGACGTACCCTGGACCGACCGCATTGATCTTGAGGGGCGTGTCTCGCAACTCTTTGGCAAAGGAGACGGTCATGGAATTGACCGCGGCCTTGGAGGCATCGTAGGCCAGGGAGGGCGGGTACTGCGCAACCTCTGAGGTCGGATCACTGCGCCTGCTCATGGAACCCATCTCGCTCGACAGATTGACAATGCACCCGGCCTCTGAGCGGCGCAGCAGGGGCAGCATGGCCTTAGTGACGGCAAAGACCCCGAACACATTGGTCTCGAAGATCTCGCGCATGTCTTCAAGCGCGACTTGGCTCGGCGGCGTGGGCGTGCCTTCATCTCTCTCGGACGTGTCTACATTCACCCCAGCGTTATTGACCAGAATGTCCAGTTTGCCGTAGGTCTGCTCGATCAAGGATGCCGCTGCATCGATGGTGGCCTGCTTGGTCACGTCGAGGTAAAGAGCGCGGGCATCGATGCCCTGGGCGCGCAAGTGCTCGACAGCGGCCTCGCCCCGCGCCTGGTCGCGTGCACCGACGAAGATGGTGATGCCCTGAGCGCCCAACTGGCGCGCGATTTCAAAGCCAATACCCTTGTTGGCTCCGGTGATGAGCGCAATCTTGCTGACTTCTGACATGTGCCTTCCTTTCATTAGTAGGTTTCCACAATCGATTCCTTTACCCCTGATGACAGTAACCCCGACTCAGGGCATTATGGGGTCGGCGAAGCCCACGGAGGGCCCAGCCGGCGAATGGTCAGTTGATGGCGGCGCACTTGAGCCCGCAGACGGAGACCGCAGTGAGGGCGAAGGCTCTGAGCGCCGCTCTCGCGGTTGTGCTAGTCATGGACTCCATGCGCGTCTTTATTAGAAGAACCGATACGACCCGATCACCGTCAACTGTTCGGAGGTGGGCGGTTCAGCAATCCACTGCTTGAGGCCTTCCTGGAAAGCCCGAAATTCCGGCAATGCGGGGAGAGGGTTGTCTACCCCGTCGTCAATTTCCAACAAAGCCACATAAGTCATCCCGTCGGAGAGTCGGCATGATGTGTAGCGGATGCCCTGAGGCTGCACTTGTTGAATCGCCGCGAACATGCGCTTGGCTGCCGCTTCGACATCTGTAACATGTGCGGCTTTCACTTTGGAAGTAATCATCAGTACGTTCATCAGGAAATCACCTTTCACTCTTACAATTGGTTTTTCTTGGGTTGGTTTATCTACTCCCGAAGCGGTGTCCGGTGTTGGTGTCGCTCAGCCAGCGCGGTCCCCGGGAGTTGGTCTCCTCGTCACATCGTGTGGGTTTCGCTCTCCACTCCTCTGACGGAACGCGACCACGGGATGTGACCAATGGACGAACACGGCTGGCTGGCCGAGCAGATTCATTTGTGTGCGCACCTCCTTTTCATCTTTCCCGCAGCGTTTGTTTAACTCCACAATGACAGAGCTGCGGTTCGTTCGCATCCCAGGCCAGGCGGTTATGTTTCTATGATAGAATAGAGCATGCACGAATCAGTTGTGCATGCGTGAATATGATCCGTTATGTTGGCTGGAGGAGCACGGATGGTCGATGACGAACCCACAGCGTTCGGGGACATCCTGAAAACCTTGCGCACCCAACGTCACCTCACCCAACAGCAACTCGCTGACCAATTGGGGCTCCATCGCAATACCATTGGGACCTGGGAACGGGGCGACTATCTGCCGGAGAGCCGTGGGCTGGTTCTGGAGGTGGCCAGGTGTTTAGGTTTGGACGCGCAAGAGACCCGCGCCTTGCTGGAAGCCAGCCTGACTGCCCTGGCTCCGCGTTGGCTTGTGCCTTTCCCGCGTAATCCGTTCTTCACCGGACGTAAGGAGATTCTGGAGGCCCTGCACCACCACCTGGGGACTGAGCAGAGCCTGGCCTTGACCCAATCGACAGCCCTGCATGGCCTGGGTGGGGTGGGCAAGACACAGATTGCCCTGGAGTATGCCTACCGGCATGCGCTCGCGTACCGTGCTGTCTTCTGGCTGGCCGCCGAGACCGCCGAGAGCATCACCTCCAGTTTTCTCGCCATCGCTGAGGTACTCCAGCTTCCGGGACGGGACGACATGGATCAGCAGCGCGTGGTCGCCTCCGTCCAGCGCTGGCTCGCCACTCATCCGCAGTGGCTACTCATCTGGGATAACGTGGAAGACCTGGAGCTGCTGCAACAGTTCCTCCCTTCGGCGCGGCGCGGGGCATTGCTGCTGACTACCCGTGCGCAGGCGGTGGGCACGCTCGCTGTGGGTCTGGAGCTAGAGCCGCTGGAGCCAGAAGAGAGCCTGCTCTTGCTGCTGCGACGGGCCAAACTGCTCCCTCCCCAGGAAAGCCTCGAGCAGGTGCGCCAGTTGGCAGCACGTCTTCCGGCGGAGTTTGCTGCCGCTGAGGAACTGGTAAAGACTCTGGGAGGACTGCCCCTGGCCCTCGACCAGGCAGGAGCCTATCTGGAAGAAACCGGCTGCGGCCTGGTGGGATATGTAGGGCGCTACCAGCAGCAGTCTCATGAGCTGTTGGCTCGGCGAGGGGCATTTGGGGCGGCTCACCCTCACTCGGTCACGGCCACCTTTCGGCTCTCCTATGAGCGTGTCCAGCAGACCAATCCTGTGGCAGCAGATGTGTTGAAGGTCTGTGCGCTTCTGGCTCCTGATGCCATTCCTGAAGAACTGTTGACGGAGGGTGCTCTCCATCTGGGACCTCTGCTCTCGCCGCTTGCTGCCAATTCTATCCAACTCGACCAGGCATTTTCGGTCTTGCGAAACCTGTCCCTGGTCAAACGGCACGCGGAAACCCAGACGCTCTCCCTCCATCGACTGGTGCAAGCGGTCTTGCAAGAGGCGATGACGGAGGCAGAGCGGGAGCAGTGGATCCGAAGAATTCTTGAGGCCCTGGAGGCGCGCTTTCCTGAGGTAGAGATTATGACAGTAGAGCCCTCCTTCTGGAAGAAGTGTGAGCGCCTGCTTCCCCATGACCTCCACTGGTTGCTTCACAGCCGGGGAGCCGGAGAATCCAGCGCCTTCGCCTCTCTTGCGTACAAAACCGCACAGTATCTGTATCACCGTGGATTCTATGAGCAGGCTAAACTCCTCTATCAGCGGGCAATTGGCATCTGGGAGCAAACACGAGGATCTGACCACCCCCAGGTGGCCTATCCGCTCCTGGGCCTGGCGATCCTCTACAGTGTGCAGCGCAAGACGGAGCAGGCCGAACCGCTCTATCAACGCGCACTCAGCATTTGGGAGCAGACTCTGGGGTCTGATCATCCCCAGGTAGCTCAGGCGCTCTATGGCCTGGCTGTATTCTCTGTGAGACATGGCAAGTCTGAACGGGCGGAGCCACTGTTTCAGCACGCACTCCACATCTGGGAACAAATCCTGAGACCTGATCATCCCCTGATAGCGCAGACTCTGCTGGGCCTTGCCGAACTCTACTGCATGCAGAGGAAATTCGACCAGGCAGAGTTGCTCTCTCGGCACGCACTTGGTATCTGGGAACAAGCTCTGGGGCCTGGTCATCCCCTGGTGGCTCAGGCGCTCCAGCAAATGGGAATTATCTACGCTCAGCAAGGCAAGTTCGACCAGGCGGAGCCGCTTCTTCAGCGTGCGCTCCACATCCGAGAGCAGACTCTGGGATCTGACCACGACCTAGTGGCTCACCCACTCTACAATCTGGCCGAACTCTACCGATTGCAGAGGAAGTTCGACCAGGCGGAACCGCTTCTTCAGCGCGCACTCCACATCTGGGAACAAGCCCTGGGACCTGACCATAGCTGGGTATCTGCGTCGCTCAGTAACCTGGCAGCCCTTTACCAGGAACAGGGCAGGTATGAGTAAGCGGAGTCCCATTACCAGCGTGCACTTTTCGCCCAGGAACAGCAACCTGGTCCATACAATGCTGAGGCCGGGCACACTCTCTATGACCTGGCTCTATTCCGCCAGAAACAGGGTAAGCTGAGCGAAGCGATCGTACTTGTTGAGCGACAATTAAAATGAAATGTGACAGGGTGAGGTGGTGGAAGCAGTCACATTCGTTCGGCCTCGCCCGTCTCTCCTTCGACGTAACACTATGAGAGAATGTGAGAGCTTCGATGAATAGCAATGGCGAGCTGCGCCATTGGAGGCCGAAAGCGCAAGAGTCTCCGCGCTCTGGCCTCTCATCAGATGCTCGCAGCCCTGTCACTTCGGGGGTTCCCTCATCCCTCCCAGTCACAAAACAGAATGGAAGGAATGAAACCAATGGATGAACATGACTGGCTAGTAGAACAATTCGAGGCCGAGCGCCCCAACCTGCGGGCGGTAGCCTACCGGCTGCTCGGCTCCCTTCCCGAGGCGGAGGACGCTGTCCAGGAGTCCTGGCTCCGTCTCAGCCGCTCCGACACGAGCGGAGTCGCGAATCTGGGCGGATGGCTGATGACGGTGGTCGCACGGATCTGCCTCGACATGTTGCGCTCGCGCAAATCACGACGTGAGCAGTCTCTAGATGCGTTGGAGACTGAACCCATCACGAGAGAGCCGGGCTCGATCAACCCGGAGGAAGAAGCGGAGCTTTCCGACTCAGTCGGACTCGCGCTGCTCGTGGTCCTAGAGACGCTCACGCCTCACGAGCGTCTTGCCTTTGTGCTGCACGATATCTTTGCTGTTCCCTTCGAGGAAATTGCGAGAGTAGTGGAGCGTTCAGAGATTGCCACGAGGCAGCTTGCGAGCCGTGCTCGCCGCAGGATACGAGGAGGGGCCAGGGTCCAAGACGCTGACCTCAGCTATCAGCGAGAAGTAGTTGACGCCTTCCTGGCTGCCTCGCGTGCCGGCAACTTCGACGCGCTGCTCGCCCTGCTCGACCCAGACATTGTGTACCGGGCCGACTGGGCTTCGGGCAAGTCACAGGGCGTTCGTGGAGCGACGGCTGTGGTCAGGCAAGCAAGAGCCTTCTTGCGGCTTGCCCGGTTCGCACAACCAGTTCTAGTGAACGGCGCAGTCGGAGTCGTCGTGGCGCCTTTTGGACGGCTGCGCTATGTCGCCCAGTTCACGATCACAAGTGGCAAGATCGCCCAGATCCACGTGATGGCTGACCCCGCAGTTCTTCGTCAGTGGCATCTTGCGGTGCTTTCCAACTGACGAGCAGGCACAGCCTCTCATAACCGTCAGACAACAGGTAGCAACGTTTGTTCAAGAAACGTTGAAACTAACCATCGCAGAAGAAAAGTCACACATTTGCCACAGCAAAAAGGGAATGATCTTTGTCGGATATGAAGTAAGTGGGTCAATCTGCAATTAGCTTGCGTAAGCGAGAACGGCAGCCCCAGAACCCGCTAAGCGTTTGAGTCGTGCTCGCTGCCTGCGCTCTCGTCGTTTCCCATTCCAGACAAATGGAGTGGGGTCCTGGGGAGAGCCAGCCACGGTCTCTTCCAACCAGTCGATGACCTGTCGTGGAGTTTGAGGATACTGACCCGAGAGCGCCCGACGCACCAGAATGCGCTGCATCGACTCGGCCATATTCAACCACGAGCCGCCCACAGGCGTGTAGAGCGGCATGATGCCGTGGTCAGAGAGCCACTGCTGAAGCGGGAAATTGCGGTGGCCCGCCAGATTGTCCCACACCAGGATCATACGCAATGGAGGGTAGCGATCACTGAGCTTCCAGCCCACCCAGGTTTCCCACTGGTGAGCCTTCTCCCACTCTGCTGGCTGAGGTGATGGTGCCGCCGCAGAGGCGGCTTTGGCCTCCTGTGCCGAGAGCACCGCCAGCAGTTGTTCATACGCGCCAGGGGTGCAAGACCGCATTGGTCACGGACACAACGCCTTTGGCTCGCACCTCCCCAGTCGCCGGACGAAACAGGGTCATGAGCTTGGCACCACCGTTGCGCAGATATTCATGCGGCTGCCGCTTGGGCTGGCCTTCAGGCCGCCAGCTCTCGCCCGGCTGGGGCCTAGTCGCATAGGGACCGGCTTCATCCTGACACCACAAAGGCACCCCACACGCCTCTGCGATCCGATACGCCAGCTCGATTACACTTTTTTTTCCGTCAGGGCAAAGGCTGCGTCGGAGTGACAGCAGCCCAGCGTCGCTCAAGAGCAGTGAGAGAGCTCTCACGCTTGTGAAGGAAGCGAAAGCGCAGGAGTTGCTCGCTCTGAGCAGCAGTGGTCTCCCGTC
>WNGD01015743.1_pt1 | contig 11729 bp, 9 predicted proteins | sample 5400671 | NCBI WGS metagenome assembly WNGD01 (sample SAMN13153369, study PRJNA577476) | soil metagenome | isolation source: 40 cm soil or saprolite under grassland replicate 2 | place: USA:California | collected 2016-06-15
CTGCTCGCGGCGGCCGACACCCTGGCCCGCACCGTGGTGGCGCCGCGCGAGCTGCCGGTGGGCATCGTCACCGCCCTGTTGGGCGTGCCGGTGTTCGCGTTCCTGTTGCGCCGATGGACCGCGAGCTGATTCTCGCCTTGCGCGGCGTGACGTGCCGCTACCCGGGCGCCCCGCGCGACTCGCTCCGGGGCGTCTCGCTCGAGGCGCGCGCGGGGGAGTTCCACGCCGTGCTCGGGCCCAACGGCAGTGGCAAGACGACGCTGGTGCGCGCGGCCCTCGGCGTCGTGCGGCCGGTCGCGGGCCAGGTCGAGATCCTCGAGCGGCCGGCGAGTGGTTGGTCGCGCCGCGACCTGGCGCGCGTGATCGGCGTCCTGCCGCAGCGCGAGGACAACCTGTTCCCGCAGCGCGTGCGGGAAACGGTGCTGCTCGGTCGCTACCCGCACCTCTCCCTCCTGGGCGGCGTGCGCGCGGAGGACCGCGCGGCCGTCGAGCGGGCGCTCGTGGCGTGCGACGCGGCGGATTTGGCGGACCGTTGGCTGTGGACGCTGTCCGGGGGCGAGTACCAACGTGTCCGGCTCGCGCGGGCCCTCGCCCAGGAACCCCGGCTGCTCGTGCTCGACGAGCCCACCGCGTCGCTCGACCTGCGACACGAGATGGAGCTGTTCGAGCTGGTGCGCGCGCTGGTGGACACGCGGGGGCTCGCCGCGATCGTGGTGACGCACCATGTGAATCTGGCGGCGCGTTTCGCCGATCGCGTCCTGCTGCTCGCCGAGGGGCGACCCGCGGGCGCGGGCGCGCCCGGCGACGTGCTCACCCGGGAGACCGCCGAGCGCGTGTTCACCTGGCCGGTGTCGATCGCGCCGTTCGAAGGCCGGCCCCAAATGATTCCCTTACGCCAGCGAAAGGACGCCCCATGAGACTCGCCCTGCGCGCGCTCCTGCTCGTCGCCTGGCCGGTGTCGCTCGCCGGCCAGACCCCGACCGACACCGTGGAGCTCAACCCGGTGGTCGTGACGGCCACGCGGATTCCGACCCCCGCGCGGGATCTGCCGGTCGCGGTGACCGTGATCAGCGGCGTGCAGCTGCGTGAGCGGGGCATCCGCACGGTGGCCGACGCCGTGCGAACCGTTCCCGGCGCGGACGTGGTCACCACGAATGCCTACGGGAGCCAGACCTCGCTGTTCCTCCGCGGCGGAGAGAGCGACTACGTGAAGGTGTTGATCGACGGCGTGCCGCAGAACGCCCCCGGCGGGGCGTACGACTTCGCCAATCTCACCACCGACAACGTGGAGCGCATCGAGGTCGTGCGGGGACCGGCCAGCGTACTGTACGGATCCGATGCCGTAACGGGCGTCGTGCAGATCTTCACCCGGGACGGTCGGGGGCCGGCGCGCGGAACCGTGGCCTGGAGCGGCGGGACGTACGGCAGCAGCGCGCTCGACGCGACGCTCGCCGCAGGCGGCGCGCGCGCCGGATACAGCGTCGGAGTGTCGCGCTTTTCGAGCGACGGCCTGTATCCGTTCAACAACCAGTACCGGAACGAAGTCGTGAGTGGCCGCGTGCGGCTCCGTCCCGACGCGCGCACGGACGCGGCGCTCTCGCTGCGCTATGGGGACGCGCTCTACCATTTCCCCACGGACGGGAGCGGCGACACGGTCAGCCACAACCAGCATCAGCTGGATCGCGGACCCTCGGTCGGGCTCGACCTGGGTCATGTCTTCTCGTCCCGCGCGGAGGGCCGCCTCACGGCCGGATGGCATCGGGACAATCTCCAGTATGCCATCGCCAAGAACGGGCCGGCCGACTCGACGACGTTCCCCTACAGCAGCTCCGACTGGATCACGCGCACCGCAGTGGACGCGCGGCTCAACCTACGGCCGCTCGCCAGTGCGATCGTCACCGTGGGGGGGGCGTTCGAGCGCGAGGCGATGAGCGGCACGACGCTCGACACCGCGCGATCGCGCAACGACGGCGCGGCCTATCTGCAGGTGGTTACAGCACCCGAGCGGGCGGTGAGCGTGGCCGTGGGAGCGCGGCTCGAGGACAACCAACGCTTCGGCACCTATGTCACGCATCGCACCGGCATGGCGGTGCGGATCGTGCAGGGGGTGCGCGCGATCGCCTCCCTCGGCACGGGCTTCAAGGAGCCGAGCTTCTACGAGACCTTCGCGACCGGCTTCGTGCGCGGGAATCCGACCCTCGCACCCGAGCACTCGCTCAACTGGGAAGCGGGGCTCGAGTACACGGGGCTGCGGAGAACGCTGACTATTCGCGCTACATACTTCCACCAGCGATTCCGGGACCTGATCCAGTACAGCGGCGCGCCGTTGGGACCGGATTCGGTGAACTACAGCAACGTCGCGGACGCGGCGGCGCAAGGCGTGGAGCTCGGCGTCCAGGGCGCGCTGGGCGGCGGGGTGTCGCTCGACGCTGGTTACACGTACCTCGATTCGCGTGATTTCGCGACGAGCCTGCGGCTGCAGCGCCGGCCCGCGCATGCCGCCAGCTTGGGGCTGGGTTACGGTCTGGGGGCGCGCGGCACGACATCCCTCGTCGCCGTCTTCACGGGAGACCGCGACGACTACGACTATTCGACCTTTCCCGCACCGCGGGTCACCCTGCCACCCCACACCCGGGTGGACATATCGGGCGCCTACGAGCTCATCCGATCGCACGGTACGCTGCCCGCCGTGGGGCTCACCGCCCGCATCGAAAATCTGCTGGGCGCTCGCTACGAAGACGTGAAGAACTTCCCGGCCCGCGGTCGCACGCTGCTCGTGGGCGGACGCCTGGACTGGGGAAGGTGAGCCGCATCGTCTCGCTCCTCCCCAGCGCGACCGAGATCGTGTACGCGCTCGGGCTGGGCGACCGGTTGGTGGGCGTGTCGCACAGCTGCGACTACCCACGCGAGGTGCGCGGGAAGCCGGTCTTCACGCGGCCGCGGTTCGCGCCCGAAGGGCTCTCGAGCGGCGAGATCGACGCCGCCGTGCGCGACGCGCTGCGGCGATTTGGCAGCGTGTACGAGGTCGATGGCGAGGGCCTGGCCGCTGCGCAGCCGGACCTGATCCTGACCCAGGGCGTGTGCGAGGTGTGCGCGGTGCCGACGCGGGATGCGGAGGCGGTCGCCCTCCGACTCGCTTCCTGCCCGACGGTGCTTACGCTCGACGCCCACGACGTCGCGGGGGTGCTCGCCACGATCCGCGCGGTGGGATGCGCGGGCGGGGTGCCTGGGCGCGCCGAGGAATGCGTGTGCGAGATCGAGCGGCGCATCGCGGCCGTGCGGGCCCGCGTCGCCGGCCGGCCCACCCCGCGCGTCCTGGCGCTCGAGTGGCTCGAGCCGCCGTTCGTCCCCGGCCACTGGGTCCCTGAAATGATCGGGCTCGCTGGCGCCGTCTCGCTGTGCGGCACCGCCCGTCGCCCCTCGTATGCCGTGCCCTGGGCGGAGCTTGCCGCTCTCGACCCGGACGTGCTGCTCGTCATGCCCTGCGGGTTCGACCTTGCCCGTGCCCGTGACGAGGCGGATCTCTACGCGTCGGCGCTGCGACGCGTCGCGCCGCGGGCGATCAGCGCCGGACGCGCGTTCGTGGTGGACGCCTCGTCTCATTTCAGTCGGCCGGGACCGCGTGTCGCCGACGGGGTGGAGCTGCTCGCAGCGCTGCTCCATCCGGGCGACTGCCACGGTGTGCCGCTCGACGGCAGGGCGGCGATCTGGGCGTAACGCTATTTCGAGCCTGAGATGACCGAGCCGGTGCTGGTGGCCTGGAGCGGGGGGAAGGACAGCGCCCTGGCCCTGCAGGAGATCCTCGGCGCCGGCCGCTATCGCGTCGCAGCGCTCCTCACCACCGTGACGGGCGAGTATGACCGCATCAGCATGCACGGCGTGCGGCGGACACTACTCCGCCGGCAGGCTGAGTCGCTCGACTTGCCGCTCGAGGAGGTGGTGATATCTCCCAGCGCGTCGAACGACGAATATGAGGCGAGCATGGGCGCCGCCTTGGAGGGACTTCGGTCGCAGGTTTCGGGTCTCGACAGGGTCGTGTTCGGCGACTTGTTTCTCGCCGACATCCGAGCCTACCGGGAGCGGATGCTCGCGCGCATCGGAATGCGGGGACTGTTCCCACTGTGGCTCCGCGACACTCGCGCGCTCGCGGCGGACTTCGTGCGGCAGGGGTACCAAGCGGTGCTCGCGTGCGTGGACTCGCGCGTCCTTCCAGGAGCGTTCGCGGGGCGGGAGTTCGACGCAGCATTGCTGAACGATCTCCCGCCCGGGGTCGACCCGTGCGGCGAGAACGGCGAGTTTCACACGTTCGTGTACGCCGGACCGATTCTGCGCGCGCCCGTGCCCCATCGGCGCGGCGCGATCGTGGTGCGGGAGGGACGGTTTGTATATTGTGATCTCGAGGAGATCCCTACGTCATGAAACGAGTCTGTTGGTTGGGACTGGCGCTCACCGCGGCGTGCAGCGACGCGCTCGAGCAGACGAGCTCGGCAGGCCAGGTGATCGGCGTCGTCAATGCGGCCGACAACACGGTGTCGTTCGTGTCCGCAACGGATTTCTCGGTCCGCACGGTGGACCTCGGGACTCCAGGCGGGGCGGCCACGACAGCCGCGGGGCGCGGCGGCACCGTCATCGTGCCGCTCGGTCCCGCCGATTCGGTAGCGGTGATCCACAACGCGGGTCTCTGCACCACGGGAGTGTGCGTGCGGCCAGTGGTCGTCTTCTCCCTCGCCAAGGGGTCCGGCGCGACGGGTGCGGCGATTCAGGACGACTCGATCGCCTGGGTGGCGAACCCGAACCTCAACACGGTCACGCGGCTCAATTTCCTGACGGGCGACACGGCGAGCTTTCGCGTCGGTGCCTACCCGCAGGCCATGGCGCTTGTGCTCGGCCGAGTGTTCGTGGCGAGCGGGAACCTGTTCAACGACGTGCCGGCGGGTGCGAGCTGGCTGAATGCGTTCGCCTGCTGCGTTGGGGTCTCCAGGCTCGACTCCATTCCGCTCTCGGGGACGAACGCACGCTTCCTCACCATCGGGGATGACAGCCTGGTGTACGTCGTCAACGCCGGTCACGCCGGCCGGGCGGACGGCAGGCTCTCTGTCGTCGACCCGGTGACTCACACGGAGCTCGTGGTGATCAACGGGCTCGGCGACTCCCCTGGCGCTGCCGCCTTTCACCCGTCGGGCCGCGTGCTGGTCGCGTCCGCGAGCGAAGGGATCCTGGAGGTGAACACCCTGACACGATCGGTGACGCGGGGGCCGGGGCAGGGCGTGAAGCCGGGCGGACACGGCGTGGCCGGATTGGCGATCGACCAGGGGGGCCGGGGCGGGCCGTGACCGTGGGCGTCTGCCCGTCGGCGACTGCGCTCGCGGTCGTGCCATAAGAGCGGCGCGGCCGTTACCTTTGACCCCATGGCGCTCGTCACCACCCCGGCCGTCGTCCTCCAGACCTACCGCTACAGCGAAACCTCCAAAGTGGTGCGGCTCGCGACCCGCGAGCTGGGCGTGCAGAGCGCGATCGCCAAGGGCGCGCTGCGGCCGAAGAGCCGGTTCGGCGCCGGGCTCGAACTGCTGAGCGAGGGGTCGGCGCAGCTGTATTTCCGGGAAACGCGCGAGCTGCACACGCTCGGTGCTTTCGACCTCGCCAACTTGCGGCGTGACCTGGCGGCCGATGTCGGACGGTTCGCGGGGGCGACGGTGCTCGCCGAGGTCATGCTGAAGATGGCCCCCCCCGCGCCGCTCCCCGCTGCCTACGACGTCTTCACCGCCGCGCTCGACGCGCTGGCCGCGGCATCGCCGGACGCGATCGATGCCGCCGGGGTGCGGGGGATCTGGCTGCTCTTGGGCGTGCTGGGGTTCGAGCCGTCGCTCGGGGCCTGCGTCCGCGACGGCACGGCCATCGATCCCGACGGTACCGACCCCGTGTGCTTCAGCGTGGCCGAGGGCGGGGTCGCCTGCCCCACCTGCGCGCCGGCCCCGCCGCTCACCCGGCTGCCGCGGCAGGCGTACCGGGACCTCCTCGTCCTGAACGACGCCGCAGCGGACCTGCCCCGGCTCGACGCGCCACACGCGGCCGCCCACCGCCGTCTCGTCGCTCGCTTCGTCCGACACCACTTCGGCGAGGCGGGCGCTCTCTCGGCCCTCGACTTCTGGGAGCGTCGCGCATGGTCCCCCCCCCTCACGCCCCCCGCGCCAGTCCCGTCCGCCGCTTCGTAATCGGCACCGCCGGTCACATCGACCACGGGAAGACGGCGCTCGTGAAGGCCCTCACCGGCGTCGACACCGACCGGTGGGAGGAGGAGAAGCGTCGAGGCATCACCATCGATCTGGGCTTCGCGCCACTCCCCCTCGATGACCAGGTCCAGGCCAGCGTCGTGGACGTCCCGGGACACGAGGGGTTCGTCCGCAACATGCTCGCAGGTGCGACGGGCATCGACGTCGCCCTGCTCGTGGTGGCGGCCGACGAGGGGCTCATGCCGCAGACCGAGGAGCACCTCGCCATCATCGAGCTGCTCGGCGTGGGCCGCGGCATTCCCGTCATCACCAAACGGGACTTGGTGGAGCCCGAGTGGCTCGACCTCGTACGGTCCGAGGTGAGCGAGCGGCTGAAGCGGAGCCGGGTCCCGTGGGAGCCGTCGATCGCCACGTCGGCGCTCACCGGCGAGGGGCTGGACGAGCTCCGGTCGGCGCTGCGCCTGGTTGCGAACGACCTGGTCGAGCGGCCGGCGGAAGACCTGTTCCGGTTGCCGATCGACCGCGTCTTCGCGGTGGCCGGGGCCGGCACGGTCGTGACGGGGTCGACCTGGACGGGGACCGTGGCCGTGGGTGACGCCGTGCGCCTGCTCCCACTCGAGCGCGAGGTACGGGTGCGCTCGATCGAGGTGCACGGCCAGGCCGCCGAGCGCGCGGTGCCGGGCCGCCGCACCGCGTTGGCGCTGGTCGGGGTCGACAAGAGCGAGCTGGCGCGCGGCGATGTGGCGGTGACCGGAGCGGGCTGGCGGGCGACGACGCTGCTCGACGCCGCGGTCGAGCTGCTCCCTGCCGCGCGCAAACCGATCGGCTCCCGCACCAGACTCCGTATCCACCTCGGCACGGCCGAAGTGCTGGCGCGCGTCGTCCAAGTCCGCTCGATCGGGCCGGGGGAGCACGGCCTCGCCCGGCTGGTGCTCGAGACGCCCCTCGTGGCCCGGGGCGGGGACCGGTTCGTGGTGCGCTCGTTTTCGCCCGTGACGACGATCGGCGGCGGTGTCGTGCTCGATCCTTTTCCGGCGCCGCGCCCGCGCCTGCGCCAGCGGCGCCTCGCGGCAGAGCAGCTGCCGATCGAGCGATTACTGGTGCTCGCCCAGGAAGCCGGGCTCGCCGGGCTGTCCACGGACAGTCTTCCCACGCGACTCGGTCTGCTCCCGGGTCAGGTGCCCACCCTCATCACGGAGGCGGGCAAGGATCTGCTCAGCCTGGGGGCGACCGTCGTGGCGCGGCACGCCCTTGCGGCCGAGGCGACGCGCCTGGTGGAGGTGCTGCGGCGCTACCACAAGGAGCATCCGATCGATCCCGGCATGTCACTACAGGCCCTGCGAGCCGCCGTGGCAGCGGCGGCGCCGCCGCCCCCCCCGGTGCTCGATGCGGTCCTCGAGGTCGGCACGCGGGCGCGGCAGCTGGAGGTGACGGGGAGCGTGGCGCGGCTCGCCGGGTGGCACCCTGCCTTCGATGCGCGCACGAGCGACTTGCGGGAGACCCTGGCCCGCCGTTTGGTGGACGCCCGCTGGGAGGTGCCGACGCTGGGAGAGCTGGAGCGCGAATTCCCGGGCGCGCCGATCCGGGCGCTGCTCGCGCACCTGGCACGGGAGGGCGCGGCCGAACAGATCGACCAGGAGCGTTACGCAGCGCCGCAGGCAGTGGAGTCCTTCCGCATCGGTCTCGAGGCGGCTCTCTCCGAGCTCGGCAAGGCGACCCCCGCCGAGTTACGGGAGCGGTTCGGGCTCACCCGCAAGTACTTGATCCCGCTGCTCGAGTGGGCCGACCGCCGCGGCATCACGCGCCGCGCCGGAGACGCCCGGGTGTTGGCACGGTTGACAGCAGGGAAAGGCGGCCCATAGTTTTGGGCGAGGGTTCTAGATCGGTTCACCCGTGACAAGGAGTGCGGTCCCAAGATTCTTTTCTCGTTCGCAGAGGAGTGGTGGATGAGGCGGTGCGCCTGGGCGGTGCTGGGGCTCGGGCTTTGGGCGGCGGGGGTAGCTGGGGTGGCGGAGCGGGCGTGGGGGCAGAACCCCCGACCCACGGTTGAGCTCAAACAGAATTTCCCGAACCCGTTCAATCCGGCGACGACGATCCCGTTCTCGCTGGGCGGTGACGTGTTTGCCAACGGTCACCGGCCGAAGGTGTCGCTCAAGATCTACAACGTCTTAGCGCAGCTGGTCGCCGTACCGATCCTGCAGGGGACCGGTGAGGCGCTCGACAACCTCGAGTTGAGTTGCTCGAGTGCCGAGGGCTGCGCCTACAGCGCCTACTGGGACGGCACCGTTCGCAACACCGGCCAGCCGGCGGCCTCGGGGGTGTATCTGTACCAGTTGGTGGTCGACGGACAGCGCTTCACCAAGAAGATGATCATCATGAAGTGACTTACCGCGGGTGCTCCAGCACGATGTAGCGCACGTCATCCCGCCCCATGTCTTTCAACCACTGAATTAGCTCGCCGATCCGGCCGGGGGGCTCGATCCCTTTGCGGCCGATGAGCTTCCGCGCGACGTGCAGCACGCGCCCCGCCTGGCCGTACTCCGCGCGATACATGCCGAACGCGCTCTGCGCCGTGACGTTGGGCGGGAGCTGAGCCCGCCACCCCTCCGGCAGGGTGAGCGTCAGCTCGGCCGCCTCTTCGTGCGGCCCGGAGACTTGAGCGACGTCGATGGGGAAGCGCCGGGGCCCGCGGGCCTCGAGCTCCGTCGCGAGGCCTTTCAGGTCGCCATAGTTGTGGATCGGGAGCGTCAGGATGTCATTGCTGCCCGATGGAGCGGTCGCCTGCGCGTCGCGGACCACGACGGAGATCCGGGGCTCGGCGCGGAGGTCGCGTCCATCGAACACCTCGAGGCTGTCGCCCGCAGCGCCCGGGAACAGCATGTTCACCGCGGCGCGCGTGATCCGCTCCCGCTCCGTCGCGCCGAACTGCGTCGCGAACGTCCGGCGCAAGCCGTACTGCTGGTCTCCCGTTGCGACATGGACGTAACGTCCGTGAAACACGCCTTGCGGCGACAGCTCGCCGGTCAGCTGAGCCACGTCGCGGTTCGCGGCGGTCGAATCCGACGGGAAGGTGACTTCCTCCCCGCTCCCGTCGGAGTGGACCATCAGGCCGAATTCCCCTTGCTCGGACGGCGGGAGCGAGCCGAACGGCGTGAGCTCGGACGTCAGGTCGAGGTAGAGATAGCCGCCGGAGCGCTGCACTGCGGCGATCATGTGGTCGAACGCCAGGGCCGAGGGCCGATCACGTGCGATACCGCCCGTGCTCGACAGCAGTACGGGATACGCGCGTAGCCCGAGCCGCCGGGCCAGGGCGATGAACAGGGTCGCTTTGTCCTTGCAGTCGCCGTAGCGGGTTGCGAGCACCGCACCGGGCAGACGCGGCTGGAATCCGCCGATCCCGAGCGAGAGTGAGACGTAGCGAAAGTCTTGCGCCACCCAACGGTGCAGGGCGCGCAGGGAATCGTCGAGGGTGCGCGCGTTCGTGACCACGGACGCGAGCGCCGAGTCGAGCGCCGGAGTCACGGCGTAGCGGTCGCGGGAAAGCGTGCCGTACCAGCGCGCCACGTCGGTCCATTGCACCAGGGCCGCGACATCGATGTACTGGTCGATACCGTTCGAATCCGCGGCGAACGGCTCCCGCTCGATCTTGGGCACGTCGGCCGTCGCCCAGGTGTACACGCGCCGGCCACGCCCTTCGACGACCGTTCGCGGGAAAGTCAGGTTGACCTCCTTGATGCGCACGGCGAGGTTCGCGGGCACGTCCAACACGTAGCGCGAGCGGCGAGTCAGCCGTCCCGTGGTCACCCGCCACGCGCGCTGGAAGTCGCCGGGCATCACCGGCTTCAGGGTCTCGACCGTGTAGCTGTAGTCGAGCAGCGTGCCGGGCACGATGCCGCCGCTCGAGACGCGTCGCAGCTTCACATCGGAAAACACCGGCGCTTCCTGCGCGACGGGCGCGATCGACTCCTGCTCGTGCGTGGGCCGCGCGCTGATGACCTCGCCCGTCGGCTTCACCACACGAACCCAGTTCAACGTGAGCCGCTCACGCCCGCTCACATAAGAAAACGACTGCTCGCCCCAGGTCTCCGCGGCCTCCCGCGTGAAGATCTGCACCACCTGTCGGTACGTCCGGCTGCCGCGGCCGTCGGCCTCGAGGCGTACGACCCCATCGTCCAGCAGGTACACGTAGTCATCGTCGGCGTGATCGGCGGGGTTCACCGCCAGGCGGTAGATCGTGTCGTCTTTGACGGTGGGATCCCCCGCCGGCGTGATCCGCGGGGCCTGCGCCAGGGCGGGACCCGTCAGGGTCAGCAGCAACACCAGCGAGCGTGCCAGCACAGCAGGATTCCTCGAATGGGTGGCTCGGGCGGAACATCACACGGCCGGGGCCCCAGCGTCAATTGATGGCGGTGGCACACGAGACCGGACGGTTTTGACTTGTCCTCTGCCGATTCGGCATCTTTCAGTGGGCACAAAGGTTGCCCGGAGGCCCGGCGCTATGATCAGACCAGAAAGATTGACCGTAAAGGCCGCTGAGGCGTTGCAGCAGGCGAGTGCGTTGGCCCGCCAGCGCGGCAACCCGGTCGTCAACGACGCCCATCTCTTCCATGCGCTGCTGTCGCAGGACGACGGCATCGTGGTTCCGCTGCTCCAGAAGGCGGGGCTCAACGTGGCCCGGCTGAAGGACGAGACGGAACGCGAGATCGACCGGTTCCCGAAACAGTCGGGGACTCAGGCGGAGCCGACGCTGTCGCGCGAAGTCGGCCGGGTGCTCGACCGGGCCGACGACGAGGCGAAGGCGCTGGGCGATGCCTACGTCTCCACCGAGCATATGTTGCTCGCGCTGCTCGAGGAGAAGGGCACGACGGCGAAGCAGCTGCTCTCCGCCGCCGGCGTCGATCGCGGCGACGTGATGGCGGCCCTGGAGGGCGTGCGCGGCCCGCAGCGGGTCACCGATCAGGAGCCGGAGCAGAAGTATCAGGCGCTCGAGCGGTTCACGCGGGACCTTACCGAGCAGGCGCGGAAGGGCAAACTCGATCCGGTGATCGGGCGGGACGAGGAGATCCGCCGCGTGATGCAGGTGCTGTCCCGGCGAACCAAGAACAATCCCGTGCTGATCGGAGAGCCCGGGGTCGGCAAGACCGCGATCGTGGAAGGGCTGGCGCAGCGGATCGTGAACGGGGACGTGCCGGACTCGCTCAAGAACAAGCACTTGGTCGCGCTCGATCTCGGCGCGCTCGTCGCGGGTACGAAGTACCGCGGCGAGTTCGAGGAGCGTCTCAAGGCCGTCCTGAAGGAGATCACCAGCGCCGAGGGCAGGTACGTCGTCTTCATCGACGAGCTGCACACCCTGGTGGGGGCGGGCGCCGCGGAAGGGGCCGTGGACGCTTCCAACATGCTCAAGCCGGCGCTGGCGCGCGGCGAGCTGCACGTGGTGGGCGCGACGACGCTCGACGAGTACCGCAAGCACATCGAGAAGGATGCGGCGCTCGAGCGGCG
>WNGD01005963.1_pt1 | contig 11727 bp, 11 predicted proteins | sample 5400671 | NCBI WGS metagenome assembly WNGD01 (sample SAMN13153369, study PRJNA577476) | soil metagenome | isolation source: 40 cm soil or saprolite under grassland replicate 2 | place: USA:California | collected 2016-06-15
CGCTTCCAGAACACGCTCAGCGCGATCCTCGTCAGTCCGGCCAACCGCATCCCCCTCTTCTTCGGCCGCGCGCTGCCGGTGATGGGGAACGCGGCGTTCGTCTCGGCCTTCTCGTTCACCGCCGGCTGCCTGATCCTCGGTGTCCACGTGCCGGCGGGCTCGATTCCGGGCATCGCCGTCGTGATCGCGGTCGCCGCCCTCTCGTGCACCGGTTTGGGCCTGATCAACGCGGCGGTGTCGTTACGCGTGCGCGAGAACGCCGTCCTCTCGAACGTCATCTTCGGGTTCCTGCTCATCTTCACGGGGGCAAACGTGCCGCTTGCGAGCCTGCCCGGCTGGATGAGCGCCGTCTCCGGCGGCCTGCCCTTCACGCATGCGATCAAGGCCGGACGGCGTCTGGCGGACGGCGCCGCCTTCGGGAGCGTGACGGGGCTCCTCGCGACGGAGCTCGCGATCGGCCTCGCCTTTCTCGTCGTCGGTTACGCCCTGCTCCGATTCTTCGAATGGCAGGGCCGGAAGCACGCGACCCTGGAGCGCGCGTGAGGCGAGCCCTCCGCCTCTTCTTCACCGGCTGGCTCTTCAACATCAAGAACCTGTCGCTGTCGGGCTTCTTCATCTTGAGCACGGTGGTTCTACCGGTCTTCTACGCGACGATCGCGTACTTCATGTTTCGCACCGGGAGCCGGCCGGGATCGCTGCTCTACGTGTCGCTCGGCGCGGGGATGATGGGCATCTGGTCGTCCACCCTCTTCGGATCGGGCGGCCTGATCCAGTGGCAGCGCTGGCAGGGAACGCTCGAGTACGTGATCGGCGTGCCGACGCCGCTCATCCTCGTGGTGCTGCCGATGACGATCGCGACCGCTTCGATCGGGCTCTACTCGGTGACGACGACCCTGATCTGGGGCTGGCTCTTCTTCGGCACGCCCCTTCACCTCGTCCACCCCGGATGGTTCGTCCTCGCGCTCCCGGCAGCGGTTCTCACGCTCGGGTTGCTGGGCCTCGTCCTTGCATCAACGTTCGTCCTCATGCGGAACGCGAACTCGCTGTCGAACCTCCTCGAGTACCCGGTCTGGCTCGTTACCGGCCTCCTCATCGGGATCTCGCTCCTGCCCGGCTGGACGCGCCCGATCTCGTGGATGCTCGCCCCGACCTGGGGGATTCGCGGGATCCGAGAGGCCGCGATCGGCGGCGAGCCGGGCGTGCCGATAGCCGTCTGCCTCGCGCTTGGCGCGATCTACCTCGTGATCGGCCACTTCACGCTCCGTTACTTCGAGCGGCTCGCCCGCGAGCGGGCCACCCTGGCACTCGCGTGAACTCGGTCCGCGTCTTCTTCATCAGCGGCTATCTGGCCTACCGGGCGCTCTTCAACTGGATCCACTGGTCGATGTACATCCCGACGATGCTGGGCGGACCGGTGTTTCAGATCCTGTTCTTCGCCTACATCGGCCGCTACGCGAAGCTCCGCTCGGACGAGTTCTTCGTCGTCGGGAACGCGGTGCAGATCTCGGCGATGGGCGGGATCTTCGGGATGGCGATGACGATTGGGGGCGAGCGCTGGACTCAGACGCTTGCGTCGATCCTCGCCACTCCCGCGAACCGGATCGCGCTCTTTCTCGGCCGCGCGCTGCCGAACATCGCGAACGGGATCATCGTGTCGGCGTTCGGCTTCGCCGTCGGCTGGCTGCTGCTCGACTTCTCGCTGAGCGCCTCGCAGATTCCGGGGATCGCGCTCATCGTCGTCGTCAGCGCGTTTGCCTGCACGTCGTTCGGGCTGATGATCGGCGCCGTCGGCCTACGGGCACGCGACGTCTTCTTTCTCGCGAACCTCGTCATCTTCATCCTGCTGCTCTTCTGCGGCGTCAACGTGCCGTTCGACTCGCTGCCGGGCTGGATGCAGGCGATCGGGCGGGTGCTGCCGCTGACGCACGGCATCGAGGCGGCACGCGAGGTCGCGTCCGGCTCGTCGCTCGGTCATGTCTCCGGTCTCGTCTGGAAGGAGGCCGCCATCGGCGGCTGTTACACCGCGCTCGCGTTCCTGCTGTTCAGGTACTTCGAGGCCGAGGGCCGGCGCCGCGCGACGCTCGAGACGATCTAGGGTCCGGGCGGGAGGGCTGCATCCCGAGAGCCCTCGAGAGCGGGCCGGACGTGCTCGATCCGCGCGCCGCCGAAGAACGCGAAGCACCGGATGTGGATGCGCGGCCCACCCGGAACCGGCTCGATCTCGCCGCGGGTCATCAAATCGTTGCCGCCGATGAGCGCGAGCCCTCCGAGCTCGACCTCGACGCCCGCGGGCACGATCGCGGTCAGCGCTCCCACGAGGGAGATGGAGGTGATCCGCACCTCCTCGTCGCCGATCACCGCCTGGCGAAAGTCGAGGTCGGGCGCGCCGAGCAGGCTGAGTGCGAACAGGCGGCGCGCCACGCGCCAGGGCCCGCGTCGTTGCACCGAGCCGATCAGCGTCACGAGCCATGCCCGGCGCTTCGCCGCAGGCGCGCTTGTCACTGCCTCGGGCAGCTCGCGCAGAACAGCGGCCAGCTCACCCTCGGTGCGAGCGCGGTAGAGCTCGTCGAGGCGAGCGGAAAACTCCTCGAGCGTCAGTCGCCCGTGGACGCAGTGCTCGCGGAGTAGCGTCGCCGCTCGCTCGCGGTCGGCATCGCCGACTCGGACAGCCGGGACGGCGGGTCGGTCTCCACCGCTGGATGCTCCTGTCGTCACCCGCGAAATGTACTGCCGGGGCTACTTAACGAGCGTGAGCATCTTGAACATCGGCAGGTACATCGAGATGATGATCACGCCGACCATCAGGCCGACGCCGATCATCATGATCGGCTCGATGATCGACGTCAGGGCCTGGATGGCCGAGTCGACCTCGTCCTCGTAGAAGTCGGCGATCTTCCCGAGCATCTTCTCGAGCTCTCCCGTCTCCTCACCAATCCGGACCATATGGCCGACCATGGGCGGGAAGATCGGGTTCTCGACAAGCGGCTGCGCGATCGGCATTCCCTCGTGCACCTTGGCCCTCACGTCCGAGAGCGCCTCCTCGACGACCCAGTTGCCGGCCGTCTGGCCCGTGATCTCGAGCGCCTTGATGATGTCCACGCCCGCGGCGACGAGCGTCGACAGTGTCCGCGAGAAGCGCGCCATCGTCACCTTGAGGACGACCCCGCCGACCTTCATCGGCAGCTTCAGCTTGAAGCGGTCCCAGAGCTGGCGGCCGTGCTCGGTCTTCTTCGCGCGGCGGAAGCCGAAGAAGACGAGCCCCAGCGCCGGGAAGATGAACATCCAGTCGGCCTTCAGGAAGTCCGACAAGTTGACAACGTACTGCGTGAGGGTCGGCAGATCGCCGCCGAGAGTCTTGAAGATGTCGACGAAGATCGGGACGAGGAAGAGCAGCATTCCGATCAGGACGAGGGTCGCGAAGATGAGGACCATCGTCGGGTAGATCATTGCGCCCTTGACGCGGCGCTTGATCTGCGTCTCCTTCTCGATCTGGAAGGCGACCCGGTCGAGCACCTGGTCGAGGATTCCGGCCGCCTCGCCCGCCTCGACCATCGCGATGTAGAGGCGGCTGAAGATCTTCGGGTGGCGGCCCATCGCCTGCGAGAGGAGGAGGCCGCCTTCGACGTCCGCGCGGAGCTCGGAGATGACCGCGCCGAGGTACTTGTCGTCCGTCTGCTGCTCGAGGATGACGAGCGCGCCGACGACCGACAGCCCGGCGTCGATCATCGTCGCGAACTGGCGCGAGAAGATCTGGAGGGACTTCGGCTTGATCTTCTTGAAGACGGTGCGGACGCCCTGCTCGCCCTCGGCCGGCAGCTCGTCGAGCTGCTGGGCGAGGAGGCCCCGAAGGCGGAGCTGCTCGCGTGCCGCCTCCGGATCGGGGGCGTGAATCTCGCCGCGGAGCTCGAACCCGCGCGCGTCGATTGCGCTGTAGGCGAAAGCAGCCATGCCTTACCCGGAGAGAGACGCCGTCGAAAACACCAAAACCGGTATCGGCAGAGGGATCGAGGGCCTTGAGCGAGAGCGGAATGCTGCCGATAGAAGCTTCGTGCGTGCGCTCCTTCGCCGAGAAGGCGGCTTCGGCTTGCTCGAGCTGCTGCTGGCACTGACGCTGCTGAACATCGGCCTGCTGGCCGTCGTTGCCGCGTTCTCGTCCGGCATCGTCTCGCTGAACCGCGCCAGCCGGATCACGACCGCCGCCATCCTCGCCGACGGCCAGATGGAGCTGTACCGCGGGCTCACCTACAACGCGATTCACCTCGAGCCGAGCTCGATCCCGAGCGGGGCGCCGTACACGACGGACACCGCCTACAACGCCACCCAGGTGACGGCCTCTTGCGCCGGGCCGCCGCCGGAGTGCAACGCGAGCCGGCAGGCGACCGGGGCGGACGGCAAGAGCTACCGGATCGACACCTACATCGTCTCGGCCACACCCACAGGCGGCCGCGCGGTGAAGATGGTGACGGTCGTCGTGCGCGACTACAACAACCTCTCGCTCAGCTTCGCCCGCCAGGTCTCCACGTTCGACCCGTCGACCGGCTAGAGCTCCGGCTCCGCCGCCTCGGCGGCAGCTAACGGGCCAACGCGCCAGGTCCAGGGACTGTCGCTCGGCCATGTCCGGTGCCAGGCACTTGCCTATGGCTCGAAAAGAACTTCCGCCCGCTGAGGAACAGGCGGAGATGCCCGATCGGGCTCCGGCCCTCGTCCTGCTTCGACAGGTCTGGTGCCTGGCACCAGACAGGGCTCGAGAAGCTAGGGGGCGCTCGGTGCGAACGACGTGCCGACCGAGACGAGGACGAGCTCGTAGCGCGTTCCGTCGGCAGTGTTCATCAGCGTGACCTTCTTGCCCTTCGTGAGGGTCACGGTGGCGCTGCCGGTGGCGAGCGAGCCGGCGGCGATGCCGATCTTCGCGGTCTTGTTCGTCAGAGAGACGAGGCGGAAGAGCGGGTCGGCCTGCGGGAAGGTCTGGCCGATACCGACTTGCTCCGGCACGCCGTTGACCGAGATTTGAGCCGAGGTCGGCTTGGCCGGAGCCACCTTCGACGCGGGAGGCGGCGGCGGGGGAGGCGGGGGCGTAGCGGGCTTTGCCGGCCGAGTGGGCTTCGGGATCGAGTTCGCCTGCTGGACGAACGGGTCCTTGCTGGCGAAGCGGTCGAACGAGACGAGCTGTCCGCTGCCGGCCTGCGCGACCGGGTCGGAGTCGGCAAGCGTGCTGGACCCCGTGGCCGGCGCCGATACCGCCGACCCGGTGCCGGGCGCGAGTGTGGTCGCCGGCGCGGTTCCCGGAGCCGGCGGAGGCGCAACCACCGGCGGCGGCGGCGCCTTCTTGTTCATGACGGCCAGCAGCGAGGGAACCTCGTAGGCGAGCGCGGCGAGAAGCACGACTCCGAGCACGGCCGCGATGATCTTCTGGCGCTTGGCCTTCGCCTTCGCGTCGAACTTCTTGGCCATTACGGAGCTCCTGTCGCGCTCGCGCCGGTGGGCGGCGTGTTCGGCGACGACGTCGTGGTCGTGGTTTCGGTCGTAGTCGTGCCGGTCGTGGTCGCCGGCGTCGAGGGCGCGGTGGCCGGGGCCGCGTCGCCGTAGACGAACGCATGGACGACGAGGCTTGCCTTGATCCGAGGGAAGGAATGCGTGCTCTCACTGAAGCTGATCGAGTCGACCACGAAGAGCCGGCCCTGAGCGTCGAGGCGTCCCGACCGAACGCGCACGAGACTGCGAAGCCGGAAGAGGAAGTCCGAGAGCTCGTAGTAGTTCCCGTCGAACTCGAGCGTGATCGGCACGCTCTGGAAGCCCGTCATCGCCGCCGCGCCCTGCGGGGTGATCGAGTCGAACTCGATCCCGCTCTCGCGCGCAACCTCGGAGAGCTCGAGCACGAGCCCGGCCATGTCCACGCTGTCTGGCATCGCCTTCGTCAACCGGAAGAGCTGGGCGACGCGGATCGGCGGCGTTGCCCGAGCCTGCGCAGCAAGCGCACGGTACTGGCTGATCTGCTGCTGCGTCGCCTCGGTCTGGCGCTTCAGGTCGGCAGACTTGCCGCGCTGCGGCGAGATGAGCAGGAAATAGCCCGCGAGCCCGTAGACCAGGAGTCCGGCGACGATGCCTGCGATGAGGGCGGCTGACGGCTTGCCTCTCATCACGCAGCCCCGGGAGCCTTGACCGACGCGACGATCGCGAACTCGACCACCTTGCGGCCGGTCGCGCTCGTGGTCATCGCGCTGTGCTGGAGCTGGACGTTTGCGAGGTGCGGAACGATGGAGAGACGCGCCAGCAGGCGGGCGACGCCGTCGTGCGAATAGGCCTTGCCCTCGATCGTGAAGCCGGCCCCGGTTGACGAGGCGCCCGCCGCCGCGCTGGGTGCCTGCGCAGACAGGCTCGTCAGCCAGACGTCGTCGGGCAGCACGAGCGAGAGCTCGCGGAGAACCCGGTCCCAGGCGAGCCGCCCGGCGAGGGCCGAAGAGAGAGCGGCGATGCGGGCGTTCTTCTCCTGCGCCAGTTGAGAGGAGCCGGGCGAAGTGGGAGGAGGAACCGGGGTCGCGGCGAGCTCGGCCTGCGCGGCGTCGGCTCGCTTCTGATTGGAGGCGACGTCTCCGCTCGCTGTCAAGAACCAGGCGGCGAGGATGGCCGTGACGAGCACGACGCTCGCAACCCCACCGATAACGGCGGGGTTCTGCTCGCGCGTGGTCCCGCGCTGCCGGCCGTCGTCGCGGGGGAGAAGGTTGACGGCACGCATTCGGCTCAGGCCTCCATTCCGAGCCCGATGGCGATGGCGAGAGATCCGACCTGGTCGTCCTCGCCGACCTTCTTCCCGAGCTTGACCCGCCCGAGCGGGTCGCCCACACGGACGCGGACGCCGATCAGCCGCCCGAGCTCCGCGTCGAGCCCCGGCAGATGGGCCGTGCCGCCGGTGAGGATGATCTCGCCGATTCCGAGAGAACCGGGCTGGCCCTGGTAGAACTGGAGCGAGGACACGAGCTCTCGCGCGAATGACTGAAGCTCTTGATGGACCGCGGTCCTCACCTTCGCCGCAGCCTCGTGGTCGAGCCCTTCCATGAGCTCGGCCGGCTCGAGCAGCGAGAGGGAGCGCTTCACCGGCTCGGCCTGGGAAGGAGCGATGTCCAACGCGCGCGCGATGGCGACGTTCAGGTTCATCCCGCCCCACTCGATGATCCGCGTGAACTCGCAGACCTCGCCGCTGGAGACAGCGAGAGTCGATCGGTCGTGACCGACCGACGCGACGACGATCGCCGCATTCGCCGCGTCTGCGGGCCGCTCGCCGAGGGCGCGCAGGAGAGCGAACGCCTCGAGATCGATGCCCGCCAGCTTGATGCCGGCCTTCTTGCACGCGGCGACATACCGGTCGACGAGGTCGCGGTAGGCGACGACGAGCAGCACGCGGCGGACGCGCGCGCCTTCGGCATCGACCACCTCGCCGAGGATCTGGTAATCGAGAACGGCTTCCTCGAGCGGGATCGGCAGCGTCTCCTGGGCCCGGAAGCGAATCGCGTTGTCGAGCTGCTTCGGGTCGTCGATGCCGCCGATGTCGAAGATGCGGACACCGATGCGGTTGCTCGCGATGCCGAGCCGAACCCCCTGCCGGGGCAGCTTGTTGGCGCGGAAGAAGCGCTTCAGCGCCTCGGCCAGCGCATCCGGCTCGCGAAGCTCTCCGCCGACGATGATGCCTGGCTCGAGGCTCCCGCGCGCGATCTGGACGAGCTCGGGGAAGCCGTTGTTCACCACGCGCGCGGCGGCGAGCTGCGAGGCGCCGATCTTGAGCCCGACGAGCCGCTTGTGGCGGCTCGGTCCACGCCGATCTGCGGTTGCGGCCCTCGGCGCCGCCGGCTTGCGGGCGAACGCGAAGCTGCGCTTCGGCTCTGCGGGCTTCTTCTCACGCGGCGGCTTCGGCTCCTTCGGCTTGCGCGCGAACGAGAAGCTCCGCTTCGGCTTCGCGGGCTTCTCCTCGACGAGCGAATCCTCGGCCGGCTTCTTTCCCCGCTTGGGCAGCAGGTCGGAGAGCTTGATCTCTTTCTTCCAGTTCACCGCTTAGCTCCCGGCGATCCGCAGCGGAGCGGTCTGGCTTTCCGCACCTTCCGGGCCGGCCACGCGCCCCAGCAGGCCGAGCAGCTGGTCGCTTCTGCTCGAGCGGGCGAGCGCGACCTCCTGGGTGATCACGCCGCGGAGGACGAGCTCGGCGAGCGCCTGCTCCATCGTCAGCATTCCCTTCTTGCCGCCGGTCTGCATGACCGAGTAGACCTGCTCGATCTTGGCCTGGCGGACGAGGTTCCGCACGGCGTCGTCGGGCAGGAGGATCTCGACGGCGGCGACTCGGCCCTGGCCGTCGGCCGTGGGCAAGAGCGTCTGGGCGACGACGCCCTCGAGGGTGCCCGCGAGCTGCGTCCGGATCTGGCCCTGCTGCGCGGCGGGAAACACGTCGATCACGCGGTCTACGGTCGAAGCCGCATCCTGCGTGTGCAGCGTGGCGAAGACGAGGTGGCCGGTCTCGGCCGCGGTCAGCGCGGTCGAGATCGTCTCGAGGTCGCGCATCTCGCCGAGGAGGATCACGTCGGGGTCCTGGCGGAGCGCGCCGCGGAGAGCGTCGGCGAAGGTCGTTGCATCGGGGCCGAGCTCGCGCTGGTTCACGATGCACCGCTTATGGCGGTGGAGGAACTCGATCGGGTCCTCGATCGTGATGATGTGGTCGGCGCGCGTGCGGTTGATCTCGTCGATCAGCGCGGCGAGCGTCGTCGACTTACCGGAGCCCGTCGGGCCCGTCACGAGCACAAGCCCGCGCGGCTTGTGACAGAGGTCGTAGAGGGAGGTCGGCAGGCCGAGCTCTTCGAGGCTCTTCAGCTCGGCGGGGATGAGCCGGAACGCGCCGGCGAGGCTCTCGCGCTGCGAGTAGATGTTGACGCGGAAGCGCGCAACGCCGGGAATGGAGTACGAAAGGTCGAGCTGGCGCTCGATCTCGAGCCGCTTCTGCTGCTCGCTCGAGATGATCCGGTAGAGGAGCTGCCGGGTGGTGTCCGTGGTCATGTCGGGGAACCCCTCGAGCCGCTCCAGGTGCCCGCGCACGCGAAGCGCCGGTCGTGAGCCGACCGTAATGTGCAGATCGGAGGCGTTGTGCGCCACCATCTGCTCGAGCAGCGTGTCGATGGAGAATGTGTTCTCCGGCATGGCGTTCCCTCGAACGGGCTATCGGCAGCCCGAGGCCGCTCCTTGAGCGGCTTTCGAGGTCAATTTCGGCTCCGCTCCGTCACGTAGGAGAGCGAGGGAATCCGGATCGCGACGAGGCGCGCATTCGGCGTCCCTCCGCCGACGTAATCCGCCCGATCCGTGCGGATTCGCAGCACCGGCACCGGGTAACCGCGCACCGGGATCAGGACGAGCTTGCTCTGCCCTGGACCGACCCAGACCGTGCGCTTCAGGCCGCCGTCGACGCCGAGCTCCACGCTGCGACGGTTGAGCCCGCTCGGTAGGGCGAGCGCGACGCGGAAGAACCCTCGCCCCGAACGGTTCCTTGGCCAGGCTTGGAAGCGGACAAGCGCCGCCGCCCAGCGGTCGAAGCAGATCCCTTCCGCCAGTGAGCGCACGTGGGCCCCCGCCGGGATCCGGTACGCGGTGAGACCGTCTCGAGGACGGGCGACGACACGGCTGCCGTCGAATTCGATCGCCGTCCCGAAGTCGTTGACGACGAGAACGCCCGCGCCCGATGGACGGCCGTCGACGAGGAAGCGGCCGTCACGGTCGACCCGGCCCGTGTACGAGGCGTACCCGTCGTATCCCGGCAACCCCATCTGGATCGCCCGCCGGAAGCTCCGGTTCCACGTCTCGAGCACCCAGCCGTAGTGGGCGGAGCCGCCGGGAAGCTGGAGGTAGTCGGTCGGGCCGAGCCCGCTGCGGTCGAGCCAGTCGGGCGGGTCGCCGGCCCGCAGGAGCAGCGTGCCGCGCGTCATCGCGTGGTCGCCCGCGTAGGCAGAGACGCCGCTCAGGAGGAGGATCGCGATCGTCGCCACTCCCACCCCGACCGGCACGAGCCTGCGGCGGAGGGGCAGCAGCGCGAGCAGGATGCCGCCGAGGAAGGGGACACCGGCGAAGACCGTCGCCGCGTTCGGGTGGCCGAACCAGACGGCGAGCTGGCCATAGACGGAGAAGGTCGGCGTGTCGAAGGTGAAGGCGCTCCCCGCCCTAGCGGGAAAGTCGATCAGCCAGGCTGTGGCCGAGCCGGCGAGCGCGAGCGCCACGTACAGGCGCAGCCAGGGCGCGCCGCGCTCGGCGTAGGCGAAGAAGGCGATCACCGCGAGCGGGATCAGATAGATGGCGTACCGCTCCACCGAGCGGCCTGCCTCGCCGGCACCGATCAGGCCGACCTCGAGGAGGATGAACGCCACGGAAGCGAGCGCAAGCGCCGCGAAGCCCGCTTCCGCCCGCCGCCGCGGGCGGGCAGCTAGGAGCAAGAAGCCGAGCAGAGCCCCGGGAACGACGAGCCAGCCGGCGATGAACGGCAGCAGCGCAGCCGTGAACCCGCTCCACGCGAGGACCGCGCCGAGGTCGTAGTGGAGAGCAGTCACACCGAGATAGGTGCCGAGGACCGCGCCGCCGCTCAGCAACGGCAGCCCGGCGAGGGCCAGCAATCCGCCGAGCGAAAGCGCATGACGACGGAAGACCGCGCGCAGTGGCTCGCCGCAGAGCCGCCCGGCGAGCGGCGCCGCGATCAGGTACGCGACCGGCACGACGATGAACTGGAGGCGCGTCAGAACAGCGGCGATCGAGACAGCGACGACGGCTCCTTCGAGCCAACGCGAAGGACGATCGATCGCCCGCACCATCGTCGCGAGCGCAAGCAGGAACACCGGGTAGGCGAGGGCCTCCGACATGAGGTACGGGCCGTAGAGCATCACCGGCCCCGCGACGGTGGCGGCGGCCGCGAGCAGCGCGTACGACGGTCGAACGAGCCGGCGTGCCAGGCTGTACGCCGGAAACACCGCGGCCGTCATCACGGCGGTGTTCAGCAGTTTCACGACCGCGTAGGCGGCCGGTATCGAATGGATCAGCCAGGCCGGTGCCTGGACGAGGACCGAGAGCGGAGCCGGAAAGAAAACGGCCTCGCCGCGGACGGTGAAGCCGTGTCCCGACACGAGGCTCTGGGCGAGCTTGGAGTAGAGGAGCTCGTCACCGAAGACGGCCGGCGTCACGTGGGCGCGCGACTGGAGCCAGTGATAGGCGAACGCAACGAGATAGATGCCGGCGAGGACGACCTTCGGCCCCGGCAGTCGCCGCGCGCGCGGGACGAGCGAGAGATCGGGACGCGCCGGTTCGGCAGCTCGGACGCGGAGCGGAGCGCTCACGCCGCTTCGCCGGCGCGCACCGGAGCCGGCCGCGGGGGCGCGGTGCAACCGCCGCGCGCGACGAACCTCGGGACACCACCCTTGACGCTGACGGAATGGTCGCCGAGAAAGCCTCGCATCTTCGAGCGAAAGCCGGTCGCCCACGGGCCGCGCGAGCAGACGGGGAGGCGAACCGTCGCCGAGCCGCCCGCCGGCACGCGGGTGTGCAGCAGCCGCCCGCCAGGCAGGTGGAAGAAGACCGTCGCCGCCTTCAGTGGAACCGGCGATTTCAGTTCGAGGACGAGCGTGCCGTGGAGGCTCGTCCTCCCCGGTCGCGGCCAGAGGATGATCGTCCCGCGGTCGCCGAGCCAGCCGTCGTCGTAGCGCCCGAGGAAGAAGAACG
>WNGD01007785.1_pt1 | contig 11726 bp, 10 predicted proteins | sample 5400671 | NCBI WGS metagenome assembly WNGD01 (sample SAMN13153369, study PRJNA577476) | soil metagenome | isolation source: 40 cm soil or saprolite under grassland replicate 2 | place: USA:California | collected 2016-06-15
CTCATCGAGCAGCCTTTGCCGGAGGAGGAGGTGCTCGCCCACGCCAAGCTCGCGCGCACCGTCAAGACGCCGATCTGCCTCGACGAGTCGATCACGTCGGCGCAGCTGGCCGCCGACGCCATCGAGCTAGGCGCGTGCCGGGTGATCAACATCAAGCCTGGCCGGGTGGGCGGCTACCTCGAGGGGCGCAAGATCCACGACCTTTGCGTGGAGCGAGGCATTCCTGTCTGGATGGGCGGCATGCTGGAAACAGGGATCGGGCGCGCCGGCAACGTGGCGATGGCCGCGATGCCGGGTTTCACGCTGCCTGGAGACACCTCGGCGTCGGATCGGTACTACCGACGCGACATCACAGATCCTTTCGTCCTTCAAGAAGGCAGGCTGAAGGTGCCGACCGGGCCTGGTCTCGGGGTGACCGTGGATCAGGAATACCTGGACTCGATCACGTTCTGGAGCGGGAAGCTCGGGCGTGCCGGCATGAGCGCCGCCTCGGGCTAGCGTCTACCCCATCAAGTCGGTCATGGCCGCGGCGCCTGCGGCGGAGCCCAGCCGGCGGAGGCCAAACCGACCTTCGATGGTGGCGAGCAGGCTGTAGTGGTTGTAGGCGTGGCTGCTCGCCCGGTGCGGCACGTTCGCTCGGATCACGATGGTGAGGACCGAGTTGATGCTGTCCTCGCCCTCATCCCAGGTCAGGAACAGCACGCCGCCGTCCTTCCAGGCCCTCGTGGCGAGGATGGTCGGCACCGTCTGCGCCAGCCACGCGTCGGCTGTCGCGGTCGAGCAGTCGTGGCCGTCGTGGCACATGTTCGGGGTGATCCAGACAAACCGCGGCACGTTGCCTGAGATATCGCGGGAGAACTGAGTGAAGGGCACGACCTGGGAGGGGCACCTGCCGCCGTAGTACGCGAATGGATTGTGCTTGACGGCGTAGAGAGTCGTGTTGCTGAGGCACGCGCCGCTTGTCATGCCCTCCATGTAGGCGCGCCATGAGATCCCGGCCGACGTGAGCTGCGCTCCGAGGCCCCCTGCCGGGAGGGCGTGGTACCCGTCGTCCGTGATTCCCCATGTGCTGCCCGAGGTCATGGCGAGGTAATTGGGCAGGCTCGGGTGACTGATACCCCGGTAATTCGTTGCCAGGCCATATTTCGCCGCCAGCTGCGACGTGTAGCGACCGGCGAGGGCGTCTTGGTAAGAGCGGTTCTCCATCACGATGACGAAGACGTGCGATGGGGTGGGGGCGGGCGCCGTCGTGGGCTTCGTTGTAGTCGCCGTCGTGGGCGTCGGCGAGGAACCTGGCGATGCGTCCGCGGTGGGTGTGGGGCTCGCGGTCGCATGCACCGCCGCGACCGGGGTCGGGCTGGGATGAGCCGCCGTCCGGGCAGGCCCGCAGGCCGCGACGGCGAGCACAGCTAGCATCGGCAACGCCATGAGACTCGCGTCCGGGCGGTGGGAGATCCACGTGCGGCCGGAACGGGGAGGGCGGATCATTTCCCTCCGCCTTGACGGCGAGGAGCTGCTGGACCAGGGCATCGGAGTCGACCAGCCTACCGCGAAAAGCTTCGTCGAGGGCGGCGCATGGGGTTGGGACGAGATGGTGCCGAACCTGGAGCCGACCGGCGAGCTGCCCGACCACGGCGAGGCATGGCGGCTGCCGTGGGACGTCATGGATGAGGGCCTGATGCGGTGTCGGGGCAGGCTGCTGCCCTGGGAGCTGCAGCGGCGCATCGAGCTCGATGACGCGGTCAGGGTTGCCTATCGGTACCGAAACGCCGGCACCGAGCCTCAGCTCGCCTACTGGTGCGCGCACCCGCTGTTCAGGTACGAGCCTGGGATGGAGATCGGGGCGGAGGTGCCGGACACGCTTCGGGAAGGCGCCAGCACGAAGATCTTCCTGCCGGCTGGATCGGTCGACCATGTCGTGCTCGGTTGGAGGTCCGGGAAGCGCATCGAGGTGAGCTGGGACGCGACGCTCACGCCCGATGTGGCCATCTGGATGTGCAATGGCGACCTCGGCGGGTATCGCCAGATCGCCGTGGAACCGGCGACCTCGTCACCAGTGCTCGAGCCCGGCGCGTCGTTCGCGTGGTGGCTTCGAATCACCCCTCTCTAAACTGAGCCCGTGCCCAAGGTGATCGGGCTGCGCTGTCGAGAGTGCGGCGCGGAGTACGAGCTCCAGGCGACGCACGTCTGCGAGATGTGCTTCGGACCGCTCGATGCCGTCTACGACGAGGTGCTGCTGCGCAAGATCGTGAAGCGCGACCGCATCGAATCGGGACCCAAGTCGATGTGGCGCTATCGCGACCTGTTGCCCGTCGAGGATTCGGTCGCGCTCGTCACCCTCGGCGAGGGCCTGACCCCGCTGGTGAAGGCGGACCGCCTGGGCGCGGAGCTCGGGTTGCGCAATCTCTACTTGAAGAACGACAGCATGAATCCGACCAACTCCTTCAAGGATCGCGTCGTATCCGTCGCCATCAGCTGGGCGCGGGCGCACGGTTTCGAGACGATCGCATGCGCCTCCACCGGTAACCTTGCCAACGCGGTGGCCGCGTATGCGGCGCGCGCCGGCCTGGAGTGCTTTGTCTTCATCCCCGTCGACCTCGAGCCCGCGAAGGTGGCGAGCATCAGCGTCTTCGACCCGAACGTCGTGGCGGTGCGCGGCAACTATGACGAGGTAAACCGCTTGTGCAGCCAGCTCATCGAGTCGACGCCCTGGGCTTTCTGCAACATCAACATCCGGCCCTTCTACGCGGAGGGTTCGAAGACGCTCACGTTCGAGACAGCCGAGCAGCTCGGGTGGAGGCTCCCCGACGAGATCATCATCCCGATCGCCAGTGGCTGCCAGTTCGTGCGCCACCGCCAGGCGGCGGGCGAGCTCATCGAATATGGCCTCGTGCGCGGCGACCGCGTGCCTGCATTCACAGGCGCCCAGGCGCTTGGCTGCGCGCCGGTCTATAACGCCTTCCATTCCGATAGTCCGGACCGCGTCCTGCCCGTCAAGCCGAACACCATCGCGCGGTCGATTGCAATCGGCAACCCGTCGGACGGCGTTTACGTCAATCGCATCGCGCGCGAAACGGGCGGCGTGGTCGAGGCCGTGACGGAAGAGGAGATCGTCGACGCGATCCGGCTGCTCGCGCGGACCGAGGGCATCTTCACCGAGACGGCGGGCGGGGTGACGATTGGCGTGCTCGCCAAGCTCGCGCGCGCCGGGCGTTGGAACGGCGATGAGGTGGTCGTCGCTTACGTCACCGGCCACGGGCTCAAGACGGCGGACGTGCTTGCCTCGGTGAACGGCCACGCTAAGCGGGTGGAAATAGAACCCACGATGAGGTCGTTTCGCGAGAAGGTGTCGATTTAGGAATGGCGCAGTTTCGGATTCCCGGACCGCTGCGGAGGCTCTCGGACGGGCAGGTGACCGTCCCGGTGGAGGCGGCCGACCTTGCCTCCGCGATCGAGGCACTGGATGCCCGGTATCCGGGCTTCCGGGACCGCCTGCTCGATGAAAAGGGCGAGTTGCGGCAATTCGTCAACGTCTACCTGAACGACGAGGATGTCCGGCTTGGGTCGGGCCTGCAGGAGAAGGTGGGGGCGGACGACGAGATCTCGATCGTGCCGGCGGTGGCGGGGGGTTAGCGCCTAAGACAGGGCCCCCACCCGGCGGCTTCGCCGCCGACCTCCCCAGCAAGTGGGGAGGTGAAGCCCACCCCCGCAGCAAGTCGGGAGGCGAATACACTCCGCGTCAAATGACGCGACGGCGTTTGAAGCTCATCTTCGGCCCCTCCCTTGTGAAGGAGCCGGTCATCTACCAGGTGGGGCGCAAGTTCGAGATCGTCACCAACATCCGCCGCGCCGACGTGACCCGCGACCAGGGTTGGGTGCTGCTCGAGGTGTCCGGCGAGCCTGAGGAGCTGGACCGCGGCGTGGAGTACCTAGAGTCTCGCGGTGTGAAGGTCGAACCGGCCGAGGGCGACCTGGTCGAGTAATCGTCAGCGGGCCATCTCACGCTGATCGCCAACAGTTTGGGAGCTTAGCTCCGAACTACGATTGGCGCCGGAAATGGCGGAGTCGGTGGATGTGGCGATCATTGGTGCCGGCCAGGCCGGGCTGGCCACCAGCTGGTACCTCAAGCAAGCGGGCGTCGAGCACGTCATTCTGGAATCGAGCCGGGTCGCCGAGACGTGGCGCTCGCGGCGTTGGGACTCGTTCTGCCTGGTCACGCCCAACTGGAGCGTCAGATTGCCGGGTGCCGAGTACGCCGGCCCAGACCCAGATGGCTTCATGCCGCTCGCCGAGCTCATCGATTACTTCCAGCACTGGGCCGACTCGTTCCACGCGCCAGTGCAGACGAACGGCAACGTCTCGTCACTCGAGAAAGACGACGGAGACTTCATCCTCGAGTTGCCGGACAAGAAGCTCCGGGCGCACACCGTGGTGGTCGCGACCGGCGCGTATCAGCGGGCACACAGGCCGGCGGGCGCCGAACAGCTGCCCCCGACGATGTTTCAGCTGCTGGCTGAGGAATACTCGAACCCAACCACTCTTCCCCCCGGCGCGGTGCTCATCGTCGGCAGCGCCCAGACGGGCTGCCAGCTCGCGGAAGAGCTCCACGAAGCGGGCCGCAAGGTATTCATCGCGTGCGGCCGGTGCCCGTGGGGCCCTCGGCGGATCGGCGGTCACGACATCGTCTGGTGGGCAGCGCAGTCTGGATTCCTCGACCGCACGCCCGCGACGCTCCCCGGACCCGCAGCTCGGCTGGTCGGAAACATAGTCACCACCGGCCATGGCGGCGGCCATGACCTACACCTCCGGACACTCGAGCAGAGGGGAGTCGAGCTGCTCGGCCGCTTCAGGGGCGCCGAGGCCAACAAGATCGGCTTTGCCGATGATCTGGCGGCGAGCGCCGACTTCGGTGACGCAAGGCTCGGCGACCTGTGGAAGTACATCGAGGCTTACTGCGCCGCTTCCGGTCTGGCACTGCCGGATTTCGAGCTGCCGCAGCCGCTGCGAATCGCGACGCGCGTCGAGCTCGACGTCGCCAAGGAAGGCATCGGCACCGTGATCTGGACGAGCGGTTACCGTCCCGACTACGGGTGGATGAAGCTCCCGGTGTTTGACGAGATGGGCTTCCCCGTTCAGCGCGATGGCGCTTCCGGGATCCCCGGGCTCTATTTCGCGGGCGTCCACTGGATGCGCAAGCTCAAGTCATCAATCCTCTACGGTGTGGGAGAGGACGCAGAGTTGCTCGCACAGCACATCGTCGCCAACATAGCGTGAGAGTCGCCGTCGCGATGTCAGGCGGTGTCGATTCGTCGGTCGCCGCCGCCCTGCTGCAGGCGCAGGGTCACGAGGTCGTCGGCGTGACGCTGCAGCAGTGGCCGCGCGACGATTCCGACGAAGCCGCGCGTCACGGTGGCTGCTGCTCGCTGTCCGCGGTCGAAGACGCGCGCCGGGTCGCCTCCCTGCTGGACATTCCTTATTACTGCTGGAATCTGGAGCAGGAGTTCGGCGAGCGCGTGATCGAGCCCTTCCACCGCGCATACCTCGCCGGCCGCACTCCGAATCCATGCGTGCGATGCAACGCGTTCGTGCGCTTCGACCTGATGCTGTCGCGTGTGCTCGAGCTTGGATTCGACCTGCTCGCCACCGGCCACTACGCTCGGATCGCACGCGGTGCGCATGGGCCAGAGCTCCACATGGCCGTCGACGCCATGAAGGACCAGTCGTACATGCTCTATCACCTGGATCGCGAGCGGCTTTCGCGCATCGTCTTTCCATTGGGCGGCATGACCAAACGCGAGGCGCGGGAGCACGCGGTGGAGTTCGGCCTGCCGGTCGCGAACAAGCCAGAGAGCCAGGAGATCTGCTTTGTCCCGCGCGGCCAGACCGCCGCCTACCTCGCGCGGCGGCTGCCGGTCCGAGCAGGCGCCGTCACGGATGCCGCCGGGCGCCGGCTCGGCACCCATCGGGGCACCGCCCTGTACACAGTCGGACAGCGCAGCGGCTTCGGGGACCTCGCGGAACCGGGGCCGTGGTACGTGACGAGGGTCGACGCGGCCACCAATCAGATCGTCGTCGGCCGCCGCGATGACCTCGCCGTGCGCGAAGTCTCGCTCGAGGAGGTCACGTTCATCGACGGCGTGGCACACGAGCCGCTTCCGTGCGAGGTCCGGCTGCGCTACCACTCGCCCGCCATCCCGGCGGTGTATGAGAACGGGCGATTGGCCTTGCTGGAACCTTTCCTCGGGGCCGCGCCTGGCCAGGCGGCGGTGCTCTACTCGGGCAGCCGGGTGCTGGGCGGGGGGATCATCGCAGCGGCCGCGTGAGCGGTCCTCCTGACCTGGTCCTCGCCGCTTTCCACTGGCTCGAGTACCTCGGGCTGTTGGGAGGCATCGGCTCGTTCGTCGTCCGGCGGCTCGGCCGGATGCCTCCTCACATCAAATGGGCGAAGCCACCGATGCACGTTGCGCTCGCGGCGGCGCTGGCCGGCGGCTTCGGTTTGCTGGCGTTCGAGCACAACTCCTGGGTGGTGCCACGCGTTGCCGCCGAGGGGGCGGCGCTGGTGCTGTGCCTGCGCGGCAATCGGTACGTCGCGCCCTTCGCCGTCCTGGCTGCTGCCATCCTGCCATTGGCCGGTCACGCGTCGGGGGTGTTGCAACAGGCGGCCGGCGCGCAGTTCGCGGACGCGCTCCACGTCCTGTCCGCCGGCATGTGGGCGGGAGGCATCCTCGGCCTTGCAAGCTTGCAGCCGCCGGGCGGGTGGACGTCACCGGAGGCACGGCTGTTGCTCGACCGGTTCGGCCGCGTCGCCCTGATCGCGTTCGGCGTCACCGCACTCACCGGGTTGCTCAGGGCGACCGAGCAGCTGTCGGACGTCAGCGACCTATGGACGACGAGCTACGGCGTCGTCCTGATGCTCAAATCGGCCGGCGTCCTGGCGATGCTCGCGGCGTCCCTTGCCTGGCGCCGCGGGTGGCCGGCACACCGGGCCGAAGCCGCCCTGGCGGCCGCCGTGGTCGGAGCGACGGCCTTGCTCGCCGCGTTTCCGCTACCGGCATAGGATTGGGTTGTGGCGCACGTTCGCGACGTGATGGCCAAGCGGCTGCAGACGGTCGGCCCCGAGGACACCGTCGGCGAGGCCGTCGCGGTGATGGCACAGAACCGAATCGGCTCGGTCCTGATCATGGACGGCGAACGGCTGCTGGGCATCTTCACCGAGCGCGACACGGTGCGCGCGCTGTCTCAAGCGCACGACGCGGCGAGGCATGAAATCGTCTCCTGGATGACGCACAACCCCACGACGGTAGCCCCGGACGTGGATGCCGAGGACGCGCTTCGCACGATGCTCGACAGCGGCTTTCGCCACTTACCGGTGGTCGAGAACGGCAAGGTCGTCGGCATGGTGTCGATGAGGGATCTCGCGGGCTAAACTAAGCGACTCCCGCCAGCCGTCTTTTCAACCTGCCGTGAAATCGGCGAAGGATTTTTTCTTCATTGGGCTTGTTGGCGCTGAGGCGCTACGTGCCGTACCTGCGGCCGTACGCCGGGCTCGTCTTGATCTACGTGGTCTCTCAGCTGGGCAGCCTGGCCACCGCGGCGTCGATCCCGAAGGTGATCCAGTACATCATCGACGGCCCGATCACGCATCACGAGCTCGGCCCGCTTGCGGAGACTGCGGGGCTCCTGGTGCTGATCGCCATGCTCGAGTTTTTCCTGATCGTCTCGCGGCGTCATTTCACAGGTGTCGCGTCGTATCGCATGGAGACCGACCTGCGCAACGACTTCTATGCGCACCTCCAGAGCCTGCAGGTCTCGTTCCACGACAACTGGCAATCCGGGCAGCTGCTCTCCCGGGCGATCGCCGACATCGGCACCGTCCGCCGATTTGTGGGCTTCGGACTCGTGTGGTTTCTGCAGACGGTCGTCACATTCGCGGTCGTGCTCGTGCTGATGGTTCAGCTCGACTGGCAGCTGGCGCTCGTCGTCGTGCTCTGCATGCTGCCGATCGCGATCTTCAGCAACCGGTTCCACAACAAGTACAAGGTCATCGCGCGACGCATCCAGGACCTCACCGGCGACCTGACCACGACGATCGAAGAGATGGCGATGGGGGTGCGCATCATCAAGGCGTTCGGCCGCATGCCGCTCCTGCAGCATCGGTTCGACAGCGAGGCGCGCGTGATCCGGGAGACATTCCTCCAGGGGGTCAAGGCGCGGGCGGAGGTCTGGACCGAGCTGAACTTCCTGCCCAACCTGTCGCTGGTCGCAGTGCTGCTGCTGGGCGGCGTCAACGTCGTCCAGGGCAGGCTGACGATCGGCGGTTTGGTGGCTTTCATGAACTACGTCTTCATGCTCATCTGGCCGATGGACGCCATCGGCTGGGTGCTGTCCATGAGCGAGGAATGCCGCACCGCATCGGAGCGCCTGAGCGAGGTCCTCGACTCGCGACCCGAGATCGCCGACAGCCCGCGGGCCCGATCGCTCGACAAGAGTCGCGGGCGGGTCGAGTTCCGCGGCGTCGGTTTCAAGTACCCGCAATCGGACGAATGGGTGCTGCGCGACCTGAACCTCGTCGTCGAGCCGGGGGAGACGGTGGGCCTCGTCGGACGCACGGGCGGCGGCAAGACCTCGCTCGCCTGTCTCGTGCCGCGCCTCTACGACGTCAGCGAGGGAAACGTCCTCCTCGACGGGGTCGATGTGCGAGACATCCTGCTCCGCTCGCTGCGGTCCCACATCGGCTTCGCTTTCGAGGATCCGATCCTGTTTTCGGCCTCGGTCCACGAAAACCTGGTGATGGGCCGCCCGGTCGTCTCGGACCAGGACCTGAAACGCGCCATCGACGTCGCCCAGGCCGGCTTTGTTTGGGAGCTCCCATGGGGCCTCGAGACTCGCGTCGGCGAGCAGGGCTACACGCTGTCGGGTGGCCAGAGGCAGCGACTCGCGCTGGCGCGCGCGGTGCTGGGCGCCCCGCCGGTGCTTGTCCTCGACGACCCGCTCTCCTCCGTCGACGTCCACACCGAAGCCGTGATCGAAGAATCGCTGGCCCGTGTGCTCGAAGGCGTGACCGGGTTGCTGGTGGTGCATCGCCCGTCGACGCTGGCACTGGCCGACCGGGTGGCGCTCATCGATGGGGGCACCGTGGCGGCGGTCGGCACGCACACCGACCTGATGCGGACCAACGAGCTCTACCGCGCGCTGCTCTCCCAGGAGTGGGACCCGGCGGCCGAGGAGGCTCTCGCTTGAGCGCGCTCGTTCCCGTGGACGCCTGGCGAGGAGTGGCCAGTGAGGAGGTCGACGAGTTCTCGCCCAGCGTGGCCGGCCTGCTCCGCCGGCGCAGCCGGCGCCTGCTCGCGAGCCTCGCCAGGCCCTACAGCCGGCGGATCGCGCTTGCGGCGCTGCTCATCACGATCCGCTCCGCGGCTTACCTGTCGCTGCCTTACCTGGTGGGACTGGGAATCGACAAGGGCATCCGGCCTGGCGCCAACGGAAACCTCGCCACGCTGGCTGAGGTCGGCGGCGTCTTGCTCGCGGCGCTGGTGGTCAATGCGCTCGCCAACTACGCCTTCCTTCGAGTCTCCGGCCGGGTGGGTGCCGACATCCTCTACGACCTGCGACGGGCGCTCTTCGCGCACATTCAGGGGCTGTCCCTTTCCTTTTATGAGCGGTATACGTCGGGCCGGATCATCTCCCGCCTCACGTCGGACATCGACGCCCTGAACGAGCTCCTTGCGACTGGCTTGACCTCGGTGATCACCTCGTTGATCTCCGTCGTGGCGATCACCGCGATCCTTATCCACCTGGACCTCCGGCTGGGCCTTGTGACGTTGGTCGCGATGCCCCTCGTCCTCGGTTTGACGTACTGGTTCCGGGTCAACTCTGCCCGGTCCTATCGGGCGGTCCGCCGTGCGATCGTGCTGGTCATCGTCCACTACGTGGAATCGCTCGGCGGCATCCGCGCCGTGCAGGCCTTCCGGCGCGAGCCTCGCAACCAAGAGATCTTCGAGGACGTCAACAGCCGGTATCGCGACGCGAACATCTGGTCCAACCGGCTGGTCTCCGCCTTCGTCCTTTATCTACGGCAGTTCTTCGACCCGTTGCAGGACCTCTCGCAGTTCTACAACGTGTTCCAGGCGGCGGGCGCCGCGCTCGAGAAGCTCGCGGGTGTGCTCGAGGAAACGCCGACCGTCCGCGAACCAAGCTCGCCCGCCGTCCTCAGCGACGCGAAGGGGACCATCGCGTTCGAGCACGTGACGTTTGCGTACCGCGACAAGCCTGTTCTGCATGACATCGACGTCCAGGTGCCGGCTGGCGAGATCGTGGCACTGGTGGGGGAGACCGGAGCGGGAAAGACGACGATCGCACGCCTCATCTCGCGGTTCTACGACCCTACCGCCGGGCGGGTGACGCTCGACGGGATCGACCTTCGGGATCTCGCGGTGGAGGATCTGCGGCGCGCGATTGTGATGGTGACCCAGGAGAGCTTTCTGTTCTCGGGAACGGTGGCCGACAACATCCTGTTTGGACGCCCCACCGCAACCAGGGAGAAGATTGAGGCCGCGGCCCGTGCCATCGGCGCGCACGAGTTCATAACCGCGATGCCTAACGGCTACGACACCGATGTGCGCCGCCGCGGCGTGCGGCTGTCTTCGGGGCAGCGCCAGCTGGTCGCCTTCGCGCGCGCGTTTCTGGCCGATCCTCGCGTGCTGATCCTCGACGAGGCGACGTCTTCGCTCGACCTGCCTTCCGAGCGCCTTGTCCAGCGCGCGCTCCGCACGTTGCTGCGCGGCCGGACCGCGATCATCATCGCCCACCGTCTCTCGACGGTCGAGATCGCGGACCGTGTGCTGGTCATCGACGGAGGGCGGATTGTCGAGGATGGGGAGCCGGCGGCGCTGCGGGCCGGCTCTGGGCAATATGGATCGCTGCATAGGGCATGGGTGGAGTCGCTCGTCTAGCTTCTAGCAGTCCCATCACCCGGCTCCGCCGGGTACTTCTCCATGAATGAGGAAGAGTTTTGTTCCTCGCCTAGCCGGTGGTTGGGTCGAGGTAGAACTTCCGCCAACCCACCGTCTGAAACCCCAGTTTGTCGAGGATCGGCGCCGACATCGGGCCGCCCCACACGGCGATCCCCGGCGCACCCGCTTCGCGCGCCATGGCGAGGCGCACCGCCACCATCGCGCGGTACACGCCGCGGCCGCGAAACTTCTCCCGCACCGCGCCGCCGTTGATGATCGCGCCGGCGGGCGGGTAAAGCGCCAGACCCGCGCTGCCCGCGGGCTCGGTGTCTATGGTGACCAGCACGACGCGGCGATTGCCCGCGGCCAGGTGGTTCTGGCGGCGGCGTTCCTGGGCCGCAACCTGTTCGGGAGTGACGCCGCGTTCGCTGCCGCCGAATGCCTCGGCGTTGACCGCATCCGCGGCGCGAAACAGCTCCGGGTCGGCGAGCGCGTCGTGCATCGCAAGTCCGGGCGCCGGCGACCCGTTGAGTGAAGCGTCCGCAGGCAGGACCATCACCGCCAGCTCGGGGGAGTGGGGCTCCGGCACCACGCCATGAGCGGCGAGGCGATCGGCGAAGTCGGGGGGCTGCGTTCCGGGGTCGAGGATCCACAGCAGCGGTAGGCGACGAAGCGCAAACGCCGCACGCACCTCTGCAATCACTTCGTCTGCGTCGTGTGAGCGGCAGCGGATCCACGACGCGCTGTTCGGTCCGGGGATCGGGTAGTCCGGCT
>WNGD01005965.1_pt1 | contig 11721 bp, 7 predicted proteins | sample 5400671 | NCBI WGS metagenome assembly WNGD01 (sample SAMN13153369, study PRJNA577476) | soil metagenome | isolation source: 40 cm soil or saprolite under grassland replicate 2 | place: USA:California | collected 2016-06-15
TGGCCGGGTGGCGGCGTGTCGCTGGCCGGCGGCGTCCCGGGCCGCCCGGCGGGCCGCTTGCCTGGACCGGCGCCGGGGGCGCCGGGCTCGCGGGGTGGTTCGTCGTCCGGCGGTGCGGGGGGATCATCGGGTGGCGCATCGTCGGCAGGGGGAATCAGCGGCAGGGTGCCCAGCAACAGCCCTATGTAGACCTGAGCCGACAGCAGGTCCATCCCGCCGCCGGCGCCGGAGGCCTTCAGCGCGCGGGCCATCGCCTTGATCCGCGCCATTGCCGCCGCCGCGTGCACCGTGGGCAGCCGCTGCCCGGCCAGCGTTGCGGTGTTTTCCTCATCGGGATACAGCACGACCTTCGCCCGCCGCTCCGATTCCTTGCGGCGTTCTTCTGCTCCTTGCGGGTCGGCGGCAATCACCGCGCGGCGCAGCGCGGCGCGCAGCATCCCGGTGGTCTGGCCTCCGGCCGCGGGCAGGACCCGGTCCTCGACTGCCTGGGCGGCTTCATCGGAAAGCGCCCCGGTCGCCTCGGCGATCAGCCTTGCGCGCGGCAGGTCGATTTCCCCAGCGGTCAGTGCCGCGCCGGTGGCGGCCAGTCGCCAGCCCAGCGTGACGGCGAGGTCTGCCCACCAGGACGCCCCGTAGTGCGACATCGTTAGCTCCAGCGCCACTTCCGCTGCCGCTGATGTTGGGACCCGCGCCGGCCGCCCATCCGAGCCGGCGCCGATGTCCGCATCGCGGGCCGCGGCCCGCGAGGCGATCTGCGCGACCGCCGCCAGCTCACGGGCCTGCGCCCAGGAAGCGACCCGCCGCCAGGATCCGGCGGCCGCGGCCAGGTCACCATCGCCCAGGGTGTCAGCCGGCGCCATCGCCAGCCACGCCGCCAGGTCCGGGCCCGGGGCCAGCCGCTCCGCGACCCGCCCGGCCAGCGCCCCGGCGGGCAGCCGCGTCCCGCCACCCTCCTCCGGCCCGCAGCCGTCTAGGTCATCCTGCAGCGCAGTCGCGTCATCGAGGACAGCATCGTGGGCCGGCTGCTTGCGCGCTGCGGTGGCGGCGCGCCCAGCCGCGCCGCCGGACGAGCCCGCACGCGGCGCGCCGGTACCGGAAGAGTCGGCGGCGGAAGAATCGGCCCCGACAGCACCGGGCGAGGAAGGACCGGCACCAGCGATCGCCGCCATCAGCGCGTCGAAGTCCAGCTCCCAGGACCACGACAGTCCCTGCGGCGCGCCCGCATCGCTCATCACCTCCGGCATCTGGCGCACCTCCTCGCCTGCGTCCGCGGTCCCCTGGCTGGTCGTCTTAGATAACAGTAGCGACCAGTACCGACAAAATGATGAACTGTTCGGTCAGGTATTCGATTTAATGTCAGAAAATTTGAAGATCAGATACCTCAGAGGTCGCGGGCAGGTGGGCCGTCCTTGCTGGCCTGCGGCAGCGTCCCCGCCGGACCCGGCGCAGCGGTACGCCGTTGTCATCGGCCAGGCCGGGTCGCTCAGACCGCAGTGCATCGCCCGGCGGCGGACGACCCGGCGTCCGCCCTGCCGCCTGCCCGGCGCCGGCGTCGGCGCCCGGTTCGACGACGCGCATCCCCGGAGCGCAGTGCCGCGCGCCCGGCTGCATGCGCGGCAGGTCGTCGGGAATGTGACTCGGCCGCATTGCCGCGCCCGTCGAGCTGGAGGTTCAGCTGGGCGGCCAACGGGTCACGCCTCGGCTGGGAATAGGCAGCAGCGCGCCCGGCGACGCCTACTCGTGGCTGGCGCCCAGGGTGCATTGCGCTGTTCCTGGCCTGCGACCGGCGCCGAGTCCTCGTTCTCCGCGATAGCCACGGGCAAACTCGTCGTGCCGCGGCGGTGTCCAGTCCGTTTCAGCGTCGTTTCAGCGCTATTCAAGGACCGGCTGCCACTATCGGGGGCCGTGATGACGGCGCTGTCGAGCGGGATGCGGCGCTGAAACCAGGAGGCAAGGAGAACGAGTTCACGTACGCCGCTGACGGCCCGCTGCAGGGGCCGGGCCGGACAGCGCCGTCCGGATGAACCGGTAACGGGCCGGGCGTCGCCGCGGCACTAGCCCGACGAACGCGGCAAGGCCCGGCGTCGTCAATAGCTGCTAGCTCGCCAGCGCCTGCGGGCAGCTCGCCGGCGCCTGCGGGCATCGATGGATTTCAACTGTGCGTCAGGCCGTGCGACAGACCTGACAAGAGTAATGAGGAGAGAAAGTTGTCAAATTCACCCGAGACGCATGCGGCGCTCCCGCAGCCGGTCGGCCAGGCTGTTCAGCGGGGCCAGAATGACGTCCCCCGCCCGGGAACGCTGAAGGCTACGGTCGTCGTGGCCGCATTGGCCGCGATCAGCGGCTTCGCAGGCGCGGCGGTTACCTTTGGCGCGGGCAAGTCCATGCTCCGCAGCGAACTCGGCCTCGGCTCGCTCGGCGACAGTGCCGGAGGCCTGGTCAACGCCCTGGTCGACGCCGCCTACCACACGCTCCAGACGCGGGCGATCGTCGCGGTGGTAGTGGCCGTCATCCTCGGCGTCGTCGCCTTCGCCGCCCGTGGCGGCCGTACTGGCGTACGCATCGGCCTCAGCATCGCCTTGCTCGTTGCCGCCGGGACGTGGCTGCTCAACCTCCGCGACGGCGGCGTGCCTGGAGTGATCCGCGGCCTCGACGGTGTCGCCATGGCCTTCTCCCTGATCGGCATAGTCCTGGCCTGGCTGTCGCCAAATCAGCGGTTTGCCAGTGACCTTAAGGCCGTCCGGCGGAGCTGACTTATCGGCGGAGTCCTCCCCAGCGCATGCGACATGCCGAGGAGGGCTCCGCCCGTTGCCGGACCATCATCCTGCCGTAGGTGGTGGCCTGGCGGCGCCCCGCTGGCCTGGCGGCGTCTCGGTGGCCTGGCGGCGCCCCGGTGGCCTGGCGGCGCCCCGGTGGCCTGGCGGCGCCCCGCTGGCCTGGCGGCGTTTCGGTGGCCTGGCGGCGTCCCGGTGGCCTGGCGGCGCCCCGCTGGCCTGGCGGCGTCTCGGTGGCCGCTGGCGGCATCGCAATGGGCCCGGCCTGCGGCGGTGGCCGGCTCGCGGCAACCGGCTGGCGCCGAACAATCCGTTCCGGCTCATGGTCGTTAGCGCCCTGACGGGCACATCTTCCTTGTCATCCCGTTGAGCACTGATCGCGCCGCGTCGTGGACGCGGCGCCGCTTGCTGGCCACGGCGCCCCGATTAACGTTCATGGCCGGCCGTGCGCGACCGTCTTGCCACCGATATTGCGGTACATTTCGTGTTTGCACGATATCTCAGGGTACTGGCAATGGCGGCCCGTACCGAGCCGTCACGGGATGAATGGACGATAGCCATTACCCGGCGGGATGGGCCGCCGCGAGCCTGGCGCCCTCGTCGGCAAGGATCTGGTGCAGGTACCGGTGGAGCCACAGATAACCGGGGACGGAACGCCCGGGCTGCCACGGCGGCGCGAGCCAGACCTGGCCGGACTCGCCACGTTCACCCTGGACCCCGCGGGGCGGGTGACGTCCTGGTCGGTGACCGCCACGCTGCTGTTCGGGCATCTGGCGCCCGCGGTCGCCGGGCAGGACATATGCGACGTGCTGATGACCAACCCTGGGCAGCGCCAGCTGGTGGCCGATGCGCTGGCCGAGGTCGCGGCGGGACGGGTCTGGACCGCGACCGTGGCCGGCGGCGGCCTGGGCGAGGGGCGATTCGCCATCCGCTGCGAGCCGCTGGACGGGCTGGGCGGCGGCGCGGTGGTGATCGCGCAGCGTATTTCGCTGCACCCCAGCCCCAGCTGGCTGAGCGAGGCGGCCGCGCGGATCGGCACGACGCTTGACCTCACCCAGACGGCGTCCGAGGTCGCTGATGTCGCCGTCCCCCGGTTCGCCGATGCGGCCGTCATTTACGCGGCGGAACGCCTGCTCGCAGCGGACGAGCTCTCCTCGCCCCGGGTCGGGCACGGGCCGGTGGTACGGCGACTTGCGGCTCGCCTGGCCGGCCAGGACCCGGCCGTCACCGACGGCCTGCTGCGCGCCGGCCAGGTGCTTGTCTTCGGTGCGGACACGCCCAACTCGCGGGCGATGGCCACCGGCGGTCCCGTCCTGTTCGACCAGCTGGACGGCAAGACCGCGGCGCGGTTCGGCCGCCGCCCGGGTGGCCGGGAGATCGTCGCCAGCTACACCTCGTTCCTGGCCATGCCCCTCGTCGCCCGCGGGGTAGTCGTTGGGTGCGCGACCTTCGGCCGGACGCGGGCCAGTCCCGCGTTCAACGCCGGTGACATCACGGTGGCCGGCGAGCTAGCCTCACGTGCCGCGGTGTGCATCGACAATGCCCGGCTCTATCACCGGGAGCGGCGGACCGCGCTCGCGCTGCAGCGCGGCCTGCTCCCTGGACGACAACGCGTCCCGGCCGGCATGGAGGTCGCGCACCGCTACCTGCCGGTCGGCGCCAGCGTCGTCGGCGGTGACTGGCATGACATCGTCCCCCTGCCGGACGGACGGGCGGCGCTGATCGTCGGTGACGCGATGGGCCACGGCCCGGAGGCGGCCGCCGTCATGGTGCAGCTGCGCACGGCAGCGCATACCCTGGCCGGCGTCGAGCTGCCGCCGGGAGAAGTACTGCACAGGCTCGACGAGATGGCCGCGGGAATGGCCGCCGCGCCGTTCGCGACCTGCATCTACACCATCATCGACCCGGCAGTCAGCTCATTGGTAGCCGCCCAGGCCGGTCACCTGCCGCCCGTCCTCGTGCTTCCCGGCGGCGCGACGCGGACCCTCGACCTGCCGCCCGGGCTTCCCCTTGGCCTCGGTGCTGAATCCTTTGAGGTCACCCAGGTCAGCCTGCCGCCGGGAGCCACCCTGGCGCTGTACACCGACGGGCTGGTGGAGAGCCGCACCCGGTCGCTTGACGACGGACTCGCCGCGCTCCGGGCCGCGCTCGGCTCCGCATTGGCCGGGCCCCGCGCCACGCTGGGCAGCGCCTGCGCGACGGTGACCCAGACGCTGCGCCAGCACGGCGAGGACGACATCACCCTCGTCCTCGCCCGCATCCGCCAGCGCGGCCCCGGTTCGGGCCGGCCGGTCGCCTAGCGGCTCAGCTGCCGGAGCGCCGGCCGCCAGCAGATGAGCACAGATTTGAAACGGCATGCGCTCACTAATCTCGGCGGCCGCGGGCTGACTCCGGCGGCTGTCGCCCGGGCGGACTACCTGTCGGTCGGGTAGGCCGGATTACCTGATCACGCGGTAGCGCAGGTGGGTTACCCCGGGCGCGTCCACGACCTCGATGCGCGCCAGCTGCACCGGGTCGTCGCCCAGGTGATCGAGCAGCCGCACGCCGCCGCCGAGCAGCACCGGGATCAGGTGGATCTCGATCTCGTCCAGCAGCCCGGCCCGCAGTGCCTGCTGCACGGCGGCGGCGCCCATCAGGCTGACGTCCTTGCCGCCCGCCGCCGTGCGCGCCTGCTCGATGGCGCTCTCGATGCCGTCGGTCACGAAGGTGTAGGTCGACTTGCCCTGCGGCACGTGCTCCGGGACGTCGTGAGTCAGGACGAACAGCGGCGCCCCGGGCAGCGGCCCGTCGCCTCCCCATCCGTCGACTATGTCGTAGGTCCGGCGGCCCGAGATGACCGCGCCGACGCGGCCGGCCATCGCGTCGAAGACCGCGGCGCTGGCCGCTGACAGCTTGAAGGACTCGTAGTACCTGCTCGGCGTGTCCCCGTCGGAGTACCAGTCAAACAGCCGCATGCCGCCCTTGCCCAGGGGCTGCTGCGGCCCGTCGTCCGGTCCGGCGATGAATCCGTCCAGCGACGCCGACAACGCGGTGAAGATCTGCGTCATGCCTTCTCTCCTTCGCTCAGGCGGACCACCACAAGCCTTGCAGGCCCACGGAGCCGGCCTTGGCCAATTGCGGGCATTCGGAAGTCTGCGTCCTAGAGTCGGCTCTAGGTCAACCAGGCTCAGCCAGCCGCCACTCCCGTCCGCGCGCGCCGCGGCGCCGGCGCCTGGCACTGGCCCCGCGGCCAGAAAGTGAGACCGGCCGCAGCCGGCGAACTCATCGGAGCGAGGAACTCCCGCCCGCGGCTACGCCGGCCTCCGCGGTCATGCGTAGCTGTGATCCTGATCCGGGTAGCGGCCTGCGGCGACATCGGCTGTGTACCGGCGGCGGCGTCGAGCAGCCCGTCCGCCGCCACCATGGTTGACGCCAGACCCATCCTCCACCCGCATGAGCCGGCCGTGAAGTGCTGGTTTCCGGCGCGCGCCTGTTCGAAGATGGCAATATCCCGATCTCCGGTCGCGCGGCGCGGTGAGGAGCCTGAGCGGAATGAGAAAGATCATCTACGCTGCGGCGATCATGTTCGTGGCGCTGGGCGGGGCGCTCGCCGCTGCGGTTCCGGCATCCGCCGTCGTCCTGGTCAACCAGCCTGCCAGCAGTGTCTGTGTAGGCAACACCTTCAAAGTCGGCGTGTGGTACCAGCAGTTCTCCGGGGGTTCACGAAAGTACCGCGTTGCCGTGTACAACCCCCACTGGAGACGTGTCCTGCACAAGCGCGGCCGGGCACCGTCCTCGCACTGGAGGTTCTGGCGAATCCACGCGCGCAGCATCGGGAAGTACCACACCGTGTACCGCACCCGCTACCAGGGCAAGTGGATCCGATATCGCGCGATCACCAAGGCCCGTCGCTGCTAGCCCGGGCTGCCTCGGCTGGCGGCGGCGCTGGTGCCAGCCGCCACGGGCGGGCCTGGCTGGCGCTGGCGGCGAAACGGCCGGCACCGGAGAATCCGTTAATGCTGCCGGTAGACGGCGTCCCGCCGCCTTATCGTTGCTTCGGCGCCGCCCGCCCGGCTGCGTAAATGCCGCTGGCCCGGGCGATCCGCCTGCCTCCGACGTGCAGGTAGCAGTTGGCGAAAGCCTGGCCATCCCGCCAAGGACGTATGGCCCGTTCCTGGGCATGTCATCGAACCCCGCGGCGGCCAGCCGGACGCGGATGGCCTGGGCGTAGGTGCCACGCGCGGCGCGGAGCAGCGCGGGAATCACGACCTCATCGGCGACCGGAGCGGTTGAAGACGACATGGCAGGAGAGTAACCCCGCATCCCCGGTAGTCAATTTTCTTGACAGTCAAGCGATGTGCTCATACTGTGTCCGGCTCGGCTCCCTCCGTGACAGTACGCAAAGTTGGGCGATCGCTAGCACGGCTGGAGGGCCATTTTCTGCCATCCCGGCGCGGCGGGACGCTGACTATAGGCGCATTGTTTATTGCGCAGCGGACTGTCCGAGCTTAGGCTAACGCTGACCAGCGGCCAAGTTTAACGCGGTGGCAAATTTGCGATTGGGACGGGTGTGTTGGCTGATTCTTGGGGGACAAAATGGCGACACGGCGTAATAGTGAGCTGGCCGAATTGGCGACTAAACATTCCGGGTGAGGCGGCGGCGCACTGCGCTTGAAAAGTAGGCCAGCTCTGCACGTAGCCGCGTGCAGTTTCCGCGATCTGATCTGAAGGGGCCGGCATGAGCCCGCCTACCGTACCGCTGCGTCAGTTCGTGCTGAAGGTGCACAGCCGCTGTGATCTTGCCTGCGACCATTGCTACGTCTACCACGGCGCCGACCAGAGCTGGGAACGCCGGCCGAAGGCAATGACCGGCGAGACGATCGCCTGGACCGCACAGCGCATCGCCGTGCATGCGAAAAAGCAGCAGGCTGCCATTTGCAAATGGCATCATCTAACGGTACCTCTTCAAGTGGCGGCCGTCACGCGGCTTCATTACGTGCGGAGACGTCATAACGGCTCAGTTGTCGAAATATCCCCGAATCTGTGTGAACGCGGTGCGCCCGGTCGCGAGGTGCCGCCGGCCTTCCGTTCAGAATTGGCCGGTGGCCGCGACGAAGCTGGGCATCGGCATTGCCGAGACACTGTGTAATGGGCCATGCAGTAGACCTTGCGAAACGGGTAACCGGCGGATCATGCGAGGGTCAAGATACAGACGCTCGGTATCCCCGCTCGAACCGTTCGTCCGTGACCGGCCATCGCATGCCACGCGGCCCCTGGACGATCCAATCGCCGGGCTCAGCAGTGGCCCGGCCTTCCAGCGTTCGCAGCACAACAGCGTCCTTGACCCGCCACGCACGGACTTTGCCGATACGGCGCCAGCGGTCGCCATCCAGCGGCTCGTGAGTGAGCTGAAACTCACCGTCACGGACCGTACGCTCATCGCCGGACACATCGATGACGCGCCAGTTACCAACGGAGCCGGACATCTCGTCGCCAGACGGTGCCCGCCAGGCGTAGCCGGCAGTGAGCCGCACGGCGTGGACCTCGCCTACGCGCGCGAAGTCGGCCGCGCCGTCGGGCCCGCGGTCCGGCAGGACGGGCATGAAGCCGACCTCCTCGAGCTGCGCGACCTGGGATCTGGCATACCCGGTCAGCCCGGCGCGCATTTCGGCGGAAAGCTCAGCCCAGGGGCGCACGTTGCTGTTGATGCGGGCGTTGTCGTCGTCTTCCTGGCCGGCCGCGGCCGCCCGCCAGCCGGCCGCCCGGCGACGGTCATACCAGCGGGTGTGCTCCTGGCAGGCCACTGCATCAATGTCGGCTTCGCTCAGCTCGACGAAGCTTCCCGCTCCCACCGCGCGGGCGGGAACCCAGTGGCGGCCTCGTGCCACCACGGCCGCCATGATGGAGCGAAGCTGCAGGACATTGTCCTCGAGAAAGAACACGTCAAGTTCCGCCCACGGCTTGCGCGTTAGTTTCTTCGCCTCACCCGGAATTGCAGGGTGCGTCAGAAGGTAGCACTCGTGCCAGTGCCGGGCGATCCTGGTCCAGGTGTCTTCTGGTGCCCCGCCGTCGACGAGGAGCGCGCGCTGGAAGGGCTGCAGCAGGTCGAACACGGCACTGGTCACGCCGGCTCCGTCGGAGGACAGCACGAAGACCGGCGTGCCGGGGTGCAGCCGGGCAGCCCGCCCGGCCTCGTGCATGTTCGCCTCGGCCGGGGCATCGGCGATGACGACAGCGGTCGCCGCGGCGTCCGCCGGAGTCATCTCGCCCAGGCAGCGGAGCAGGTTGTCGCGCCAGGCCTCGGCGCGCACGTCGACTGCGGCCAGTGCCTTGGCAATGGGCCGCGGCACCGTGGCGCGGTACTCACGCTCCAGGTCGTCGGCCCGCCGGTCAAGCAGCAAGACGCGCTCGACCTGGTGCGCGGTACTAACGTCGCTGGCGTCTTCGGCCGCCGCCCGGTCAGCCGTTCCCGCGGTTGCCGCCTTGACGAGGCCCTGGCGCTCCCAGGCGCGATGGGCGAGTTCCAGCAAGATCGCGAGAGCGAGCGTACTGTCGCCGCACAGCAGCACGCTTCGCGCCCCGGTGCGGAAGACCTGGTGCACTAACGCGGAGGCGGTCGATTCCTGCGGGCTTAGGGCATCCTCGAACCACAGGCCGGACGCGCCGATGCGTTCACCCCGCCAGAGATCGGCATGCCGGGGATCGTCGATGCGCGCTATCAGATGGGGCGGCCGATCCGGATCCGGCCGGATGCTATCGAGCACAGACTTGACGGCGTTAAGAACCGCCTCATTTTCCGCCGCCTCCGGGCGCAATGAGTACAGGTAGCGGAGCTGAGGACCGCGCAACCCCCGCAGCAGTGGCATGAGCACGCGCTCCGACGTCGGGTCGGCCACCACGATCTGCGCGCCGGTAGTACTAGCCTCTGCCAGCAACGGGTGGCGCCCATCCGGCTCGATAACCACGACACTATTCGCGCGTCCGCCCGACGTCAGATGGCGTAGCAACGGGATCGTCATCGCGTCCAGGCCAGTGAGAATCGTGGCATCTTTCACCAGGCGCGCGCGGATGCGCCCCACCGGCTGCCGCCACAGTATTGCCGCGGCCGCGAGGAAACCGACCAGCGTCGCACCGAGGCATACGGTGCGCGCAAACTGCAGGGCCAGCGGCAGCCGGTGCGCCGGGCAGACGTACAGGCCGTACCGCGGCTCAAGCTGGCCGGCATATAGCTGAAGGACCCAGGCGGCGACGGCCGACCGCGACTGCCCGCCCCGGCAGGGAGCGAACGAGGCCGTGCCGAGCACCGCACCGATGACCACCATGGAGACGACGATGACCAGCCCCGCGGACTCGGGCTCCCGCCGCCTCGGCCACCAGTACGAGAGCGCTGTCAGCAGCCACAGGATGACGACGACAACCAGCGCACCGTCATTACCCGGCCGGAGCAATTCTCGCCACCAGCTCTGATCCAGGTAGAGCCAGGACGGACGATGCGCGGAGACCCATGCCCCCCAGGCCAGATAACCCGTGACGAATGCCGCAAAGGCCGCCGGAATGGCCCATGCCGCCCGGCCGCTTCGGCTGAACCTCGTTACGCGCGGCTGCGTCGTCAACGGCGTCTCCAGTGGGGCAGGCTTGACCACATTGAATCAGTAGCGCTTGGATGCCCGCATGGCCGAGCAGTTGCCGACGAGCTCGCAGCCGGTGCCATCCGCGGTCGGCCCACGCGGCCGCCTGGCGGTGTCCCCTGACGCCCTGTTCGCCTACGGCACGCTGCAGTTCCCCGGCATACTCAGCGCCCTACTGCGCCGCGTGCCCGAGCACGCGCCGGGAACCGTCACCGGCTGGCGGGTCGCCGCGCTCGCGGCGCGCACCTACCCCGGCATCGTCCCGGCCAGCCAGGCAACGGCAACCGGCATCCTGGTCACCGGGCTGACACCGGGGGAGTGGCGCCTGATCGACACCTACGAGGACGATTCCTACGAGCTACGGCAGCTCACCCTCACCGACGGCCGCCCCGGCTGGACCTACGCCTGGGTCAACTACCGGGAAGTCGCCAGGCACGACTGGTCCGCACCGGACTTCGCCGCCCGGCACCTGGCAGATTTCACCCAGCGATGCCGGGCCTGGCGAGAGCGGTACGAGGCCACCGGCCAGCCCGGCGACGGGCACCCGGAGCGTGCCCGGCTGCCCCGCGCGTACCGCGGTCACCGAGACAATCAACAGCAGTTTTAACGCAGCCGCCGGTGGCTGGCCGCCCGCGAGAGGGGACGACGAGGCGATGTGCCGGCTCTTCGGGATGACCGCCGGGGCGGAACCGGTGAAAGCGACCTGCTGGCTGCTTGACGGCCCCGGACTCCCTGCAGGCGCAGAGCCGGCGCAATGTCGACGGCAGCGGGATCGGCTTCTTCGACGGTGCCGGCCGGCCCGTGCTCGACAAGCAGCCCGAGCCGGCGTTCTCCGACGAGGAGTTCGGCCGCGAGGCCAAGCAGGCCGAGTCGGCGACGTTCGTCGCCCACGTGCGCTGGGCGACGGCAGGCGGCCGCACCGCGCAGAACACCCACCCGTTCGCGATGCACGGCCGGATCATGGCGCACAACGGCGGCTTCCGCCGTGGTGATTCCCGAGCCGCCGGCCCGCCTGATCCCGGTCCCCGCGCAAAATCCGAACATCGACACGTAAAGGTCGTAAATTACCCGACTCACCCGATGAGCGGCAGCCGGGGATCGGGGTGCGGCACGCGGCCCGATGCTGCCCGGACCCAGGCCATGTCGTCGGCCAGGTCGGCCGGGCGGCCGGGCACGTACCGGCGGGCGATCAGCTCGTCCAGGATCGCGGCGGTCATCGCGAGTCCGGCGCCGGTGGCCATGCTGTCCCGGCCGAGCGCGTCGGTGAGGTCGAGCCCGTGCACCACGGCCTCGACGACCCGGCTCGGTACGAACTCGCCCAGCCGCATCAGCGCGTAGTA
>WNGD01017764.1_pt1 | contig 11718 bp, 6 predicted proteins | sample 5400671 | NCBI WGS metagenome assembly WNGD01 (sample SAMN13153369, study PRJNA577476) | soil metagenome | isolation source: 40 cm soil or saprolite under grassland replicate 2 | place: USA:California | collected 2016-06-15
CAATCCCATCAATCAGGATCTCCTGGCTGAATCCAGGAGCTCCATTGATCTGCTTGCTCCACTGATTTCCGGTGACGCCCGGGGTGAGGAAAATGAAGTTCTCAATCTGGCGGCGACCGCTGGCACCAGCCGTGGCGGCACCGCCCAGAGAAATCGGCAAATCCAGCATGTCTTTCTCAGGCATGACGGTGCCGATTTCGGGCGAACTGGTCTGGAGCTGAACCACATCGGCGACCACGTCCACCGTCTCCGTCACTTCCCCGACGGCCAGGCTCAGGTTAAGAGTTGTGGTCGTCGCGGTGCTCACTTCGATGGGCTCGCGTGTCGATGTCTTGAAACCGACCATGGTCACGCTCACTCGATATCGGCCCGGTGGCAGGCCGCTGATGAGATAGATACCCTCGGCTGTAGACGTGCCGGAGTAAGTTGCGGCGGTATTCAGATTGGTGACCTTGATACCGGCGTCCGGAATCGACGCGCCGCTCTGATCCGTAATGTTACCCGTCAACCCACCGAAGCTTCCTTGGCCCCAGGCCTGGAGAGACATTGCCAATACAGCCATCGCAGCGAGAACGCTTTTCATGTCTCCTCCTTGAAATTTGTCTGACTAGTTTCTGTCGTAAAAGTAGCCCCGAAGGGGCGACTCAGGAAAGCCCAGGGCGCAAGCCCTGGGAACAAGCAAAGCAAGAACTGAAGCCCCGAAGGGGCGATGCAGGTGGCGCCGCCATTAAATGAGGTGCCTTATGACGAGCATTTATCTGCAGTTGAGACCGAACCTCCCTGCGCCGCCCTTTCAGGGCTTTCTGCAATCTGGACTTTGAACCCAGGGCTTGCGCCCTGGGCTGTCCTGCTGGACCCCTTCAGGGTCCTTGGTTTCGCGCCGGAAACTAACTAACTACTCTATGTCGTAATTACGGCGACGTAGTTTTTTGGTGCTGCTTACCGATGGGGGGTCCGCCACGTTCCCGAACTAAACACCCCCCGTCCGCCGGTCTCCACCGGAGCGTCAAACGAGAATTTCAGAGACGACCCGAGCTGGAAATTGATCCGTCAGCCGTTCGTTGAGCCCGTGCCGCTGGTAAACGAGATCACGATAATTCATGCCAAGGAGATGCAGGATGGTCGCATGAAAGTCGTGGACACTGACCCGCTGCTCGACGGCCTTGTGCCCCAAATCATCAGTCGCACCCAGCGCCATGCCGCCTCGCACTCCGCCCCCGGCCATCCAAATGGAAAACCCGCTGGGATTATGGTCGCGTCCGGCGGATCCTGTGTTGTCCCTAACCTGAGACAACGGCATCCTTCCAAACTCACCGCCCCAAATGACCAGTGTGCTGTCCAGCAGACCGCGCTGCTTCAGATCTTTGAGAAGAGCAGCAGCCGGCTTGTCGGTCTTTCCACAACTGTAACGCAGACTGTTTTCCAGGTCGGAATGGGCGTCCCAGATCTGGCTTTCAATAAAGATCTGAACGAAACGAACGCCCCGTTCAACGAGGCGTCGCGCCATCAGGCAGCGCTTTCCATAGGAGGCCGTGATTTCCTGGTTGAGGCCATACATCTCCTTGGTCTCTTCGCTCTCTTGAGAGAGATTCAGAGCATCGGTCGCCGTGATTTGCATTCTGGCCGCCAGCTCGTAATTGGCGATGCGAGCATCCAGGTCAGGCTGTCCAGAGTGTTTCTGCCTATGCAACTCGTCCAGGCGGCGCAGTAACGTCCGCTGAGCCTCCACCAGCGGAGATGGCAACTCTTCGCGTGGCTTGAGATTTAAAAGAGGCAAGCCTTCAGAACGGAAGCGAGTTCCCTGATAGATAGGTGGAAGCCATCCGGACTGCCAGTTCTGAACGCTGTTGATCGGGAGACCCTTGGGATCATCCAGGACAATGTAAGCCGGGAGATTCTGGTTCTCGCTCCCTAAGCCGTAAACGACCCAGGAGCCGAGCGATGGTCTCCCGGGTAACGTGCGACCACCGTGCATGAGGTACAGTGCGGGTTCGTGGTTGAAATGCTCTCCATACATCGATCGGATCAATGCGATGTCATCCACGCATTCCGATAAATGAGGCATCAGTTCGGAAACTTCGATACCTGACTTTCCATGTTTGGAATATTTGAAACTGGAAGGAAGGAGGCTACCCACCTCATTGGCAAATTCAATCTCATTGACAATGTCACGGCTGGGCGCAGATCCGGCAAACTTGTTCAGAATCGGCTTGGGATCAAACAAGTCAACCTGACTGGGGCCTCCATTCATGAAAAGCTGGATCACAGACTTAGCCTTCGGAGGGAAATGGGGAGGCCGGGGCTTTAGATCGTAAACAGGCCGCCCTTCCTCCTGGCCGGGCGCCAGGGAGGGGTTCGCCGAGAACAGATCGGTGCCGAGAAGCCAGGCGAGAGCTGCGCCATGGAGACCGTAGCTGAATCCCGAGAAGAAATCTCGCCGGGATAGAGTTGAAAGACGCCTGTCAAAAACGTTCTGTTTCGAGGTTGCTGTCGGTTTCAGTGCCATTAACAACACCTTTCAATTTGCAGTACGACCCCTTCCCAAAGCTCTCAATCGATATACAAAAAGTCCGCCGAGCTCAGTACGGATTGACACAATCCCGCCAGAGCAAACCATCGAGCAGTAGGCAACTTGGGCGCCTCCTGCCTGGTGTTCTCCAAGTGTGAAGCCCACTGCTTCTCCAGCTCGACTAGGCCTTCTCTTGCCACTCTCATTTCCTCTGGTGTAGGCCGCCGCGACAGAGCGCGGAGATAGAGCTCTTCAATCTGTTTGTTCCTGTCTTCTCCAAACTGATCAATCAGGCGGCCACTCAGGTAGCGGGAGTGCGCTCGCAACACTTCACTGTTCATCATCTGCAGAGCCTGAGTGGGCACGGTGGATTGCCTTCGCTCGATGCAGTTGGGCGACATCGGGGGCAAATCGAAGACCTCCATCATAGTCAAGGGAGTCTTGCGGCGCTGCAGCACATAGATGCTCCGACGCCATCCCTTGTTTGAGCCCTTCGCGATGACTTCGCCCTCCGGAGTTACTTCGACCTCTGCAGGCCGCCCGAATTGAGTAAGGTCCAAACGTCCTGTGGCCTTGAGAACCGAGTCGTACAGCGCTTCGGGATCCATTCGGCGTAGCGGCATTCTGGACAAGAGAGCATTTTCAGGATCAGCCTGATGAACGGCTGGATCAAAATGCGAACTCTGCCGATAAGCGGTCGAAGTCATGATGAGCCGATGTATGGCCTTCATACTCCAGCCGCTCTGTCGCCAGCCAGTCCAGCAACTCCGGGTGTGTCGGAGGCACACCGCTCCGGCCAAAATTTGAAGGGCTCGCCACCAAGCCCGTGCCGAAATGGTGCATCCAGATGCGATTCACCATGACTCGGGCGGTAAGCGGATGGTTGGGCTGCACTAACCAGCGAGCCAGGGCTAACCTCCGGCCGCTGGATTCCCGGTTCAGCTCTGGCGTGACGACTTTGTAAGGAGCAAGACCGGCCTTCAAGACCGAGGGCACCCCTGGGTGCACCAAATCACCGGGGCTCTGGGCATTGCCTCGGCGCAGCAGATAAGCTGTAGAGGGCTCGCCACCCATATCGAACAGGGCACGAATCTGCGGTTTGGGTTGAAGTTTTTTCTTCAGCGCATCGATGTTTTTCTTGGCATTCTCGGTCTCCAGCTTGAAATCCGGAAACCGCTTGACTAAATCCTGCTGGGTGATTTTCACAATTTCTTGAAACTTCTCGACCAGATAGTTCTGCAAGGCGCTGCGCTTCTCTTCAGAGATACTGGCCGCCGTTTTCAAGTCTTCCCTTATGGATTGGGGAAACGCTGCCAGTCTCTCGTCCAGCAATTTCTCACGCAAAGGGGTAGCCTTGGCTTGTAAAGAAGTCTCTGCTTGTTTTATCTCCGCTTCAATGGGAGCGTTGAACCGAGCGACCTCCTCCCGTTCACTATCCAAGGCTATGTCCAAGTGTCGGGTGGGAAATTTCAGCTCATAGGGGTTATTCGCGGCAGGCGTCATCCAGTCGTAGGGGTCGTAAGCGGTCTGAAGGATGGCGCTCAGGCGATAGTAGTCTCGCTGGGGCATGGGATCGTACTTATGATCGTGGCAGCGGGCGCATCCCATCGTCAGGCCTAACACGCTTGAACTGAGCACCTCGATCTCATCGGCCACGACATTGAATCGCTCAGGAACGGAAGCATTGCCGGTTGAATAGGTCCCATCAGGCACCATCCTCAAGAATCCGGTCGCCGCCAGCTTGTCGATGATCTCTGGAGTGATCTGTTTCACCTTCTTATAGTCAAACAGCTCGTCACCAGCAATTTGTTCCGTAAGAAACTGATCATAGCGTTTATCGCTGTTGAGTGATCGAATCACATAATCACGATATCGCCAGGCGTGAGGGCGAATGAGGTCTTCGTCGATGAGGCCTTCCGAGTCTGAGTAACCCGCTGCGTTAAGCCAGAACTGGGCCCACCGTTCTCCATAACGCGGAGATGCCAGTAGCCGATCGACCATCCTTTCGTAGGCTCCAGAACCGTCGTCTTTGAGATAAGCATCGATCTCGGCCGGGTCTGGAGGAAGCCCAGTCAGGTCAAGGTAGCATCTCCGCAGCAACGTCAGACGGTCAGCCTGCGGCGAAAAGCTTAGATTCTTTGCCTCCAACTTCTGAAGGAGGAATGCGTCAATCGGATTTCGAACAAGGTCCTGATGGGAAATTCTCGGAGTATCCGGTCTCTTAGGAGGCTGGAATGACCAGAACTCCCGGGCAGAATCGCTGACCAAAGGATCGGAGGAATCTTCCAGCGAAGCGGCCGCGGTGGGAGCGGCAGCGGCTCCCGTGGCGATCCATCGACGCAAGGTCTCCACTTCCGTCGTCGTGGGCGGTCTCACGGCGTACTCATACAACAACTTGGGCGGAGGCATTTCACCGGAAAGAATTCTTTTCATCAAAAGACTTTCCTCGGGCTTGCCAGGGACCAGAGCAGGCCCCGACTTGCCACCCTTCAGTCTGCTGGCCTGGGTTCTCAAATCCAAACCGCCCTCCTGTCTGCGCTTACCATGGCAGCCCGTGCAGCGCATCTGAAAAATGGGGAGCACCTCGTGTTCGCTTACCACATCATTCGCTGCTCTTTTGGAGGAAGTGACAGTAATCTCTCCGCCGGCCGCTCCCTTGTCGATCCAAAGGCGAATCAGGCCTATTTCTTTTTCGGTGAGCTTTACTTTGCCCGGAGGCATGGACTTGGAAGCTATTTTGTCGATCAACAGACTTTTGTCCGAGGAACCTGGCACGACTGCGCGTCCAGATTTGCCGCCTTTCAGGATGGAATCGCGAGTCCGTAAATCCAGCCCTGCCTGGGGCGTTGTCTCTCCGTGACACATCAAACAGTTCGCCTTCAAAATCGGCACGATGTCCGACTCAAATGTCCGACTCAAAGGTCGGCAGGCTGATATCCTGCCCCAAGAGAGGTATGCCCAACGGCAGGAATTCCGTTACAGAAAGAGCCAGGGCCAAATAAAGAATACAAACGCGGCGCACAGCAGATGAAATCATAGGTTGGAAGGTCTTGGCGTAAACCAGCTTGGTGACATAGACTAAACGAGGCAATGTGATCGATCATCGAAAATAGTATTGGCCTCTTTAAGAGTTGTCAAGTTTTTTGAAAACATTTAAGCCTCACCCTCTTGGATGGATAGACGATCCTGGAGCCAGCGATGAGAATTCAATGGCGCAGCACGGTCTCAACAAGCCGGCAGGTCCAAAGCCGCGTGGCTCTACTGATGCTTGCTTTCAGCGTGATGAGCTACTTCAACCGGACGATCATGTCGATCGCCGGGCCTGCGATCATGAAAGAATTCTCCCTTTCCGAAACGGGTGCTGACGTGCATGGGTTTGGGATCCGCCCTATTCACAGGGCTGACAGCACTGGGTGGCAAGCCCGGTTTGGGCACCACTCTCGGAATTGTGCCTTCGTTCCTCATCATGCGCTTGGGGATGGGCGTCTTTACTGCGCCCCTCTACCCATCCTGTGCGCGAGTAAACGCCAACTGGTTTGCCACTGGGGAGAGGGCTCGCGTTTGGGGATTGGTCGCGGCCGGGGCTGGGATCGGGGGTGCGGTTTCGCCTCTGCTGTTTTCCTGGATGATTGGAGGCTACGGATGGCGTGGATCCTTCTGGGTTGCCGCCGGGGTAACTGGACTGCTTACTCTGGTCTGGCTGTGGTATGCCCGGGATCGTCCCGGACAACATCCCTCTATTATCAGAGAAGCCATGACTTCCCAGGTTCTCCACAATAGCTCACCCGAGCCGGCCGAAGGTGAACCGACGCCTTGGCGACGCCTGCTGACCAACCGGAGTCTGGCCTTGCTGACGCTCGGCTACGCAACGGTGGGGTACTTCGAGTATATCTTCTTCTTCTGGATCTATTATTACTTCGGAGAAATTCGGAAGATGGGTCCGAGCCAGAGCGCCATCTATACCACGGCATTATTTCTCACCTGGATGGTGATGACACCGATCGGTGGATGGACCTCAGATCGCCTTGTAACGCGACATGGCAAACGGGTGGGACGTCGAATGGTCCCAACAATCTGCTTGACATTAAGCGCCCTGCTGTTGTGCATCGGAGTTAATCTCACTGGAACGCTGAGCGTCGCCGTCCTTCTCTCCCTGGCGCTGGGGTTTGCTTCGGCTTCCGATGGCTCCTTTTGGGCAACGGCGATTGATCTGGGTGGAAAGGAGGTTGGTGCCGCCAGTGGCATCATGAATACCGGTTGCAATGTGGGCGGGCTCATCGCGCCCACTCTGACTCCGCTTATCGCCTCAGTAGTCGGTTGGTCCTGGGGTCTGTACTTTGGGAGCCTGGTGGTGCTAGCTGGAGTCCTCTGCTGGTTCTTCATTGACTCCGATCAGGGGCTGGAAAGGCCTTTTTCGATTGACGAGATGAAGATCGATCATTAACATAAATCCGAATGAGTCCACGCGAGTCTGAAAAAAGTCTGATCCCCGGTACCGCTGACGTTGGGGGTCGAGTCGCCGAGCAAATTGATCCTCAGAGGTATTGTTAGGTGACCACGGGACGGCTCTCCATATTTGGGACTTTTCTGCTGCTCATCGTCTTGCCTTGCGCTGCGGTCATGGGCCAGTCTCAATCCGCACGCCCTCGTGACATGCACCATCCTGAAAGAGATCAAGGCAGAGCTGAGGAATTGGAACGCCTCACGAACCGCCTCAGCAAGACATTGCCGCCGTCCCCGGCGATTCCAATCGCCGAAAGGAATTACATTGACCAGTACATCTTCGGGAAAATTAGCCACGACAAGATTCCCCACGCATTGTTATGCTCCGACACTGAGTTTGTCCGACGTGTCTCACTGGACCTGACTGGGCGTTTGCCGGAACCCGACAGGATTCGGGAGTTTATCAAAAACAGCGATCCCCAGAAGCGGGACAAGCTAGTGGACGCCCTCATGGCCACCAGTACCAAGGGGGTTACCAAAAAGCCCTCCACGCCTTTTCTCGACCGCTGGGCTTATCTCTTTTCTGATTTGTTCCGAGTGAATGCCCTGATGAACCGTGGCAGAACTCTCTTTTATCACCACATTTATAATTTTCTGGCCGTCAACCAGCCGTACGACGAGTTTGTGCGAGGGTTGCTGACTGCCACAACAGCCTCGAATTTCAATTCGGCTCCGGCCAATTTCCTCATTCGCTTTTATGTTGATGAGCCGGACCAGAGCACTGTGAATCATGAGGACACTTACGATGAGCTGGCCATTCGTACCACCAAGATGTTTCTTGGCATCAATCTGGAGTGCATTTCTTGCCACAGCGGTGCCCATCATCTGGAAAAGATCAACCTATGGTTGACCGAACGCGAGCGCACCGATCTTTGGAAACAAGCTGCATTTTTTGGCAAAGTGCGAATGTATCGTCCTTACGGTGATCTGGTCGACGAGTTCGTTCTTAGCAACGAAGGCAAAGGTTACAACATCAAAAGCCAGAGCGTTCTGAGGCTGCCCAGATACGAGACAGACACAACGCCTACCTTCTTACTCACCGGCGAGAAACCGAGACCTGGGGAGGACCCGCGCGAGGCTTACGCCCGCATGATTACCGGTCATGTCCAGTTTGCCCGGGCTACGGTAAATCTCATTTGGGCGGAGCTGTTCGGGATAGGGATTGTGGACCCCCCCTTGGATTTTGATCTGGCCCGATATGGACCCAATGTGAAGATACCGGAACCGTGGGCGCCACAGACGATTCACGCCGAGCTTCTCGATGCGCTGGCCAGGGACTTTCAAGAACACCATTTCGATCTGCGTTATCTGATCAGATTAATGGTGACGTCATCAGCTTACCAGTTGTCGCACCGGTTCGAGGCTCCGTGGAAGCCAGAGTACGTGAGCTACTTCGCACGCCGGCTGGTTCGTCGCCTGCCTGCCGAACAAGTCTGGGATGCACTTTCGCAAGCCACTGGAGTCTTTAACGAGATGAACTCGGGTGACTATGGTGAGGTTGGTGGGGAGAAGGTCAAAGGTGAGAAGGTCAAATACGTCATCCAGACGGTGTCCCCAGACGATCTCGATCCCAAGTTGCGGCGTCTGCTGGCAAGTTTTGGACTTGACGATCGCACCCTGGGTACCAAATCGCTCGGAAGTTCCGTGGTCCAGTCTGCAATCCTCCTGAACAGTGGGCTGGTCAAGGAAAAGATTCGAATACAAGAAAAGAACCGGCTATACAACCTACTCAATGCTGAGCCCCCAAAGCCTAATGCTGAAATTGTTGAGGAGTTATTCCTGGCCACACTCTCTCGTTTTCCTCTGAAAGAGGAAGCAGTTTTCGGAGCACGGTTGCTGGCTGAACATCACAGTCAAGGGGCTGAGGATTTGCTGTGGGTATTGATTAACAAGCCGGAGTTTCTGTTGAACTATTAGGTGGTGTCGGTCTTAGCACAGCGACGCGGAACCGTGGGCGACCTGAGGCCCGTCCCATATTCTGCATACAGGCTCTCTCGAAATAGAATTGCTAAAGGAGCTGAAATGTCTAATTTACCTGTTTACATTCCCAGGCTGACAAGACGCCAATTCTTGCGGATTGGGACAGTGGCGATAGCGGGCTACGACCTTATGCCTATGATACGTCCCGTCAACGTTGTGGCTAAGGAAAGAGTCAAGCCTCGGGGCACGGCTGACTTTTGTTTATTTGTTTTCTTGCAGGGTGGGGCGAGCCATCTGGATACTTTTGATGTGAAGGAAGGTCGATGGACGCCGCCTGACTTCGACATCCGAACGCTCAAACCCGATCTTCGCCTGCCGGTAGGATTGTTCCCCAAATTGGGCCAGAAGTTGGATCGCCTGGCTATCGTACGCTCGATGGAAACCTGGGAGACCGAGCACGGTCGGGCCACTTATTACTTGCACGTGGCTCACCCAGTCAGTCCGGCTCGGGTGCGCGAGATGCCGTCCCTGGGAGCTGTGGTGGCTTATGAATTTCACAATAGAAGGAGGTTGACCGATTTCCTACCGCCGTTTGTTTCCATGAACTATGCGCACGATCAAGTCAAGGAGGGCTGTCTGGACAGTCAGTTCGCGCCACTGAATCTGGACACCCGGGGTGGGGATTTCCCATTTGTCGTTCCGGAAAACGAAGCCATCCGGTTTGAACGGCGGGTCAAGTATCTCAACGCCATGACTGAACTCTCAGCGGGTCTGTCAGGGTCCAAGAGTTCGCATGAGCAAAAGTTGGAAGTCTACCGTAACGATGCGTTGACCATGATGGAGTCACCGCAGATAACCGCCATCCTGCGAATGGAGGAGGAAGAAAAGAAACGCTACGGAGCGTCCTCTTTCGGAGATGCATGCATCCTAGCCCGAAATCTGCTGGCGGCTGATGCCGGCGCCCACTTTATCGCGATCCATCAGGGAGGTTGGGATCTTCACACCAACATCTATGACAAAACAGAAAAGTCAAACCACTACACTTTGAGCCGTGAGCTGGACAATGGTTTGGCAGAACTGATTGGCGACATGGAAAAGATCAAAACCAAAGACGGTCGTTCTTTGTTAGAAAGGACGCTGATTGTGTCGATGGGCGAGTTTGGAAGAACTCCAGGAGATATCACCGTGAATAAAGGCCGCGATCATCATCGATTTGCCATGAGTGGACTCTTTGCTGGAGCTGGCATTCTGGGCGGATGTGCTATCGGAGCCACTGATGAACAGGGCGCTCGAGTCGTCAGATCCGGTTGGGCTAAGAAGCGCTCGGTGTATCCCGAAGATGTCGCTGCCACCATTTACTCAGCTCTCGGCATCGATTGGACCAAGGAAATTACCAACACCCCTTCCGGACGAGTTTTCCGGTACGTTGAACCTCAGTCTGGAACGGACTTCCTGGACGTAGCAGAAATTGCCGAGTTGTTCGCTTAGAGGTTAACCAAGGCAGAAGGTGAGCCACACTACTTTCCTGTGCAAAGAGGTAGGGTCAATGCTCCGCATGACCATTGACCATGTTGCGAGCTTCTTCGAGGACGAGCGGATCCTATTATGGCTATGGTTTTTGGAAGACTAACCAGCAGCACGCTGACGTTGCGCGGTCGAGTCGCCGAGCAAATTCGTGAGGCCATTCTCAGTGGCACACTTCGGGAAGGCGAGAAGATTGTAGAACGCAAGTTGGCATCCCAGTTTGGGACCAGTTTAGCGGTTGTTCGAGAGGCGATTATTCAACTGGAAAGCGAAGGCTTCATCACCAAGTGGCCGAACGCATCCACTCATGTAACGAAGCTGTCGCCGGTCGAGATTGACAAGATTTTTGCTTGCCGCGAGGTATTTGAGGGTTTTGCTGTCGAAGAGGCTTCCCGCCTGGCAACTCCTCAAAACATTGAATCTCTGAAGGCCCTTTTCCTGGAGATGGTGGATGCCGCACGAGCTCAGGACAGCAAGAGCTTTATCCGCAAGGATCTTGCATTCCATGAGAAGATCTGGGAACTTACCGGGAATGAGTATCTGCAAAGCGCCTTACGGAGAATCATACGGCCCTTGTTTGCTTTTTCATCTATTCGTGTCGCGGCAAAACGATCCTTTGATCTCCTGCAGGACGCCAATCTGCACCTCCCGCTGCTCAATACCATTGAGTCGAACGACCCTCAGGCATCCAGAAAGGCCTATCAAGCTGCTCTGGCTGAATGGCGCGCCATGCACTTGCCGCTGCTCAATGCTACTAAATCCAACGGGCCTCAGGCAGCCATTCTCGAAGAAGCCACCGAACCCTTCGCAGAATCATGTGGATAGGTCACTTGCCAGACGGCACAGGAATAGAAACCGCCAATACCGGCCTGACATGACGATGAGGAAGTGCGTAGATTTTACCCAAAGGGTGTGGGCGCGCTTTCTTGAGAATTGCTCTGCCGAATACAGCATGCGAGAGGGCAGCTATAGAAGAAATGATGGTTGCGGTAATGGCTGAAAAGAGGAGAGAGAATCACCTTCGTTTTCTTGGTGATCTCGATGCGTTTGAGCTGTATGACCCTCCCGACCACGCTCGCGAAGGTGTATTCGCGAACAGAAGTTGTCAGTCGGAGGGTTTCCGATCGTGAAGTCGTGAACAAGTATCTTGGTAAAGCCCCTGATCGAAAGGAACAGTATATTCGGCGCAAGTTCGTCAATCGCACGCTCGCGTCGAAGCTGTGGCCGGACGCCTAACGCAACGCTGAAGCCGACCGGCGCAA
>WNGD01031328.1_pt1 | contig 11718 bp, 11 predicted proteins | sample 5400671 | NCBI WGS metagenome assembly WNGD01 (sample SAMN13153369, study PRJNA577476) | soil metagenome | isolation source: 40 cm soil or saprolite under grassland replicate 2 | place: USA:California | collected 2016-06-15
GCCCCTCGCCGATCTCTACCACCGCGAGCTGACCATCTCCTCGACGTACTCGTCATCGCCGACCGAGCTTCGCGAGGCCTTCGACGCGCTCGCCACGGGCCGGATCCGCGTCGACGGGCTCATCACCCACCGACTGCCCCTCGGCGAGCTGGCCCGGGGGGTCGAGCTGATGCGGCGCCACGAAGCCGTGAAGGTGTACATCACGCCATGAGGGCGCAGGTCTTCCATGGACCGGGAGATCTCCGCTTCGAAGACCTCCCGATTCCCGAGCCGGAGGCCGGGGGGATCGTCGTCAGGATCGAGGCCGCCCTCACGTGCGGGACGGACGTCAAGGTGCTGCGCCGCGGCCACCCCGTGATGATTCCTCACGTTCCCACCGTCTTCGGCCACGAGTTTGCCGGCACGGTGACGCGCGTGGGATCGGGCGCGGCCGGAGTGCGGGAGGGAGACCGCGTGGTCGCCGCCAATTCGGCGCCCTGTGGCCAGTGCCGCTTCTGTCGGGAAGGCCGCCACAATCTGTGCGAGGACCTCCTCTTCGTCAACGGCGCCTACGGCGAATTCGTCGCCTTGCCGCCCCAGCTCTGCGCCACCAATGTCGTGCGCCTGGGTGCGAGCTTGCCCGCGCGCCGCGCGGCCTTTGCCGAGCCGCTGGCCTGCGCGCTCCTCGGCGTCGAGCGGGGAAGGGTGGAGGCGGGCATGACGGTGGCGGTGATTGGTCATGGGCCCCTCGGCTGTCTCCTCGCCCTGTCGGCCGCACAGCGCAAGGCCAGGGTCGTCCTCGTGGGCAAGCCCGGCTGGCGTCTCGAGCGGGTGCGGGAGCTGGGTCTGGCCGAGTGTGTCGACAGCTCGCTGACCCATGATCTGGTGGGCCAACTGCGCGACATGACAAGCGGTCGGGGCCCCGAGGTCGTGATCGACGCGACGGGGCGCCCGGAGGTCTGGGAGCAGGCCGTGGCTTCTGTGGGGCGCGGCGGGACCGTGGTATTCTTTGGCGGTTGCGCCCCGGGCACGACCATCGCAGTGGACACACGGCGGGCGCATTACGAGGAGCTGACACTGGTCGGGGCATTTCACCATACGCCGGCTCTGATCCGTCAGGCCGTCGGGCTCCTCGAGTCCGAGAGCCTGGTGCCCGACGGTCTTGTCACTCACACCATGGGCCTCGAGCGAGTCCGTGAGGCCCTAGGGCTGATGGAGTGCGGAGAGGCACTCAAGGTACTGATAGAGCCATGACGAGCCGCTGCGCGCTGGGTCTGCTCCTGCTCTTGCTCGCGGTGGCCACGGCGCCCGTGGGGGCGGCCGCCTTCGACGCCGAGCAGGAGTTTGCCCAGGGGACCAAGGCGATCGGGCTGTCCTTCGGCGGGGGAGCCCAGAACAATGTCGAGAACCACGGACGGCTCTCGGGCATCTCCTTCGTCAACTTCAATCCCCGGCTCTCGTATTTCTTCTTCGAGCCGTTCGGCCCCAGCATCCTTCACGGGGCTTTCGAGACCGGCCTCGAGGGCTGGTTTCAGTACTATCTCGGTCCGAAGGAGGCGACGGCCGAAGGCCTGAAGCTGGCCTTCCGCTATCACCTGCTGGGACTCTCGGTCGGGCGCTTCGTCCCGTACCTCGAAGGCACGGCGGGGGCCGCGGGCACCGACCTCAAGGTGCTGGAGATCGACTCGCCCTTCACGTACGTCCTCGAAGCGGGTCTCGGCGTCTCCTACTTCATCACGCCGGGCCTGGCCGTCAATGTCGGTTACCGCTTCCAGCACATCTCCAACGGGCACCTGTACAAGAAGAACCGCGGCTTCAACTCGGATAGCGGTATCGTGGGACTGACCTGGTACTTCAAGTAGACTGAGGGCATATGGCCACCATCCCCCTCCAGGAAATCGTGCTCGCAGGGCCGCGCGGCTTCTGCGCCGGCGTGGATCGCGCCATCGACATCGTGGAGCTGGCCCTCCAGGTCTGCCCGCCGCCTGTCTACGTGCGCCGCGAGATCGTGCACAACCGGCATGTCGTCGAGGCGCTCCGGGCCAAGGGCGCCCACTTCGTGGACGAGCTCGACGAGGTGCCCGACGACGCCACGGTGATCTTCAGCGCGCACGGCGTCTCCCCGGCCGTGCGCCAGGAGGCGCGGCGGCGCGGGCTGCGGGTGATCGACGCCACCTGTCCGCTCGTGACCAAGGTGCACCTGGAGGCCATCCGCTACGCGCGCGAGGGGTACAGCATCGTCCTCGTCGGCCACGCCGACCACGACGAGGTGGTGGGCACCATGGGAGAGGCGCCCGAGCGCATGTTCCTCATCGCCCATCCCGAGGAAGTGGACAGGCTCCAGATCCCCGACCCCGACAAGGTTGCCTACCTGACCCAGACCACGCTCAGCGTCGACGATACCCGCGACTGCATCGAGGCGCTGCGCCGGCGCTTTCCCAAGATCGCGGGCCCTGCCAAGGACGACATCTGCTACGCCACGCAGAATCGCCAGGCCTCGGCCAAGACGGTGGCGGGGGAAGTCGATGTCCTGCTCGTCATCGGCGCCGCCAACAGCTCCAACGCGAACCGGCTCGTCGAGGTGTCGACCGTCATGGGCACGCCCTCGTACCTCATCAACGACAAGAACGACATCAAGACCGAATGGCTGGCGGGCTCCCAGCGCGTGGGCGTCACCGCGGGGGCCTCCACCCCGGAGTTCCTGGTCACCGAGGTGGTCCAGGCGCTCCAGCAGGCGGGCCGGGTCGCCGTGCGCGAGGTCCATGTCGTCGAGGAGGACGTGCGCTTCGGGCTGCCGCGGGAGCTGGAAGACATCGCCCGTCAGGGCGGCAAGACCTTGCCTCAGCGGAGCGGCGTCGCCGCGGGGAGCCAGTAGCATGCAGCTGGTGACCTTCCGCCGGGGTCGCGGCGAGCCCAAGGTGGGCGCGGTGTGGCACGAGGCGGTGCTGGATCTGGCCGGCCTCGCCAAGGAGCTGGCCGCCCAGCGCGGCGCCGTGCGGCGCGGGCGTGGAGGCTTCCCGAGGAGCCTGCTCGAGCTCGTGCAGGGGGGCGAGCCGGCCTGGGCCCTCGGCCGCGAGGCCTGGGACTATGGCAAGCGCCTCGTGGACCAGCAGGCCATCGAAGACCTCGCCGGGCGCAAGCTCGCCTATCCGCTCAAGCGCGTGCGTCTCCTCGCGCCCATCCAGCACCCCGCGCGCAACGTGTTCTGCCTGGGCCGCAACTATGCCGACCACGCGGCGGAGCGCGGCGCCGCCGTGCCCGAGCATCCCGTCTACTTCACCAAGCCCGGCACCTCGGTGGTCGGCCCGGGGGACGACGTGGTCCATCACGCGATCACCACGGAGCTCGACTACGAGGTCGAGCTGGCCGTGGTCCTGGGCACCGCCGGCCGGGACATCAGCCGTCCCGATGCCCTCAAGCACGTCTTTGGCTACACGGTGATCAACGACGTGACGGCCCGCGACCTCCAGAAGCGGCACACGCAGTGGTTCAAGGGCAAGTCGCTCGACACCTTCTGCCCCATGGGGCCCGTCCTCGTCACCGCGGACGAGATCCCGGACCCGCAGGCCCTGAGCATCTCCATGCGCGTCAACGGACAGGTGCGTCAGTCCAGCCACACCTCCAAGATGATCTTCCCGGTGGATCAGTGCATCGAGGTCCTCTCGCGCGGCATGACGGTGCTCCCCGGGGACATCATCGCCACCGGCACGCCGGACGGCGTGGGCGCCGCCACCGGCAGCTTCCTCAAGGCCGGGGACCGCATGGAGGCCGAGGTCGAGAAGATCGGCGTGCTCGCGAACAAAGTCGTCCGCCCGTAGCCGGCCGATACAAGAGACGGTCCGAGCGAGCGGTTCCACACATTCATTTGTCTGCGGCGGCCTCGAATGGCCCCCGCACTCCCCCTCTTCGCGCACGCGTGCTCTCGGCGGGCATCGAGCATGCCGGCGCCCCTCTCTTTTCCCTCAACGTGCTGGAACACTCCGTAACGCTGTGGTAGCATCCCTCTTCACATCGTCCTTTCTCCTGCAGTCGAAGTTTCCCTACGCGATGGGGCCGAGGGGAGGCAGGCATGGCGACGGACATCTCTAAGATTCGCAACGTGGGCTTCGCGGGGCACGGCGGAGTCGGCAAGACATCTCTGGTGGAAGGCATCCTCTTCGCGGCCGGCGCCGTCAACCGGCTCGGCAAGGTCGATGACGGCACCACCACCACCGACTTCGACCCCGACGAGATCAAGCGCAAGATCTCGCTCGGCACCTCGGTCGCCTTCTGCGACTGGAAGGGCCACCGCCTCAACCTGATCGACACCCCCGGATACGGCGACTTCGTGGCCGACGCGCGGGCGGGACTGCGCGCGGCGAGCGCGGCCGTCATCGTCGTGGATGCGGTGGCCGGCGTGCAGGTGCAGACGGAGAAGGTCTGGAAGTACGCCAACGAGTACGGGCTGCCCCGGGCCATCGTGATCAACCGTCTCATCTCGTGGCCATGAAGGCCCTCGTCGCCGCCGACGGCAAGGTGAAGGAGGCGGACATCCCCGGCGAGGTCATGGACGACGCGAAGACGTGGCGGGAGAAGCTCATCGAGGCGGTGGCGGAAACGGACGACGACCTCCTCTCCAAGTACCTCGAGGAGGGCGGCATCGGCGAGGAGGAGATGCTCGGAGCGCTCGGCAAGGCCGTCGGATCGGGAACCCTCGTGCCCGTCCTCGCCGCCTCCTCCACCAAGGGCCTGGGCATCCAGCCCCTCATGGACCTCATCGTCAAGGAGTTTCCCTCGCCCGCCGACCTGGGCGCGGTGGAGGGCACCGATCCCCGAACGAAGCAAGCCGTCACGCGCGCCGGGGACCCCAAGGCGCCGCTCTCCGCGGTCGTCTTCAAGACCATCGCGGATCCGCACGTGGGCAAGCTGTCCCTCTTCCGCGTCTACTCCGGCACCTTCAAGGCGGACAGCCAGGTGCTCAACGCCACGCGCGGGGGGAAGGAGCGCATCGGGCATCTCGGCCATCTCATGGGCAAGACCCAGAAGGCCGTGGAGTCGCTCGGCCCCGGGGAGATCGGCGTGGTCGCCAAGCTCAAGGACACCCTGACGGGCGACACGCTCTGCGATGAAAGCCAGCCCGTCATCCTGCCCGCCATCACCTTTCCCGAGCCCTCCATCTCCTTCGCCATCCAGCCCAAGAGCCGCGGCGACGAGGACAAGATCTCCACGGCGCTGCACCGCATGGCTGAGGAGGACCCGACGCTGCATCACCACTACGATCCCGAGACGAAGCAGCTCCTCGTCTCCGGCATGGGCCAGCTCCACGTGGAGACGGTGGTGGAGCGGATGAAGCGCAAGTACAACGTGGACGTCAACCTCCTGCCCCCACGCATTCCGTACAAGGAGACGGTCAAGGGACGCGCGGAGGTCCAGGGCAAGTACAAGAAGCAGACGGGCGGCCGGGGACAGTACGGCGACGTGTGGCTCAAGGTGGAGCCGCTCCAGCGTGGCGGCGGCTTCGAGTTCGTGGACGACATCTTCGGGGGCGCGGTGCCGCGCAACTTCATCCCGTCCGTGGAGAAGGGCGTGCGCGATTGCATGAAGCGCGGCATCTTCGCGGGGTATCCCGTGGTGGATCTGCGGGTGACGCTCTACGACGGCTCCTATCACGACGTCGATTCGTCCGACATGGCTTTCCAGATCGCCGCCTCCATGGGGCTGCAGAAGGGCTTCATGGAAGCCCATCCCATCCTGCTCGAGCCGATCATGAACATCGAGGTCACCGCTCCCTCCGACAACGCGGGGGATGTCATCGGGGACCTCAACGGCCGCCGCGGGCGCATCGTGGGCATGGAGCCGGACGGCGAGATCGTCTCCGTGCGGGCGCAGGCGCCCATGTCCGAGATGCTGACCTACGAGTCTTCCCTCCGCTCCATGACGGGCGGGCGCGGGACCTACTCCATGGAGTTCTCGCACTATGAAGAGGTGCCCGCCCACCTCGCGGACAAGGTCGTCGCCGTCGCGAAGGCCGAGAAAGAGAAGGCACATTAGCCCCAGGAGCTTCGTCTCCCACATCGAGTGCACCGTCTGCGGCCGCCGCCACGAGGCCGGCCGCCTCCTCACCGTGTGCGCGGCCTGCGGCCAGATGCTGGCCGTCCGCTACGACCTGCCCAGGGTCGCCGCCTCTGTCAGCAAGGACGATCTCCTCCGCCGTCCCCCCGGGATGTACCGATTCCGCGAGCTGACCCCGCTCGACGCGGGTGAGGAGCCCATCACCCTGGGCGAGGGGGGCACGCCGTTCTTGCCCCTGCCGGGGCTGGGCCGACACCTGGGGATGCGGCATCTCTTTGCCAAGGACGAGGGCCAGAACCCCACGGGCTCCTTCAAGGCGCGCGGCCTCGGCATGGCTCTGACCAAGGCGCGCACGCTGGGCGTCAAGGGGCTCATGATTCCCTCGGCGGGCAACGCGGGAGGCGCGGCCGCCGTCTACGGCGCGCGCGGGGGCATTCCCGTCGTGGTCGTCGTTCCGCGCGACACGCCGCAGGCCGCGGTGGCGGAGGCCATCATCGCGGGCGCGCACGTCTTCACCGTCGAGGGCACCATCGCGACGGCGGGCCGGGTCATCGGGGGGATCGCGCCCACCCTCGGATGGTTCGACCTCGCCACCCTCAAGGAGCCCTATCGCCTCGAGGGCAAGAAGACCATGGGACTCGAGCTCGCCGAGCAGCTCGACTGGCAGACGCCCGATGTGCTCATGTACCCGACGGGCGGCGGCACCGGCCTCGTGGGGATCCACAAGGCCTACGAGGAGCTGGCCGCCATGGGATGGATCAAGGCGAGCCAGCCGCGCTTCATCGCCGTCCAGGCCGAGGGATGCGCCCCGCTCGTCAAGGCCTGGGAAGACAAGGCCGAGACCACCACGCCGTGGGAGAATCCCGTCACCGACGCCCCCGGCCTGCGGGTCCCCGGCCCATTCGCGGGCCGGCAGATGCTCAAGATCCTCCGGGAGACCGGCGGCCACCCGCAGCCGGTCAGCGAAGCCGCCATCCTCGAGGCGCAGAAGCTCCTGGGCCGGGTCGAAGGGATATGGACGGGGCCTGAAGCGGCGGCGACGCTGGCCGCGCTCTGTTTCATGAAGGAAGCGGGCGAGGTCGACTCCGGGACGCGCGTCGTGCTCGTGCTCACAGGGGCGGGGATCAAGAATCCGCCGCCCCCGCTTCCCCCTCCCATTCACCTCGAGGGTGATCCCGACCGCATCCTGGCCACGGTTCGCCAGGCCATCGCCCGCTGAGGGCTTGTGCGCCCTCGGCTTCTGTCCTTCGACGTCTTCGGCACCCTCGTCGACACGCCCTCCGGCCAGGACGCCGCGTTCCGATCGATCCTCGAGGATGCCGGCGCCGCTCACGTGGCCGCGGATGCCTTCTGGACTCACTGGGAGGAGCGCAACATCGCGCACTACTGGGAGCCCTACCGCCCGTACAAGGAGATCTGCCGGCTCTCCCTGGAAGAGACGTTCGAGCGCTTCGGCGTCCCGGGCGGCGACGGCGGCCTGATCCAGAGGTACTTCGACGTCTATCCGCGCTTCGAGCTCTATCCGGATGTCCTGCCCACGCTCGAGATCCTCGGGCGGCGGAGCCGGCTCGCCCTCGTCTCCAACATCGACGACGACCTCCTCGCCGCCACCAAGCTGGGCCGCGACTTCGATCTCGTGTGCACGGCCGAGCGCGCGCGCGGCTACAAGCCGGACGGTCGACCGCGCCGTCGTCGGCATCGAGGAGACCCTCCACTCGGGACAGTCGCAGCTGACCGACCTCGTGGGCGGCAAGCCGCTCGGATTGACGATCGCCTGGATCAATCGCCGCGGCCTCGCCCTGCGTCCCACGGTTCCCCCGCCGGACTTCATCTTTCCCGGTCTCGCCCCGCTCCTGCCCTTGCTCGGAGACAAGCCCGAAAGAGTTTGACAGGCTGTGCGGGGCCTTGTATGTTCCTCGCGATTCCGGTCAAGAAGTCGTGAATCCACGGAGGCAAGGCCTATGAAAGGCGTGACGCGCAGGCAGTTCCTCCGGTCCTCTTCGCTTGGCCTCGGCCTCGGGCTGGCCGGCGGCCTCGCGGGCTGTGCCGCCAGCATGAAGGGCGACTTCGCGCCCAAGAGTGGTCGCCGCGTGGTCGTGATAGGCGGCGGCTGGGGCGGCGCGACGGCCGCCCGCTATGTCCGCATGGCCGATCCGTCGATCGAGGTGTACTTGATCGAGCCGAACAAGGAGTTCGTCTCCTGTCCGTTCAGCAACCTCGTCCTGAGCGGGCTCCGCACGATCGAGAGCCTGACCCAGCCCTACGACGGGCTCCGGCGCCGCGGCGTCAAGTTCATCCACGAGTCGGTCACGGCCATCGAGCCGGACGCCAAGCGCGTGCGCGTGGGCGAAGGCTATCTCGCCTACGACCGGCTCGTCGTCTCGCCCGGCATCGATTTCCAGTGGGAGCAGATCGAAGGACTGCCCGCCGTCAAGGACACCGTGCTGCACGCCTGGAAGGCGGGGCCGCAGACGGTCGAGCTGGCCCGGCAGATCCAGGCCATGCCCGACGGCGGAAACTTCGTCTTGACGGTCCCGCCCGTCGCCTACCGATGCCCGCCGGGACCCTACGAGCGCATCTGCCAGGTCGCCTGGTATTTGAAGACCAACAAGCCCAAGAGCAAGGTGATCGTGCTGGACGCCAACCAGAACATCGTGTCCAAGACCGCGCTCTTCCGCGCGGCCTGGCAGGCTTATCCCAACATCGACTATCGCGCGTCGAACAAGGTCACCGGCATCGACACCTCGACCCGCGAGGTGCGCACCGACTTCGACAAGGTCAAGTACGACGTGCTCAATCTGATTCCGCCCCAGCGCGCGGGGGCGATCGCGGTGCAGGCCGATCTCGTGGGCGCGGACAAGCGCTGGTGCGAGGTCGACCACGTCACCTACGAGTCGGCGAAGCAGAAGGGCATTCACGTGGTGGGCGACGCCACCATCGGCCTGCCCGTCCCGAAGTCCGGCAACGTGGCGAACAACATGGGCAAGGCGGCGGCCCTCAGCATCGTCAGCCTGCTCAACGGCCAGACCGTGCCCATCATGCCGCCGGGCAACACCTGCTATAGCTGGGTCAGCGATCGCGAGGCCATCGCGGTGGTCAACGCCTACAAGATCGAGAACGGCAAGGTGGTCCAGATCGAGCAGAAGCTCACGCCGGCGCAGAGCGCGTCCGTCGCCCAGCGGGCCGAGGGCTGGCGGCAGAGCATCTGGGCCGACATGCTGTCGTAGGGGGAGTGGCAGCCATGACGACTCGGACCTGTTCAAGCACTCGTCTCGGGGCGCTCGTGCCTGCGGCAGCTCGGCCGCCCCTCATCTCGAAAATCATGATCTCGCTCGCGATAGCGACGCTCGCGCTCGTCGCCGCCCTCGGCGCGGCGGAGGCCGCGGGACCGCTCGACGACCCCGCCTTCGCCAAGGTCATCACGTGCGGGGCCTGTCACGGGGTCAACGGCAACAGCAAGTCGGACATGCAGCCCATCATCGCCGGCCTCGACGCCGCCTACTTCAAGCGACAGATCGAGAGCTACGCCACGGGCAAGCGCCCGTCACCCGAGATGGAGCCCTATGCCAAGCAGGTGCAGTTCCTCGGCCTCGAGTCGATCGCGGGCTTCTTCGCCGCCCAGAAGCGCGAGCCCACGCCCTTGCGCGTCGCGCCCGAGTCGATTGCACGCGGCCGCGCGGCGTCCACCCCGTGCATGGCCTGCCACGGGCCGGACGGCCGCGCCGACGTCGCGCGCCTGGTCCCTCCGCTGGCCGGTCAGCCGGCCGGCTACCTGGCTCAGCAGATGCTGCTTTTCAAGATAGACACACGCGAGCCGAGCGAAGCGCTGCTCTCGGCCAAGAAGGCGATCATGCGGATTACGCCGGACAGCCAGTTCCCCGATCTGGCGGCTTACTACTCGTCGCTCCGCTAGAGCAGGCCGCTAGCCAGAGAGGTTGCCGCGCGCCCGGCGATCCGTGGCAGAATCGGGCGGGAGGATCTCTCCACTCGTGCCCGAATGGCTCTGGCTGGCCCCGCTCGGGCTGGTGATCGGTGCCTACGGCACGATCATCGGCGCCGGTGGGGGCTTCATCCTTCTTCCGCTGCTTCTGCTGCTCTACCCCCGCGACAGCCCCGAGTCGATCGCGAGCGTCTCCCTCGCCGTCGTCTTCGTCAATGCCCTCTCGGGCACGATCGCGTACGCGCGACTGAAGCGTGTGGACTATGCCTCCGGGTTGCTCCTGTCCGCGGCGACGATTCCCGGCGCCATTGTCGGCGCGCTGACAACCGCCCTCATTCCCCGCCGACCTTTCGATTTTCTCGTCGGCGCCATCCTCATCGGGATCTCGATCTTTCTCATGGTGCGGCCTTCCGGCCCCGCGCGCGACTACCGCGGGCGTTTTCGCCTCAACCGTCGCATGGTTGCCCCGGACGGGAGCGTGCACGCGTGGAGCTATAACGCGCTCCTGGGCGCGGGGGTGAGTGTCGTCATCGGTTTCCTGTCGAGCCTCCTGGGCATCGGGGGCGGGTTCATCCACGTGCCCGTCATGGTCAACCTGCTCAGCTTCCCCGTGCACGTCGCGGCGGCGACCTCTCAATTCACGCTCACCGTGATGAGCTTCGTCGGCTCCACGGTCCACCTGCTCACCGGCACGCTCACCGGTTCGGCCCCGCGCATCGTGCCTCTGGCGGTGGGCGTCGCGGTCGGGGCGCAGGTCGGAGCCAGACTCGCCCAGCGCATGCATGGGGCCTGGATCATCCGGGCGCTGGTCCTGGCCCTGGCCTTCGTCGGGCTCCGCCTCATCATCAAAGCCCTGTAGCCCGGCGCCGAACCGGGCTATCATCTGCCCCGCATGCGCTACGGCTTCGTGATCGACCAGCGGAAGTGCATTGGCTGCCACGCGTGTGTGGCATTTCGAGCAGAGACGGGGCCGAGGAGCCGCAGGCGACGAGCCCGGCGAGGCGAGTGCTGAGATAAGATGCGTTACGGTTTCGTGATCGACCAGCGGAAGTGCATTGGCTGCCACGCCTGTACGGTCGCCTGCAAGGAAGAGAACCAGGTGCCGCTCGGAGTCAACCGCACCTGGGTCAAGTACATCGAGAAGGGGACGTTCCCGGATACGCGGCGCTACTTCTCCGTCATGCGCTGCAATCACTGCGACAACGCGCCGTGCGTGACCATCTGCCCCACGGTGGCGCTGTACCGGCGGCCCGACGGCATCGTGGATTTCGACGGCGACCGTTGCATCGGCTGCAAGTCGTGCATGCAGGCCTGCCCCTACGACGCGCTCTACATCGATCCCGAGACGCAAACGGCGGCCAAGTGCCACTACTGCGCGCACCGGATCGAGGTCGACCTCGAGCCCGCCTGCGTCATCGTGTGCCCCGTGCAGGCGATCGTGCCGGGCGATCTGGACGATCCCAACTCGCTGATCGCGCGCCTCGTGGCCTCGCAGCAGGTGGCCGTGCGCAAGCCCGAGCAGGGGACGCAGCCCAAGCTCTTCTACCTCGGCGCCGACGAGGCCTCGCTGACGCCGGCCATGCAGGAGCGGGGCGGGCGCTACGCCTTCGCGGAGGGCAGCCGCATTCCCACGCCGGGCCAGTCGAACGTCGCCGGTGCCGCGCCGGCGGCGTGGAGCGGCCACGAAGGCGTGGATCTCCTGCGCATGGCGCGGACGGTCTACGACGTCGCGCATGCCGAGCGTCCCT
>WNGD01006801.1_pt1 | contig 11716 bp, 8 predicted proteins | sample 5400671 | NCBI WGS metagenome assembly WNGD01 (sample SAMN13153369, study PRJNA577476) | soil metagenome | isolation source: 40 cm soil or saprolite under grassland replicate 2 | place: USA:California | collected 2016-06-15
GATCCGGAACCTCGTCGTCCCCCGGCTGATCGCCGTCCTCGTCATGCTGCCCGTGCTCACCATCATCGGCGACCTGGTCGGCATCCTGGGCGGGCTCCTCCTCTCCGTGACCGAGCTCAACGTGAGCGGCGAGTTCTACATCAACTCGCTCGTCCAGGTGCTCTATCTGCGCGACGTCTTCTCGGGCATCGGCAAGTCGTTCTTCTTCGCCTACTTCATCGGCATCATCGCCTGCCTGAACGGGCTCCACGTGACCGGCGGCGCCGACGGCGTGGGCCGCGCCACCACCCGCACCGTCGTGGCCGCCTCGATCACCGTCCTCATCTCGGATTTCTTCCTCACCAAGCTCTTCCTCCTCTCGTGAGCAAACCGCCCTACATCCGCTGCCGCGGCCTCGAGAAGGCCTTCGGCGCGAAGCCCGTGCTGCGCGGGCTCACGCTCGACGTGCTGACGGGCGAGACGCTCGTCGTGCTCGGCGGGAGCGGCTCGGGCAAGAGCGTGCTCTTGAAGCACATGAACGCGCTCCTCATGCCCGATGCCGGCGAGGTCGAGGTGGACGGCGTGGTCCTCCAGCGGCTCGACGAGGACGCGCTCGTGCCGCTGCGGCGCAACGTCGCCATGCTCTTCCAGCAGGGCGCCCTCTTCGACTCGCTCACGGTGGGCGAGAACATCGCCTATCCGCTGCGCGAGCACCGCCTGCTGCCGCCGGCCGCCCTCCCCGGACGCGTCCGCCAGGCGCTCGACATGGTCGGCCTCGCGGGCAGCGAGAACCTCATGCCGGCCGAGCTCTCGGGCGGGATGCGGAAGCGGGCCGCGCTGGCGCGCGCGCTCGTGCTCGAGCCGCGCGCGCTTCTCTACGACGAGCCGACCACCGGGCTCGACCCCGTGGTCGCCGCCAAGATCAACCACCTGATCCGCGACGTGCAGCGCCGCCTCGGCGTGAGCTCGGTGGTGGTGACCCACGATCTCGGCAGCGCCTTCCTGGTCGCCGACCGGATCGCCTTCCTGCACGAGGGCCGCATCCGCTTCATCGGCACGCCCGACGAGGCGCGCGCCTCGCGCATGGTGACCGTCTTCTCGCTCAACCAGGAGCAGCCCTTCTGGGAGCGGAAGGTGCAGTACGAGCTACGCTTCACGCGCACCGGCGGGCTCCAGACGGGCGCCCCGGTCAGCCTGAGCGGCGTGTCCATCGGCACGGTGGCGGAGATGCGCTTCCCGCCCGATCCGGCCCTCAACTACATCCAGGTGCTGATCAACGTGAAGGGGGATCTCGCGCCGCGCATCCGCGAGAACACGGTGGCCTCCATCCGCACGCTCGGCCTGCTCGGCGACCGCTACGTCGAGCTCTCGGCGGGCATGCCGGAGTCGCCGCCCGTCCCGCCCGGCGGGCTCATCGCCTCGATCGACCCGACCGACATCGAGGCGCTGCTCGGCCAGGGCGGCGACATCGTGACCAACATCGTCGAGGTGACGACGTCCTTGAAGGACGTCCTGGGCGCGATCCAGCGCGGCGAGGGGCTGCTCGGCGCCATGCTCCGCAACCGCGAGCTGGGCGAGACGACGTTGGTCGACCTGCAACGCACGATGGCGAACGTGCAGGCGACGACCGCGGCGCTCGAGAAGATCCTCCAGCGCGTCGACCGCGGCGAGGGGATGCTCGGACAGCTCACCAGCGACACCAAGGAGGCGCGGGAGCTGCTCGGCCACGTGCGCCGCTCCGCCAGGTCGCTCGACCAGCTCACCACCCGCTTGAACCGCGGCAACGGGGCGCTCGCCCGGCTGATGGAGGACGAGACCTACGCCCGTCGCCTGCTCGGCAACCTCGACCGCGCGATCAGCGACCTGGCGGAGGTGGCCGCGAAGCTCGACCGCGGCCAGGGCACGCTCGGCAAGCTGGTGAACGATCCGTCGCTCTACCACGACACCAAGGCGCTCGTCGGCGGCGCGCGCAAGAGCTGGATGCTGCGCTTCTTCGGCGGGGGCGGCTCCCCGCCGCCGGACACGCCGCCGCCCACCGATGCGCCGGCGGGCGATCGGGGACAGCCCTAGTGTGGTGTCCGCGAGATGGCTTTACTGCGAGCGTCGATCCGGGGCCTGCAGCGGGCGTGCTCGCTCCTCCCTCGCTCCTGCGGCCGCGGCGCGAAGCGCCGCGTGTGTTTGATACGCCTCGTCGGTCGTCGCTGCGCTCGCCCGCCTCGGCTCCCGGCTCGACGCTCTCGCGACAAGCCACCTCGCGGACACCACACTAGCCGGGCGATTGCGTTTTGCCCACCGGCGCGTACCATGCGCGCCGACCATGACCGTCGAGTGCCCGCGCTGCGGTACGCTCTACCGCCGACCGGCGCGTGCGGAGCCTGGCGCGGACACGACCTACCGCTGCGCTCGGTGCCGTCACGTGTTCGAGGCCGGCGCCGACGAGCCGGCGATGCTGTCCGGCGACGACGAGGAGCACGAGTTCGCCTTCGATGACGAGCCGGAGGACGGCGATGCCGCGCCCGATCCCGTGGCCGTGGCGTTCGACATCGCCGCGGGAGAGGAGGGGCGGCCGATGAAGAGCCCGGCGCGCTTCGCGATGCGCACCATGCTCCTCGTGACCGTGGGCTTCGCAGTCCTCTCCGTCTATCTGTACACCCACCCGGAGGGCGTGCGCACGGCGTTCGGCGGCGTGCCGCTCATCGGCTCCCGCCTGACCGAGGCGCGCCTCCACCCCACCGCCGTCCAGCTGACCGACGTGAAGGGACGCTACGAGCGCGTCCAGAGCGACCGGCTCGTCTTCGTCGTCTCGGGGACGGCGGTGAACAACTCGGCGGTCCCGGTGCGCAGCATCCAGGTCGAGGGGCGGATCGCCGGCGCGCAGGAGCAGCGGCAGGTGGTCTTCTGCGGTGCGGCCCCCCGCGACGTCCAAGACCTGTCGCTACGCGAGATCGCGCTCCTCCAGACCCTCGAGCCGCCGAAGGACTGGTCGCTCGCCCCGGGCGAGCAATCGGACTTCCTGGTCGTCTTCGCCTCGCCGCCGACCGACCTCCGCGAGTTCGGCGCCGAGGTGGTCGCCGTGCAGGCGCCGGGCCGGCGGGGCTAGGACGTCTCGGTCTTCTTCGCCTTCTCGGCCTCGGCGTCCTTGGGGGTGACGTCGATCTCTGGCGGCTCGCGCAGGCCCTTCTTGAAGGCCTGCACCCCCTGGCCGATGCTGCCCATCACCTCGGGCAGCCGGCCGGCCCCGAACACGACGAGGACGATCACGAGCACGACGAGCAGCTCGCCGATCCCCATCCCGAACATGCGCGGATCATAGGGGAGCCCGCCCGGGCAGGCAAGCTGGTTTAATTGCGCTGCCCGCGGGTGCTTCCTATACTGCGCTGCCTCGCATGCCGACGACCCTCCGCGAGGCGTACGAGCGGCTCCTGCCGCTGGTGGAGAAGCCCGGCCGCTACCTCGGCAACGAGCGGGGCGCGATCCGCAAGGACCCGGGCACGGTGCGGCTGCGCTTCGCCCTCTGCTTCCCGGAGGTCTACGAGATCGCACAGTCCCACCTGGGGCTCCAGATCCTCTACGACGCGCTCAACCGCCGCCGCGAGGTGGCCGCCGAGCGCGCCTACGCCCCCTGGCCCGACCTGGAGGCGCTGCTGCGTGCGCGCGGGCTCCCCCTGGTCTCGCTCGAGAGCCACCTCCCGCTCGCCGACTTCCACGTGCTCGGCTTCAGCCTCCAGTACGAGCTCACCTACACGAACCTCCTCACCATGCTCGAGCTGGGCCGCGTCCCGCTGCGCGCCGCCGCGCGCGGCTCCGGGCATCCGCTCGTGATCGCCGGTGGGCCGTGCGCCTTCAACCCCGAGCCGCTGGCGCCCTTCCTGGACGGCGTCCTCCTCGGCGACGGCGAGGAGGCGGTGGGCGACATCTGCGATCGGGTGCTCGCCTGGGACGGCCGCGACCGCGGCGCGCTCCTCCACGCGCTCGCCGACATCCCGGGCTTCTACGTGCCCGCCTTCTTCGCGCCCCGCTACCACGCCGACGGGACGATCGTCGAGGTCGTGCCGCTCGAGCCGGCGCGCCCGCGAGTCCACAAACGCGTGCTCGTCGACCTCGACCGCTTCGCGCCGCCCACGGACCCGATCGTGCCCAACGTCGGCGTGGTGCACGACCGCGCGAGCGTCGAGGTGATGCGCGGCTGCGTGAAGGGCTGTCGCTTCTGCCAGGCGGGCTACGTCTACCGTCCCCTGCGCGAGCGCAATCCCGAGCGCCTGGTCGAGCAGACCACCGAGCTCATGCGGCGCACCGGCTACGAGGAGGTCTCGCTCCTCTCGCTCTCGACCGGCGACTACAGCGGCGTGAACCCGCTGCTCCGCGAGCTGATGGACCGCCTCGTCCCCGAGCGCGTGGCGGTCTCGCTCCCCTCGACCCGCGTCGAGGCGCTCTCGCCGCGCATCCTGGAGCAGATCCGCCGCGTGCGGAAGACGGGCTTCACGCTCGCGCCCGAGGCCGGCACGCAGCGGCTGCGCGACGTGATCCAGAAGGAGTACCGCGAGGAGGAGCTGCTCCGTGCGGCACGCCTGTTCGCCGACCTCGGCTGGCGGAGCCTGAAGCTCTACTTCATGATCGGCCTTCCGAGCGAGACCGAGGAGGACGTGCGCGGCATCGCCGAGCTGTCGGCGCGCGTCGCGGCCGCGGCCGGCGGGCGGCTCCGGGTGACGGCCAGCGTCTCCACCTTCTCGCCCAAGCCGCACACGCCCTTCCAGTGGGCCGGGCAGCTCTCGCTCGAGGAGACGCGAGTCCGCCAGGCGCTGCTGCGCCACGAGCTCGGCCGGCGGAAGATCGAGTTCCGCTGGCACGACGCCCGGCTCTCGCTCCTCGAGGGTATCTTCGCGCGCGGCGACCGCCGGCTGGCCGACGTCATCGAGACCGCGCAGCGGCGGGGCGCGCGCTTCGACGGCTGGTCGGAGCACTGCCGCCTCGAGGTGTGGAGCGCGGCGATGGCGGCGCACGGCCTCGACCCCCAGTTCTACCTCCGCCGACGGCCGCTCGAGGAGAAGCTCCCCTGGGACCACCTCGACGCGGGCGTCAGCCGGAAGTTCCTCCTCCAGGACCTGGCGCGCGCGCTGACCGGCGTCCTCACGCCCGACTGCTCGATCGCGCGCTGCACCTACTGCGGCGCCTGCGACTTCGAGGCGGTGCGCAACGTCGACTACCACCCCGAGGGCGCCAAGGGCGGCGACCACCGCGGCCGCGAGATCTCCCGCTGGGCCGATCTCACGGTGCCCCCCGACGCGCGCGACGGCGGCCCCGCGTGGGAAACGAAGGCCTGGCGCGAGGTCCGCGAGCGCGTCGCCGCGCAGCGCCGCGCAGGGGCGCGCCCGCGCCCGGCCATGCCCGAGGCGATTCCGCTTCCGGAGCCCGTGGCACGCGGGGACGGGGGCGCCCCCGCCGCGACCTCCGCAGGCCGGCGCGCGCCTGCCGAAGGCAACGCCGAAGAATGGCTCGGCGCCGTGCCCTCCTCCCTCGCCCCTGCCCCGGCGGCGCCTCCCCCCGCGCAGCGCATCCGGCTCCGCTACCGCAAGCTCGGCCCCGCCCGCTTCATCGGCACGCGCGAGATCGGCAGCGTCTTCCTGCGCGCCGCGCGCCGCGCGCGCCTGCCACTCGCCTTCTCGCAGGGGCACCACCCGATGCCGCGGCTCTCCTTCAGCCCGGCCATCCCGCTCGGCTTCTCGAGCGACGACGAGTACGTCGACCTGGATCTCACCGCCCCCACCCCGGCGGAGACGGTCGCCGCGCGTCTCGCGGCCGAGCTGCCCGAGGGGCTCGAGCCCGTGGGCGCCGCCGAGGTCCCGCGCGCCGCGCCCAGCATCGACGCCGACATCGCCGCCTTCGTCTACGAGGTCGACCTGGCCGCGCTCGATCGGCCGCCCGCGCCCGACGCGGTCGCCGCCGCGCTCGCGCGCTTCGCCCGGGCGTCGTCGTTCCCCCTCCGCAAGCACACGCGGTCGGGCGAGCGCACCGTGGACGCGCGCCGCTTCGTGCGCGCGCTCGAGATGACCGCGCCGCAGCGCCTCTCGCTCGAGCTGGCGGTGGGGCCCGAGGGCACCGTCAAGCCCGGCGCGCTCCTCGGCGAGCTGCTCGCCATCCCGCCCGAGGAGGTCCCGACCCTCCGCGTGCACAAGGTCGCGACGCGCTTCCGCGCGGCGGCCGCCTGACGGCGGTGGCGAAGCAGATCCTCATCAACGTGGCCCCGTGGGAGACGCGGGTGGCGCTCCTCGAGGACACGACGCTGGTCGAGCTGCACATCGAGCGCCGCGGCGGCGGCGGGATCGCGGGCAACATCTACAAGGGCAAGGTGCTGCGCGTGCTGCCGGGCATGCAGGCGGCGTTCATCGACATCGGGCTCCCGAAGGCGGCGTTCCTCCACGCCTCGGACGTGGGCGGCCCCGCGCTGCCGCCCGAGGTCGCGCGCGAGGGCGATGCCGCCGAACTGGTCGAGGCGCCGGCGCTCCCCCCGCCGCGCGACACGCGCCCGATCGAGGAGCGCCTGCACAAGGGCGAGGAGGTGCTGGTCCAGGTGGCGAAGGAGCCGATCGGGACCAAGGGCGCGCGCGTGACCGCCCACCTCTCGCTGCCCGGCCGCTACCTGGTCTACATGCCGGGGACGCAGCACCTCGGGGTCTCGCGCCGCATCGAGGACCCCGCCGAGCGCGACCGCCTGCGCACCATCGTCGAGGCCGAGCGCCCGGCGGAGGGCGGCCTCATCGTGCGCACCGCCTGCGAGGGCGTGACGAAGCGGGAGATCCACGACGACGTGCGCTTCCTGACGCGTCTGTGGGCGCGCCTCGAGAAGCAGGCCGACGCCGCGAGCGCGCCCGCCCTCGTCCACTCCGACCTGGACCTCGTGCTGCGCACGGTCCGCGACCTCTTCACCTCGGACGTCGACCGGCTCGCGATCGACAGCCCGGAGGACCACGCGCGCGTGGTCGAGTTCGTGACCGCGTTCATGCCGCGGCTGGCCTCCCGCGTCCACCTCTACGAGGGGCTCACACCGATCTTCGACCAGCACGGCGTCGAGACCAAGATCAACCGCGCCCTCGAGCGGCGCGTCTGGCTCAAGTCGGGCGGCTACCTGATCTTCGACCAGACCGAGTCGCTCACCACGGTGGACGTCAACACCGGCCGCTACGTCGGCAAGGCGGACCAGGAGGAGACGATCCTCAAGACCAACCTCGAGGCCGCGAAGCAGGTCGTGCAGCAGCTTCGCCTGCGCAACATCGGCGGCATCATCGTGATCGACTTCATCGACATGGAGAAGGCCGCCAACCGAAAGAAGGTCTTCGACGCGCTGCAGGAGGCGGTCCGCAAGGACAAGGCGCGCGCCAACGTGCTCCGCATCTCGGAGCTCGGCCTGGTGCAGATGACGCGCAAGCGGACGCGCGAGAGCCTCGAGCAGCTCGTCCTCGCCCCGTGCCCGCACTGCGGCGGCGCGGGACGCGTGCGCTCGCTCGAGACGCTCGCCTACGATGCGCTGCGCCGCGTACAGCGCGAGGCCGCCGGGGCGAAGAACTCGACGCGCATCGCGCTGCGCGTCCATCCCGAGGTGGCGGCCTTCCTGGCCGAGCAGGAGCGGCGGAGCGTGGAAGCCCTCGAGCGTCTCGTCGGCCGGCCGGTCGCGGTCGAGGCCGCGCCCGAGCTCAAGCGCGAGCAGGTCGAGGTTGGCCTCGACCCGAGACCTCGTCTCGGGTCGGGACCGGAAAGCGAGCGTGTGGCGTCCGTGGATCGCGCGGAGGCCGTGCCGCGGCCGACAAAGCCGGCGCGGCAAACTTGATCGACGCGAGACCTTGTCTCGCGTCGCGATCGGACGCGAACGTCGAGCGCCCGGTGAATCGTGCGGAGGCGGTGCCGCGGCCGGCAAAGCCGGCGCGGCAAAAATTGAAGACCGATCTCGGGCAGTCGGCGTGCGAGGCGGACACGTCGCTTCGGTCACGCGCTCAGGCTCCGGAAAGTCTGCCGCGCCGGCTTTTGCCGGCCGCGGCACGCCGTCGGCCCTTGTCCACCGGGCGGAACTCTCGCTCTCCCGTAACTCCCGAGCCGAGACGGAGTCTCGGGTCGGGAGTTACGGGAGGGGGACCCGCACGTCGATCCGCACCCCGCTCTCCGAGCTCACCATCATCGTCCCGCCGAGCGCGTGCACGCGTTCGCGGATGCCGACCAGGCCGGTGCCCGGCCTCGCGCCGCCCGCGCGGGCGGGCAGCCCGTGCCCATCGTCGGCGATCTCGAGCCGCAGCTCGCCGCCGTCGCGCGCGAGCGTCACCCGCACCCGATGCGCCCCGGCGTGCTTTGCGACGTTGGTGAGCGCCTCCTGCGTGATGCGGTAGAGCGCGGTCTCGATCTCGGCCGGCAGGCGCTCCGGCAGGCCCTCGGCCGTGAAGCTGGTCGCGATCTGATGCCGATCGGCGAACGCCTTCAGATGGCTGTCGAGCGAGGGCACGAGCCCGAGGTCGTCGAGGGTCGAGGGGCGCAGGAGGTGCGACAGCTCGCGCATCTCGGCGAGCGTCTTGGAGACCAGGCGGCGGGCCTCCGCGGTGCGTCCGCGCAGCACCGTCTGCGACTCGGAAAGCCCCTTCTCGATCAGCCAGAGGTAGGCGTTGACCGCGGTCAGGGACTGGCCGAGCTCGTCGTGCAGCTCGCGCGCCAGCCGCCGTCGCTCCTCCTCCTGCGCCGCCATGAGGCGGGCCGAGAACGCCGCCAGCTCCGCCTGCCGCGCGGCCAGGCTGGCGCGCGTGCGCCCGAGGATGCTGGCGCCGGCGATGGCGATGACGGCGCCCACCGCGAGCGCCCCGACGGCGGAGACGACCGGCGCCCCGCCGAGTGCCTCGGCGCTCGCCCGGGCGCTCACCAGCGCGAAGCCGACGCAGGTGAAGGCGCCGAGCAGGATCATGCGCCGGGCGCTCCAGGAGAAGACGACCGCGCAGCCCGTCAGGAGGCAGATGAGCGCGGTCGCGACCAGCACGGGATTGCGGGGCCAGAGGTAGACGTAGAGGTGGGTGTTCGCGGCCGCGCCGAACGCGAGCGCGAGGGAGAGGCCGTCGCCGTGGCGGGCGCCCCACCGCGTCAGGCCGAGGAGCAGGATGACGAGCCCGAGGGTGGCGTGCACCCCGTAGACGAAAAGGACGGGGCGGGGACCCGCGGGCGAGTAGTGCACGTCGATGGGCGCGAACACGGCGACCGACACGAACACGATGAGCGCCGCGATCCGCACCGCCCGCAGCGCCAGCTCGGCCTGCTCCTGGCGTGCCTGCACCGGACCCCTGATAACACCAATTCGCGTCCCGGGCGAAAACCACGCGGGCCGCTATCGTCCGCCGCTCAGTGCTTCCCGAACTCGAGTGCGACCCCCTTGCGCTGCGCGATGATGTAGGCCTCCATCGCCTTGAGCCGCGGGTCGTCGTCGGCGAGCGGCTTGCCGCGCGTCGGGTTCTGGATGCACCAGTTGATCATGTCGCGCAGGAGGGCCACCCGCCCGAGCTGCACCTGGAACTTGGGATACGTCTCCGGGTGCGTGTTGGCGCCGTCGGGGTGGCACATGTCGCAGGAGACGCCGATCGTGCCGCCGAAGGCCTTCGCGTCGTGGAACACGCGGCGGCCCTCCTGCACGAACTTCTCCGTCTCCGCCTGCCAGATGCGCTCGTCGCGCGCCGAGAAGGCGCCGTAGGTCTGACCACCCTGGATGTCGGCCGCGGGTGGCGCCGTGGCGGGCGGCGCAGCCCCCTTCGGCTCGGCCGCGTCGGCGAGGCGCGCGGGCGCCTCGTCCCAGCGCGCAGCGGGGTTCGTTCGCCGCCACTCGTCCATGAGCGCGGCGACGGCGGCGCGCGCCTGCGCGGGCGTGGGCGTGTCGCCCTCCCGCACGCCGCGGATCTCGGTCGTCGTCTTCCCGTCGCACAGGGCGACGACCAGGCTGCCGCTCGGCGACGGCGGCGCGTCGTGGCGGGGCAGGCCCCTGCCGCGCGACTGCGCGAGCACGATGCCGCCCAGGGCGAGCGCGAGCACGGCCAGCACGAAAAGCGTCCGCTTCGGCATCATCGCGTCCCCTCCCCTAGAACGAGGGCAGCTTCGTCCGCGGCGGCGCGTCCTGGGCGCCGCCGGACGTGAGGTAGCTGGCGCGCACCGTGACCGGGTTGCGGTCCCAGAGGTTGTAGAGCTTGTTGACGAGCCCGCTCTCGAGCACTGCGACCGCGCCGTCGCCGCAGCCGTCGAACTGGTCGAAGGGATCGGCGCGGTTCATCTGGATCGTGAGCTTGGGCAGGCCCTCGGGCGCGTACGGCCACGGCCACGCCGTCGAGAGCATGCCGTGGAACTGGATGTTGTCGATGCGGTTGGTGAGCAGCTGATGGGTGTGCCCGTGGATCACGGTCACGTGCTGGAAAGGTTTCAGGATGGCCTGCACCTCCTCGGCGTCCTCGGTCCAGAAGTTCCACGGCCGGTAGTACTTGTAGAGCGGCGAGTGCGAGAAGACGACGAGCGGCGTCCGGTGGTCCACCTTCTCGAGATCGCGCTTCAACCACGCGCGCCCCTCCTCGCCCACCTCGAAGCGCGACTGCACCCCGTTGTCGAGGCCGGCGACCGTCTGCATGCGCTCGGCCGGCGTCATGCCGCGCGCCGTCCAGAAGTCGTTCTCCTGGACGCTCATCAGGGTCACGAAATGCACGCCCTTGTGGTCGAAGGAGTGCTGCTCGGGCCCGAAGAGCCCGCGCCAGTACTCGCCCAGGTCGAGGAACCAGTCGTGCTCGCCGACCATCATGTGGACGGGGGCCTTGATGGTCCTCAAGATCTGGCGGCCGAGATCGAGCTCCTCCTTCCGGCCGAGCTGCGCCAGGTCGCCGCCGAAGAGGACGAAGTCGGGCTGCGGGTCGAGCGCGTTCACGTCGTCGACCGCCTTCAAGGCCGCGCGTACGAAGCGGTCGTTCAGGCTGGGCGGGTAGAGGTGGGTGTCGGAGACGTAGGCGAAGGTGAAGGACGGCGGCTCGCCCTCCGCCGCGCTGGCCACCTGGACCAGCTGGAAGCCGTGCGGCGTGACCAGCCCCTTCGCCATCGCGAGCCCGGCCGAGAGCCCGGCGAGCTTCACGAACGACCGGCGCGAGACGTGTCTCAGCCCTGCGAAGAAGGCGTCGCGCTCCTCGTAATGCCTGGTCTCGATGCTCTTCGGCGCTTTACTCATAGGAGGTTCCTCCGCGTACGAGCACTCCGAAGGCGGCCGGCCGCGCCGGGTCGGGGGTCGGGGCGAGATCCCCCAGGTGGCCCTGCCTGCCCATCGCGACCGCGGTCTCGCGCTCCGGGCGCACGTTCTTGCGCGCGCGCTGGCGCGCCATCTCCTGCCCGGCGAAGGCGGCGAACTTGCGACTCGTGAGCGACTCCATGAAGGCCACCAGGTCGTCGATCTCGGCCTCGGAGAGACCGAGCCGCTGCATGCCGCCGTCGAGGTTCGGGTTCGGCACACCGCCCTTGTTGTAGTGGTCCATCACGTCCCAGAGCGTGGCGAGCGAGCCGTCGTGCATGTAGGGCGCGGTGATGGCGACGTTGCGGAGCCCGGGCGTCTTGAAGGCGCCGATGTCGTTCGCCTGCTTGGTGACCAGGAAGCGCCCCAGCTCGGAGAAGTGGGTCTGGATGGCGAGCTCGTCGACCTGCTTCACATCGCCCGCGCGCACGGTGCTGGCGGCCTTGCGCGCCAGGTCGATGAAGTCCG
>WNGD01005968.1_pt1 | contig 11715 bp, 11 predicted proteins | sample 5400671 | NCBI WGS metagenome assembly WNGD01 (sample SAMN13153369, study PRJNA577476) | soil metagenome | isolation source: 40 cm soil or saprolite under grassland replicate 2 | place: USA:California | collected 2016-06-15
TCGACCTCGCGCGGCAAGGAGACGTTCTTCGACGGCAAGGTCTTCGATCCCGAAAATCCACGCGCGTACCTGAAGAGCCTGGCGATCAAGCGCGCCGAAGTCGGCTGACGCGCATTGGCCATGTCGCGGACCGGGAGATCTTCGCGATGAACATGCCGCTGGTGAAGGCCGAACCACCAACCATCATGCCGGTGGGAAGCGCCAAGATTGTGCCGCTCGAGCCGAAACGGCAGGCGCTTGCGACGCGCCTTGCGGCCCGCGCGCGCGCTCTCGCCACCCGCGTCGTGCCGCCGATCGTCGTCATCGCGCTCACCTTGCTGATTTGGGAATTGCTCTGTCGGCGCGCCGGCTCGACCCTGCCGCCGCCGTCACGCGTGCTCAACGACACCTGGGAGCTGATCGTCGATCCCTTTTTCGATCGCGGCGGTCTCGACAAGGGGTTGTTCTGGCATCTCTCGGCAAGCCTGCAGCGGGTGGCGTCCGGCTATGCGCTCGCCTCCCTTGTCGGTGTCGCGCTCGGCACGCTGGTGGGACAATCGACCTGGGCCATGCGCGGGCTCGATCCGATTTTTCAGGTGCTGCGCACGGTGCCGCCGCTCGCCTGGCTGCCGCTCTCGCTCGCCGCGTTTCGTAACGGCCAGCCCTCGGCGATCTTCGTCATCTTCATCACCGCGATTTGGCCGATCATCATCAATACCGCAGTCGGAATCCGCAACATTCCGCAGGATTACCGCAACGTGGCGCGGGTCCTTCGCCTCAATCACTTCGAGTTCTTCTGGAAGATCATGGTGCCGTCGGCGGCGCCCTACATCTTCACCGGACTGCGCATCGGCATCGGGCTCTCCTGGCTCGCCATCGTCGCGGCCGAGATGCTGATCGGCGGCGTCGGCATCGGCTTCTTCATCTGGGACGCGTGGAACTCCTCGCATATCAGCGAGATCATTCTGGCGCTGGTCTATGTCGGGCTGATCGGCTTCGTACTCGATCGCATCGTCGCCGCCATCGCCACGTTCGTCACCCACGGCACCGCCTCCAACTGAAAGCGAGCGTCAATGACCGCCTATCTCAAGCTCGATCACATCGACAAGACCTTTAGCCGCGGCGCGCTCGAGAGCGAGGTGCTCAAGGGCATCACGCTCGGCATCGACAAGGGCGAGTTCGTCTCGATCATCGGCCATTCCGGCTGTGGTAAGACCACGCTCCTCAATATCGTCGCCGGACTCACGCGCGCGACCATCGGCGGCGTGCTGCTGGAGGAGCGGGAGGTCGATGAGCCCGGGCCCGACCGCGCGGTCGTGTTCCAGAACCACTCGCTGCTGCCGTGGCTCACCGTCTATGACAATGTGCGGCTCGCGGTCGACAAGGTGTTCTCGGCTACCAAGTCGCGCGCCGAACGGCGCGCCTGGACCATGCACAATCTCGAGCTGGTGCAGATGGCGCACGCCAAGGACAAGCGGCCGGCGGAAATTTCCGGCGGCATGAAGCAGCGCGTGGGGCTTGCCCGCGCGCTCGCCATGGAGCCGAAGGTGCTGCTGCTCGACGAGCCATTCGGGGCGCTCGATGCGCTCACGCGTGCGCATCTGCAGGACTCGGTCATGGCGATCCATGAGAAGCTGCGCAACACCGTGCTCATGATCACGCACGATGTCGACGAGGCGGTGTTGCTGTCCGACCGCATCGTGATGATGACCAACGGTCCGGCCGCGCGGATCGGCGAGGTGATGGATGTGCCGCTCTCTCGTCCGCGCCGCCGCCTCGAGGTGGCGTCGAGTCCCACTTACCTCAAGTGCCGCCAGCGTGTGCTGGAATTCCTCTACGAGCGCCATCGCTTCATCGAGGCGGCTTGAGCGGTCCGACCAACGAGGTGTGGACGCGATGCACTATTCAGGCGCTGGTGTGGCCCAGGGCCGCCGTGCGCGATCGGCCGTCTTGAACGCGGAGATCTTGTCCGTGTAGCTCTCCGTCAAGGCGATATTGTCCCAGCCGTTGAGCAGGCGCGTGCGGCGGACCGGATCGATCGCGAAGCGGAGGGTTTGATCGCCGCATTGGATCGTCTGCTGCTCGAGATCAACAGTCAGGCGCCGCGGCGGCTGCTCGCCGAGGAGGCGCATGAGCGCGGCCGCCTCGTCGTCTGAGACGATCGCGGTCAACAATCCGTTCTGCACCGCGTTGCCCGCAAAGATGTCGCCGAAGGATGGCGCGATCACGCAGCGAATGCCGTAGTCGTAGAGCGCGTAGACCGCTGCCTCGCGCGAGGAGCCGCAGCCGAAGTTGCGCGCGCCCACGATGATCTTGGCATCGCGCCAGGCCGGCCGGTTGAGCGGAAAATCCGGCCGCTCGCGCCGTTCGGCATCGAAGCGCAGATCGTGCAGCAGCACCGCGCCGAGGCCGGCGGAACGCGGCACCTTCAGAAAGCGCGCCGGTAGGAGCTGATCGGTGTTGAGATTGGCGATGTCGAGCGGGCAGGCAATCCCAGTGAGTCGGACGAACTTGTCCATGCGCGCCTCACGCCTTGCGCCCGGCGAGCAGCGGCCGGACGTCGGTCAATGTTCCTGTTACCGCCGCCGCGGCGACCATGGCCGGAGACATCAAATGGGTGCGCGCGCCCGGTCCTTGTCGACCGCGGAAATTGCGATTGGTGGTTGACGCGCAGCGTTCCCCGGGCGGCACCACATCGCCGTTGATGCCGACGCACATGGAGCAGCCGGATTCGCCCCATTCGAGGCCTGCGTCACGGAAGATGCGGTCGAGTCCTTCCTCCTCGGCCTGGCGCTTGACGCGGGAAGAGCCAGGCGACACCAGCCCGGGAACCTTGCTCACCCGACTTGCCAGGACGGCGGCTGCCGCGCGCAGGTCCTCGATGCGCGCATTGGTGCACGAGCCGATGAAGATGCGGTCGATCGCAATATTGGTGAGCTTCGTGCCGGGCCTAAGCCCCATATATTCGAGTGCCTCGCGCAAGTACTTCGCGCGCGCCGCGTCCGGCTCGCGCGCAGGGTCCGGTACGTTGGCGTCGATCGGCAGCGCATCCTGGGGGCTCGTGCCCCAGGTGACGATCGGCGCAATGTCAGGGGCGTTAAGCTCGACCTCGCGGTCGAATTCCGCTCCGTCGTCCGTGGTGAGCGCCGACCAGGCCTCGACGGCTCGCTCGAATGCCGTGCCCTTGGGCGAATAAGGCCGGCCTTTCACATATTCGAAGGTCGTTTCGTCAGGCGCAATCATGCCGCTGCGCGCGCCGGCCTCGATCGACATGTTGCACAGCGTGAGCCGTCCCTCCATGGACAGTGCACGGATGGCGGGGCCGGCGAACTCGATGGCATGACCGGTCGCGCCGTCGGCGCCAATGCTTGCGATGATGGCAAGCACCATGTCCTTGGCTGCAATGCCGGGAAAAAGGCGTCCGCTGATGGTGATGCGCATGCGCTTCGGCTTGCGCTGCCACAGCGTCTGCGTCATCAGCACATGGGCGACCTCGGAGGCGCCGATGCCGAAGGCATAGGCGCCTAACGCGCCATGGGTTGAGGTGTGGCTGTCGCCACACACGATCAGCAGGCCGGGCAGAGTAAGGCCCTGCTCGGGTCCAACCACGTGCACGATTCCTTGGCGGGGATCGTCGACCCCGAACAGGGTTATGCCATGCTCGGCCGTGTTTTCCTCGAGCGTGCGCACCATGCGCGCGATGTCGGGATTGTCGATGACGCGCCGAGAGCCGCGCGTCGGGACATAGTGGTCGGCGACACCGAAGGTGAGACCCGGCTCGGCGACCCGCGCGCCGCGGGCCTTGAGCTGGCTGAAGGCATTGAAGGACCCCTCATGCACGTAATGGCGGTCCACCCACAACAACGCCTCGCCGTCGTCACGCCGCACGATTTCGTGGGTCGTCCACAGCTTGTCGAACAGGGTTAGAGGGTCGTTCATGCGGATCGACACGGATTAAATGCCGCAACGCACTAGGCGCAATATAGAAGGCATGGCCCGGCAATGTTAGTCTGTTAGCGCGGATGTCACATGGAGGGTTCCAATGTCGCATTGGTCAGCACAGGTCACGCGCCGCAAGCTGGTGCAGACGACGGCGGTGGGCGCTGCCGCGGCGGCGACGGGTCTCATCAACGCGCCGGCACTCCTCCGCGCGCAGGGCTCTCCGGTAAAACTTGGCGTACTGCACCCGGTTTCTGGCGCTCTGTCCTATTCCGGCCAGCAGGGCCGGCTCGGTGCGACGATCGCGATCGAGGAGATCACCGCGGCAGGCGGCATCAAGGCGCTGGGCGGCGCCAAGATCGAGGCCGTGCTCGGCGACGCACAGTCGACGCCGGAAGGCGGCAATGCCGAGGTCGAGAAGATGAACTCAGCGGGTGTGGCGGCCATCGTCGGCGGCTACGCCAGCTCAATCTGCCTCACCGCCAGTCAGACCGCCGCCCGCTACGACCTGCCCTACGTGGTGGACGTCGGTGTTGCCGACAATATCGTCACGCGCGGCCTTAAGAACACATTCCGGTTCGGGCCGGGCTTCGGAGTAATTGCGAAGACGGCGCTCGACAACCTCGTCACCATCAACGACCAGGCCGGAAATCCGGCGAAGACAGTGATGATCGTGCACGAGGACTCCTTGTTCGGGTCCGGGCTTGCCAAGCTGCTCAACGCGCAACTGCCCGAGCGCGGCTTCCAGGTCCTTGAGACCATTCCACATCCGACGCCGACTCGCGATTTCAACAACGTGGTGCTGAAAATAAGGGCGCAAAATCCGGATCTCGTGATTCCGGCGAACTATTACAATGAATACGTGCTGCTCGCCCGCACGATGCAGCAGCAGCGCGTGCGCCCAAAAGGCATCTACTCGGTCCTCGGCGGCGCGGCATCCTCCTACAAGTTCGTCAAAGAATTCCCTGAAGCCGCGCAATACATCATGGACTGCAATCACTGGTTCGACCCGCGCAATCCGAAGGCGCTGGCGCTCAAGAAGAAGATTGAGGATAGGGGGGAGTTCTACACCTATGAAGTGTTCATGAATTACTCGTGCGTCCTGCTCGTCGCTGACGCCCTGGAGCGTGCTGGGAGCGCGGAGCGTGCCAAGATCATCTCGGCATTAGAAAGCTCCACATTCTCGGGCCACGTGATGCCCTACGGGCCAACCAAATTCGTCAACGGCCAAAACCAGGGCGCCGCGCCGGTCAACACGCAGGTGCTCGGAAACGACATCCAGGTCATCTTCCCGCAGACGTTTGCCACGGCGAAGCCGGTCTTCCCCATGCCACGTGCCTGAGCGGCTATAAAGACGGCGACGGACCCGCCGTCGCCCTTTCGGTCGCCGCATGCTGTCGCCGATCATCCTCGTTCCCGCCGTCCTCAACGGGCTGTTGACCGGCGCGGTGTATGGGCTGATCGCGCTCGGGCTGACGCTGATCTACGGCGTCCTGCACATCATCAATTTCGCGCATGGCGCGCTGCTCTCCGCTGCCATGTTCGCGGCGTTCTTCGCGCACCGGCTCCTCGGGCTCGATCCCTACCTCGCGGCCCTTGTGCTCACGCCGCTGTTCTTCGGGCTAGGCTACTGCCTGCAGCGCTTCGTCATCGGTCCCGCCGGGCATGGGGAGGACCGCAACATTCTGCTGGTGACACTCGGGCTCGCGGTGGTGATCGAGAACGCGCTGCTCTATGCCTTCGGTGCCGATACACGCACACTCAACCTTGACTATGCGTTCGACGTCGTCGACCTCGGCATTGCTTTTCTTGCGGTGCCGCGCGTCATCGCCTTCGGCGTCGTGCTCGTCATAGCGGCGGTCCTGTGGCTCATCCTGAGCTTAACCGACACCGGTAAGGCTATCCGTGCGGTTGCCAAGGAGAAGCTGGGCGCGGAGCTCTCCGGCATCGACGTGGCGCATATCTATGCCATCACGTTCGCTCTCGGCACCGCGTGCCTTGCGATCGCTGCCTGCCTCCTGATCCCGACTTATTACGTCAATCCGCACATCGGAAACGCCTTCGTGCTCGTCGCCTTCACCGTCGTCGTGCTTGGGGGCATGGGCTCGGTGACGGGCGCACTCATCGGTGGCCTGTTCGTCGGCGTGGTGGAGAGTCTCTGCGGCCTCTATCTCGGGGAATCGCTCGGACAGATTGGCATATTTCTCATGTTCATCCTGGTGCTGCTGTTCCGCCCGAGCGGTCTGTTCGGAGAACGGGCATGAGGGGACCTTCGATCCGGTACATTGTGCTCGTCATTGCCCTGCTGGCAATGGTGCCGTTGCTCACTGCATCTAATGTCGTGCTCAATTTTCTCGTCGTGGCGTTGCTGATCGCGCTGGTGGGGCAGGGCTGGAACGTGCTTGGCGGTTATGGCGGACAGTACTCCTTCGGCCATGCGGCCTTCTTCGGCACCGGCGCCTATGTCACTGCCATCCTGCAAATGCGTTATGGCGTAAACGCTTGGGTCGCGTTTGTGCTCGGGGTCGCCGCCGGCGCGCTCACCGGCGCCGCAATCGGTGCGCTCACCTTCCGTTCAGGATTGAAGGGCTCGTATTTCGCCCTGGTCACGCTTGCGTTCGCCGAAGTGCTGCGCATTCTCGCTAGCGTCGCACCCATCACGGGTGCCGGCGTTGGCATCCTGATCACGCTCGACCTGCGGCCGCAAGCGTTCCAGTTCCAGAGCCGCGCACCGTTCTATTGGATCATTCTTGCGCTGGTTGCGATTTCGCTCATCATCGTGCGGCTGATCGAGCAGAGTCGGTTCGGTGCCTGGCTCGTCGCAGTGCGCGAAAACGAGGATGCAGCCAAAGCGGTCGGCGTCGACACAGCGCGAGTCAAGCTGGTCGCCATGATAATTTCCGCCGCCATCACCGCCGCCGGCGGCGGTTTCTACGCACAGTATTTTCTATTCATCGATTCGGGTATCGCCTACGGGTCGTGGATTTCCATCGAAGCTTTGCTCGCACCCATCGTCGGTGGCATCGGAACCGTATTCGGACCGCTGCTCGGTGCGTTGGTTGTCAAGACACTCGGCGAATTGACCAAGCTGGTCACCGGCGATGCGCCCGGCCTCGACCTCGTCATCTACGGCGTTGTGCTTGTGCTGATCGTGGCCCTTGCCCCGCACGGGATTGCGGGCCTTCTGGCCGACCTGCGCATGCATCTTGCGCGTCTGAGGTCATCGGTACGAGAGCGCACCCATGGCTGAGCCGCTGGTTCGCATCGAGCGCGTATCCAAGCGATTCGGTGGTCTTCTCGCCGTCGACAATACTTCGCTTGCCGTCGAAGCGGGCCGGATCACGGCACTGATCGGGCCCAACGGCGCCGGCAAGACCACACTCTTCTCTATCATCAGTGGTTTCCTTACCCCTAGCGAAGGCCGCATCTTTCATCGCGGCACGGATATTACGGGCATGCCACCGCATCTTTTGACGCGGCGAGGCATCGCGCGCACCTTCCAGATCGTGCAGCCGTTCGCCGGCCTTACCGTGCACGAGAACATCGCCATCGGCGCGCATCTGTCGCGGCGCTCGCGTGCTGACGCGCTTGACGTTGCCGCAGAAGTTGCAAGCACAGTTGGCCTCGGCGATCTCCTCGACCGTCCGGCGGCGAGCCTCACCGTCGCGGGCCGCAAGCGGCTGGAACTCGCACGGGCGCTCGCGACCAATCCCGGACTGCTTCTGCTCGACGAGGTGCTAGCCGGCCTCAACCCCGGGGAGGTCGCCGCCATGGTGCCGATCATCCGCGGCCTGGCCGACCGCGGCGTCACGACACTAATGACCGAGCATGTGATGCAGGCGGTGATGAGTCTCGCCGAGCACGTTTTCGTGCTGGCGGAGGGCCGCATCATCGCCGAAGGCGCGCCGCGGGCCGTGGTTGGCAATCCGCGCGTGGTCGAAGCTTATCTCGGCCACGGTGCAGCAGCGCGCCTCTCGGCTGCAGGAGCTGCGCATGTCTGACGTGCTGCTTTCGGTCAGCGGGCTTGCCGCCGGCTACGGCACGATCGAAGTGCTGCACGGGATCGAGCTTGAGGTTGCCGCGGGCGAGATCGTCGCGGTGCTCGGCCCGAACGGAGCGGGGAAGTCGACGCTCAACCGCACGATCTCCGGCGTGCTGCGCGCAACGCGCGGCTCGATTCGCTTCGCAGGCGGCACGATCGAGAGCGAGAAGCCGGCGACGATCGTCGCGCGCGGGCTCATCCAGGTCCCAGAGGGGCGATGCGTCTTTCCCAACCTGACGGTCAACGAAAATCTCGATCTTGGCAGTTACCGGCGGGGCGGTACGCGGCGGGAGAAGAATCGCGAGCGGGTATTTGCGATCTTTCCGCGGCTCGCCGAGCGGCGGTCACAGCGCGCCGGCACGCTCTCGGGCGGCGAGCAGCAGATGCTGGCGATCGGCCGCGGATTGATGGCGGAGCCTGAATTGCTCATCCTCGACGAGCCATCGCTCGGCCTCTCCCCGCTGCTCGTCGAGGAGCTGTTCGTGCTGATCCGGCGCATCAATAGCGAAGGCATCACGCTCCTTGTGGTGGAACAGAACGTAGTGCAGTGCCTTGAAGTGGCGCGCCGCGCTTATATCCTTGAAGACGGCATGTTCGTGCTACATGGAAATTCGGCCGATATCCGCGACGACCCGAACCTCAAGCGCGCCTTTCTCGGACTATGACGATGGCTGGTATGGCGAACCTGCGCACGCGCCTCATGCGGAAGCCGATCGTAGTCGCCCCTGGTATCTACGATGCATTCACCGCACTGGTCGCCGAACAGAGCGGCTTCAGGACGCTTTACGTCTCCGGTGCAGCGATCGCGTATACGCGGCTCGGCCGGCCGGACATTGGGCTCGTGAGCATGAGCGAGGTCGTCGAGACGATCGGCATGATCCGCGATCGCGTTGCTGCGGATCTGATCGTCGACGCCGACACCGGCTACGGTAACGCACTCAACGTCGGCCGTACCGTGCGCCTGTTTGAACGCGCGGGCGCGGGCGCGATCCAACTCGAAGACCAGGATTTTCCGAAGCGCTGCGGCCACCTCGATGGCAAGCTTCTCATCCCGGCGGCCGAGATGGCTGGCAAGATCAAGGCCGCCGTCGATGCTCGCTGTTCGCGCGAAACGCTGGTGATCGCGCGCACCGACGCGATCGCGGTCGAAGGGTTTGAACGCGCCATCGAGCGCGCTGAGCTCTACCGCGACGCCGGCGCCGACGTCCTTTTTGTCGAGGCGCCCCAGACGCGCGCGGAGCTCAAGCGAATCCCGCCTGCGTTTGCCCGTGTGCCGCTCGTGGCAAACATGGTGGAGGGCGGCAAGACCCCGCCGCTGTCGGCTGCCGAACTCGAGGCGATGGGTTTCGCGCTGGTGATCTTTCCCGGGGGCATCGTGCGCGCACTGGCGCGCACAGCGAGCGAATATTACGCCGCGCTTGCCGCGCGTGGAACCTCCGAGCCGTTCCGTTCCCGCATGCTCGACTTCACGAGCCTCAATGAATTAATCGGAACGCCGGAAATGCTCGCGCTCGGCAAACGGTACGAATCTTCGGCACGGCCCTCGGGCAGCAAGCGGGGCACGCGTCGATGAAGCTGCACTCTCTCTTTGCCGCTAAATTGGCGGCCGGCAGGAGTCTGAAAATCCGGAACGCGTGGATCTCGCTTCTGTACGGGCGAAGCTTGGTGGTTCTCGGTACCATCTGTGTATGCGTCTTGCTGACGCCGCAGCGCCTCAAGGCTGAAGGCTATCCGTCGCGACCAATTAAGCTGTTGGTAGGCGCCCCACCGGGTGGCACTACCGATACGGTTGCACGCGCGATTGCAGAGCCGGTGGCGAATGCCCTGGGACAGCCCGTCATTGTCGACAATCGAGGAGGTGCCGGCGGCAATCTGGCGGCCGATGCGGTCGCAAAATCCACGCCGGACGGCCATACGCTACTTGTGAGCTTCACCAGCCATACCATCAATGCGACGCTTTATCCCAAGCTGCCATTCGATCCAGTGGCCGATTTCACGCCGATCACCATGGTTGCGACGGTTCCAAGCCTGTTGGTGGGCAATCCCAAATTGCCTGCGAGAGACCTTGGAGAGCTCATCTCCTTTGCCAAGAGTCGGCCTGATACGCTGACGATTGCAATTGGAGGGATCGGATCCTCACTGCATCTCGCAGGTGAGCAATTCAAGATGATGACCGGTATTCGCCTGCTCAACGTTCCTTACAAGGGGACGTCCCCGGCGTTAACGGATTTGCTGGGCGGACAGGTCGATCTGATGTTCGTCAGCTTGGTGACGGGCACTGAACACGTTCGCGCTGGAACACTGCGCGCTTACGGCGTTACTAGTGCTGAAAGGCAGTCGTCATTTCCTGATCTACCGACGATCGGAGAAATCGTACCCGGATTCGAATCCAACGCCTGGTTTGGCGTTTTCGCGCCGGCCAACCTTCCTGTTGCGATCACCGACAAATTGAATGCGGTTATCGTGGCAGCGCTCAAGGATTCGAAGCTGCGCGATCGCCTGCAAAATGAAGGAGCCTCGCCGGTTGGCAGCACGTCCGCCGAGTTTGCCGGGTTCGTGCGTGAAGATATCAAGCGTTGGGCGCCCATCGTCAAATGGTCAGGGGCGACGCCAAATTAGGAAATGCTGGAAAACCGCGCATGGAAAAATTGTACGATCTTGTGATCAAGAACGCCCGAGTGGTGCGCCCCAACAAGGCGTCCGTGGATTGTCTCGATATTGCGGTCATGGATGGAAAGATCGCGCGACTTGCGCCCGATATCCAGGGAGAGCAAGCGAAGCAGGTGTTCGACGCCAAGAATTTTCTAGCGTTCCCAGGCTGCGTCGATGCTCACATGCATATCGGCATCTATGCGCCCCTCGCCCACGACGCGGTTTCGGAAAGCAAGGCGGCTGCGATGGGCGGCGTAACTTCAAGCCTGAACTACGTACGGACAGGGCATTATTATCTGAACCGGGGCGGTCCGTACCGTGACTTCATGCCCGAAGTCCTCAAGCAATCCGAGGGGCGATTCTGGGTCGATTACGGCTACCACATTGCGCCCATTGAGGCCGGCCACATCGATGAAATGGAACATCTCGCCCTCGACTACGGCATCCCCTCATTCAAGATATTCATGTTTTACGGAGGATATGGCCTGCACGGCCGATCGGCCAATCAGAATGAATTTCTGATGATCGGCCCCGAAGATCGCTATGACATCGCGCATTTTGAATTCATCATGCGCTCCGCACAGCAGTTGATGACGAAATATCCGAAACTTGCCAGCTACATCAGCGTCAGTCTTCATTGCGAGCTTGCTGAAATCCTCAACGCTTATACGAAAATCGTCGAGCGCGAAGGTAAGTTAACCGGCCTGCACGCCTACAGCGCCGCCCACCCTCCGCACTCTGAAGGGCTTGCCATCTGGATCGCATCCTATCTGGCCAACGAAACCAACTGCCTGAACATCAATCTCCTGCACCTGAGCTCGCGCAAGGCGATCGATGCGGCGTGGATCATGCAACAGGTCTTTCCGCATATTGCGTTCCGCCGGGAAGTGACGGTAGGCCACCTTCTGCTCGATACCGATTGCGAATGTACCGTTCAAGCGAAAGTCAATCCGCCGATCCGCCCTCGGGAAGACGTTGAAGCCTTATGGCAGGCCGTACTTGACCGTAAGGTCGACTGGATCGTCAGCGATCATGCCTGCTGTTCGGCCGAACAGAAATGGTCGAAGGACGATCCGACGGATATCTGGCTCGCGAAAGCGGGA
>WNGD01005969.1_pt1 | contig 11715 bp, 7 predicted proteins | sample 5400671 | NCBI WGS metagenome assembly WNGD01 (sample SAMN13153369, study PRJNA577476) | soil metagenome | isolation source: 40 cm soil or saprolite under grassland replicate 2 | place: USA:California | collected 2016-06-15
CGTTACGGACCGTAAGGCGACCAGAACCCGGTGCTGGCCACGTCCGACAACACAGTGTAGTCGGCAGGTGGCACCTGCGGGATGGTGTCTACGACCTGGTCACCATAAGCGGTACCCAGAAGGCTCTTGCCGTTGTTGTACAGCTGCGAACCCTTTTTCAAGTAGTTTGTCCAATCCGCGACGACAACGGAATCGCCGGTCTTTCTGTTGGTCTCGATCGCGTATTGGTCAACCGCTGAGTCGATCATGCGCAGATCGTTCAGAATTCGGCTGGCTTGCGAGCGTTTGCGCGCCCGGAGGAACCCCGGGACCGCGATCGCCGCGAGTAACGCGATGATCGCAACCACGATCATGATTTCCACGAGGGTGAAGCCCCCGCGGCGTTTGTTGATGGCGTTTAACATGCTATTGCTTTCTTTATCTCTTGTTTGTTTGACTGCGCTCCGCGATACCCTCGCGGACATGCTTTTAAACAGCAGCGTTAATGCCAAATCGGGTGCTTTCTAGAGTTTCCAGACATTGGCTCCCCAGCCTTGGAGCGCGCCGGTGAAATTACTGGCGCGGTTTGACCGATTCCCACTCGGCTGGGCGAACCTGATTTTCGTCGCGGTTCTCGCCTTGCGATTGACTAACCTCGCCCGACTCACGAGCTCGCCTTTCTTGCTGCCTTCCCGCGGGGACATGCATTTTTACAACGACTGGGCCCAGCGAATTCTGCGCGGTGAGCTAACCGAGCATCTGGCGTTTTACGGGCTGCCCGGTTATGCCTATTTGCTCGCACTTCTATACCAAATTTTTGGCTACAATCCGTTTGTGCCCGGTCTTCTCCAAGCCGGTCTCGACGCAGGCACGGCAGTACTTATTTATTTGCTATCGCTGCAGACCTTTGCGCAAAGAGCGACAACTGGAAGCAGCCATTCTGAGGGCGACCTTAGCGCGCGGATTACGGGCGTAATCGCGGCGTTAGGCTGGGCCTTTTTCGTTCCGACCCAAGCTTACTCCGTCATTCTCATGCCAACCGCTTGGTTTGTATTCGTATGCTGGCTCGTCGTGTGGCGAGTCGTTCGGCCATACGACGCGCTCGAGCCGAAAGAATGCTTTTGGCTTGGCTTGCTTCTAGGCATCACTGCTACCGCGGTCGCGAACATCCTCTTGCTCGTGCCGCTCATTCCTGCGGCGCTGATCATCAAACCCAAGATCGACAATCGCCCGACGTGGAAGAATCTTGTTCGCGGCACGATGCTCCTGCTGGTTGGAGTCGGCATCGGAACCGCTCCTTGCTGGGTTCACAATTACGTTGTCACACGCGACCCGGTCCTTCTTTCGGCGCATAGCGGGATCAATTTTTGGATCGGCAATAATCCAAGCGCGAATGGCTATCCGCGTTTTCCACCGGGGCTGCACGCCGGCCAGGCGGCGATGCTGCAGGACTCGATCACTCAAGCCGAGTCAGCCGCCGGTCGGTCGTTGAAACATGTTGAGGTTTCTGCCTATTGGTCGGCCAAAGCCAAAGAGTACATCTCCACACATTTTAACGATTGGTTGAAATTACTTGGCTTAAAGCTGCACAATTTTTGGAGCGCATTCCAATATGACGATCTCAGCGTGATTACCAATCTGCGCGAGCAAGGTGTGATCTTTCCAGGCTGCTACTTTGGTCTCGTCGCTGCGCTTGCAATTCCAGGTCTGCTGCTCGCCGCATGGCTTGCGCCACAATCGCGCTGGATCATTGCGGCGGTTTTCTTGTCGATCTTAGGACTCCTCGCCGTCTTCATTACTGAACGTTACCGATTGGTCGTTGTGCCCGGCCTGCTCATTCTCGCCGCTTATGGATTGTCGGTCTTCTGGAACTCGTGCGCTTCACTTCGGTTTGAAACCGTCGCTATTTATCTCGTCCTCCTCGCCGGATCCGCAATCCTCGTTTCCTGGCCGCAGCGGGGGCTGTCGCTTTGGGCGTTAGATGCGTACAATTCCGGTTGGCAAGCACTTGAATCAAACAATCTGTTGCTGGCCGAAAAAAAGCTTGCGATCGCTTATGCTTATGTGCCGACAAATTCCGAAACCAACTTCGCCCTCGGGAATTTGCGAATCGCGCAGAAACAAACTGAAGATGCAAAATTATTCTATCGGACGGTTCTAGGAATCGACCCGCACCACAAGGGCGCGCTGAATAATCTGGGCGTAATCAGCTTCCAAGAGGCAAGGTTCGAGCAAGCGCGTCAGTTTTTTGAGCAAGCGGTTAGGCAGGCCCCGCGTGACGGCAAGGCTCATTATCTTTTGGCGAAAACTTTGCTCGCGCAAAGTGACCGCCACCATGCGCAAACTGAGATTGATAAAGCGATTGCGCTCCAGCCGGATCAACCTGAGTTCAAGGGACTCAAACGACAGATTGAAGAAAATTCGCAGTGATTCGCCCTGATTTTCTGAAGCGAGCGGAATGGTTCGTGGCGGTTCTTCTATCCGCGATGGCGCTTTTTCTCCTCGCGGTCCGCGCGACACACGCCGGCGCGCTCTGGCGGGATGAATGCGGGACCGTGCAGCTTGCGATGATGCCTAAGCTTTCCGATATCATGGATTACTTCGATCACCAAACCTTCCCGCCCTTAGTACCACTGATCATCCGCGGCTACATCCGCTTGTTTGGCGACAGTGATCTCGCACTTCGCGGATTTGGGTTAGCAGCTGGAATAACTTATGTTGGCGCGACTTGGTGGGCTGCTCAAGTAGCCGGTCAAGGTGTGCCGCTAATGGCGATTGGGCTCTTCGGCTTGAGCCCGCTGTTCTTAAGATGGGGGACCACCGTGGGGGGATACGGCTTCGGCGCTGTCCTGATCGTAATCGCTTTTGCAGCGACCGTTAAGTTACTTCAAAGGCGAACACCTCGTGCGATCCTATTTGTTTTCCTTGCAGTGCTTGTTAGCCAGCAATTTGTCATCAGCAACTTAATATTAGTTTTGACCATTGTGCTTTCAGCGCTGGTCATTGCACTGGGCCATCGCAAATCGAAGACGGCCGGAATTCTGGTCTTAATCGCAGTGTGCGCCACACTACTCGGGACAATTTATCTGAGGATTTTTGCAAACGATGAATGGCGGATATTGTTTCAACGCTCCTCTCACATACCGGATCTGTGGAATGAGTTTACGCAAGCTTATGGACAGGAGTGGTTGATCACTTGGCTCGCGCGCGCTGCTTTTCTCATAATTACCATCGCTGGTGCATGGATGTCGTTTCGAAATCCGCGGGATGACAACGCAGCAGTCATTTCACGTTTTGCGTGGCTCGTTATGCTTCTGTCACCGTTTGCGTATTTCGGAGCATTACTGATCGTCGGTTACCGCACGCACTGGTGGCATTACCTGCTACTCTTAGCATTGTTGCCGGTGCTGATGGACACCATCGTAATCGCAATGGCGCGTGTCTACTGGCTTCGTCTCGCTCGACTTGGTTTGGCGAGCACGTCCGCAATTTTACTAACCGTTCCGGCTTGGACGGCAGCGCGCCAGCGGGAGACAAACATCAACATTGTCGCGGCAAAACTTAGCGAGCAGGCAAAACCCCGCGACCTCATCGTCGTTGCCCCGTGGCAACTCGGTATCTCGTTCAACCATTATTATCATGGCAAGACGACATGGATGACGTTGCCAGAAATAACCGATCACCGAATACATCGTTACGACTTGCTGTTAGCGAAAATGATTTCGCCCAATCCTATTGACGACTTCTTGGAAGCAATCCGGAATACTCTCGCATCTGGGAATCAGATTTGGTTCGTAGGTGAATTAAGGTTGCCGGAGGAGGGCCGGCCGCCTTTGTCTCTGCCGCCCGCACCAAATAAGTTGTACGGCTGGGACGACTCTGCCTATTCAGAATCGTGGCTGGAACACGTCGGAATATTTCTGCGATCGCACACTTATCGAGCGCGGCCAGTTGCGTTGCCAGCTGCCAGTGCAATTAACAGTTACGAAGACATTCCGCTTACGACGCTCGACGGGTGGCAATGATCCGCCCTCGCTTCCTGCAACCACCAAGGCACTGAAGCTGCTCGAACTCTCAGGATGAACCCCAATCGCGATCTGCGCACGACCTGCATCATTGCACTGGCGCTCATCGCGATGGCACTCAAACTCGCGATCGCCTACAACACCATCGGCACCAACGACGCAGTATTTTTTTATGGCTTTGCCAAAGTGCTGAGCGAGCACGGTCTTGAATGGACCTACCAACACAGTCGCTATTTTAATCATCCGCCGCTGACGGCTTACTACTTGCGCGGCATCTACGCGCTGACCGAGCAACGGTGGTGTCAGGACATCGGCATCCATTTCCCGTTTCTGCTTCGTTTGCCCGGAATCATCGCCGATTTTCTGGTCGTTGCGGTTTTGCTGCGAATGAGCAAGATCGACATCCGCATTCCAACCTGGGCGCTGGCGCTTTTCGCGCTCAGCCCTGTGTCGCTCATGGTTTCCGGATTTCACGGAAACAGTGATCCAGTGATGGTGCTGCTGTTGGTCTGCGCTGTTTGGATGTGTCTCCGGAATCGACCGGTGCTGGCAGGATTATTTTTTGCGCTTAGCTGTCAGATTAAAATTGTCCCGCTGCTTTTTTTACCGGCGTTTGTTTTCTTCTGGCTATCGCAAAGTAGAAGCCGCGGTTTTTTGATTTCCGGAGCGGTCACGATCTGTCTTTTGTGGTTGGAGCCGCTCATCAATTTTCCCGTCTTGTTTGCCAAAAACGTGCTCGCCTACGGAAGCTATTGGGGAATTTGGGGGATAACTTATTTGTTTCGCCTGACCGGTCTGCCCGATTTCAGTCGGCTTTCGTTTTTTGATCTTGAGCCGGCTCAGAATATCATCATCACGATTCTCAAAGTGATCATTGTCGGCGCTGCTCTCTGGATCGGGTGGCAGCATCGCCACGCCCGCGACCGCGCATTTGTTGAATCGCTTGCTTGCACGTGGCTCGTGTTCTTCGTGTTCGCCCCCGGTGTCTGCCCCCAATATCTGATCTGGCTTGCGCCTTTCATTCTCATTTTCTCGCCGACGCTTTACACCTGCGTACTTATCTCGAGCTCGGTTTTCTTGTTCGCCTTCTACAACATCACTTCTGGCGGTCTGCCCTGGTCGGTCGCGCTCGCTATGGATGATTCCAGGCAACATTGGACGGCGTGGTCGCTGTTGCCATGGCTGGTTATCGTGGCCGGGTCGATCGCGCTTTGGCGAAAAAATGCTGACGGAAAAGTCGATCTGCGTTTATTTAAGTTCGTGAAGTTGCGCGCCGAAAGCGCGTAAGTGATGACCGAAACTCAATCCGGCCCGCGCAAGATCGACATCATCCTGCTGGCGATCATTTTCGCTGTCGGAATTTTCCTACGTCTGACGCCGCAGGCGTTCGCGCCGGGCGCGCCATTGCATTCAATCGCGGTTCTCCATCCCCAGCCGGCTTTCAACAAGATCGGTTTCGACGAAGGCCTTTACCGCGAATACGTCAACGCCTTGAACGACGGCGGGCTCGGTTCTTATCCCGACATCGTTCAGGGCTACATCGACGTCCAAAAGAAACTTCCCGGTTCGATTCTGCCGCCGCTGCGCTTTCTCTACATCTTCACCGCTTCCCTTTGGCATTCGCTTTTTGGATCTGAGGCGCTCGATGCGCTTCATCAGGTCGCCGCGTTCTTCAGCATGTTGACGCTCGCGCTCGCGGTGGCGTTTGCTTGGCGGATCCGCGGTCCGACCTGGGCAATAGCGGTTGGCGCCCTGATGGCGGTTGCGCCAACGCAGCTCCACATGTCGCAACACGCGCTCGTGGATGGGTTCTTCACTTTCTGGGCGCTGCTGGTGCTTTGGCTCTTCTGGGAAAATTTGCAGGCGCCGCGCGACTGGCGTTGGCTCGTCGGTTACATCATTGCGCTAGCCTTACTGGTCTTAACCAAGGAAAATTCGTTCTTTGTCTGGGTCGCGCTCGTCGTTCTGCTCGTCACGAATCGCTGGTTCCAATTTGGAACCGTCAAGCGCGAGCTCGTCATCGCCACGCTTCTCGGTCCGCTTCTCGGTATTGTTGTCCTGATTTTTCTCGCCGGCGGCATCGATGTCTTTGTGCAAAGCTATCAATTGTCGGTCGGCAAAAATTTCCAACTCCACTACGCGATCCTGACCGGCGACGGACCGTGGTACCGGTACCTGGTCGATCTTCTCCTGGTCAGCCCGATTGTTCTGCTTCTCGCGCTCGGAACAGTCTTTCGGTTGAACCGCACGATGAAACCCGAACTCTTTATGTCGATCTTTATCGCTGCCAGCTATCTGGTGATGTGCAACGTGAAGTACGGAATGAACCTCCGTTACGCCAACATGTGGGACTTGCCCTTGCGTTTCCTCGCCTTTAGTCAAATCGTGACGCTGGCCTCGTGGTCAAAACAATACCGAGGCGCCATTATCGCCGCTGCAGTCGTATTGCTCGCGGCGATCGAGTTTCATCAGTATTTAATTTTGGCGGTGCACTACCCGCTCTACGAACTGATTACGCACGATCTGCTGCAGGCGCTTCAGATCTTGAAATCGCCCTAGCCGTCGCCGCTGCGAATCCTTAGCGAAGGGCCGAATCCGCGGCCTTCAGAACGAATTTGTCGTCGTTATCGCTAAGTCCGGTCAAATAATTGCGGACTCGCCGGAACGATTGACGCAGGAAAAGTTCCGCGGCGGTATTCCTTTGATTCGGCGCTTCACCGTTGCCTTGAGCGAACTGAATTTCCGAATCCCACCGGCTCAGCACTGTGGTCGATGCAAACAAGTCCATCGCCGCGCCAGCGATTCTCTCCTGCACCAATTGCATGTCCAGAATCGGTTCGCGATAAACGATCAGGGACCGGTTCACTGCGAAATTAAAACGCCAGATTAATCGGCCGAGCTGATTCGCGAACGAGCGCAACTCCGCGCTGCGGACGGGCACATCCAGAATGCGCACAGTCGCACCGAGCCGGTTCATCCCTGCGCTCCACGCTTTCCCGATCCCACCCTCGCGGGTTGGTTTCAGCATCGTGTCGTAAATTTCCTTGAACTCCATGCCCGGACCGCGCATCCCGACCAGCGCGATGAACGACGTCAGCACTTCGTTGCTGCCTTCGCCGATCTGGTTGATTCGCGCATCGCGCAGCATTCGTTCCAGCGGAAGATCGACAAAGTAAGCTGATCCGCCATAAATCTGGAATGCGTCGTTGATGCATTCCCACAACCGTTCGGTCGTGAACACTTTCAGCATCGCCGTCTCGACCATGTAATCTTCCAGGCCGCGGTCGATCAGCGAAGCGGTGATCGTCGTCATCGCTTCCATCGCGTAGGCGTCGGCGGCGATGCGGGCGATTTTTTCTTTCACCAAATGAAAATCGCCGAGCGTCTTATTGAACTGCTTCCGCGTGTTGGCGTGTTTGACCGCGAGTTCGAGGCAGGTTTTCGCCGCCCCGGTACAACACGCGCCAAATGTAGTGCGGCCGAAATCCAGTACGGTCAGCGCGACTTTCAGACCCTTGCCCGGCGGGCCGAGAATATTTTCCTTGGGAACTTTCACGTCGCGCAGCGTGAATCTTCCCGTGGCGGTTCCGCGAATTCCCATCTTTGGCATGCGTGCTTCGAGGATTTCAAATCCCGGCATATCAGGCGTCACCAGGAACGCCGTGATTGCTGTCTTGCCTTCTTTGCCTGGCACCGGCGTCCGCGCCATTACCGTCAGCACCTGCGCGATTGCGGCGTTGGTGATGTAACGCTTTTCGCCGTTCAAAATGAAATGCGAACCGTCCGCGCTCGGAGTCGCCGTCATTTGCACATTGGCCGCATCCGAGCCGGCTTCTTTTTCGGTGAGCGCGAACGCGCCCAGTTGTTCGCCGGTCACAAGTTTCGGCAACCACCGCTCCTTTTGCTCATGCGTTCCAAACAACAACAATGCACGAATGCCGATGGAATGATGTGCGTTGACAAAGACCGATGTCGACGCGCACCGGCGACCGATTTCCTCCAAGATTTTGCAGTTCGCCATTTGGGTGAACCCACGACCGCCAACTTTTTTTGGTGCAGTCGCACCGAGCACGCCGACGCGGCCGAGACCATCAATTACTTCGCGTGGAATGTCGGCGTTCCGGTCGATCGCCACCGGATCCAGTTTCACGTCGAGAAATTCCCGGAGTTCCTTCAGTGTTTTATCGAGCTCGGTTTGTTGCGCCGCCGGAATCCGCGGATACGGCATCACCCAATCGGAAACGAAACGACCTTGGAAGAGCCCTTTGACGAAACCGAGCGCTTGCGGGCCGGTGAAAAGTAATTCTTCGGCCTGCTGAATCTCTTTCTGTCGTTGCGCTTCAGTCTCAGTCATCGGAAAATAAAGCAACCGCCGACGAACGAACGGCGGTGCCACGAACTGTATCTATTCACCCGCGCCTGTCTACCGCGCGGCTTTTGCTCCGCTTAAATAAGAGCGATGCGCCGCTAACTACAGCCTTGGCTGGTGCCGCACTCGGTGCACACACCGCAAGCGCCGGCCCGAATCACTTTGTCGCTACCGCAATGCGAACAGATAATGTCCATGAACATGTTCCCGAGCGCTTCCTGCACGCGATCGGCATGACTTTGGCCATTGCCAGCTACCTGCGGCTCCCCGTCATTTGCAGAATGGCTCGTAATCACGTCGATCAATTCTTTCTCACCGGTTCGCGCCAAATCCGACACTGGCCGGTTGAGCGCCTTTTTTTCCATTTCCGGAATTTCTTTCAACGGCAATTCTGTTTGCCCTCGACTCGGCGAAGTCGCTTCCTTGTAGCCTTTGATGAATTGGCAGGCGAGCCAACGAAAAACGTAGTCGGTAATACTGGTCGCATTGCGAATGTCAGGATTCTTGGTGAATCCGCTCGGCTCGAACCGTTGATAGGCGAATTTTTTCACCAAACTTTCCAGTGGCACCCCGTACTGGAGCGCAATCGACGTGAGCGTGCCGACCGTGTCCATCAATCCGCCAATGGTGCTGCCTTCCTTCGACATCGTTATGAACAATTCGCCCGGCTGGCCGTCTTCGTACAAGCCGACCGTGATGTAACCTTCGTGTCCGGCAATCTCAAACCGATGGGTCAATGACATCCGCGTGTCGGGCATGCGATGACGCAGCGGTTTGTCGATCTTTCCGCGCAGCATCGCCAACTCCTCCTCCAGCTCGAGAATCCGTTTCTGGAAATCTTCGCGGTCGATTGTGATATCAAGCGCAACATCGACATCTTCCGTGGTGCCGCCCATGTCGCGCGTCTTGCGCGTGTTCAGCGGCGCGGAACGCTTCGATCCTTCACGATAAATCGCGATCGATTTCAATCCGAGCCGCCACCCTTCCACGTAGCTATTCATGATGTCGTCAACCGTCGCGGCTTCCGGCAGGTTCACGGTTTTCGAAATCGCGCCGCTCAAAAATGGTTGCGCCGCCGCCATCATCCGGAGATGCGCCATATAATTAAGTGAGCGCTCGCCTTTGAACGGTTTGAACGCGCAATCGAAAATCGGCAAATGGTCGGGTTTCATCCCGGATGAAATTGTCGATCCATCCGAATCCGTTACGTCCTCGATCGTGTCGAACGCGTCGATGTGCGCGATGATTCGATCGATCTCTTCCGAATTGTAACCGAGTTTTTCCAGCGCCGGTTTGACCGTCTGGTTCACAATCTTCAGCATGCCACCGCCGGCGAGCAGCTTGTATTTCACCAGCGCGATGTCCGGTTCGATTCCGGTCGTGTCGCAATCCATTAAGAAACTAATCGTCCCGGTTGGCGCGAGCACCGTCACCTGCGCGTTGCGATAACCATAGCGCTTGCCCAGGTCGGCTGCGCGTTTCCAGGTCTTGCCCGCTTCTTTTTTCAAATAAGCGAATTCATCGACATCGGGGATCTCGTTCACCGCGCAACGATGCAGATCGATGACTTCCAGCATCGGCGCGACGTTGTTTTTCGCGACCGGTTTTGGAACGCCGCTGCAGCGCGCATCTTTGTAACCGGGAAAAGCGCCGATCGCTTGCGCCATTCGCGCACTTTGCTCGTATGCCTCCCCGGTCATGATCGCAGTAACGGCGCCGCAAAGCGCGCGGCCTTCCACACTGTCGTAACCGTAACCATAACTCATTACCAACGACCCAAGATTGGCGTAACCAAGCCCGAGCGTCCGGAAAATGTGCGAGTTCTCCGCGATCTCTTTGATCGGATAACTGGCGTTATCGACGATGATTTCCTGTGCGGTAATGAAAACGCGCACCGCGGCTTTGAATCGTTCGACGTCAAACTCGCCATCGGCAGTCTTGAACTTGAGGAGATTCAGGGACGCTAGATTGCAGGCGGTGTTATCGAGAAACAAATATTCACTGCATGGGTTGGTCGAATTTTGCCGGTCCGTGCCTTTGCAGGTGTGCCATTTATGGATCGTGGTGTCGAACTGCATCCCGGGATCGCCGCAGATGTGTGTGCCCTCGGCAATTTTTCGGAGCAACGCCCGCGCCTCTTTTCGTTCGCACAGTTGACCGTCGATCACGCGGCGCGTCCACCACTCCCGATCTGACAAGGCCGCTTCCATGAACTCATCGCTCACGCGTACGCTCAGGTTTTCGTTTTGATACATGACCGAACCGTAAGCGTCACCGTTGTAACTGCCGTCGTAACCCTGCTCGATCAGCGCCCACGCTTTTTTCTCTTCTCTTTGTTTGGCGTCAATGAACTCCTCGATGTCCGGGTGCCAATCTTTGAGCGTGTTCATTTTGGCCGCGCGCCGCGTTTTGCCGCCGCTCTTCACCACGTTCGCTACTTGATCGTACACTTTCAGGAACGAGAGCGGACCGCTCGGCTTGCCGCCGCCGCTCAACTTTTCCCTTGTCGATCTTAGTGTCGAAAGATCGGTCCCGGTTCCGCTGCCGTACTTAAAAAGCATCGCCTCGCTCATGGCCAACCGCATGATGTCTTCCATCGTGTCGTCCACGTCCTGAATAAAACAGGCACTGCCTTGGGGATACTCGTACTGGGTCAGCGCGCGCTCGGCCTTTCCGGTCTCGCGATTGTAAAAATAATTCCCCGCGCCCGCATTTTTGCCGATGCCGTACTGATGATACAAGCCGACGTTGAACCAGACCGGCGAATTGAACGCGCCGTGTTGATTCAAGCAAAGCCAGGTCAATTCGTCGTAAAAAATTTCCGCCGCTTGCGCGTCCGCGAAGTAGCCGTCGGCAATCCCCCAATCGGCAATCGTTCGCGTTACTCGGTGAACCAATTGGCGCACTGAACTTTCGCGGCCGCTTTTGTGCGGATCCGTTCCGTGCGCGATGTCGCCGTAAAAATATTTCGAGACCGCGATCTTCGTCGCCAGCGCGCTCCAGTTCTTCGGCACTTCGACGTTTTCCTGTTTGAAAATAATCTGGCCGCTGTCGTCCGTGATTTCCGCCGTCCGATGTTCCCATTCAATCTGATCGAACGGTCGCACCACCGCTTCGCTGAACACCCGCTCAAAATGCAGACCGCTAACTGGTTTTTTCGCTGACCGATTTTGGTCACGATCAGCTGCCTTGCGCGGTTTGTTCAGGGCAGAAGGTGGGATTCCGGGCTTGAGTTGGATCATGGCGGGAAGTGCTGGTTAAAGTTGTGAATTAGCGGTGAATTCCTGCCAACAGCCCGGCTAACAACCTGTGAATTCCAGCGCATAACAAGTAATAGCGGAG